>Ga0073928_10002193_pt1 | contig 34645 bp, 32 predicted proteins | sample PaiPotPPA55metaG_FD_76969 | JGI IMG/M metagenome (GOLD analysis project Ga0073928, IMG submission 76969) | Iron sulfur acid spring bacterial and archeal communities from Banff, Canada, to study Microbial Dark Matter (Phase II) - Paint Pots PPA... ... | reverse complement strand
GGTTGGCTTAGGACGTCCGAATCGAGTAGCCAGCTCACAGCTTGAGACGTTTGGGAAACTCGCGGCGCCGCGGTGGAAGATCGTCCATCTTTACCGGGCAGGCCTTGAGTACGTTCAGCCAATCCGAATTTTTGGCTATTCGGCGGAAAACCACGGCGTCTTCCTCGGGGTCGAACTCCGCTTGGAAATGATCACCTGGTCGAGCGGGTACGAGACTCGCCGGGAGCGTCAAGCGACGCTTTGCATCGAGGGTAAGGATCATGGGTGGGACTATCCCACCAGGCCTTGAATTGTCAACCGAGAGGGCGGTGCCAATGAAATCTTCAAAGCAGCCACTAAGATCTGGGCGCTTCGGACCTTGGCCAGTTGCCGTATTGCTATATGAGGCGCTCGGCCAAATTGTCGGTCAAGCCGACTAATTGGTGGCTTTGATCAAAATGAGCTTACCGACACATAGCCGGCAACCAGTTCACCCTCGGATTTTCTCCTGACGCAATGCCGCTTTGACGGCGGGGGCGACCTCGGAGCCAAGCAACTCGATCGAGCGCTGCATCGCTTCGGTCTCCAGCATCGCCGAACTCATCTGGAAGGTGATGCGCGACACCCCGCCAAGGGCGGTGTTCGCATCCAGGATCTTGTCACGGACGGTCTTCGGACTGCCGATTAGGAATGCGCCCCTGGAACTGCACATGGCTTCGAACTGGGGGCGCGTAGCGGTCGACCAACCACGCTCACGGCCGATCTCGGTGAACATATATGCCCAACCCGGGAAGAAGGCGTCCTTTGCGGCATCGTCCGTGTCGCCAACGAAGCCCAACGCGTGGACGCCGACGGTGAGCACGTCAGGCGCATGACCTGCGCGTCGGCCCGTTTCCCGGTAAAGATCGACGAGAGGGCGGAATCGATGAAAGTCGCCCCCAATGATGGCAACCATGAGCGGAAGTCCCAAGGCTCCTGCCCGCGCGAAAGATTGCGGCGTGCCGCCGACGCCTAGCCAGATTGGGATCTTCTCCTGATGCGGTCTTGGAAAAACTCCCTGGCCCGTAAGGGGCGGCCGGAAGCGGCCCCGCCAAGTCACGTGAGTCTCATCGCGCAACTTCAAGAGAAGATCGAGCTTTTCCGCGAACAGCGCATCGTAGTCCTGCATAGCGAAGCCGAACAAAGGATAGGCTTCCCCGAAAGAGCCGCGCCCGACTACGATCTCCGCCCGACCTTTGGCGATGAGATCCACAGTGGCGAATTCCTGGAAAAGGCGAACCGGATCAGCGGCGCTGAGGACGCTGACGGCACTGGTAAGGCGAATGCGCTTGGTACGAGCAGCCACGGCCGCGAGGATCACCGCCGGGGCTGAATCGAGGAATTCCTTGCGGTGATGCTCGCCGATGCCGAACACATCGAGGCCGAACCGATCGGCGGTCTCTACTTCCGCCAGAAGTTTCTCCATCCGATCGGCGGCTGGCAGGATCCTGCCCGTCACCGGATCGGGGATGGTCGCGGCGAAACTGTCGATGCCGATTTCTATCATCGTCGTTTCCACGTTCAGCAGCCAACGACCACCACACCCTCTCCGGCGAAACGCACTGCTGCTGCGCGGCCAGTGCTGCCCCCGGTGCCGGTGATGACGCAAAATTCGCTGTTCACTCGCATCTTATTACGACTATCAATGAACGCGCAGAAATATTAATGTGTCACTGTCACGATTTCATAATGCCGATGCGACCCATCGGTCACGCCGATAGGAGGGAGACCAATGCTAGACGGCGTATCGCTGGACCAGTTGCGGATATTCGTCGCCGCTGCCGATGAAGGAGACCCGGGTGCGGGCCTCCGGGACCAGCCGGGCGATGGATGATCAAGCGCCTGAAGATCTGCCAGGAAAAGGTCACGGCGGAAAAGCATATTGACAGCGCCGAATATCTGTAATAATAACAGCGACACACTTTCGGGACATATCATGCCAACGAGTACACGCTTCGTCGTCGCAGTTCACACGCTCACCGCACTTGCGGTCAGCGACGGCAAGCCGATGCGTTCTGAAGATCTTGCTTATTCCGCCAATACCAGCCCTGTCGTGATCCGGGGGTTGCTGTCGCGCCTGAGCGATGCGGGCCTGACCCGGTCACAACTCGGTGCGGGCGGTGGGGCGCTGCTCGCGAGACCGGCGAAGAAGATCAAGCTGCTGGACGTCTATGAGACCGTCGAGGATACGGAGTTGTTCTCGGTACATCGGACACCGCCCTGCGAGAACTGTGCGGTCGGCGGCAACATTTTGGAAGCGATGCAACCGACATTGATACGGGCGAGGAAAGGGCTTGAGAACGAATTGGCAAAAGTCACAATCGCCGACATTGCTTCTGAGGTGGCGCGTCTTGGGAAGTTCAGCATACCACTGGCGTGGTGAGTATTTTTTGGGTTAAACTGTAATTATGTTAGTGACACACTATTGTTTCGTTCGGCTTCGATGCAGAACGTGATGGAACGGACAGCATTGGGGCGCTGCCGTTCCGAAGCAACTCGACCCCACCATCAATAGGAGCAACGAATGGGTATCGGTATTATCGGAGCGGGCGGCCTCGGTTCTAACGCGGCGCGACTGCTGGCAAAGAGTGGGATCTCGGCGACGATCGCAAACAGCCGCGGTCCGCAATCATTGGCGGGACTTGTCAAGGAGCTTGGGCCTTCAATCAAGGCTGGGACCGTAAAGGAAGCTGCGAGCGCCGACATCGTCTTGGTAGCCGTGCGCTGGGTCGATCTCGAGAAGGCGCTAGGCGGCCTGCCTGCCTGGAACGGCCGCATTGTGATCGACGGCACCAATCCTGTCGCGTTTCTTGACCCGGAGTCACCCGACGCGAAGGACCCGAACAACCCGCTCGCTGCCTACGGCATCAAGGCAATCGATCTTGGCGGTAAGCATTCCAGCCAAGTCTTCCGCACGTTGGTTCCGGGTGCGCGCGTCGTCAAGGCATTCAACCACCTCGACGTTAACGCCCTGCCGGAGCCGAACGTATCAGGCGGCCAGAGGGTCCTGTTCTATTCGGGCGACGATGCCGATGCGAAGGCCGAGGTCCGCAAGCTTCTCGAACAGACCGGCTATTTCCCGGTCGACCTCGGTCCACTCGACGTCGGCGGACCGCTTGCTTCGCTGCCGTTTGGTGCGCTTGCGGCCGTCAACTTCATCAAGATCTGACCGTCCAGGGGTTCGCGCCCATCCCGCGCGCCGTTGATCGGCCTGGAGCGTCAGCGAGCACTCCGGGCCGATCGATGAGTCCCATCGTGGTCACGATGATCTGTTCGCGCCGGGAATGCCCGGAGGCGGACCGAGGTTGCGGGCCTGCTGAACGATACATTCCCGGAGCCAGATCGAAGCGGGATGCTTATCGTTATAGCGATGCCATTGCACGCCCTCGATGATGCGCGGGATGTCGAAGGGAACCGGCAGTATCCGCAACGGATACAGGCGCGAAAATATCTTCGCCAGGCGCGAGTGGATAGTGGCTACCCGGTCCGTCTCAAAGACGAAGTGCGGTATCAAGGTGAAATTCATCGTTACGACGTCGATGGTTCGCTGTCGTTTGAGATCGCGGAAGTACAAGCTGTCCACCGTCAGCATCCGCGTCTTGCCATAGCGCGTGACCACATGATGCGCACTCATATACTCGTCGAATGAGATCCGGTCGGTGAACTTTGAGTTTCCTTCCCACACAATACAAACATATTCGTCTTCGAACAGTCTTTCCGCGGGATGGTCGGGGGACAGGAACTGCTCAGGCTGAATGAGAATGTCCACCTCGCCGCGTTCGAGCGGACCATGCAGCTGGTCCTCTACGGAGACGATATCAACCGAGATCCCCGGAGCTGCATCCTTCAAATACCGCAGCAGTGTCGCCAGGAAGACTGTGGCCGCATAATCGGAGGCCATGACGGTAAACTGCCGCTCCGCAGTCCTCGGATCGAATCCGGGCGTGTAGTCGATCAGCGTTTTGACCTGGAGAATGATGTTTTGCACCGGTTCGACGAGAGACTCGCCCAGCGGCGTCAACACGATCGATCGGCCGATGGGAACCAACAGCTGGTCGTCGAAGAAGTCGCGCAACCTGCGCAGCGCGGTACTCATGCCAGACTGACTCAAGTGCAGCTCCTCACCGGCCTTGGTGATGCTGCGCTCTCTGAGAAGCACATGGAGCGCGACTAGAAGGTTCATGTCTAGACCGCGAAGATGCATGCAAACTTTTCCTAGGTGATTGGCGTGACAGGCGCGGTGCGTATCGCAGGACACCGCAAGACATCACGGTGCGCGCAGTGAGCAGCTAACAGTCTATTCCGCAGCGCGCAATCAGGCGACCTCCTTGTCCCCACTAGCGATGCATCGGGCCACCAGCACCCGTGGGGCAGGACCCAAGCCCCGGGGCTAGAAAGAGGGGTTTTGCACCCGAACGTTTTCAAAGCGGTCTGCAGCGGGGACTCCTTACTCTTCCTGCAAAAAATGATAACAAGGCAGCCGTCCGCGATGCCGCAGCGCAGCAAGGGCCGTTACATGCCACTCATAAGCGAGATCCTCATGGGCTCCGACGGCAGAACAAACTGATCAGGAACAACAATTTGCCAAAGCTCAGCAGTTTCAGACCGGCCCGCGCCTCCGCTGGTCGAAGTTGAGTCGTGATCGGCATGCCTCCAAACAAGCTGCCTTCGATCATCAGACAGCGTCCCGTCGGTTTCACCCCTGTGATGGTCATTAACACGGTGCCGTCCGGATTGTAGAGTTTCATCATGCGATTACTTTGCCGAAATCGATTTCCAGATCCTGCAGGATGCGCATCGCGGTGGCCCGACCGGCGCCGGTCAATCCGGCCCCTGGATGCATGAATGGCCCGACCAGGTAGAACCCCTCCACACCGGGCACGGTGTAGTGGGCCAAATCAGGCGTCGGCCGGTGTCCATTCATCTGGTGAAAGAACGGTGCCGCGCCGTGGATATCGCCGCGGACAAAGCTGGACGAGGAGCGCTCCAGGTCGAGCGGTGAGTAACTGCGGCTCGCGATGATGTTGCCGGCCTCGAGATTGGTGAGCCACTTCTGCAGGTCGCGCAGCATCCATCGTGGCCAGGTTTCCTTGAGCGAATCCCAGTGGGCTCCGCCGCGCTTGTCGATGTTGTAAGGTGCAAAAGTCAGCGCGGCGAACACCGCGTTCCCCGCCGGTGCACGACTCGGATCGTGACTGCTGTGCTGGGTCACGCCGAAATGCGGCAGAGGGTCGGGCAGCCGATCATAACGATACTCATCAAAGGCTCTCTGCAAGCTCTCGAGCCGGGATGGCAACAGTTCTACCAGCAGCGCTCCTCCGGCTTTGCCGGTGGAGTCCCGAAACCTCACGGGCTCCCGCAACGCATAGTGAGTGGCCAGCGACGAGTAGGTCGCCGGCTGTACCCGCTCGGCCCTGCGAAGCACACCTTCATCGATGTCCGGAAAATACCTGCGCAAGTGGTGCGGGTGGATGGCTCCGATCACGGCATCCTGCGCCATGTATCGCTCCCCTTCCGCCGTCTCGATGCCTGTCACGCGCTTCCCACTCCGCGCAAGGCGTGTCACATCCCGTCCGGTGAGGATCTTGCCCCCGTAATGAGCGATGCAGCGCGCGAGGGCTTCGGTGAGCTGGCCGGACCCGCCCTTGGGCAAGCCCAGTCCGGTTGCATGCACAGCGCCCACCATCGCAAGCGCGCCCAATCCAGTTCCCTTCTCTTCGGGCGTCTGCAGGTTTTCCGTCATCAACTTGACGAAATGCATCCGCACCTTTTCATGCTCGAACCATTCGCTGATGATGTCCAGGCCGCTCTTGAGCGACATGAGCAACAATTCGTTCCCCTCGACGCTTTGGCTCAGCATCGAGATCATGGGCCCTAAAGGCACCGCCGGCGAAAACAACGCCCCTTCCAGCAGTGGATGGACTTGCAATGCCATGCGGCAGAAGCGCTGGTACGCGTCCGCGTCTTGGCGTGAGAACTGGGCTATAGATTGCGCAGTTGCCTCCACACTACGGTAGGAGACCAGGAGTGATCCATCGTCAAAAAGCGAAGCAAATGGCGCATCGGGGTAGATATATTCGAGTCCGAATCGCGCCTTCAACCCGAGCTCATCTGCCTTCAGCAGCGGATTGGAGAGGATGACCTGATGCACCGTTGAGTGTTCGTCAAAGAGGAAGCCCGGTGCCAGTTCCTTCGTAACGCATCCGCCCCCGATGTAATCGTGCCGCTCAAGCACAAGAACCCGCTTACCGGCTTTCGCCAGATAAGCCGCAGCGATCAACCCATGGTGGCCAGATCCCACTGCGATGACGTCGTAGTCACGAGGGGCAGTCCGAACGTTGCTCAATGGCTTACGCTCCCATTTTTGGCTACGGCAGGCATACCGGCGTTGTCAGGCCAGTACGCCGCCGTCGATGATGAAATCTGCTCCCGTAAAGTAGGCCGCCGCGTCGGAGACTAGGAAGGCCATAAGCTCGGCGATCTCCGTGGGTTGACCGCGTCGTCCAAGTGGCACGCCGGCGTCCATCTGTGCGCACCGCTCCGGCCCATTGGATCGATACATCGGAGTGTCCACGATGCCGGGCATGATGCAGTTGACACGGATTTTGAATGGCGCGAGATCGAGCGCGGCCGCCTTACTCATGCCACGTACGGCCCACTTCGTCGCGGCGTACGCAAACATGCCGGGGAACCCGCGCGCGCTGGCTCCTGAAGAGGTGTTGACTATGGAACCTGCCCCCGCAGCCCTCATGGAATCGACGACCGCCCGCATACCCAGATAGATGCCCCACTGATTGACTCGGTAATGGGCATCCCACTCTTCCAGAGTGGTCTCGAGGAAAGGCTTAGGGACGAAGACACCGGCATTGTTGATCAGGACGTTCAGCTTGTGGAATCGCCTGAGGGCGAGCTCGACTGTGCTCACCCAAGCCGCTTCCTGCGTGACGTCGAGCTTCTGAAACACGGCCCGCTCGCCCAACTCTTGTGCCAATTGCCGGCCCGGTGTATCGCTGATATCCGCAATCACAACACTTGCACCCTCCGCGACAAAGAGCCTCGCTGCCGCAGCGCCGATCCCTCCCGCCGCGCCCGTGATGATGGCCACCTTCTCAGTCAATCTGCCCATGAGCCCCTTCACCGCTTTTGGTCAACTCTGCCTCTTACCAGGTGCGCCCCTCGCGCCCCCAGAGAAACCGCGGCGTGTCCTCGCTGACATAGTCCGGATCCAGGTAGATGTACACGCGGCTAATAAGGTCCCCCCGGAATTGAAAGACATTGCAAAATCGCCCTCCGGGAGTCTCCCCCGCCGCCCAGGACTTACCGTTCTTCATCTGGCCACGCGTGGTGCCTTCCACCACGAGAGTCGTTCCGGAACAGAAGAACGAGTAGGTACGGTAATCGTGTTCGACCAACTCGAAGACGCGTCCCACGCCCGCGGCAAACTCGCCGAAGGCGGCCTTACCGCGACCGATCCCAAACTTTGGAAAATAGAGCTCGACGTCCTCGGTCATCAGGTCCGTCAAATCGGCGCGGCCGGCATCAACCCGTCGGAAGTACTCTTGAGCGAGAGCAATCTGCCGGCGGTCGGATTCGGTGGTTTGCATGAAAACTCCTCAAGCTGCCCGTCACGGAGAGACTCGATGCGCGCCGTATCGGCAGGCGCCCGAGCTGAGCGCATCATTTTGGTGCCAGGAGAGCGTACGGCATCTGCAGCGCGATCGAAGGCGTTTTAATTGATAGGTGGCATCTTCGCCCAAGATACCCGAACCACACGCATCGCTCGGACCGATGCATGTCATCGCGCGAAGCGTCTGTCGTCCCGGCCAACCTGGCCGTAATGTTGGTCGACGATCGCAGCCGACGCGCATCAATGAGATGGGGCGCGTCCATCGCGTGACGCACTCCAGATAGCTGGCATTTCACACGAGGATGAACCATGCGAGCCATACGTCTGAGAACTCCCGGCGGACTGGATAAGCTCGAGCCCGCTGAGCTGCCGGAACCTTCGTCGCCTGGTCCGGGCGAGATCCAGGTGCGGATTCGCGCCAGTTCGCTCAATTACCACGATTACGTCGTGGCAAGCGGCGGCTCGAAATTTAATGATGGCCTTGTGCCCATGTCCGATGGCGCCGGCGAAGTATCCGCAGTCGGTGAAGGTGTCAAAGAATTCAAACCCGGTGATTTGGTGGTCTCGACGTTCTTCACCGAGTGGTTACAAGGCGGCCCTCAAGAAGGTGGCTTTGCAAAGACCCCCGGTGATGGCATTGACGGTTACGCGCGGGAGCGTGTGACCGCTCCGGCCACGCATTTCACTCACGCACCACACGGCTACTCTGCGTCCGAGGCTGCGACGCTCACGACGGCGGGACTGACCGCCTGGCGCGCGCTGGTAGTGGAAGGTGGCCTGAAAGCGGGCGATGTGGTGTTGGTTCAAGGCAGCGGCGGCGTATCGGTATTCGCCTTGCAATTGGCCAAGGCAATGGGGGCTGTTGTGATTGCCACCTCTTCCTCCGATGAAAAGCTCACCAGGCTGAGGACACTCGGCGCGGATCATCTCATCAATTATAAAAAAGAGCCGAAGTGGGGCGCAGCAGCCAAGGCTTGGACCGGTGGACGGGGTGTGGACCATGTTGTAGAAGTCGGAGGCCCCGGAACAATCGGGCAATCCATCGCCGCGCTCTGCCCCGGCGGACACATAGCCCTCCTAGGCATCCTGACAGGCCTGCAGGGCGCGATTCCCACCGCACTATTGATGCTGAAGCAGATCCGTGTCACCGGTATTACCGTCGGTTCGCGAGTTCAGCAACAACAGATGATTCGTGCGATCGAGGCCACCCGCATCAAGCCCGTTATCGACATCCATTTCACTTTAGAGGAGCTCGCCGAGGCTTTTCGATACCAGGCCGCCGGCAAACACTTTGGGAAGATTTCCCTCGAAATCTGAGGCGTACGCCCCTCGACAGCCTACCAGTGAGCGAGCGGCAGCCCGGCGACAGGTGATTCAAAGTAGGGAATGGTACTCGCCTTCAATCCACCGAGATAAGCAGTTTTTAGGTCGGCGCCGCCGAATGTCACGCATGCAAGCCACGTCGCAATCGACCCACCTGTGGCATTCAAGGTTTCGAAGCTGATCGGATTACCCGTCGCATATTCCGCCTCGGCGCGTGCGTTGGCCTCGTGATTGCCGTCATCCAAAAGTTCGAGAACGTCTCCCTGGGGCGTAATGGCAATCAGGCGATCGGCGATGACCATAGTGCCCCAGAGATTGCCGTAGCTGTCGAAGGAGATCCCATCGATGAATCCATCGCCCAGATTGGCCGGCCCATAGATTTCACGATCCGTGAGTTCGCCCTTGGCCGTGACGCGCATCCGGGTAACGCGTTTCGCCGCCGACTCGGCGATGTACAGCCACTCCTCGTCGGCGTCGAACTTCACTTCGTTCGTGAAGGCAAAACCCTCGGCCGCGACACGTAAGCCGTGCTCGTCCAACAGCAGGATGTACCCGTCCGCCAAGGTCGACCGCAGTGCCTTGTCCCAGGGATTCACCCGGGTCGACACCGTTATCCAAATGCGGTCTCTCGAATCACGCATGACGAAATTGACCTTGCCGAGCGGCTTCCCATCCAGGCTGTCGTGCAGCGTCCGAATCTTGCCGTCGCGCGTCATGAGTTCGAGGCGATCGGTGCCGAAGTTGGCAATGAGAATGTCTCCAGTCTTGGAAAAGGCGAGACCGTTCGGTAACGTGCCGAAGAGCAGGCTCTGCTCACTGTTCACCCGCAAATCGAAGTGATCGTCAGGCGATTGGGCGATGAGCGCTTGCGTCCCGTCTGGGTTGATCCGCATGGCGCCGCCTCGCGCGTCGGCCGCCCACAGGGTACCGTCGCGTTCTGCAAGAATGCATTCCGGGCGCCGCAGATCCTGCCCTATCGTGCGGATCGCCGACCTGTCGACCTGCCAGCCCTTGAGTGGATTGGGGCCCTTGCCCTTCTTAATCAGCATGGCTACTTCTCCGGGGAGATCGCATGTCCCGTTGCGCCTATGTCGCGTGCGGCGCGAGGTTGCATATGATGACGCCGATGATGGCGATAACGGCGCCGACTGCCTGAATGGGTACAATTCGCTCGCCAAAGGAAAGGCCCACGATCAGCGAGCCCACCATGACGCCCACGACCAACATGGTCACGGCGCCTCCGACGGGAGCGCCGCCGGCGAATGCGCGGCCCAGGAACCAATTAGTGAAAAGATTGGCGATCAACATCGCGAAGATGGGCCACGGCACCGTCAGGCCGGCTGATAACTTCATGAAGTACACAGTAGCCACGTTCGCGACAGCCGCAATCGCGATCATCAGGTACACATTGAGCATCGCATTCTCCATTTTGTTGCTACGAACATCCGTGACGACTCATGAGCGGCACTGTCGCCCCGGTTGCATTGATACGAGATCTCAAAACGTCGTCAATATCAGCCATTCGGCGATAAGCGTAGGCTTTAAGACATTCTCGATGTCGACGCGCACGTCGAGCGTCGACTGCCATTGACGCGGCTGACGCTCCACGAACTGCTTGAGTTTGAAACTCCCCCGCACGCGACTGCCGGAAAGCACGGGACTGATGAATCTGATCGAATTAAATCCATAGTTGATGACCATCTGTGCACCCGCGATCGCAGGAACTGCGGTAAACGACATCGCCGATACCAATGACAGCGTCAACAAACCATGTGCGATCGTTCCGCCGAACGGCGTTTCTTTGGCGCGTACGGGATCGATGTGAATGAATTGCCAATCGCGAGTGACATCGGCAAATTCGTTGATTGTGCCCTGCTCGATGACGAACCAGTCGGATACTCCCAGCAGCATTCCGACCTGATTACGGTATTCATCGAGCGGTATGGCCTCGGGCACGCGCACGTTGCCCGCATCTTCACGGGTCGCAGTTTTCTCATTCGTTGACATATGCCGGCGTTTACTCCACGTTTACTTTTCGGTCACGCAGTTCGCGCTTTAAAACCTTGCCGATGCCGGATCTCGGGAGAGCATCGAGGAATTCATAGGCGGCCGGCCGCTGGACTTTGCCGACCCTCCCATTCACGAAGGCAGCGAGGACGGCGGCATCGAGTTGGCGCCCAGGCTTCGGCGTTACGAAGGCCACCGGTGCCTCGCCCCAACGTTTCGACGGCATGCCGACGACAGCCGCCTCCAGAACATCCGGATGCTGGACGATGACGAATTCGATGTCGCTCGGGTAGATATTGAATCCCCCGGATATGATCATGTCCTTTTTGCGATCGACGAGCGTCAAGAAACCATCCGCGTCGAATTTGCCGATATCGCCCGTGCGGATGAACCGCTTGCCGGTGCTGTCGAACCATTCGGCATCCGCACTCGTTCCGGGCTGATTGTGATAGCCCGTCATCATCGCTTTCGAATGCCCAACGACTTCGCCGGGCTCGCCGGGTGGAACCTCGTTGCCGTCCTCGCCGATAAGGCGGATATCATGGCCGATTACCGGTCGCCCGACCGAGCTCAGCTTGTGCCGGTATCGATGTGCTTCCAAGACGCAGACTCCTCCGCCTTCGGTCATCCCATAGAACTCCACCAGCCCGCCCGGCCAACGTTCGAGCACATCCGCCTTCAGCTCGCCGGAGAAAGGGGCCGATGTCGAGAACTTCACGACGAAGCTCGAGAGATCGTATCCATCGAAGTCGGGCAGCGCCATAATGCGGTTGTATTGCACCGGAACGAGCATTGCATGCGTCACGTGGTGCTTGGCGGCCAGTTGCACGAAGCGCTTCGCGTCGAATTTCTTCATCAGGACCAGCGTTCCACCCACGCTTAGAGTCGGCAACACGCTGGCTAGCGTGGTGTTCGAATACAGCGGCGTCGATATCAGCGAGACTGTAGTGGGCGTATAGTCATAGGCGGCTAGCATGCGCACGAACCCAAAGCGCATGGCGTGACTCTGCACGATTCCCTTCGGTGCACCGGTAGTGCCGGAGGAATAGATGATATTGAATGGCGACTCCGGGTCGATAGTGATTGCAGCGGGCCGGCTGCCGGGTTTGCTCAACCAGATAGCAAAGGGTTCTCCACCGAATACACCTTCCAAGTTCACGAGTTTGCGGTGCATCGCGCCGCCGCTGGCCGGACGAACGGTGTCATGGTCCACGAAAAAAAAACGTGCGGCGCAGTCTTCCAGCATCGTTAGCAGTTGACCCGGCGTCGAGGATGGGGCTAGAGGAGCGACCGCGACACCCGCACGCAATGCGCCCAGAAAGGTCGCAAGATACTCGGCGCTCGTCGCTGCACAGATGGCAATCGCTTGTCCCGGCAGTACACCGTCTCTCTGCAGAGATGCGGCAACTTGATCGACCAGCGCATTGAAGTCACGATAGTTGATCGATCGATTGTCATTGACGACTGCAATCGCTTTCGGCCTGTCGGCCGCATGAGCCGCGAGAATTGCAGGCAGCGGAGTAAAATTGCCGTTCCAAAGGTCAGCTGCCGACATCTGCGTCCTTGCTCCTTATCCGAGAGGCGCAGGTTTGCGCGAGGGCCTGGAAAGTCCGCCAACCGCCATCGCAAGATATGGTACGCCGCGCTGCATCAGTCCTCGGGCGCAATGCGAATTTTCAGACCGGACGGGATATCGTCGCAAGGAAGTTGGCAGGAGAGGCGCGATTCCGGTGTGCGGCACTCGGAACCTTCGAGCAACGCCGCTTCATCTTCTCCCATGGGCGGAAGACGGTCGAGATAGGACGGATCGATGTAGACGTGGCAAGTGGCGCATGCACACACACCTCCACAGATCGCCAAAATGTCGTCGAACCCCAGGTCGCGCAGCGCCTGCATGAGTGATTGGCCGCCTTTGGCATCGACGGCCTTTTCCTCCCCCGCGCGATTGGTCACCAGAAGCTGCGTCATACGTTCAACCGACACTGCACCGGCGAGCCCGCACTCATAGTCCGTCTTCGAACTGGCCGTCGACCAGGATGAATGCAATGCGACAGTTCGTCGTGCCCCGATTGGCCCAGGCATGATTGGTACCGCGTTGGATGACGATGTCGCCGGCTTTCACCACTGTCTCGTCTTCATCGAGGATCAAAGTGATCTCCCCTTCGAGCACGATGCCGTAGTCGATGGTGGACGTGCGATGCATGAGCGCATGACGATCACTGCCATGGCCGCCGGTGAAGGCATTTGCCCCGCCGATATTCTCGAATTGCTTTAAGGCTTCTGCCGTGTCGGGCGAGGAGTCTTGCGCGGACTCGGGAGGAAATTCGTTGACCCGGATACGGGTGCCGCGCACCGGTGGGGTGAGCACGAGTCCGGCGACCGGCGGATCCACGCTGAAGCGATCGATGGCGGCCGGTGCCCCGCTGGTATTCCAAACTTCGAAGAAACGAGGGCCATTCGGGCCCATCGGCCTCTGCTCCGAGGGGCTGGTATCGCTTGCGACGATGGCCACGCCCTTGTGATTGTGGCCGGTGACGATGCGCCGGAAAGATTTCGACATAGTGCCGATCCTTAGATATTCAGTAATGTTGGGAAACCCGGCAACCGACCACGATCGCAGGACCCCGAGTGATGCGAATCCCATTCAACCTTGCTTCCCTCAAACGAGATTTTGGCTTTCGACCGTCAGGTCCTTTATGTGCACATTCGATTTCCCGGTCTCGCTGCCGATTACACGGAACGGATCGAGCGAGCGCCCTTCGGGATCCAGCCGTACCTCCCACCCCGCCTCGATGGGTCCGAACATCGCGAGTCTGTCGTGCGCCCAAAGTACGGCGCCGAATTTCCAATTCCACACCCGCGGGATCCAGTTATCGTCGAGATAATCGGTATCGCAGGTATACTCGGCTTCCCCCCCATTGGGATTGTGCACATAGTAGTAAATCGCCGATGAGATGCGATGGCGCGAGAGGCCGCCCAGCTTGTGTCCCTCCTCTCCCAGCCAACCCCGTTGCGCCATGATGTTGGCGCCCAACATTACCTCATCGATATCCTCGAGGCCGAAAGCGGCGTGCATGAACGAGGCCTTGCCCGACGCGAACGGCACGTCGGCGCTCAACCAGAAGATACTATGATGCTCATGCGTTCCGTCCGCACGGGCGAACGCGCCCAGTCCCTCCGAATGATCGCTCAAGCGAAAGCCCAGGCGATCGCGGTAGAACTCATAAGACGCCACGTAGTCCTTGGAATAGAAGACGACGTGGCTCAGCGTCTTGGGAAGCGCGCGCAGGCGCCATTTACGGTGCTGATTGAGCCGCTTGATGTTTCCCGGCGCATTCACCTCGTCGGGAGCGGACACGACGGGACGCTTGTTCCAGACCCGCAGACCAAACGGAATGCCGTCATTCGCCACCGCGTAGGCAGTGCCGTCCGGATCCCGGCGAACCTCGCGGTCGCACTTCACGTTGGCAACCAGCTCCTCCAAATTCTCGCGCGTATCTACTCCCCAAATCACCAGCTTCACGCCGTTGCCGTCGAACCAATCGGCAACGCCGCAGTCGGCGCGCGCGCGCACCACCAAACGAGATCCGGTGGCAACCTCGAAAACGCTCTCGCGAGCGGAGCGCGTAATCGGAGTAAGACCGAAGTCGTTCCAGAAACGCGTGCACGTCTCCATGTCATCGACACCGTAGATCAGACTTTCAATTCCCAGGATGGCCAAAATATGTATCCTCTTCGTTCGCTACCGGTGAGCCGCGCCGGCCATTCCTGGCGAGCGGGACTCGTGACCTGAGCCTGTATTGCTTTTCATGTTCATGCGACCGGTAAACCAAATGTCTCGGCAATCCAGTCGCCGATGTAATCACATCCCACGGTGCCGTTGTCCGCTTCGCAATGTTCGATTGCGTAATCGTCGGGGGTAAAGACGTGCAATTCGCGCTTGGGGCTGTTGATCGCCTGTTCATAGCTTTGGTGCGCGTACTCGATGGGAATCTGACGATCACCCGACCCATGCGTGACGAGAAACGGGACGGTGATCTTGTCGACTACGCCGTCGAGGCACATCGAGGGCGCCCAAGCCATGAAGGCGTCGATATCGGGCTTGCCGAATACCCACATCACGTGGTCCCAGTAATGCGGAACCGGGTTCTCGCCCTCGCGGTGACGACGGCGCTTCTGCAATTCGCCCCAGTTGTGGTTCGCACCCAGAACGGCACAAAGCGCAAAACGCTTTTCAAACGCCGCCGCTCGCGGCGCAAAGTATCCGCCCAGCGAGAGCCCAAACATGCCGATCCGTGATTTGTCTACATCGCTTCGGGTTTCCAGATAGTCCACCGCGCGCGAGGCCCAGCGCTCACTATCGTAGACGCCTGGAAGGTTCTTCAAGCGCAGCGCTTCGCCGGACCCGGGCTGGTCAATACACAGCACCGATATGCCACGCGCGGTAAGGGAGCGGCCAATGCCCGTCCAGATGACCAGTTCCTTGGTGCTGTCCAATCCGTTGCAGCACACCACCGCCGGCGCCCGCCGACCGTCGCGCGATTCCGCTTTCCAGAACAGCGCCGGGAAGCTCGACTTTTCGTACGGGATTTCAGCGCGTTCGATCGGCATACGACTCAGTGCGATCGATTGCTGGAACGTACTGAGCGCCCTGACATACGCTTCCCGCCGAGGTGGATAATCGCGCGCTTGCATGCGCTCGCCCGTTTGGTAGTAGATTGACGAGCGTCGCAACTTCGTCGCCGCACTTAAGGCTCGTCCCTTCCTCAGGTCCGCTTCCGCATTCGCGGCAACGCGATCGGCCAACTTGATCCAGCTCTCAAAGAACTCAGCGGTGCCAGCGTCCTCGCCACGAACCCCCGCTTCGCGAAGAGGGCGGCAAGCAGCGTCGATTTCGCCATGGTTGCCGCCGACGTAAAGCGCCAGGTTCGTGGCCAGATTCCATACGTAATTTCCGGGAAACGGTTCGAACATGTTCAGTGTACTCGGTCTGCGCTAAGCGCTCTGCAAGGCCTTCGGAGCAAGGCGGCGGCGCTCTTCTTCGACCAAGGCTGCCATTTTCTTGCGAAAGTTGAGCGCGGCGGCATCGGCGCGGACGCTGATTTCCGGCAAATCCCAGCCCTCTTCATCGAACCGCCTCTGAACAGCCTCCAGTACCACTTTGTCTTGCTCGACAAGTTTCTGGATATGTGGGATAGCGTCTGGAGGCTGCTCATCTTGGTAGGAGGAGGAGACGACCATGAAATTGAAGCAACGATTCTTGCCACTCGGTGTCACGCCTTGCGGATTGATGAGGATGTGCTCCGGGGCGTCAGGTTCGTCCGGATAGGTGAAAATATTCGTGATAACACTGAGGTGCGGCGGTATGGCATCGGTTACCAATGTTCGCTTTACGGGCCTATTGTCCGCATGCTTCAAATGGAACGTACGCGCCATCATCGCCGTCGGGGTTTCCGTTACATCCCGAGAGATTGTTACGCGACCGTTTTTGTAGCTCGTATTGAAGCTCGCTTTCGCCATATTCCCGCCGTCTATCATGCCGGGGTGGAGAAATGTGATATGCGAGGTATCCAGGAGATTCTCATGTAGCATCTGAAAATTGCAGCCGATTTCCATCACGAACAAGGGCGTCACTTTGTAACCCGGCCGCGTCAGGCCGAGTGCATACATATCAGGTAGAAGGGAATCGTCGCGTTCGGCGGGAAGACCCATCCAAATCCATATATAGGAGCCCACTTCAAATAATGGGTACGAACGAACTGCAAGCTGGTCCACGATCGTAGTTTGCGAGGGTATATGCGTGCATATACCTGCCTTGCCGAATTCGAATCCATGATACGCGCAGCGAATGCCGTTCCCCTGAACCGTACCCATTGACAAAGGCACGCCTCGATGCGGACAGCGATCTGCAAGTGCCACCGCCGTTCCATCTTCGGTGCGGAAAAATACGACATGATCATCGAGGATCTGCCGAGTCATCACTTTGCGACTGACTTCGCTCGATAGCGCTGCGACGTACCACTGATTGCGCGGCGCCGGCATCACGCCGGGGCAGGTAAGCATTTGTTCCTTTGTAATAGTCGAATCGGTTCTGGCGCTCATAATAAAAAACTACCTCTTTGGTCCGCTCATATTTCAGGGCCGCCTGATGCAATCACGATTTCGCGATACATTCCCGCTTCGGTCGATTACCCAGCCACGCAGACGAATGTCTGGAACAATCGATCGCCGCCGGCTTCTCGGCCCCCTCAACCCCGGCGTCCGCCGCCTCTTTGGTACCCGGCGCAAGTAAAGCACGGCATCCAAAGGGTTCCCCGCGGAACGCATGGATGGAAGATAGCGGAGCGTCAGGGATTGTCAAAGGCGTTTCTTCAGATAGCCCGCATCGCTGCCTCAGATGGGTTCCGCGCTAGCTGCGGTCCGGCTCCGTCGCTATACCTATGCCATTGAATAAATTCAACAATTCGAGGAATTTCAAAGAAGCCAAATGGAGGATACTCATCGGGCGGACGAGGCACTACTGTAGCGAGCGAACTCCATGCGAGCGATGCTGCGGTTATGCACTTCGTCAGGGCCGTCAGCAATGCGCAGCGTTCGGATATGGGCATAGCTCGCGGCAAGCGGGAAATCCTCCGATACACCGCCGCCGCCGTGCGCCTGTATGGCATCGTCGATGATCCGAAGTGCCACTCGCGGACCTGCCACTTTGATCATCGCAATCTCCAAGCGCGCGCTCTTGTTGCCGAATTTGTCCATGCGGTCGGCGGCCTTCAAACACAACAACCGCGTCATTTCGAGGTCACGCCGCGCCTCTGCCACTCGCTGTTCCCACACCGAGTGCTCGGCGATCGTCTTGCCAAAGGCGACACGCGACATCAGCCGCTTGACCATGAGTTCCAGTGCCAATTCGGCCGCACCCAACGTGCGCATGCAGTGGTGAATTCGACCTGGACCGAGCCGACCCTGCGCGATCTCGAAGCCGCGACCCTCTCCCAGCAGGAGGTTTTCCGCAGGCACACGGACATTGTCGAGCAGCACTTCGCCATGGCCATGCGGCGCATCGTCATAACCGAACACGGGCAGCATGCGCAGTATTCGCACGCCCGGGGCGTCGAGAGGAACGAGAATCTGCGACTGCTGGCTATGGGGAGCCGCACTCGGATCGGTCTTGCCCATCACGATTGCAATCTTGCATCGAGGGTCGCCTACCCCCGACGACCACCATTTGCGGCCGTTGACGACGTAGCCATCGCCATCCCTGCGTATCGAGGTCTCGATATTGGTCGCGTCCGAGGAGGCGACAAGAGGTTCCGTCATCAGAAAAGCCGAGCGAATCTCCCCGGCCAGCAGGGGCTTCAGCCACTTGGCCTTCTGCGCGGCGCTCCCATACCGGTGTATCACTTCCATATTTCCGGTATCAGGCGCCGAGCAATTGAACACTTCCGAGGCCCAGGGCACTCGTCCCATCTCCTGAGCGCACAAGGCATACTCGAGATTGGTAAGGCCCGCTCCCAGGAATTCCGCCGAGTCATGCTCGCTCGAGGGCGGTAAAAACAAGTTCCACAGACCTTCTCTTTTGGCCTGCGCCTTGAGCTCTTCGATCTTCCGCGAGGGCTGCCAGCGATCGGCCCCCATGGTGGCAAACTCATCGCGTACGGCAGTCACGGCAGGGTAGATGCGCGAGTCCATGAATTCGCGAACGCGCCTCAGCCAGTGTTCCTGCTTCTCCGAAAGTGAAAAATCCAAAGTGTTAGCTCCCTAAATGCTCCGGCGTGGGGACCGCGGGACGGCGAGGATAGAGCATCGATCACAATTATCGAAACCGTGTCTGAAGATGCTGCGTATCTGTCAGAGCGATACATCAGCGCCTATGGAAAGTTGGTCATCGTGCTCGCAGATACAATGTATTCATATAAACACCTTTGACGATCACCCACAAATCGCCAGACTAGTGCTGGAGTGAGGTAAGTCATGCCCCGGAAGCGCAACGGATAATTGGAAACATCGATGATTGGGGAGATCCAATGAGTAGGGATTTCGACGGCCACGTCATCGTGGTCACCGGCGGCTCAACTGGTTTGGGGCGCGCCATCGCGGTCGAGGGAGCGAAGCGAGGCGCAAAGACCGTCGTGATCAACTATTCGCGCAACGTCGCCGAGGCTGAAGAAACCGCCGACCTCGTGCGCACCCAAGGCGCGGAGCCCATTTTAGTGCAGGCGGACGTCTCGGATGACGCTGCCTGCCGTTTGATCGCGCGAACGGTGGAGCCCTACGGTCGTATCAATGCGCTGTTCAATAATGCGGGAGTCACTAAGTTCGCCCAGGATCACGCAGACATGGACGCGGTGTCGGCGGAAGATTTCCTGCGGCTCTACCACGTCAACGTGGTTGGCGCCTATCAAATGATTCGTGCGGCGCGCACCCTATTGGCAGCAGGGGATATGCCTGGCGCCGTCGTAAACACGAGTTCGCTCGCCGGTGTTAACGGCGTCGGCAGTTCAGTGCCGTACGCCGCCTCGAAGGGGGCACTTAACACCATGACCATATCGCTTGCGCGCGCGTTGGCACCGAAGATCCGCGTCAATGCGATATGCCCGGGCTTTATCGATACCCCTTGGTACGGCCGGAGCCTTCAGAAGGCTTCGCTCGATAAACTTCGCGAAAACGTTGTGGCAATGACACCGTTGAAAGTTGCCTCGACCGCCGCAGACATAGCGGTGTCGGCGGTCTTCCTCGCCTCGCCCTCTTCCCGGCATATCACGGGTGAGACGTTAATTGTCGACGCCGGCCTACATCTCGGGCGCTCCCCATACCAGAAACAATAGAATGGGAGCGGTGCCACTCATCAGAAGATTAACTCATGCCCATCGCGCCGCTGGCGATGGTTATGCCCCCATCCACCACGATGGTCTGGCCGGTAACGAATCGTCCCGCGGCGGACGCCAGAAATAGCGCCGCGCCCGCGATATCATCGGCTTCACCGACTCGCTTCAGCGGCGTTGTCGCAAGCGCGGCCTTCAACGTCTCCTGATTTTCAACCAGCGCGCGCGCGAAATCCGTGCGGATGAGCCCCGGCGCGATGCAGTTCACCCGTACGTTGTGCCGTCCATACTCCACCGCATAGTTTCTCGCGAGTTGCATGTCGGCCGCCTTGGAGACGTTGTAAGCGCCTATCACGGGCGAGCCTTTGAGCCCACCGATGGAAGAAACGAAAATGATGGCACCGTCTGCGCGCTCGATCATCTGGGGCGCGGTCAATTGCACGAGCCAGTGATTCGACAGGATGTTGTTGTCGAGCACTTTACGGAACTGCTCGTCGCTGATGGAGCCAAGCGGACCATAGTAAGGGTTGCTGGCGGCATTACAGACCAGGATATCGACGGGGCCAAGTCGGTTATTGGTCTCGGAGACCAGATGGCGCAGTGCCTCTTTGGAAGAGATGCTAGCGGCAACCGCGATCGCTCGACCGTCTCCGTGAGCGCTCGTTATCTCATCGACCACGACCTGACAAGCTTCCTGCTTGCGCGATGCGATGACTACTCGCGCACCCTGTTCGGCCATCCGCAGCGCGATCGCACGGCCGATCCCCCTCGAAGAGCCCGTAACGATGGCTACCTTGTCGGTCAGATCAAATAGGGACATGTGGGTTCCGTCTTTCGTGTAAGGATCGGCTGGTCGTGCGGCCAAAGTGTTTATTTTCTCAGGCGCCGGCACGCAGCGCAAAATCCCAAGCGATCTTCGCCAAACGCGGGGTACGGGATTCCGCGTCGGCAGTATTGGCATTCGCGGCGGTTCCGTCTCGTACCCGCCCGGCAATTCCCTGAAAAATACACGCCAAGCGAAACACGTTGTAGGCAAAATACCAGTCCAGGTTCGGTACGCCGGAACGCCCCGTGCGTGTACAGTAGAGCAACAGCGCGTCGTCGCGCGTCGGAATCCCGAGGGCCTTCAAGTCCAATCCGCCGAGCGCTCCGCGCTCACTCGCCGGCAGTTCCCAATGCATCAACAGGTAGCTCAAATCTGCCAGCGGATCACCCAAGGTCGACAGCTCCCAGTCCAACACGGCGGCTATCCGATCGCCGCTTCCCGCAAGCACCAGGTTGTCGATCCGATAGTCCCCGTGGACGATCGAAGTCCGCGTCTGTTCGGGAATGCTCTTCGGTAACCACTCCATTAAGCGTTCCGCTTCATCGATTCGTCGGGTCTCGGATGCGCGATATTGTTTCGTCCAACGCTCGATTTGCCGGGCAAAATAGTTTCCGGGACGGCCATAATCGCCAAGACCTATGGCCGTGTAGTCGATGAGGTGAAGATTCGCCAGGGTCGAGATCATTGCTTCGTAGATTTTGCGACGAGTATCCGAGGTCAGGTTCGGTAGAGCCGCGTCCCAATGGATTGTTCCCTCCACCGCTTCCATCAGATAGAACATCGCACCGATGACGGTCGGATCCCGGCATATCGCGTAGGCATGCGGAACGGGAAACCGCACGGTCTCCAAGGCGGTGATCAGTCGATATTCGCGATCGACTGCATGAGCGGTCGGCAGCAACACGCCGAACGGCTTGCGACGCAAAACGTACTTTCCGCCCGGAGTGTCCAATCGATAGGTGGGGTTTGATTGACCGCCCCTGAATTGCAGCACCGTGAGCGGACCATCGAATCTGTCCACGTTCGCCCGCATCCAGCGCCCGAGCGCCGCTTCGTCGAACCGATGGCGTTTCTCGACGGGCTGCACGCCAAGGAAGTTGCTTTCGGTCGCGCTCATACAAATGATCCGAGTTCAAGGCGATCGTGACCGAAGTCTCCGGGCGCCCAGGTGCCGCGAGAAGATGGAAATTCCAACGCGATCACTCCCCAAGTAAATCCAGCGGCGCCGTACGACCGCCGAAGATAAAGCAGTCACACTAATTCACAAAAGCGCCTCTCGAGATGCACCGTATCGGCCTCACCGATGGCAGCCCGAGGTCGTCGTGCGATCTGCGGCACAGATGGCTCGCATCTCGGGAAGCAGCTTTGACGGGCTGTCGGAAAGCTTAGGATACTCGGCGTGCAAATTCCTTTATCTATCGTCCACCGCCCCCCTAGCCTTTTGCGATTCCGTCGATGCAATCGTCGGCGACAACCCTGACTGGCAAATGATTGCGATTGCACGCCACGGCGGCTGCTTGCTTGTCGCTTGGCTTATCGGCGCGCCTTCCGCCTGGTCGGGTGAGGAAGACGCGGCTGCGACGTCCGCACTCCAGGAGGTCGTGGTGACGGCTCAGAGAAGCAAGTCAGCTCTTCAGACAACACCCTTGGCTGTAACGGCCCTCTCGGGATCCGCGTTGAAGGCATTGAACGTCACGGACGTTGATAGCCTCGCGCTGGTCGTTCCTGGCGTGAGTTTTGGTGATGAACTCGGCGAAGCGCACATCGCAATCCGAGGCATCGGTTCGGACGCGGTTAACCCCGGCGCAGATCCGCGCGTCGCGTACTATCAGGACGGGATTTACATTGGTCGGCCGACCGCCCAACTGGGAGGTATTTTTGACCTCGAGCGGGTGGAGGTCCTGAAGGGTCCGCAGGGCACCCTGTATGGGCGCAACGCGACCGGCGGTGCGATCAGCGTAATTAGCCGAGGACCTACACCCAAGGTTAATGGCTACGCGGATCTCAGTTACGGAAAGTACAACACGGTCGATTTTGACGGTGCGATTGGTGGGCCTATTGCGGAAAATGTCTCGGGTCGAATCGCGATACAGACGAAGTTCCACGATGGCTATGGAACAAACATCACCACCAGAAGTGACATCGACAATCAAGCCACAGGAAGTGTACGAGCCAGCCTGCGATGGGACCCGCTGGCGTCGTTCAGTTTCTTAACAATTGCCGAGTATCATAAGGAGAATGATCGAAACGGCGGTCTGCATTTCTTCGGTTCGGCCAATCCCGCCATCCCTATCGCCGGCCTTGTATTGGGCGGTGTGGGGCCCTCCGACAGCCGTGATATTGCGAGCGCCAGAGACCCCTTCGCAAGAGTCGAGACGTACGGCATTACGGAAATCATCACCGGCACATTCGATTGGGCGATACTAAAATCGTACACGTCGTGGCGGCACAGCGATGCGACATTTGGCACGAATCCCACGGGCACCAGCCTGCCCATCACCTATGGCACCTCCATTGAAAATGGTCACCAAGTCAGCGAAGAACTCCAGTTGTCGGGCGACCGCGAGCGTTTGCATTGGCTTGCGGGCACTTTATTCTTCTATGAATATGTGAATGATTCGATCGCCTTTCCATTCAATTTGCTGTTATTCGGCGGCCCAAACCAAATCCAGCAAGGTTACCTCGTCGCCGGTCAACAGCGTGACAAATCGGCGGCGCCATACCTGCGGTTAACCTACGATATCACCGACCAAGCGTCCTTCATACTTGGCGCACGTTATTCGTATGAGAAGAAAGTAGTCGATCAAACCTCGCAATTTGATTTGACTCGTCCGTACGCCGCTAGCAATCCGGTAATTCCTAGTCCAGGATTTCCCAACACGGAATCCAAGGATTACCATCAAACGACACCCACGGCGACTTTTGACTACAAGTTGACGCCTGATGTTTTCCTGTTCGCCACCTACACGGAAGGCTTTAAGAGCGGTGGCTTCAATCTGGGGATTCCTCAGGCCCCATATGAACCGGAGAAAATCAAGGAATATGAACTGGGTATAAAGTCGAAAGAACTCGACGGTCGGATGCAAATCAATGTCGATGCTTTCTACTACGATTATAGCAATCTGCAGGTCACGATTATTCGCGGAACCAACGCCATCATCGAAAATGCCGCGACCGCCGCGTTGTATGGGGCAGACATCGATTTTGCGATCCTGCCCATCTCAACCTTAAAGATCGATGGGAGCATTGATCTCCTGCACTCCGAATATAAGAACTATTCGAGCGCGAATCCCGCATTTCCCGGCGACCCGCCGATATCGCTTTCGGGCAAACAACTGACGCAAGCCCCAAAGTATTCCGGCCGGCTTGGCGCGGAATACGCGTGGCCACTTGATGCTGGACATCTCAAGCTGCGAGGTGATTATTCGTATACATCTCGCACATACTTCACTCCATTCAATGAACTGGCGGTGTCACAGGGAGGTCATTCCCTCACGAATGCCACACTGAACTTTACCTCCGTCAGCGGCGGATGGCATGCCGGCCTGTATGTCAATAACCTTTCTAATTCAAAGGTCATTGCACAAGATTACGTAGCTTCCGAACTCTTCGGCGGCCCTGTCATAGGTGTACTTACTCCGCCTCGCACATATGGGGTTAGATTCGGTGTCGCCTTTTAATACTTGGTCACGCATCGGCAGCAACCGACCCGTGTTGCTCTGCAAGCTGTAGTGTCGCTTCGGCCTGTGCATCGCCTGCACAGATGCCAGGCATCCATATAACCGCCTTTGGCGGCTATCAACGGATACCTATACTCGCGGGGGCGGGAGACGACGATTGATAAAAGAAGCTTTCTCCGGATTGCATCTCCCAAAGAACGAACGGCAAAGGACCGGTTGTCACCAGACAACAGAGCCATACTATTTCGGGAGTACACGTGGTAAATACATTTGTTGTAAGAAGTTGCGCCGCTCTATTGGCGTCCTTCAGTGCGTTCGCAATCGCAGCCGGCGCGGCGGAACTCACGGGCAATGACTCGGATCTCGGGTCCGGCACTCTCGGCGGACGAGCTCCGGCGAGCGATCAGGGACTCGAGGAAATCATTGTGACCGCGGAAAAGCGTTCCGAATCCATCAATAAAGTACCGCTCGCGATCACCGCGTTGTCAGGCAACACACTGCAAGATCAAAACATTCATTCGGTGCAGGATCTGGCGTTGGTGGTTCCGGGATTCACCTACGCAGCCTCGCTGCTCGATACCCCGGTTTATTCCCTGCGCGGCGTGGGTTTCTACGAAACAACGCTCGCCGCGTATCCGGATGTCAGTATTTACGTGGACCAGGTTCCGCTTCCGTTTCCCGTCCTTACCCAAAATGTGGGGCTGGATCTCGAGCGTGTCGAAGTGCTGAAAGGGCCGCAAGGCGTGCTGTTCGGACAAAACTCGACCGGCGGCGCGATCAACTACATCGCCGCGAAGCCGACGGATAAGCCCGAGGGCGGCTTTGACTTTGGCTATGGCCGTTTCAACGATACTCGGGTTGATGGCTTTGTGAGCGGCCCGGTCGCCGACACGCTCAACGCCAGGTTTGCATTTCAGACCGAGCAAATGGGGCCTTGGCAGCATTCGTACAACACGCCGACGGAACAAACCAGTGGCTCTATTTCGAGATCAGCCGCTCGGTTGCTTCTCGATTGGACGCCTACCGATAAATTGAAATTCGAGTTCAACGCGAGTGGCGGCGTCGATCGCTCAGAGCCAATCGTTCCGCAGCTGATCGGCGTTTCACTGCAGGCGCCCGACAGTCCTGTTAATGGACCCTTCTTGTTGGCCTATCCGCATGCACCTAACAATGCGGACGCGGCCGACTACAGCCTTTTGAACAAGCCGCGCAGCAATAACAGCCAATACCAGTTTTCGCTGCGGGGCGATTTCACTCCGGGCAGCGACCTGACTATCACGTCGATCACATCGTATGTGCATTACCTTCGGGACGAAAATGTCGAGTTCGGCGGTGTCTCGGTTAACACCGCGAACGCGCGCAATCTGGGAGATGAAGAGCTCGTCTTGGATTTCGGGCAAATCAACAGCATCTATCAGGAACTGCGGGTTGCCAACAACACCTCCGATGTGCTGCGGTGGGTGGCCGGCACGAACTTCGAACATTCTTCGGTACATGAGTTCAACTTGTATGACTACGCGGGAAGCAGTGAGGCAGATTCACCTGGGGTCGCGGCGGCGCTGACGCGAAACTTAACCAACACCCCGTTCTATTCTGATCAGCTAATGAAGAACTACGCCGTGTTTGGCAATATCGACTGGAACGTCAGTAATCCAGTAACCGTGACGGGCGGGGTTCGGCTGAATAAGTCGGATCGCCACGCCAAGATGTGCACGCAGGGAGGATACGGGGGAGGCGTTGATCAGGCTTTCGACCATTTAATGTCTGTCCTGCACGGCGGTGCTGTATACCCGCCATTGACTGCGTCGGACTGCATCACCCTAGACCCCGTGACGCTCCTATCGGTTCGGCAGGGGTACATTGGTGACCTGGACGAGAAGAACGCTTCCTGGCGCGCCGGCGTTGACTATAAGCCGACCTCCAACGCGCTCCTTTACGTCAACGTTACCAAGGGATACAAGGCCGGCAGTTTTCCGATGCTATCCGCATCGACCAGTTATCAATATCTGCCGGTCAAACAAGAATCGGTGCTCGACTACGAAGGCGGCTTCAAAGTCAGTTTTTTCGATCGCACCGTGCAGTTGAATGGTGCGGGATATCACTACGACTACACCAACAAGCAAATCCGCACTCAGACGGTTCAGCCAATCTTTGGGATCCTGAACAACCTGCAAAACGTGCCGAAATCGACGGTCGACGGTGGCGAACTGCAGTTGGCTTGGACGCCCCTTCACGGCCTGCGGTTGACCGCTGCGGCGACGTTCCTGGAAGCTAAAGTAATCGAGTTTGTCGGCACGAACGCAGACGGTATACGTCAAGACTATGCCGGATCCGCCGTTCCCTATTCGCCCAAGTGGTCGACCAACGCCACGGCGGACTACGACTGGAACCTCTCCAGTGCGCTGATCGCGTCAGTGGGACTTACGGCCGCCCAGCGAAGCGTGTCCTACGCCACGGTCGGACCGACACCCATTGATCGCATCAGCCCCTACACCTTGTTGGACTTGCGCACGAGCGTTCGCACACAAGACGGAAAGTATCGCGTGGAAGTGTACGGAAAGAATGTAACCAACCGCTTCTATTGGGACAATGTTTCCCACCCTTATGATACGGTTGTGCGCTATGCCGGCATGCCGGAAACGTGGGGGATCACTTTCTCCGCCCGTTTCTTCTAACGGTGACGCGATGCGCTGGGGACTTGAGGGAAGGAGTTGGTAGGTGGTGGTTGAGAACCGAATCGAATCGATGCCGCGAACTCACGACGGTCGCGTCGCCATAGTCACGGGGGCCGCCCATGGCATAGGCCAGGCGATCGCGATAAAACTTGCCGAACGGGGCGCGCAACTCGTGTTGGTGGACATTGGCGATACTGCCGAGACCGCGGCACGGATCGGCAAATCGGCGCTCTGCATCACCGCCGACGTGTCGAAGGACGCCGATTGGGATCGTGTCGGTGTTGAGGTCGACGGCCGCTTTGGAAGAGCCGATATCGTGGTGAATAACGCCGCCTATTACCCTCATGGCCTGATCGACGATCTTACTTACGACACGTGGCGACAAACGCTCGCGGTGAATCTCGACGCACATTTCCTGAGCGCAAAGCATTTTGTGCCGCGCATGCGACGCAATCAATGGGGTCGATTCGTCGGTATCTCTTCCAATTCCATCGGCACATCCGTGCAGGGACTCAGTCACTATATGGCCTCGAAGATGGGGATCATCGGCTTCATGCGGGGCCTCGCAAATGATGTCGGAGCCGATGGCATTACGGCGAACGCGATTCTCCCCGCGCTCACCAACACGCGTGCCACCCGCGAATTACCCGACGATTTCAAGCAGAGCATCTGGCAACAGCAAGCGATCAAGCGCTTCGCGCAGCCGGAAGATATCGCGGGTCCCGTAGTGTTTCTTACCAGCGAGGATGCAGCGTTCATCACAGGACAGGCAATTGTTGTCGACGGCGGCCAATACAAAATTTCCTAGCGGATCGGGTCCTAAGGAACGAACATATTCAGATCGGAGAGGCACAATGAGTGGACGGCTCGAAGGCAAAGTATGCGTCATCACCGGCACCGGCGGCAGCATGGGGCGAGCAGCGGCTCTGCTTTTCACGCGCCAGGGCGCTATGGTCGTCGGCTGCGACATCAGCGAGACCAACGGCGTGGCTGCCCTGAAAGAGGTCATTGCTGCGGGCGGTAAAATGGTGTCATTGCAACCCTGCGATCTTACCAAACCCGAGCAATGCCGGGCGGTCGTAGATCTTGCCGTCAAGACCTTCGGCAGGATCGATGTCCTGTACAACAATGCGGCGAAAGCGTATTTCAATTGGATCGAAGACGTGTCGGACGAAGAGTGGCGCGCGACCATCAACGAAGAAGTAGACCTCGTCTTCTATCTCACGAGGGCGGCGTGGCCTCACCTTAAGAAAAGCGGGGGGACCATCGTCAACACGGCTTCGGCCACCGCTTGGACGACTTTTACCAATCTTGGCGCCATTGCGCATAGTACCGCCAAGGCCGGCATCGTTGGCATGACGCGACACATGGCCATGGAGGGCCGCAAATTCGGAATACGCGCCAATTCGGTATCTCCCGGCGTAATCGTGTCGGACCAAACACGCGATCAGCTCACGAACAAAGATTGGTCGGACTATATGCTCGGCCGCACGTTGCTCGGTCGATTTGGTGAGCCGGCGGAAATAGCGAATGTCGCGCTATTTCTGGCATCTCAGGAGAGTTCCTACGTCACCGGTGCTGACATCATCGCGGACGGTGGGATGATGGCGTCTTGAACGCCAGAGGTGCGAGATGAGAGCGTTGTTGAGCAAGAGCGCGGGTGGATGCGATACGCTGGTCCTCGAAGCAGTAGCCGATCCCACGCCGCAGGCCGGCGAAGTGTTGATCTCGGTGAAGGCGTGCGGCGTCAACTATCCCGATGTGCTCATCATCGAGGACAAGTATCAGGCGAAGCCCAAGCGTCCCTTCGCGCCCGGAGGCGAGATCGCGGGAAAGGTCGAAGCCGTAGGCGAAGGCGTCACTCGACTGAAGGTGGGTGATCGCGTCATTGGACAGCTCGTGTGGGGCGGAATGGCGGAGAAGGTCGCAGTCGCCGAAACACATTGCCTGCGCATGCCGGACGCGATGAGCTACGAACACGGTGCGGCTTTCATGATCACCTTCGGTACCACCTACCACGCGCTGAAGCAGCGTGCCAAGCTCCAGGAGGGCGAAACTCTCTTGGTCTTAGGCGCGGCGGGAGGCGTGGGACTTGCCGCCGTTGAAATCGGCCGGGTGATGGGAGCGCGCGTGATCGCCGCTTGCTCGACTCAAGACAAGCTCGATCTGTGCCTTGCGCACGGCGCCCATGATGGAATCATTTACCCTAGAGGCCCATTCGACAAAGACGGCAGAAAGGCACTCAGTAACCTCTTCAAGCAGGCCTGTAGCCCGAGCGGGCCGAATGTTATCTATGACGCTGTGGGTGGCGACTACGCCGAAGCATCGCTGCGCGCGATCGCCTGGGAGGGACGCTTCCTGGTGATCGGATTTCCCTCGGGCATCCCATTGATTCCGTTGAATCTCGCCTTGCTGAAAGGTTGTCAGATCATCGGCGTGTTCTGGGGCGCCTGGACCGAGCGCGATCCCAAATCCAATGGCCAGAACTCGGCGGAGCTTTTGGATCTTTACGTCGCCGGCAAGATCAAGCCGCACATTTCCGCCGTTTATCCGCTTGCGGAAGGCGGCAGGGCGCTCGCCGACCTGGCCGAGCGTCGCGCGCAAGGGAAAGTCATCGTTCGATGCCTTTGAACGATCGTTGACCTGCAAGGCCGCTGCGGCGTCCGCCCTTGAGGTTGAGCCCCACGCGATAATTGAACCGGCACAGCATTAAGGAACTGAGGTATGCCTCAACAGACGGGACGGGTCGAGGGAAAGAAAGCATTGATCACAGGCGCCGCCCAGGGCCTGGGGGCAGCGTCGGCACACCTGCTCGCGCGTCATGGCGCGAAGGTCGCGCTTGCCGATATCAATCATGCAGGCGTAGAAGCGGTCGCGGCGAGAATCAACGCCGCGTTCGGCGCAAATACCGCACATGCATTTCGTCTCGATGTCCGGGACGAAACTCAGTGGATCGATGTTCTGGCGAGCGCCGACTCTGCGATGGGCGGATTGAGCGTGCTCGTCAACAATGCCGGCATCATCGGGCCGGGCAACATTGAAGAACTTTCCTTTGCGGATTGGAAGCGGACCCAGGAGATTAATGTCGACAGCGTATTTCTGAGCGTGAAATACGGCTTGAAATATCTTCGTCAAAATCAACCGGGCTCGATCATCAACCTGTCTTCGATTGCCGGTCTGATTGCCGCCCACAATATGCCCGCTTATAACGCCTCCAAGGCGGCGGTCTGGTTGCTCTCGAAGGGAATCGCTTTGCATTGCGCCAAGCACGGACTGAACGTCCGATCCAACTCCATCCATCCGACGTTCATCGATACGCCGATTCTCGATTCGTTTCGCCAGAAGTACGGCAAGGAAGTTGCGGAAGAGAAGTTATCCAGGCAAGTGCCCCTGGGGCGCCTCGGCGAGCCCAACGACATCGCATACGCCGTGCTGTATCTCGCGTCGGACGAGTCCAAGTTCATGACCGGTGCGGAACTTAAACTCGACGGCGGCATTTCAGCGATGTGAAATTGGACGCGAGAAACATAGGCTGCCCCGTTGGAGACATTCATGCTAGGTAGATTCGAAAAGCGCGGCGACATCGGCATCATCTGGATCGACAACCCACCGGTCAACGCCATCAGCGTCGGCGTACGTATAGCCATGATCGCGGGGGTCGCCAATCTTGCGGGGGACCCGGAAATCAAAATCGGCGTCCTCGCGTGCGAAGGTCGTACGTTCATGGCAGGAGCTGATATCACGGAATTCGGTAAGGCACCGCTGTCGCCGGGCCTGTGGGAGGCGCTTACAGCGATCGAAAATTCTACCAAGCCCGTTGTAGCGGCAATCCATGGCACTGCCTTTGGGGGCGGTCTCGAGACTGCCCTCGCCTGCCATTACCGTGTTGCAATTGCGAAAGCGCAGGTCGGTCTGCCGGAGGTCAAACTCGGCATACTCCCGGGCGCGGGCGGAACCCAGCGCTTGCCGCGACTCATCGGAACTGAAGCCGCGCTCGCCATGATCGTTTCGGGAGATCCCATCCCGGCGGTGCAGGCCGCTAATGCGGGCGTGATCGACAAAATCATCGAAACGGATTTGATGGAAGGTGCCTTGGCCTACGCGAGGGAATTGGTCGGCCGGCGAGCGCCGCCGCGCAAAATACGCGACCTCGACGCCGACGCCTCTAAACTGCGGCCGGGATTCTTCGACGACGCACGTAAGCGCATTGGCGAGGAGAAGAGGAATCTTTTCGCACCCCAGCGCATCGTCGATGCAATCGAAGCTGCGGTCACCCTGCCCTTCGACAAAGGCATCGCCCGCGAAACCGAGTTGTTCATTCAGTGCCAGCAGCACAGCCAGGCCAAAGCGCTGCAACACGTCTTTTTTGCCGAGCGTAAGGCAGCCAACATACCCGGCCTCGATAAGGACGTCGCGCCGCGCGAGATCAAAACCGTTGGAATCATCGGCGCCGGCACCATGGGCGGCGGTATCTCGATGAATTTCCTGAATGTCGGCGTCCCTGTCACACTGCTTGAAGCAACGCAGGATGCACTCGACCGTGGTATGGCGGTTATCCGAAAGAACTACGAAAACACCGCTGCAAAGGGCAGATTGACGACGGACCAGGTGCAAGCGCGCATGAGTTTGTTGAAGCCCACTATGTCATATGCTGATCTCGGACAAGCGGATCTCATCATCGAAGCGGTGTTCGAAACCATGGCCGTCAAAAAGGATGTGATCGGCAGGCTGGATACCGTGGCGAAGCGCGGGGCCATTCTAGCCTCCAATACATCCTATCTATCGATTGATAAAATCGCCGACTCCACCTCGCGCCCGAGCGACGTGATTGGCACGCATTTTTTCTCACCGGCCAACGTGATGCGTCTGCTGGAAATCGTGCGCGGGGCGAAAACCGCGCCGGATGTGTTGAAGACCATCCTCGACTTGGCAAAGCGCGTCGGCAAGGTTGGCGTGGTAAGTGGGAACAGCGATGGCTTCATAGGCAATCGCATGCTGGGCGCCTACAGTTATCAAGCGTTGCTGATGGTGCTTGAGGGCGCGATGCCGGACCAAGTCGATACCGCACTCCGACACTTCGGAATGCCGATGGGCGCGCTGCAGATGCACGACTTAGCCGGCCTCGATGTCGGTTACAAATCCCGTAAGGATCGGGATCCGAAGAGTTTCGATGCCCGAGTATGGCGCTCGGCGGACTTGCTGGTGGAACTCGGACGTTTAGGTCAAAAGACTCAAGCCGGCTTCTACGACTACTCACCTGGCGATCGATTCCCACGGCCGTCGCCGTTGGTCGCGAAACTCATCGAGAAAGTGTCGGCGGATTATGGCATCGAACGTCGCAGGATTAGTGATGAGGAAATCACCGAGCGGTGTCTTCTGGCATTGATAAACGAGGGCTGCGACGTATTGCGTGAAGGCGTGGCATATCGTGCCAGCGACATCGACGTCGTTTACTTGTGTGGTTATGGTTTCCCAGCTTATCGTGGAGGCCCGATGTTCTGGGTCGAGCACGAGATCGGCTTGAAGACGGCGCTGGAGAAGTTGCAGAAGTACAGCGCACAGAGCGGTGGCAAATGGCTCGTGGTTTCGCCGCTGCTCGAGAAATTGGTGGCCGAGGACAAGGGCTTCGCGAGCGTCGGGCAGGCCTAGGCGCCGGTGGCAGAGGCGAAGGGTCCCGCGATAGATTGACCGACGCCATTACCTCGGAGCACCCGTCGCGCCAGCGTGTTTCCCGGGTGTAAGTGCTCAACGATGCATCCGCATGCGTGTCGAGGAATTCGGGAAAATCGTCAAAGAGGGATTCGAACCCTCGACCTCGGCATTATGAGTGCAGACATTGGAAGATAGCCCGAGTCTTTTCAACTAGTTACCGCGTGGCGCCCGTTGCAATTAGCACCACTGAGCACAACGAAGCAGCACCGAGTCACGCAAAACTCACGCAAGGATCAGGTCGATCCGTGGGCAAGATCAATGACTTCGGCAATGGGAGTTCAACTACGGCCAGTGCCAGTCTCAAGACGGTGTTCTGTACTGTTGTACGACTTATCGTAAAATGGTCTGGACTATTTTACGACTCTCCGTACAATGGGCCTCATGCCACCCAGCCTTCCCCCTCCCCGACTCCGCCTATACGACCGAGTGTTGCAAGATCACTTTGCGCGGCATCGTCAGATGGCCTTCGTCAGTGGTCCGAGACAAGTCGGTAAGACGACGACCTGCCGTATGGAAGGTACGGACTATCTTAACTGGGACAACGGGGACGATCGTCGCGTCATCCTCCTCGGACCCGCGGCCGTTGCCGAACGCATCCATCTCGAGAGGCTTCAAACTCCCTCGCCCATCGTGGTGTTTGACGAACTGCACAAAGATAAAAAGTGGAAGGGGTTTTTGAAAGGCTTCTTTGATGTATATGGGGAACGTACCCGAATCATGGTCACGGGCAGCTCTCGACTCGATGTATTTCGCCGGGGCGGTGATAGTCTGATGGGACGATACTTCCTGTATCGCATGCATCCTTTCAGCGTCGGCGAAGCCATTCGCGTAATTCTGCCGACGGCGGTCATTCAACCGCCCAGTTCTCTCGCCGAAGACGAGTGGCGGGCGTTGTGGGAGCACGGCGGATTTCCGGAGCCCTTTTTGCGACGCGATGTGCGGTTCACGCGGCGCTGGCGCTCGCTGCGTCAGGATCAACTGACGCGTGAGGACATACGCGATGTCGCGCAGATTGAAACTCTGGGTCTACTGGAGACTTTGACCCACATTCTCGCCGAACGCTCTGGGCAGCAACTCATTTATTCCCACCTTGCCAATGAAGTTGGTATTGCCGTAGACACGGTAAGACGTTGGATTGACGTATTGCAGCGATTGCATTACGGCTTCGTGGTGCGCCCTTGGTTCACCAATGTCTCCAAGGCTTTGCGCAAGGAACCGAAATGGTTCCTGCGCGATTGGTCAGGAATCGACAACGCCGGGCAACGCGCGGAGACGTTTGTCGCCTGCCATCTGCTCAAAGCGGTGGAGGGTTGGACGGATCTTGGATTGGGGTCGTTCGAGTTGCGTTACTTGCGCGACAAGCTCAAACGCGAGGTGGATTTTCTCGTCGTGCGCGATCGCAAGCCCTGGTTTCTGGTCGAGGTAAAGACTAGCGACACTCGACTGTCTGACTCTTTGGCCCACTTCAAGCATGAGACCAAGGCAAAACATGCTTTTCAGGCAGTAATTGAGATTCCGTTCGTAGCGGTTGATTGTTTCAGCCGCACCGATCCAGTGGTGGTGCCGGCGCGAACCTTGCTCAGTCAATTGCTGTGAGTTATTGAGGCACTAATCCACATCATTGACCCCATGTGCTCGGCGGTATGCGATCACCGGTATGGACATTGAATTGATTGATGGTGAGAGAGGGACTCGAACCCTCGACCTCGGCATTATGAGTGACGTCATTGAGCCGATAGTCTAGTAATTTCAACAACTTACCGCGCGGCGCCCGTTGCAATTGTGCACCACCGAGCATAACAAAGCAGCACCGGGTCACGCAGAACTCACGCAAGAGTTTGGAGCCGGTCGTCCCACGGGCGCTCAATCCATTGATGATGGCGCCATAGTAACCCGGTGCGATACACGTCCGTTGACGCTTGCTTGCGCTAGTGCAATAAGTGCACTAGTATATG
>Ga0073928_10002192_pt1 | contig 34647 bp, 23 predicted proteins | sample PaiPotPPA55metaG_FD_76969 | JGI IMG/M metagenome (GOLD analysis project Ga0073928, IMG submission 76969) | Iron sulfur acid spring bacterial and archeal communities from Banff, Canada, to study Microbial Dark Matter (Phase II) - Paint Pots PPA... ... | reverse complement strand
CTTTCGATGCCATGGTGCCCGAAAGAGCGAGGTTGTTGAACACGAAGGTTGTAGGGTTCGTCACACTCGACACCTGAATCCATTGATCCAGCGCTGCAAGATTCGAACCGTGTATGTGGGCGAGCGTCCCCGGCAAAAGATTACAGTGCGCGGACGTGACGACCGTAAGCGTCGAGCCGGAGAGTGACTCTGAGGATACGGGGCAACTGTTCTCCCCGAGCGTGGCTGGTCCCGTGTTGATCGTCGTCGGAGTGCTCACCGGTGAGAACCCTCCCTTGTTGTCCGCTGCGATGATCTTGTAACTGTAGCTGGAGGGGCCTGCGGTGGGCGCGAGTACAGCGTTGGGGACAGTTTCTGTAACAGAGTCTCCGGTAGTGACAGTTGGCGGCCCTCCGGCGGCCAGCCAATCAGTTACATCGCCCTTCTCTGGCACTCCTGAAAGCCAAACGATCCGCACGGACTTTGCGGCTGGATAAAGAGAACGAGCCACGCTGTCGGCGTGTGCAAGACCGGGACCGTCGTTGTCCGGCAGGATTACAACATTCCGTCCTACAAAATGACGGCCAAACTCCGACCGCCAGTTTCCCGCACCGCAAGGATTGCACGTGGCGGTGAGACCCAAGTCGGCCAAACGCTCGGCGTCTTTCTCGCCCTCGGTGACGTACACAACACCCACAGTGCTCAACAATTCGGGCAAGCGATACGGCACCCGCTGTGCACCATCCAGACCCCAAACCCATCCTCCCCGTCCGTCCGGTCTTCTCTGAGCAAAGGATTTCGGCTCGAAGCGAACGACCTCGAAGAGGAGCGTATCCCGCTCGTCACGGTAAGGATACCGCGCAGCGACAGTCTTCTCTAAGCCCCAACACTGGCTAATGCCCACGCTGACTCTCGCGGGCAGGAATTGTGTTCCGCTCGATAAACTCGGCGACGGCACTGGCTGGAATCCGTACTGCACGCCCGCAATTCACGCGCGGTAGTTTGCGCCTGGCGAGCCACGCTCGTACTGTCGAAACCTTAAGATTTAGCATTTCCGCTGCTTGAGACACTGTGAGCAGGTTTTTCATTCTTATGTCCTCCGTCACGCATCGTGTGATTGCTTGCGTGCACATCGAACGTGATAGCACTCCACAGTCGAGGGGAGTCAACGTGGGGAAACCTGGGGAAATGTGGGGAGAGCAGGGAAAACGAGTCTGTGTTATCTCTTTTCCGATTTCCTTTCCAGCATTCCGATGAATTCCTCAGGACGGTAATTCAAAACACGATTGAAATTGCCAGTCGCAGTCGGCGTGGTTCGCGTGTCGTTGCGCTGAAAGCGCGAAAATTCCGTCGCGTCTCGGTATCCAGCTACTGTCCAGATGTCTTTTTTTGTGATTTTTCTGCTCGTTTTGCTTCGGACGGCGGCAATGAAATCCTCAACTAGCCGCTTGTTTTTCGCCTCGGCTGACGCGCGCGGCTTCTGCATTTGGGCTTTCGCTACACGCAGGAGTAGCCGCTCGTACCTTTTCCATTCCGGCGACCTTCGGAACTCTTGCTCCGATTCCTGAGTCAAAGCGCCACTCAAATGGCTGGTCATTCGCACGTACCCGTAACTCTTGTCGTATTGCACCTGAATGGTGAGTCTCCGCAGAAATTCCTTCGCCGTTCCGTCAATCCGATCAATACTCCAGTCCCCCTGCAATCCAAAACCGCACAATTCGCGGACGAATACCAAGAAAATGCGGAGGATGCAGTCGCGTAATAGGGCATCTGTCTCGATACCCGACGTCACGTTCTTCCGTTGCCTATCCAAGTGTCTGTAGGCAAGGATCATCTCCGACTCAACATGAGCACGCGCCTGCAAAGGAAAGCTCTCGGGATAATTCATACTCGCTAATCGGGCCCTTTTCTTCTCTCCGCGACGGCTCAGACGTACCAGAGTTAACCCAAACAGTTTGGGTCGTTCCAGCATTCCCTTGCTTGACACCTTAACCTAAACAGTTTAGGATAGCTACAATGAATCAGAGAGAACTAAGAGAGTTCACGAGCTGGCTTGGGAAGCGTAGTTATGCGGCCCGCGTCGAGCGCCTGGGGATCGAACGCATTCGAGAGATTGCGAGAGAGAATGGCAAGAAGGGCGGGCGTCCGCCCAAAAAGGATGGTGCGCGATGAGCGTTTATAGGCGCGGGGACGTTTGGTGGTACAAGTTTCACTTCGCGGGACAGGTGATCCGGGAATCCTCGAAGAGTCAAAGCAAGACAGTCGCGAAGGACGCAGAACGCTCGCGGCGCAGAGAACTAGAGGGGTCTTTCAACTGCATTTCTAAGCCGCGGACTGCTCAACTTTGCTCAACTGCCGCTGACACGTGGCTAAGAGCCAAGATCGCTCATTTGTCGCCTCGCAGCGTGATTATCGAGCGCGCAAACCTGAAGCACACAAATCCTTACTTCGGGAAAATGCTGCTTTGCGACATCGCCGCTGACGACATCGCGCGGTACCAAGCGTTGCGCCTCAAACAGGGAGCAGCCCCCAAGACGGTTAATCTTGAAGTGGGAACTTTGCGCGCAATCTTGCGGAAGAATCGCCTTTGGGCTTCAATCCAGCCCGACGTGCGGATGCTCCGAGCGCGCGAGGACATCGGACGGGCCATCAGTCGGGACGAGGAAGCGGCACTGTTGGAAGCCTGTCGGGCAAGCCGTTCCCGGTCACTATATCCCGCTGTCCTCGTTGCCCTGAATACGTGTATGCGTTATTCAGAGCTTCGCCTCCTCCGGTGGGAGCAAATTGATCTCAACGCCTGTACGCTCACCGTGGGTCACAGCAAGACCGAATCCGGCACAGGTCGCCTTCTCCCTCTAAATGACCGCGCTGTTGCGATCCTAGGGTTTTGGGCAAGCCTCTTCCCGCTGCGCGAACCCAGTCATTTCGTATTCCCTGCGGAACGTTATGGAGCCTCCGGGGACGGAGTGGCCGTCGTTTACGACAGCGACCCGACAAGACCGATTGGCCGCTGGAAAGAAGCCTGGGAATCGGCCAAGGTTCGAGCGGGCGTTTCCTGTCGATTCCACGATCTGAGGCACACTGGCTGCACTCGGATGCTTGAGGCAGGTGTGCCGTTCTCCGTGGTTGCCACGATCATGGGATGGAGCCCGTCTACAACCGTGCGGATGGTGAGACGCTACGGCCACATCGGACAGACCGCGCAGCGACAGGCCGTTAATGCGCTAAACGAGGCTGGTTTTCAGGGCGATGGGGCACAAAATTGGGCACAGTCTCAAACGCCGCGAGTACGACAGCTTGCCAACTAATTGAAAAGGTTGGCTCCCCGGGCTAGATTCGAACTAGCAACCCTTCGGTTAACAGCCGAATGCTCTACCGTTGAGCTACCGGGGAACAGGAACTGGCGTTGAGGCGAGAGCAAAGTGTAAATGAGCGTTAACGCAGAGTCAACGCGCGAACGGCTTGCATTTCCGCCGGCGACGAATCTCCGCGGCAGAGAGAAAATTACTGGCTAGGCCACCCTTTCAGGGCAAGAGTTTGCAAAAAGGACTACTACTGAAGCTTCTGCGTGGCGGAGTCGTGGCAAACGAGGTTTTCGAAGATTGCCAGAACGTGACGGCGGTAGTTGACAATCCGTTCGAGCAGGGCCCGCAACTGCGGCTCGCGTTCGCTCTCTCGGTCCCACTTCGCCAATACTGCTGCCGGAACCTCGATGTCGCGCCGCAACTCCTCCGGTGAATGCCCGCGCAGAAACAGGCCATAAAAGAACGCAGCTTCACGTTGCGGAAATTGAAATTCCTGCAGGGCGTCGTCGAGCGGGCTTGGCAAAGTCGCCATGGCGAAAGTGCAGTTTACAGATTTTCGTGCGAGCGTCAAGAGTGCGCTGGGTAAGCGGGAACATGATGTGCAACTGGTCGCTACCAGTTCTGGTACCGCTTGGGAAGGCTTCGGGAAAGTGGCTTATTTTCAACCGCATGGACTCTTGGGCCGCAGGACGCAACTTTTCGCAGACATCCGGGTTTCACTCACAGCGGGGAAAATGCCATGGGACACGCTTCTCCCGGTTAACCAAAGTTGTTGAACCCGCTGCACCCCCCAAGTGGAGGCTCGGCAGGATCGAGCCTCCACGCTCTTCACGGTCCTGGCGGCGATTGGTGTACACCTCCGCAGCACATGAAATTTTTCTCCGCGGCGCGCGTTAATCTAAGTAGAGGGAATTGCGAGGCAATCATGAAAACAAATCTAACTCTTACTATTTTCGTTGCCGCTGCGCTGCTGATTTCGACATCCGTCGCGGCGCAGCAGTCCCAAACCTCACAGAGCAACCAGCAGCAAAGCAAGAGTGACATGGCGGGAATGAACATGGAAGAGATGCACCACGACTCGACCAAGGATCCGGACTCCGCACGCTCGGCAACCGACTCGATGTCTGACCACATGGACATGAACGCCCACATGTTCATGACTTCCCTGCGACCGGAGAACCCGAAGGATGACGAACGCGCGTCCGAAATCGTCGAAATCGTGCGCAAGTCGATCGATCGGTACAAGGACTACCGAGTGGCCCTCACGGATGGCTTCGAGATCTTCCTGCCGAATCTGCCACAGGAGCACTACCACTTCACGAACTATCGATATGCCTACGAAGCGCGGATCGGGTTCAATCCGGCACACCCTACTTCGCTCCTCTACAAGAAGGTGAACGGTGAATACGAGCTCGAAGGCGCTATGTTCACAGCCCGGAAAAAAGCAACGGAGGAAGAGTTGAATCAACGCGTGCCGCTCAGCGTGGCACGCTGGCACAAACACGTGAATCTGTGCATGCCACCGAAAGGCACAAGCTTGCAGCAAGTCAATCTGAAGGAATTTGGCTTGCGCGGTTCAATCGCCACGGAGGACGCCTGCGCGCAAGTTGGCGGCCGCTGGATCCCGCAGATCTTTGGCTGGATGGTGCACGTCTATCCTTACGAAACCGATCCTGCGAAAATCTGGGCCCTCTGATCGTTTAACACGCCATGGACAAACCCTCACGCGCTACATACAAAACAAAAGGGCGTTCCGTTAGGAAACGCCCTTTTGGGAAATAGCTCGTCTTTACGGATGCCTAACTCGGACCGGTTCTACTTTTTTGCGTGACTGAAGTTTTCGGCCACCTGATCCCAGTTGATCACGTTCCACCACGCCTCGATGTATTCCGGGCGGCGATTTTGATACTTGAGGTAGTAGGCGTGCTCCCAGACGTCGAGCCCGAAGAAAGCCTTGCCCCCGTCCATAATCGGATTGTCCTGGTTGGCCGAAGATTCGATCACAAGCTTTCCGTCGCGGAACAGCAGCCACGCCCAGCCTGAACCGAACCGCGTAGTAGCAGCCTGGCCGAGTTTCGTTTTGAAGTCGGCAAAGGTCCCAAACGCGCCCTTGATGGCATCACCAAGTTCGCCTTTCGGTTCCCCTCCTCCGCCTTTCTTCATGATTTTCCAGAACATCGAGTGATTCATGTGGCCGCCGCCGTTGTTGCGGACAGCCGTGCGGATGTTCTCGGGGACTTTACTGATTTGCGCGAGCAATTGCTCCACCGAAAGGCTTTGCAAATCCGCGTGCCCTTCGAGCGCTTTGTTCAGGTTTGTAACGTAAGCGCCATGATGTTTGTCGTGATGGATCTCCATCGTTTTCGCGTCGATGTAAGGTTCGAGTGCGTCGAAAGGATACGGCAAAGGCGGCACAGTGAAAGTCATCTGGGGAGCGGCTCCTTGTCCAGAAGTTTGGGTCATTTTCACTCCTTAATTCTGAATCCTTAATTCCGATCTTGCCCCATAATTATACGCGCCTCGCGGGACTCTGCGGAACCGACGCGCAAAATATTGGATGTTCGGGAGGGATTAGGGATGCCATCCGTCGAACACGTTGAAAAGCACTTCACGGCCACAGCCGCCGTGCGGGACATCGTCATCGGAATGTCCGATGGCCTCACGGTTCCCTTCGCTCTGGCAGCCGGACTGACGGGAGCGCTCGCTTACTCCGTGAAAGGTCCCGCGATCATTGTTACCGCGGGCCTGGCGGAAATCGCAGCAGGCTCGATTGCCATGGGACTGGGCGGATATTTGGCAGCGAAGACGGATTCGGAGCACTACGCGTCGGAGCTCGATCGTGAATATCGAGAGACTGTTGAGTTGCCTGAGATCGAAATCGAGGAAGTGGCGAAAGTCTTCCGCGAGTACGGACTATCCGAACAGCAGATGCAGCCGGTGGTGACCGCAATCACTTCCAATCAGAAACGCTGGGTGGATTTCATGATGCGATTCGAGCTTGGACTCGAAGCGCCCGATCCCGCTCGTGCGGCCCGAAGCGCGGGAACGATTGCCGCGTCCTACATCGCGGGAGGTCTCGTCCCGCTGGCGCCCTACATTTTGATGAAGCAAGTGATCCCCGCGCTGTGGGTGTCGATCTGCGTGACGCTGTTGGCGTTGTTTGTATTCGGCGCGATCAAGGGTCACTACACGGGGGTGAAGCCCCTTCGCGGAGGATTCCAGACTATTCTGGTGGGCGGTCTCGCAGCAGCAGCAGCCTTCTTCATCGCTCGCCTCATTAGTGCTAACTGAGGAGTGCGTAGCAGCCACGCATTCAGCGCGGTCCGCACGTCAGCAATCGCAGTATAATTAACGAGCGGAAGATGTGGTCCGAAGAGGCTCCAACATTGTGTGTTGACCCAAGTTCGCCTGGCGAAAGCCTGGGGACTGGGTGCCGTATCATCGCGTAAACCAAACAGGTGCAATTTGCGTCTAAGGCTCTATACGGCGACGTGCCTGCGGCGGCATTGTCGTTGAAATCCAAGGAGAGACAGCTATGAATAGCGGAACCTTACGTGTACGCCGCTGGGTGGCCACCGTGGTGGTCCTCGCGGCGCTTGCCGGTGGCGCGATACTCGCAACCGGGCTTAGGAACTGGTCTGGTAACCCCGTTTACGGATCCACGAGTCTTCCGGCGGATGTCGCGCGCGACAGCTCACCGGTGCCTCTGGGCGCATTTGCAAACGGTTTTGCATCGGTATTGAAGCCGGCGCTTCCAGCGGTAGTGAACATCCACACGTCGAAGATTGTGAAGCCAAAAGCCGGCGAATCGATGCCGTTCTTCAATGATCCCTTCTTTCGGCAATTCTTCGGCGATCAGTTCGGGAACGCGCGGCCTCAACCACAAAGAGAGCAGAGTCTCGGTTCGGGCGTGATTGTCACTTCAGACGGAACCATCGTGACGAACAATCACGTGATCGACGGCGCGACAGAAATTAAAGTCGAGCTGGCAGATAAGCGCGATTTCACGGCAAAGCTCGTGGGAACCGATCCTCAGTCGGATGTTGCAGTCCTGAAGATCAATGCGAGCGGCTTGCCCACTCTGCCGATCGGCGATTCCGCGAAATTGCAGGTAGGCGACGTGGTGCTCGCGATTGGAGATCCCTTCGGAATCGGTGAAACGGCCACGATGGGAATCGTGAGCGCGACGGGTCGAGGAATGGGCGGGCAGATCGAGCGGTTTGAAGATTTCATTCAGACAGACGCCGCAATTAATCCCGGTAACTCGGGCGGCGCGATGATCGACCTGCACGGCAATCTCGTCGGCATTAACACCGCGATTCTTTCGGGCGGCTCTGGAGGGAACCAGGGCATCGGCTTCGCCATTCCGATCAACATGGCCCACAACGTCATGACTCAGCTCGTCGAGCACGGGAAGGTGATCCGCGGTTATCTGGGCCTTCTGCCTCAGGACGTCTCTCCGGAGATCGCCAAGGAATTCGGTCTCAGCGAACCGACGGGGGCGCTGGTCGGCAGTGTGGAAGCCGATAAACCGGCCGGGCGGGCCGGTTTGAAGCGTGGCGACATCATTTTGAAGGTCAATGGTCAACCCGTCACCTCGGCGAATGATCTGCGTCTCCGCATTTCCCAGACGTCTCCGGGGACTTCGGTGGATCTCACCATCTGGCGTGACAGCAAAACTCAGGATGTGAAGGTCCAGCTGGGCGAATTGCCTCCAGATCAGACTGCCAAGTCGGGCCAGGGCGAAGAAGGCGGCTCCGGCGCTATGCTGGGAATGCAGGTGCAGGATCTGACTCCAGACATGACGCAGGAGTTGCAGGTACCCGCTGGCACGCACGGGGTGGTAGTGGCTTCAGTGGATCCTGCCAGCGCCGCGGCTGCTGCGGGATTGGATCGGGGCTTCGTAATTCAGGAAGTCAACCATAAGACCGTCAGCAACGTTCAGCAATTCAAGCAGGCGCTGGAAGGCGCGGGTGACCGTCCGGTGCTTTTGCTCGTGATGATCCCGCAGTCAAATGGGATGACGCGGTACGTCGTTGTCGAGTCGCATTAGTTGAAATAGCGGCAGAGGGGGCTCGGACGCCAAGCGTCCGTACCCCCTTGCGCCCCTCCCCCTACGCGTTTCTCTGGTTCCTTTTGAGTGATTCGGCGTATTCCTCCTGGTGCCTTGGGGGCCTAAAATGCCTCTCTTGCTTGGGCTTGAATGAATCTGGCAGCGGAAGTGCAACTCACCAAGGCGTACACTGGGAAAACCCGCGCAACGTAACGGCGCATCCAGGGTTAGGTTGGGCTTGGTTCCAGATGGAAACGCCGCGGGAGGAGGATTCCCAATCTGAGACAAGAAGCGGACCCAGAGCCGCCGAGGCCCGATCCTTGGGGCTATCGCTTTCGGCACGACTGAGAGTAGAATGGTACTTCAGTCCTATTCACTCCAGCCCGTTGGCCTAGTACTAAGGTAGCGAGCCACAATTGTGTGCCTCGGTGGGGTCCGACGATAAGGAAGGGTATTGGGTGAATCTATGGCAAGGGCTATAAATCGAGCTGTCTTCAATGACTCCCTCCTCCCGGAAGGGCGAACTCGCTGGGACCTGGTTGGAACTGGTTTTGGGCTGCAGTGCCTCATAGTCGCCATCCTGGTGATCCTGCCAATGCTCATGCCCGAGAAGCTGGAGGCCGTGAAGCGCTATTGGGTGACGCCGATCGAGGCTCCCCCAGTGACGGCTTGGAAGCCACAGCCACCTCCGCCCCCGGCAAAACCTGCCCCTATAAAGCACACCATCGTCGCTAAGGAGATTCCGAAGCCGGTGGAAATTGTTCCTCCGAAGCCGAAAATCTTCAACCCCGTGTTTACTTCGCCAGTGGCGAAACCCGCGACCGCGAAAAAGAACACGCTGGCGCCGGACATGACGGAAGTGGCGAAGGCCTTCCCTGATCCGAAGCCGCCAATATCGATGGGAAGCTCGGCAATTCCCACTATCAAGAAGCCTCGCGAAGAGGTTCAGACCGGCGGATTTGGAGACCCCAACGGACTCCCCTCCAACGGAAAGGTCACGCACGCCGTAAACGCCAACGTCCTTGGCAGCTACGATCTGCCGCCGGGACCTGGTTACGGCAACGGCACGGGTGGATCAAAGGGCGCAAAGGGCGTGATCGCCAGCACAGGATTTGGCAACGGTGTTGCTACGGGGAGCGCGGGCGGCGGCAACCACGGGACGGTGCAGCAGGGGGTGTTCGTGGACGAACACGCCACCGCGACTCCGCAAGTGAAGAAGGCGGCTGCGGTTTCGAATTCAAAGCCCGTCGAGATTCTCTTCAAGCCAAAGCCCGTTTACACGGACCAGGCGCGGGACAAGAAAATTGAGGGCGAAGTTTTGTTGCAGGTGGTGTTCTCGGCATCGGGTGATGTGAAGGTGGAGCGCGTTGTGCAGGGTCTCGGGTACGGTCTGGACGAGTCCGCGCAATCAGCAGCCCGTCAGATTCGCTTTCACCCAGCCCAGCAAGAAGGTCAGCCGGTGGATTCCACCGCTATCGTCCATATCGTTTTCCAATTGGCGTACTGACGAAGGGGGAGTGCAATGCGTACGTGGAAGAGTTTCTGTCTTTCGATATTGCTTGCGGGCAGCCTCGCCGCCGTGGCTTCGGCGCAGACGCAGACCGCCGACCAGACTCAACCGCAGGCTGGAGCCACAACTTCCGGTCCGGTTACGACCGTCAATCAGGCGATCGACCGCATGATTGCCCGCGAGCATGACGAAATCGCGACGATCCGCCGCTACAATCCGCTGATTGAAACCTACGTTCAAGACATGAAGGCCGACGCGGATATGGGGGCCATCCCCGTCCACGACCACTATTACCTGGGACAGGCGAATTTGATCAAGGGCGTCGTCGACAACTCCATGCTGACCAAGAAAAAAGGCCGCATGGACCAATTCAACCCTCTCTATCACGTGAGTGGTCTCTTCAAGGCCGATTTCGTTCCCGAGGGATTTTTGCAGATGATTTACCTCGACACGAACGGATTCGACCGTCAGCACTATCAGTTCGACTACGCGCGCACCGAATTCCTCGGCGACGTGAAATGCGTCGTCTTCGACATCACTCCGCTACCGAAATCCGGCCGTGGACGATTCAAGGGCCGCGTCTGGGCGGAGAATCAGGATTACACGATCGTTCGCTTCAACGGTGTGTACACGCCGGTGTCAGGGATCAATGGCTACAATCTCCACTTTGACAGCTGGCGCCTTAACTTGCAGCCCGGCCTTTGGCTTCCGGCATTCATCTTCAGCCAGGAATCTGACCTGCGAGACTTTCTCGGGGGCCACGTCCGGTTCAAGTCGCAGACCCGCCTGTGGGGTTACGATCTGAAGAACGTCACCCGCGAAACGGAATTCAGCGAGCTCACAATCGAGTCCCCAACCGCCATTGACCAGGCGCAAGCGCAACAGACGGATCGCTCGCCGATCGAGGCCGAGCGCGAGTGGCAGCATGTAGCTGAGATCAACGTGCTCGACCGCCTGCAGCGCAATGGATTGCTCGCGCCTCCGGGAGAAGTTGACAAGCTTCTCGAGATCGTCGTCAACAACCTTGAAGTCACCAACAACCTCGACATCGAACCGGAAGTTCACTGCCGCGTTCTTGTAACGGGCACGCTTGAGTCCTTCTCGATCGGACACACCATTGTTCTCAGCCGCGGCCTCCTGGATGTTCTGCCCGACGAAGCCAGCATCGCGACCATGCTTGCCCAGGAACTGGCGAACATCATTGTGACCAAGCCAACTACCGACCAGTGGGGCTTCAACGATACGACCAACGTTTCCACCGTGGAAGCGCTGAGCCACTTCTCGTTCCAGGACAATCCGGCCCAGCTGCAAAAGGCGAGCGAGAAGGCGATTGAGCTCCTCAAGAACTCGCCATACAAAGATAAACTGGGCAATGCCCAATTGTTCCTGAGGCAGTTGGACGCCGAATCGAAGGCGCTGCCCTCGCTCATCAATCCTCGCCTCGGAAACAGGGTTAATCTGGCGGCTCAGTTGACGAGCGGCGGTTCACAGCTTCAACCGGACAAGGTCGACCAGATTTCCGCTTTGCCGATCGGGGCGCGTCTCAAGCTCGATCCATGGAGCGACCGCGTGGAGCTCCTCAAGGCGAAGCCGGTGCCGCTGTACTCCGCCCGTGAAAAGATGCCGTTCGAAGTCACGCCCTTCATGCCGTTCCTCACCAGATATCAGAAGCCGGGCGGCACCGTTTCGGCCGATCCTGCAAAGGCGGACTTGGCCAAGAAACAGCAATCGCAACAGCAACAGCAGCCCCAGCCGCAACCGCAACCGCAAAAGTAATTTTACTTCCTATGCAGTGGGAGCCCGGCGCCAAGACGGTCGCCGGGCTTTCTTGTTTCTAGCGGGCTTTCGAAAACGCCTCAATTTTGGATTCCCGCGCTTACCTCAGGCCGGCGTCGAACCTATTCCAATTCAAGCAACGAATGAGGGAAACTCAGGGGGTCATGCCGCGCGAATCCCTTCTCGAATACTTTCGCGCCGATTCACGCCCCTCGAAGGAGATTGCGGTCGTCTGGCGGCGCGGATATCGCACCCTCCGCTGGACATACGCGGACTTGCTTCACAATTCGACGCAATTCGCGTTCGAACTTGACCTTCGCGGCATTGCAAAAGGCGATCGCGTCCTGATTTGGGGCGAAAATTGCGGCGAGTGGGTGGCGGCGTTTCTCGGATGCATGTTTCGTGGCGTCATCGCTGTTCCGATGGACGCGATTGCAGACAAAGGCTTCGCGGCGCGCGTGGGGAAACAGGCGGGCGTCAAGCTCGCGGTCGTCGGGCGGGGACTGCCTTCGTTCGATGACACCACGCCTGTGATTCGTCTCGAAGACCTCAGCTCGCTCGCCACCAGTGCCTCCTCGGATGGTTTCTCCGCGACTCCGACCGCGCGCAGCGACGCGATCGAGGTCGTGTTCACTTCAGGAACCACGGCGGAACCTCGCGGCGTTGTTCTCACTCATGGAAATCTTCTTGCGAACCTCGAACCTCTCGAGAAGGAAATCGATCGCTACCGGCGTTACGAGCGTCTCTTTCACCCGCTGCGCTTCCTCGACCTTCTGCCTCTAAGCCATGTATTCGGCCAGTTGCTGGGAGTCTTTTTGCCGCAGATTCTCGGTGGGATCGCGGTGTTTGTCGACACCCTGAATCCCGCTGAAGTAATTCGGACGATCCATGACGAACGTGTGTCCGTACTCGTCACTGTGCCGCGCCTGATTGAATCCTTGCGGGATCAAATCGAGCGCGATCTCTCATCTCGCGGCGAGTTCGATAAATTCCTGCGGGACTACCAGGTTGCTGAAGGGGAACATTTCCTGAAACGGTGGTGGCGCTTCAGGAAAATCCGCAGTCGTTTCGGCTGGAAATTTTGGGCGATGGTTTCCGGCGGCGCCGCGCTCCCCGCCGCACCCGAACAATTCTGGACGCGACTCGGCTATGCCGTGATCCAGGGATACGGCCTCACCGAAACTACATCTCTTGTCAGTGTGAATCATCCCTTCCAGCTCAGCCAGGGCTCGATCGGGAAAACGTTGCCGGGCATGGAGGTGAAGCTTTCAGACGAAGGCGAAATTCTCGTGCGCGGCGAAAACGTCGCATCCGGGTATTGGAAGGACGCCGGCGTCGCTCCCGTACTCGACGCCGATGGGTGGTTCCATACTGGCGATCTCGGAGAGCACGACGACACGGGCACACTCTATTTCAAGGGCCGCCGAAAAAATGTAATCGTCACTCCTGAAGGCCTGAACGTGTATCCCCAGGATCTTGAGGCAGAGCTGCGCAAAGAGCCACTCGTGCGCGATTGCGTGGTCGTCGGGCTTGAGCGCGACGGAAACGCCACGCCGTGCGCGGTGCTGTTGTTGCGCGACCCGCAAGCCGACGCCGCAGCAATCGTCCAGCGCGTGAACGAAAAGCTCGCCCCGTTTCAGCAGATGCGCCAGTGGCACGTGTGGCGCGAAACGGATTTCCCACGCACGCCGACGCAAAAACCAATCCTGAGACAAGTCAAAGACGCCGTCGAGCGCGAACTTAGCAGGCGATCGGATGTCACCGAACCTTCGGCGACAGTTTCCACTCCCGTGAGCGAAATCCTGCGGCGAATATCGGGGAGCGCTCCGCCGGGCAAGGGTGAATCGGCAAAGCTACAACTCAGTTCGATCGAGCGGGTCGAGCTTCTGAGCGCGCTCGAAGACCGTTATCAAGTGGATCTCAGCGAAACCGATTTCAGCAAAGCGGACACGGTGGCCAAGCTCGAACAGCTAGTGGAACGCACCCCGGAACCCGCTCGCATGTTTCACTATCCACGATGGTCACAGACGCGCGCTGTCCGCTGGATTCGCACCGCAGCGTTTTATCTTTTGCAGCGTCCCGCGATGCTGATCCTCGGTTGGCCGAAGATTCGGGGACGCGAGAACCTATCAGGGGTTGCAGGTCCAGTGCTGATCGTTTCGAATCACCTTGGATATGTCGATCCAGCGTACATCATTGCCGCGCTTCCCTCGCGGTTGCGCAGGCGGCTTGCCGTCGCCATGGACGGAGAGTTGCTTGAAACCATGCGAAAACCGCCCGAAGGAGCCGGTCTATTCACGCGCCTCTTCCTTCAAACGCAGTACTACCTCGTCGTCGCGCTGTTCAACGTGTTCCCCCTGCCGCAACGCTCGGGATTTCGCAAGAGCTTCGCGTTTGCCGGAGAACTAGTGGATCGAGGCTATAGCGTCCTCGTGTTTCCCGAAGGAGCTCGTACGCAAGACGGATTGATGAAGTCATTTCGGTCGGGAATCGGTTTGCTGGCAACACGCTTCCATGTACCCGTGGTTCCCATGCGAATCGACGGGCTATTCGAGCGAAAGATCGGCCTCAAACACTGGGCGCCGCCCGGTTGGGTTCGGGTGGCAATTGGCGCCCCGGTGAAATTCGACGAAGGCGTGCCTCCAGAGGAAATCGCGCGCGACCTCGAGAGGCGCGTCGCCACGCTCGCGGTACCCGCGGCGTCCGCTTCTCATCGATGACGGGAAAAGGATTGAGCTGCGACTGTGCGAAGAGCTTTCGCTAAGTGGGCTGCTGGGTCGGAAGCCGCAAGCGAGCTTCCACGCCGCGATGCGATGGAAGGTTTTCGAGCAGCAACGATCCTCCGTGCGCTTCCGCAATCTGCCGGCTGAGCACGAGACCGATTCCCGATCCGCTGGGCTTTGTCGTAAAGAACGGCACGAATAGGTTTGCGGAATTGGGAATGCCGGGCCCGTCGTCCTGCACCCAGACTTCGAGGTAAGCGTCCTCGCGTTCCCAACCCACACGCACGCCGCCGCCCGTTTCGAGCGCGGCGTCCACCGCGTTGCGCAACAAATTAATCAGGAGTTGTTCGAGCTGGTCGGGATCGGCTTCAATCCTGAGTTCAGGTCCCGCCTTCAACTGAATGTGGAGCCGCGGCTCGAGGCCGACGACTCGCCGAATCCACACGCCGACGTCAACCGTCTGAAACGCGGGCGGCGGCAATTTCGCGAGCCTCGCGTACGCGCTCATGAACCGCGCGAGCCCGTCCGTCCGTGCCGCGATCACGTTCAAACCTGCGCGCATGTCTTCCTGCCAGTCCGGCGCGCGCTCCTTGCGTCCCAGCATGCTTCCAAGGTTTTCCGCCACGGACTTGATGGGCGCGAGTGAATTGTTCAGCTCATGGCCCAGCACGCGTATGAGGCGTTGCCATGCCTGGCGCTCTTCTTCGCGCAACGCGCGGCTCAGGTCGGTGATCACCAGCAACTGATGCGGCAAGCCGGCTTCGCGAAAACTTCCGCGGTGAATTTCCCATCTGCCGGATTTTCCAGGAAACGCGCTCTGAACCATGCGTGGGGTCTCGCCGATCAGGAATTCGTCGAGGCCGAGCTCTTCGGCAGTGCTCCCAATCAGTGTCTCCGCGGTCTGGTTGAGCATGCGCTCGCCCGCTCGATTCACAAGCCGAAGCAGTCCGATCCCGTCGAACGCGAAAACAGCCACGTCGATTTCTTCCATCACCTTGCGCAGCAGGGCCGTGGCCTCCAGGGCGCCCAGTCGTTGCTGCCGCAAAGTTTCACCGAGCGCGTTCACCTCGCGCAGCACTTCGCCAAGCACGTCGTCCCGGTTCGCGCCACGAGCTCGAATCGAAAAGTCACCTTCGCGCAAAGCAGCAAGAAGATTCGAAAGCGTGCGAAGCGGGAACATGACGCGGCTCTGCGCGCTGAAAGCGAAGCTCAGCCACGACAGAACCATCAGAACAGTGAGAGTCCACTGGACTCGGGAGGAATAGCCGCCAGTCCACAAAAGGATGATGGCGATCACCGTGCTTCCGAGCCCCGCGGACAGGGCCAGGAGCAGAATCCGCCGCTCATACAGGAGAGGTTTCAAAGACTGTATTTTTGCAGGCGCCGGTACAGCGCGCTGCGGCTCAAGCCCAGAGCTTTGCTGGCATGGCTCACGTTGCCGCCGTACCGTGCGAGCGCTTTCTGGATCAGCACGCGCTCCACTTCCTCGATACTCATCTCGTCGAGGCGCAGGGAAGCTTCGCGGGCCGGCCGAAGCCCCAGATCGCTCGCGCGAACCTGCGAACCCTGGGCAAGCAACACGGCTCGCTCGATGGAATGGTCGAGCTCGCGAATGTTCCCAGGCCACGGATGATCGAGCAGCACTTGCAACGCTACGGGCTCGAAGCCCTCCAGCTGTTTGCGATATCGCTGCGCAGACTGCCTCAGGAAATGATGCGCGAGCAGCGGAATATCCTCCCGCCGTTCGCGCAAAGGCGGCAGATGCAGTTCGATCGTGTTAAGGCGAAAAAGCAAGTCTTCCCGGAACCGCCCGCCGGCAACCTCCGTCTGCACATCCGCGTTGGTGGCCGAAAGAATACGTACATCCACGCGACGCGTCGTGGACGATCCAACACGCTCCAATTCGCCCGTTTCCAACGCGCGCAGAAGCTTTGCCTGCAGGTTCATCGGAACGTTCGCGATTTCATCGAGAAACAGAGTGCCGCCGTCGGCAAGCTCGAACCTGCCCACGCGATCCGATTTCGCGTCGGTGAACGCGCCCTTCACGTGGCCAAACAACTCGCTCTCGAAAACCCCTTCCGGCAAGCCGCCCGCATTCACCGTCACCAACGGACGCCCCGCGCGCGAAGAGAGAGCATACAGCGTTCGCGCGATCACTTCCTTGCCCGTGCCGTGTTCGCCTGTGATGAGCACGTTCGCGTCCGAAGGCACCACACGCGAAATCAGGTCCATCACCGGCAGCATCGCCGCCGATTCAGCAATTAAGGTGGGCCGTCCGTCGGCGCGCAACAAACGATTCTCTGCTTCGAGGCGCTGACTCTTGCGCAAAGCTTGCGACAGCTCGATTTGCGTTTTCAAGATAGCCAGCAGACGCGCGTTTTCCCAGGGCTTCTGGACGAAATCCTTCGCGCCACGGCGCATCGCTTCCACCGCAAGCTCGAGACTTCCCCACGCGGTCATCACGATGATCGGAAGCGTGCTGTCTTTCGCGCGGATATTCGACAGCAGGTCCAACCCTTCCTGGCCGGACGTCGTGTCGCGCGCATAGTTCAGATCCATCAGCAATCCATCGAATTCGCGCGCTTCAAGCGACGAAAGAACCGCGGCGGGCGACGCCACGGTCTCCGTCTCGAAACCCTCGCCTTTCAGCAGCAACCGCAGTGCTTCACGAATGTCCGGCTGGTCGTCGGCGACCAGGATTCGTGTTCGAGTTGATTGTATTGGGTTCATGTTTCGAAGAAATTCTCCCTGGATTCTGACGCTGTTCGCTCTGGGTTCAGCGTCTGATATGTAGCTCATCTTTTTTTCATCCGCATTCTCGTCCCGTATTGGGCTATCTGCTTCATTTTCTCACTCGTAACGCAGCGCGACCAAAGGATCCACCTTCGTCGCGCGTCGCGCCGGAAGATACGACGCGAAAATCGCAACGCCGATCAAAGCCAGGGACACGCAGACGAACGTCATCGGATCGAGCGCGCTCACCTGGTAGAGAAACCCCCGTAAGACGCGCGTCAGTGCGATTGAAGCGGCCAGGCCGAGCGCAACCCCGATTAAAGCCAGTCGCAGCCCCTCGCCGGTGACCAGGCCGAAAACTTGGGCCGGCTGAGCACCCATGGCGACACGAATCCCGATCTCGTGCGTCCGCTGGTGTACGGAATAGGACATGACTCCGTAAATTCCGATCGTCGAAAGCACCAGCGCAAGCAGGGCAAACAAACCCAGCAACCAAGTGCGGAATCTAGGCTCCGAAACGGACGCCGCCATGTTGTCTTCCATCGTGCGCACGTTGACGAGCGGCTGGTTGCTATCGATGTCGTGCAGCGCACTACGCAGCGCGGAAGACTCCGCCGCCGGATCAAGCGATGTCCGAAGAACAACGGAAAGCTGGAAGACCGGAAGCAGCGAGTCAGCTTGCCGGTATGGCAGGTACATTTCCGATTGCGGCTCGACGCCGAGTCCCGGACGCACGTCGCCGACTACGCCCACAACCTCCATCCACGGCACGTCCTTTTCGGGCAGCGCTCCCAACTGGATCTTCTTTCCGAGCGGCGACTCATTCGCAAAAAACTGATGCGCCATGGAAGTGTTGATGACAGCCACGAAGGGAGCCTTCTCGGAGTCGCCTTCCGTGATCATCCGTCCCGCCAGGAGAGGAACGCTCAGCGTTTCGAGGTAATTCGGCGTGATTGTCCGGTATCCGGCCGCAATGAATTGCTGGGCATCTTTCGGCGGCCGTCCGAAAATATTGAAATGAATGATCGAGCCGTTTCCGCTCATCGGCAGAAAAGATCCGGCGCCAGACGAACGCACCCCCGGCAGTACTCGCACGCGGGCAAGAAGCCGATCGAAGAACTCGAATTTCTGCTCCGGCTTCTGGTAGGCAGCGGGAGACAGCGGAATATCTGCAGCCAACAGGTGGTCCGTTCGGAAGCCCGAAGAAACTGCCTGCATCCGCTCGAAGCTCCGCAACAGAAGGCCGGCTCCGACCAACAGCACCATTGCGAGGGCGATTTCGGAAACTACAAGGATCGAACGAAGCCGGTGGCCTGCGCGGCCACCCGTCGAACCTCGCGCGCTTTCGTTCAGCGTTTCACGCAAGTCGAGCTTTGATGTCCGGAGCGCGGGAATTAGCCCGAAGAAAACGCCGGTCAAAATTGACGCGGCTGCTGCGAAAACCAGCACTTGATAATCGATATGGATCAGGCCAATGTTCGGGACGCTTTTCGCGGCAAGGTTGAGCAAGGGTCCGAGAGATGCGTTCGCCAGAAGAAGTCCGAGCGCTCCGCCGGCGACCCCGATCAGGACGCTCTCCGTAAGCAGTTGGCGCACCAGTCGCGCGCGGCCTGCGCCCAGCGCGGTGCGAATCGCGATTTCCTTCGAACGTGAAGCCGCCCGCGCGAGCAAAAGATTCGCCACGTTCGCGCAGGCGATCAGCAGAATGAAACCAACTGAGCACAGCAGGACAATCAGCCCGGGGCGAACGTTCTGCACCATGCGGTCTTGCAGGCGGAAGACGTCGGCGCTGACGCCCGTATCGTAAAGCGGATACTGCTTTTCCAGGCGCCGCGCGATTGTTTTCATTTCCGCGCGGGCCTGATCGACAGCTACGCCCTGTTTCAGGCGAGCAATGGGAATGATTCCTGGATGCCAGTCGCGGTCGTCCGGAAGCGTTTTTGCCCACGGCTCAAACGGAACGAACACGTCTGCAGGCTGCAAAAAGAGAAATCCGGGAGGCAGAACTCCCACCAAGGTGTAAGGCTCAGAGTCCAGGGCAATTGTCTTTCCAATCCAATCACGCGAGCCTCCAAAACGCCGCTGCCATAGGGCGTAACTGATCAGCGCGACCGGCGGCCCTCCCGCGCGGTCTTCCTCGGCGAGAAAAGTGCGGCCTGCAACAGGAGTGACTCCAAGGAGCGGAAAAATGCCCGCGGTCATCCGTCGCGCAGTCAAGCGCTCCGGTTCGCCGGCGCCGGTAAGCGTGAGGTTCGCCGCGCACGACGCCTGCATCGACTCGAACGAATGGCTCTGGTCGCGCCAATCCTTGTAATTCTCATAGGATGTCGAAATGATGCCGGGGAAGTGGGTATTCTGCTCCAGCACCAGCACGATGCGCGACGGGTCCGAAAACGGAAGCGGGCGCAACAGCACGCCGTTCACGACGGTGAAAATCGCGGTGTTTGCGCCGATTCCGAGACCCAGAGTCACGATGGCGACCGCTGCAAATTCGGCATTCTTGGTCAGAACGCGGAGCCCGTATCTCAAATCCTGCCACAGAGTGTGCATCCGTTTGCTTCTCCCACGCCCCCCGCAACTTCGACTACTCGTAACGCAGCGCAACTAAAGGATCGACCTTTGTCGCGCGTCGTGCCGGAAAGTATGACGCCATCGCCGCAACCACGGAGAGAACCGCTGCCACACCTACGAAGGTGACAGGGTCCGTTGGACGAACGCCGTAGAGCTGGCTCTGCAGGTAGCGCATCACGATCACCGAGGCGATCAATCCGAAAATCAGGCCAAGTCCCGCGAGTCGCATGGCGTCGCCCACGATCATGTGCAGGACGTCGCCGCGCTCAGCACCGAGTGCCATCCGGATTCCGATCTCGTGAGTGCGCTGCGCAACCGTGTATGCCATCACGCCGTAGATGCCCACGGCAGCCAAAAGCATGGCTACGGCCGCGAAGACCGCGAGCAGCAGCATGCCCAGCCGCCGCTGAGACACCGCCTGCGCAAGAAGATCATCCATCGTGTGGACCGTCGTTACCGGCAAGTTCGCATCCAGGCCTTCCACGACGTGACGCACGGCTGACGTGAGCTGCCCCGGATCGCCATTCGCGCGAATCACAATGCTCATCAGGCGCGACGGAACTTGCGTGTATGGCAAGTAGAGCGCAGGAATTTTGTCGAGGCCCCAGTCCCATTCACGTATGTCTCCCACGATTCCCACGATCGTCAGCCAGGAATCTCTCGGCGCCGGCTCCCACGGAGATCTCACCGCGGGAAGGTGAATGCGAATCTGTTTCCCGATTGGATTCTCATCCGGCCAATACCGGGAAACCAGGGCTTCGTTGATCAGAACCACTCCCGCCGAATCGGTTCCGTCGGACGAAGCAAGATCGCGCCCTTTCCGAACAGGAATCTCCATTGTGCGAAGGTACTCCGAGTCAATCACCCTGTAGCGGGACGTAAACTGCTCGCCCGAGGAAGGTGTCGTCCGTCCTGCGATCTCGAAATCGCAGTAATCGGCCCAGCCGCCGAGAGGCAGAAAATTCACCGCGCTGGCCGATTTCACTCCTGGAATAGCTTCTGTCTGCGTAAGGACCTGCCGGTAGAAATTCGTCACTCGCGCCGGCGCCGAGTAGTTCGCCTCCGGCAGCCAAAGTTGCATGGTAAGCAGGTTGGAAGGATTGAAACCGAGATCCTCGGACATCAGCAGCACGAAACTCCGCATGAGCAAACCTGCGCCCACCAACAGCATCAGCGAAAGCGCCACTTCGGTGACAATCAGTGACGAACGAATGAAATGGCTTCGCCGGCCGCCCGTCGAGCCACGGCTCCCCTCCTTCAACGACTCGCCGAGTTCGGCGCGAGAAATCTGAATCGCCGGCGCAAATCCGAAGATGATTCCCGTCAACAACGATAGTCCTAACACAAACGCAAGAACGGTCCCATTCACCCCAATTTGCCCAGAAAAAGGTATCTCGTGATTTCCCGCCGCGGGAAGCACGGCATGAAGGAAATGCACGCCGGCGTACGCCACCAGAACGCCTAGAGCGCCACCGATAAGTGACAGGAGCACGCTCTCCGTCAGAAGCTGCCCAAGAATTCGGCGGCGGCCTGCGCCCAGAGTGGCGCGCAGCGCAATCTCTCGCTCCCGTGTAGCCGCGCGCGCCAGCATCAGGTTCGCCACGTTTGCGCAGGCGATCAGCAGCACCAAAGTGACGGCGGCAAAAAACACAACCAGCGCGGGACGCATTGTGTTCGTAAGGAAACTCTGGAACCTCTCCACACGGACGCCGTTCTTCTGATCGACTCGCGGGTACTGCTTTTTCAGCGCCGCAATAATCGCTTCCATCTCCGCTTGCGCCTGCTGAAGCTGAACTCCCTTCTTCAGCTTGCCGAATACAACAAGCTCGTGGTCTTCGCGATTGAGTTGCGTCCGGTCGTAAGCGAAGGGAACCCAAATGTCCAGAGCCGCGCTCGTTCCGAAAAGTGAAAAATTCCTCGGCAGAACTCCGATGATCGTGTAAGGCTTATAGTCGATCAAAACAGACCTTCCGATGATCCCGGAGTCAGCTCCGAACCGGCGCTGCCAAATTCCGTAACCGATCATGGCCACTTGCTCGTGCCCGGGCCGCTCCTCTTCAGGCGCGAAATCGCGACCTAGGACCGGCTTGACACCCAGCACGCGAAAAAGATTCCCGGACGTGTGCACTCCCCAGGTCTGTTCCGGCTCGCCGCTTCCCGTCAGCGTGACGTTGGACGGGCGTATCGCGGAGAGCGCCTCAAACGAGCGGTTCATGTCCTCCCAGTCGAGGAATTCCGCAGGGGAAACAGTTCCTCGGGGAACTTTGCGATTCGTGTCAGTATCCCAGACCAGCACGATTCGGCTCGAATCCGTATACGGCAACGGACGCAGCAGAACCGTATAGACAACGCTGAAAATTGCCGCATTCGCTCCGATGCCAATGGCCAGCGTCAACACGGCTACGGTCGCGAACCCAGGATTCCGCCGGAGTATTCGCCACCCATATCGAATGTCTTGCCAAAGCGTCTGCATGGTTGAACCCCTTCAGCTCGAGCGCAAAAGGGGTCTATCTTACTTCTTGATTACTTTCTGTCCAGTCGACATGTGTTGTTTATCCGACCCGCACCATTCGCATTTCACGGAGGGTCACTCATATCTCAGTGCCACTATCGGATCCACTCGCATCGCCCGCCGGGCAGGCACATAGCAAGCCAGCATTGCTACGCCCGTGAGCAGCAGCGCGACTCCCGCAAATGTGAACGGGTCGGCAGGCTTTACACCGAAAAGCAAACTCGAGAGCAGCCGCGTCAATGCAAGCGCACCAGCCAGCCCGATCGCTACGCCGGTCACAGCCAGCTTCACGCCGCGATTCACCACCAACCTGCGGACATCTCCCCGCTGCGCTCCCAGCGCAATGCGGATTCCGATCTCGTGCGTTCGCTGGCTCACGACGTAACTCATCACGCCATAAATTCCCACCGCCGCCAGCAACAGCGCTAGCCCGGCGAAAATTCCGATCAGCACGGCCGAGAAACGCCGTGGCGAAACGGAGCCGGACAGCAGGTCGTCCATCGTCATCACCTGCGTGACTGGCAAGCTCGCATCTACTTTGTGGACGATCTCCGCTACGGCCGGGGTCAGAGACCCAGGGTCCGAAGACGTGCGAATCACGAAGAAGGGCGTCCATCCGCCGGAAAAATAGGCATCGAACGTCGGCTCAGCGTCGAGACCGAACTGATGCACGTTGCCGACGACTCCTATGATCGAGGACCAGCACGGCGTTGGAAACATCGAGCACAGATTGATTCGCTTACCCAGGAAATCGCCGTCAGGCCAAAAGCGGCGTGCCATCGTCTGGTTGATTACGGTGACGTTTTGAAGTTTCCAATCGTCCGGCGTGAACGACCGGCCCTTGAGCAGCGGAATACCCATCGAAGAAAAATAACCCAGACTCACGGTCCGGAATTGAAGCACCGGGCGTACCTCCGCGGCTGGGATGGGTCGCCCTTCAATGACGAAGCGCGACGCCTGCCTGATTTGGGAGCCGAGTGGTAAATCGTCAATCGCGCCAACGCTTTTCACGCTCGGGAGCGCCTGAATCTGCCGCGCGATTTGCTCGAATTGCAGCGATTGCTTCTGTCCGAGCTCGATTTGCTGCGCCGTGGTCAATTGATTCGCCTGCGCCAGGGTGAGAGCCGCCTGCGGGACATTCATTGTCAACACGTGGTCCGCCTGGAATCCCGGTTCCACGCTCAATAAATGCTGGAAGCTTCGCAAGAGCAGGCCCGCTCCGATTAGAGGAACCAGCGCCATCGCGATCTCAGCCACTACAAGGGCGTTGTGAACCCTGTGACTCCCGCGCGCGCTCGCTCCCTTACTCCCCTGCTTCAAAACGTCGTTCAGATTCCTCTTCAACGCTTGCAGAGCCGGCAGCGCTCCGCACGCCAGACCCGCCGCCACGCAAACACAAACTGTAAATCCCAGCACCCAGCGGTTCAGTTCCGCGTCCTGCAAAACCGCAAGATCGGCCGGAACGAAGGCCATCAAGGCCTTTAATCCACCGACTGCGCACAGCAAACCAACAACGCCTCCGCCCAAAGACAGCAGTACGCTCTCCGTGAGGAGTTGCCGAATCAACCGCCCATGGCTCGCCCCAAGAGCCGTTCGAACCGCCACCTCGCGCTCGCGTGCTGCGTTCCGCACGAGAAGCAAGTTGACGATGTTGGCGCAGGCGATCAACAGCACTAACCCGACGGCTCCAAACAACACCAGCAGCGTAGTTCGCAGTCTGGCCGCGTCGGGCGCCTCGAGGCGCTCTACCCCCACGCCCCAATGCCGATGCGTGTCCGGAAACGCAATCTCTTCCTGATGGTTCAGCGCAACCATTTCAGCCTGAGCTTGCGCGGGCGTCGCGCCGGGCTTGAGGCGCGCAATCACATTGAAATCATGGTGGACGTGGCTCGTTAGATCGTCCGCGAATTGTCCAATCGGCATCCACAAATCCGCCCATCGAAGAAGCTGAAAACCTGGCGGCAGCACGCCTACCACCGTGTAGCGCTGGTTATCGAGTGCGATGGCGCGGCCCACCACAGCAGGGTCGGCGCCGAAGCGGCTCTGCCAGAGCCGATGGCTCAACATCACCACAGGTGCGCTCCCCGCCTTGTCCTCTTCGGGAACGAAGGCACGGCCCGCCACCGGCTTAATTCCGAGCATCGGGAAAAAAGACGCGCTGGCATAGCTTCCCTGAATGCGCTCCGGGTCCCCGTCACCCAGCAGATTGAAGCCCTGCGGAATTGAGCTGTAGGCGCCCATCTCGGAAACCGTGCTCGCCTGCCGCCGCCAGTCCGCATAATCGCCAGGCGACAACCCCAAATTCGCAAAAGCCGGTAAATAGTTGTTCGAGATTTCCACCAGGCGGTCCGGCTGGGGATACGGAAGCGGCCGCAGCAGCACATTTTGCACGACGCTGAAGATCGCCGTATTCGCGCCAATTCCCAGGGCGAGAGTGAGAACTGCGACGATCGTGAATCCGGGGCTTTTCAGAAGCGTGCGGATCCCGTAGCGAACATCCTGCAATAATGATCCCATACCTCTTCTCCGCGCCCCAATCCATCAAGAGTCCATCAAACGAGTTCGTCAAAAATCGAGTGTTTCTCAGTCTGCGTCACTCGTAGCGAAGAGCCACCAGCGGGTCTACGCGCATCGCGCGCCGCGCCGGGATGTAGCATGCGAGCATCGTCACCCCGGCCAGAAGGGCCGTGACTCCCGCGAAAGAGAGTGGATCGGTTGCGCTCACGCCGTAGAGCAAATGAACCAGCGCTTGAGACAAAGCGAAGGCCGCAGCAAGCCCGATTGCAGCTCCCACAACAAACAATTTCATTCCCTGCGACAACACCATTCGCAAAATGTCCGCCGGCTCGGCGCCGAGGGCTGCGCGCACGCCGATTTCTTGGGTCCGCTGCGTCACCGCGAAAGACAGGACCGCATAAATCCCCAGTGTCGCGAGCAGCAGAGCCAGCGCAGCAAAACCAGCGAGAAGCGAAGTCTGCATTTTTCGAGGAGCGAGTTTATCGTCCACCAGTTCTTCCAGGGGCATCACGTTCGCCACTGCCTGCTCTTTATCGACCGCCCAGATTTGCCGGCGGATCGTTTCCGCCATTTGCATGGGATCGCCCGCGGTCCGTACCGTCAAATACTGGGGATTGTAAAGGTTCGGCTCGAACGAAGACTGCTGTAGGTAGGACATGTACATCTCGGGCCGCGCCGGCCGGTCAAGCGCAACCTGATGAACGTCGCCGACGATTCCGACGACGGTAATCCAGGGCCGATTCGGGTCGTCGCCTTTGTGAAACCGCTTGCCGATGGGATTTTCGCTCGGCCAATAGTTTCTGGCCATCGTCTGGTTAATCAGCGCGACCGGCTGTGTGTCCGTTCCATCGCGCTCATCGAGCAATCGTCCATCGATAAGCTTCATTCCCAGCGCCCGAATGTAGCCGAAGCTAATGAGCCTGACGTTCGGAATCAGCTCGTGCCCCGGCGCTGGATCGGGACGGCCTTCCAGCCTGACCGACGACGCTCCTCCCTCATTCGTAAGCGGAACCCAGGTGGTGTATCCCGCGGAAACCACTCCGGGCAAGCCGCCCACGCGAGTGAGCACTTGATCGTAGAAAGATGTCCTTCGCGAAAAATCCGCGTATTTCGGGACGGGCAGAGGCGTGCGCATCGCAAGCACGTGATCGGCGCGAAAGCCAGGATCGTTGTGGTACAACGCCTCGAAGCTTCGGATCATTAGCGCGGCTCCGGCCAGAAGCACAATCGCGAGCGCCACTTCCGAAATGACGAGAGCATCTCGCAGAATTCGCCCGCCCGAGCCCACGCCGCTTTGCCCGCCGCCTTGTTTCAACGAAGTAACCAGATCAATCTGCGAAACCCGGAACGCCGGAACGATGCCAAAGAGAATTCCCGTAATCACGGAAAGCCCGAATGCGAACGCCAGCACGCGGCCGTCGACACCGGCTCCCTGTAGGGGTGCGATTCCCGCGGGTATCAGCCGTGCAAGGAGTTGCGTGCCGAAACTCGCGAGCAGCACACCACCCGCTCCCGCAAGCACGGATAGCAGGACGCTCTCGGTCAACATCTGGCGGATGATGCGTCCTCGGCTGGCGCCAAGCGTGAGACGCATCGCCAGTTCGCGTCTTCGGCCCGCCGCGCGTGCGAGCAACAGGTTCGCCACATTGGCGCACGCAATCAGCAGCACGAAGCAAACCGCGCCAAGCAGCACGAGGACTGCGTCGCGCGTGTTCCCCGCAAATTCCCTGCGTAACGGAACTGCGACGGCGCCAACCTTCTGATTGTCGTCGGGATGTTCCCTCTCCAGCTCCTTCGCGATTGTCGCGAGGTTTGCATTCGCCTTCTCGAGCGACACGCCCGGCTTCAGCCGCGCGACCACTTCCAGAAAATGACTCCCGTGATTCGCCAGCTGCTGTTTCGTAAATCGGATGGGAATCCAGAGTTCCGACTCGCGATCGGGAAACTGGAAGCCTTGGGGCATCACGCCGACGACGGTGAATTTCTCTCCGTCCAGCCAGATTTCTTTTCCGACAATTTGCCGTTCTGCGCCGAATCGTCGTACCCACAGCCCGTGACCCAGAATCGCCACGCGTGAAGCTCCGGGCACATCATCTTCGGGCCGAAAGTCGCGGCCGATGACAGGGCTCGCGCCAAGAAGGGAAAAAAGATTCGCGGTGACGCCCCGGCCAAGGAGTTCTTCGGGATTGCCGCTACCGGTGAGATTGAACGATTCGTTGGACGAGACTGCCGCCATGTCTTCGAAAACCCGATTTCGAGCCTTCCAATCGGCAAAATTTCCCGGAGCGGGAGTGTCCTTGGGAAACCCATAGCTGGAGGCGTCTTCCCAGACCATCACGAGCCGCGCAGCATCGCTGTAGGGAAGCGGCCGAACCAGAATCGCGTCCGCGACACTGAAAATCGCCGTGGTCGCCGCGATCCCAATGGCTAGAACGCCGACGGCGAAGATCGTGAACCCAGGGCTCTTCGCAAGCACACGAATGCCATAGCGAATATCCCCAAGAAAATTAGACACCGTGCCTCCGGGCCTGCCCAATACGAGTCGTGACTACCTGGCTCGGCTGACTCTCACGCCGCTCCAGCCTTCTTCTCTCCGTCGATGATCCAGCCGTCTGCCAACTGAATAATTCGATTGCCGTAGGCCGCCCAGGCATCGTTGTGCGTTACCTGAATGATTGTTGTGCCGTCGTCGTTCAGTTTCTTGAGCAAATCCATGATCATTTTTCCCTGGCTCGAGTGCAGGCTCCCGGTAGGCTCGTCCGCGAGAATCAATTTCGGCTTCCCGATCACCGCGCGTGCCACGGCCACCAGCTGCTGCTGTCCGCCGGAAAGCTGGTTGGGATAGAGAGCCTTTTTCCCGACGATCTGGAACCGGTCGAGGACGTCCGCGACCATTCCTTCCCGTTCCGCTTTCTTGATGTCGCGATAGGAAAGCGGCAGATCGAGGTTTTCCGCCACGGTCAGGTTGTCCAGCAAATGGTATTGCTGAAAAACGAATCCGATGTATTTCTTGTGCAGCTCGACGCGCCGGCGATTGTCCAGCTTGTGCACTGCGTTATCGAGCAGGTAGTATTCGCCCTTCCACGCGCCGTCGAGCATGCCGACGATGCCCATGAGCGTGGATTTCCCGGCGCCCGATGGGCCCATGATCGTGATGAAGTCACCTTCGCGGATGTCCACGCTGATCCGGCGCAGCACCCACGTCTTTCCCGCGCCCGATTCGTAGAATTTTTCGACATCGATCAGCTTAATCAAGTTAGTCTCCTGTGAAGCGTGACTTGTCGCTGGCCCCCGGCAATCGCGGTTTCCCGCGGCCACCGAGGAGACCGTGATGTTGGTTGTTCACGCCCGAACCTTCCAGTTTTCAACCAGCCAAATCATTCGTATCTGAGCACGACCATCGGATCCACCCGCATCGCTCTGCGAGCTGGAACGTAGCACGCCAGCAACGCGACGCCGCTTAGTAGCCCGCAGACAGTCGCGAATGTCGCCGGATCGTTCGCTTGCGTGCCATACAGAAATCCGCCAAGCAATTGCGTCGCCCAGAGCGCTCCCGCTATGCCGGCGGCCAGTCCAATCAGGGACAGGCCGAGTCCTCGCGCGAGCACCAAACGCAGGATGTCTTTCGGCTGTCCGCCGAGGGCCATGCGCACGCCGATCTCGCTCGACCGCTGGCTGACCTCATACACCATCACGCCATAGACTCCCGCCATCGCGAGGCAAAGCGCGAGCCCCGCAAACAGTCCGATCAATGTGGCCCGAAACCGCGAGGCCGAAATCGAACTCGAGAGCATCGCATCGAGCGTCGTGAATCGCGTCGGGACGTCGGCATTCAGTTCATTCGCCATTTTCTGTAGCGCCGGGTACATCGCAGACAACTCGAGCGGCGTTTTCACCAGGACGCGCATCGCCGAAGCCTTGTACGGATGCTGTAAGTACGGCATGTAGAGCTGGGGCTCAGGCGGCGTGGTGGGGTCGTGCATTCGGATGTCTCTCGCGACGCCGACAATCGTCATCCAGGTCATCGAATCCAGCCCGCACAGAATTCGCTTGCCGACTGGATTCGCATTTGGAAACGACGCGCGCGCCAGGCTTTCACTGATGATCGCCACAAACGGCGCATCATAGCGATCTGCCTCGTTAAAGTCTCGGCCTGCTTCGATGGGAATCCCCAGCGTGCGGAAATAGCCGGGCGTCACAACTGGGAAACCGGCCTGCGGAGCGGAAACGCCGCTTTGATCCGGCCCTGGCCCACCTTCCAGCCAATATCCGCCATTCGACATGAATCCGCCGGCCGGAGTTCCCTCGGCGGCTGCTACGGACTCGACGCCGGGAAGCTTACTCACGCCCGCGAGCAATTGCGTGTAAAAGTTCGTGGCACGCCGCGCGCTCGGCAAGTCCGACGCGGGCACCGACGTTCGCATCACGAGTACGTGTTCCGGACGAAAACCGAGGTCGACGCGTCCAATCGCCATCAAACTCTTCAGCAATAGACCCGACGCCGCCACCAGTACGACCGAAAGGGCGATCTCCGCCACCACGAGCACGCTTCGAATTCGTCCGGCGCCGACGGAGCGCCCCGATCGCGTCCCACTTTGTTTCAAACCCTCATTCAAATCCACGCGCGATGCCTGCATGGCAGGAGCGAGTCCGAAAAATATGCTGGAAAGCAGAGAAACTCCGAACGCAAATCCGAGTACCGCCACATCCACACGCACTTCCGCCACGCGTGGCAGCCCCGCAGGCGCCAGGGCAATGAGCGCCGATGTCCCCCACACCGCCAGCAAAACGCCGAGAGCTCCGGCAGAAAGCGCGACGATCGCGCTTTCGATCATGAGTTGACGCACCAGCCTCGCGCGGCTGGCTCCCAGCGTCGCCCGGATGACGATTTCCCGCACCCGGCCCGTCGCACGCGCCAACAGCAGGTTCGCCACGTTCGCGCACGCTATCAGCAGCAGCAGTCCGACGGCGCCAAGCAGGAGGTAGAGCGTCGTCCGCGAGTCGCGGACCATCAGGTCCTGCATCGGAACAACTGCGGCGGATTTATTCTTATTCGAGCTTGGATACTGCTCCTCAAGACGCGCGGCGATCCCCCGCATTTGCGCTTGCGCGGATTGCAGGCTGACGCCCGATTTCAACAGCGCCACAGCCTCGTAATTGTGGGCGCTGCGATCTTCCCGCTCGCCCGGCTCCTGGAACACCGCCACCGGCAGCCAGAAATCACTCGCTTCGGGAAAGCCAAAGCCTTTTGGCATCACTCCCACGATAATGAAGCTCCGGTTCTCCGCTCGAAGAATCTGCCCGATCGCGGAAGGACTCCGCCCGTATTTTCTTTCCCAGAAGCCGTCGCTGATCACCGTTGCGAGGGGACCGCCAGGCGTGTTCTCTTCCTTGCTGAACATTCGCCCAATCTCAGGCTGCACCGAAAATACGCGGAAGAATTCAGGCGATACCGCCGCGCCAGTGGCATAGTCCGCGTTCGCGCCTGCCGACACCGAGGTCTCTTCGCTGGCGTAATAGGCCATCGCATCGAAGGCCGTGCTTTGGTCGTGCCAGTCCTGAAAGTCCGGCTGCGAAACCCATCCGATGCTGCCGGTTTTCTTCCAGTACGACCCGAGAACCTCGATGCGCTGTGCTTGCGCGTAGGGCAACGAGCGCAGCAGAACCGCATTCACCACCGAGAAGATGGCGGCGTTCGCGCCGACTCCGAGAGCCAGAGTCAAAACGGCGACAGCCGTGAACCCGGGATTCTTCGTCAGCATCCGAATTCCGTATTTCACGTCCTGCATCAAAGCGCCCATTTCCGCTCCAGCGATTCGCCCTATTCGACTTCAACCACGATCAGCGTGGCGTCGTCGTTCCACAGGCCGCGGCAGTATTCGCCCACGGACTTGAGAATGATCCCCTGCAATTCCTCGGCGCGGACGTCGCGGTTGTCCTCGAGCAATCGCAGCAGCCTCGCCTCGCCAAATTCCTCTTCGTTCGGGCCGGATGCTTCCGTCACCCCGTCCGTGAAGAACACGATACGATCGCCCGCAGCAAGCTGTTGAACGCCCATCACGTATGTCTGGAGCTCGAAAACGCCCAGCACTCCGCCGCCTTCCGCGGGGCGGTCACACGACCCGTCCCTATGGAGGACGATCGGCAAATTGTGCCCAGCATTCGCGTAGCGCAGTTGCCGTCCAGGGCCGTCGAGATGCGCGTAGAAGAGCGTGATGAAGCGGTCACCCGCGATGTTACGGCAGACGAGCGCGTTCAACCGGTCGCACAGTCGTTCAGGCGAAACCGCTGCCGACGCCAGCCCGCGCACCGCCGCCTGCAAATTCGACATCAGCATCGCTGCCGGCATTCCTTTTCCCGCCACGTCCGCGATGCAGATTCCCGCCGACCCATCGCCGAAATCGAGCACGTCGTAATAATCGCCACCCACCATGCGCGCCGGCTGCCAGGCCGCCGCGATCGTGTATCCCGGGATTTGCGGAATCCGCTGCGGTAAGAATCCCTTCTGAATTCTCAGCGCCTCTTCGATTTCTCGTTCTTGCTGGTGAAGCTGAGACGCGATTTCGTTTTGCGCGCGGCTTTTTTCAAGTTCCTGGCGCCGCGCTTCGCGGCGCGTGCGGCCGATCTCAACCTGCTTCTTCAGGATTTCGAGCAGCCGCGTGTTCACCCAGGGCTTTTCGACGAAGTCGCCGACGCCTCGCTGCATGGCCTCCACCGCGAGGCCCACCGTTGCCCAGCCGGTCATCACAACGATTGGCGGCGCGCCATCCACCGCCTGCAATTGCGCTAGCAGGTCGAGCCCTTCGCGCCCCGACGTGGTGTCTCGCGCATAGTTCAAGTCCATCAGGACCAGGTCGAATTCCCGGCGTGCGATCGCTTCGAGCAGCGCCACGGGAGAGGCCACGGCCTCAGTTACGTAACCGTGCCCTTTCAACAGCAGCCGCAGCGCCTCGAGCACGTCCACTTGATCGTCCGCGATCAGCACTCGCGGCTGCGCCAGTTCATTTTCGTTTGTGAGTTGAACGGTCATCGTCGCCATGTGATTGACCCTGCCGGGCATCTGCTGGTGGGCGTCCACTCGGGAGTCTCTCGAATATGGGCAGGTGGCCTTCCAGCCGCCGCTCGCCGTAAAGAACTTAGTTTCTTATACCTACGGTAGGATTGCGTGACTAGGAAGCTACTTTATGCCCAGTTACGGGAATAGTTGTCTCGAATTCGGACACTGGGATTCGGACGGCGTTTTCAGGCTAGCTGCAGCGTCGACCTACGTAGGTGAGTGCGCTCCGCTTATTCGTACCGAAGGGCTACCATCGGGTCCACGCGCATCGCGCGATGCGCGGGGATATAGCAAGCTGTCAGCGCCACAAGCGTCAGCAAAGCAGTGACGCTTGCATATGTCAGCGGATCAGTCGGGCTGACGGCAAGAAAATTGCCGACGACGCGGGCCGCCCCGAATGCGGCGCCCAGACCCAAGGCCAGCCCTATGCCCACGATCAGCATTCCCTGTCCGAAGATCATCCTGAGAATGCTCACCCGCTGTGCGCCCAGCGCCATTCGGATTCCGATTTCATGCGTCTTCTGGCTCGCGGCGTAGGAAACCACGCCGTAGACTCCCACAATCGCCAGCACCAGACCCAAAGCTCCGAGCGCCGCGGCGAGACCCGCTCCCAGTTCATACATCAAAAGCCCGTTGAGCGTATCGAGCGATTCCGTCATCGTTTTCACGTCGAACACCGGCAAATCGGGCGCGATCGATCCAATCATGTGCTCGATCTCCGGGATCATCGCTTCCGGCGCGCCGGCCGTGCGCACCTGCAGATTCGCCAGCGAACTTGCGCCGTGCTGCATGAGTGGAACGTAGAAATGGTTTCCGATCGGACCCGTTACACCGCTATGGCGGGAATCTTTCGCTACTCCGACAACTTCAAGCGAGTGCTTCGTATCGCTCATCATCAAGTAGCGGGCTCGCTGACGCTGTTGATCATTGCGGGCCTCTTTCATGCGAAGCCTGGGGCAGGCACAGCGAACGAATCTTGGATTCGATCCAAGCCACGTCGTGAATTTCGCGATGGACCCGAGTGAGATCGGATATTCGGACGCGCAAGGCAAAGCGTTTTACAAAAGCCTGCTGGAACGAGTTAGAGCACTACCCGGAGTAGTGAACCACAACGAGGGTGCTGCGCAGGCGGTGCTTGCTTCCCACCACGCCGCGCCCGCCTTCGTGCAGAATGCTTGCCAGGTTTCCGCGAGAAGCTCGAATTGCCGGAACCATGCCGACAATCAGCCCGGTGAGTATTGCCGCGCCGAGCGCATACCCGAAAACGCGCCAATCGAAGCCGAAGTCCACATGGATGGGAAGATCGGTCCCCAGCGGCATCGATCCCACCGCGGAACTTCCCCAGTAGCCGAGAATGACTCCAGCCACTGCGCCAATGAACGCCAGCAATACGCTTTCCGTCAGCAATTGCCGAATCAGCCGGCTGCGGGCGGCGCCGAGCGCTGCTCGAATCGCCATCTCGCGTTCTCTCACGGTGGCGCGTACCAGAAGAATATTCGCCACGTTCACGCATGCCAGCAGCAGCACCATAGCTGCAAGCCCAAGAAAGAGCCCCGAGATCACGACCATCGTATTATCCGGATCGGGGTTGGGCCTCGCGCGCGTTTCCGGATAAACCTGCAAGCTCATGTCCTCGTCGTCCTTCGGGTCGTTTTTCGCGAGCCTCTGCGCCACTACTGACAGCGAAGCTTGCGCCTTGGATATGGTCGCGCCATTCTGCAAGCGGCCCAGCACCGCAAAATTGCGCAGCCCGCGATTGCTCATGAAATCATTTTGATTGCCTTCCAGGATGGCCATGCCCATTGGCAAGTAGCCCTGAACGTCCAGGAGCGGATAAACGCCAAAGAATCCCTTGGGCGCAACGCCAACGATCGTCACCGGACGGCCGTTCAGCGAAACTTTCCCCCCGACGATTCCCGCATCGGCGCCGCAATGCGTTTTCCAGTAGTTGTACCCGAGCACCATAACGGGATCGGCACCTACGACTTCTCCCTCCGACGGCAGAATCAACCTTCCCATCGCGGGTTGCAATCCCAATGCTGAGAAAAAATTGCCCGAGACGTAGTTCGTCATCACTCGATCGGGCTTCCCGTTAACGCTCAAGCCATCCATTCCGAACTGGTAGCCGAAAACCTCGGAAAAAACCTCCGAGGTTTGATTCCGGATATCACGGTAGTCCGCTATCGAAAAGTTGCTCTGCTCGGAACCATGTTTCTGCTGGAAGCCACGCACCGTGATTTGCTGCGCGTCTTTCACGGGCAGGGGCCGGAACAGGAACGAGTTCACCATGCTGAAGATCGCCGTATTCGCTCCGATTCCCAACGCCAGTGTGAGCGCACCCACGATCGTGAGGCCCGGATTCTTCGCGAGCATCCGAATCGCATGCTTGATATCTTGCAGAATCGCTTCCATCACACCCCTCCGTGAACGTTTGACCACTTCTCACTCATGCCGCAGCGCGATGATGGGGTCCACTTGCATCGCGCGTCGAGCCGGAACATAGCACGCCAGCAGCGCCACCAAAACAAGCAGCGCCGGAATCGAAATGAACGTCGCTGGATCGAGAGCGCTCGTGCCGTAAATCAAGTCCGCAAGCAAATGCGCCAGCCACACCGACAACGGCAGCCCCACCACGAGCCCTGCAACCGTGAGTGATAGCCCCCGACTCGAAACGAGCCAGAGCACGTCGCGCCGTTGCGCTCCGAGCGACAGCCTCACGCCAATCTCGTGCGTTCGCTCCGCCACCGCGTACGACATCACGCCGTAAACTCCCACCAACGCAATCACAAACGCTATTACGCCCAGACCGGCCATCATGTCGGCGGTGTATCCCAAGCCCACGATCGACTCGTTGATCGCGTCGCCAAGCGTCTTCACTTCGAAAATCGGCAATTCAGGATCAATGGCCGCG
>Ga0073928_10002191_pt1 | contig 34656 bp, 30 predicted proteins | sample PaiPotPPA55metaG_FD_76969 | JGI IMG/M metagenome (GOLD analysis project Ga0073928, IMG submission 76969) | Iron sulfur acid spring bacterial and archeal communities from Banff, Canada, to study Microbial Dark Matter (Phase II) - Paint Pots PPA... ... | reverse complement strand
TACAAGATGAGCATGTACACCGCGAACAACCTGCCGCGGTTCGCGCGGCTCGCACGATCGTTCAGCCAGCTCTCGGCGACCACATAGATGCCGGCGAAACACAGTCCGGAGAGCAGGCGCATTGCACCCCATACCACCGGATTGACGAAACAACCTTGGATGAGAATCGCCACCGAGGCGATGGCCGCGAGGGCGGCGAATACACGGATGTGCCCGACCTGCCGCAGCAACGGCGGCGCCACCAGTGTTCCGAGGACGTATCCCACGTAGTAACACGACATGATCACGCCGGTCACCAGAGTGGGGAATCCTTCGAGCGTCGCGCGCAGACCGAGGAGCGTGCTCTGCAGGCCGGCGCCCAGCATGAGCACGCCCATGCCGAGAAGCAACGGCCAGTTTGCAGTGATTGCGCTAAACGGCATGTCGCGCCCGATCGGAGACCGTACCCGCGTACTGCGGCACGCCAACCGCGGGCGGCGAGCTGATTCCTCTGAGTCTCATGAGGGCATTTTGCATCGAACGCACGATTCGTGTTGAACCTCTGGGGGATTTGATGCGGCAGGGGCGATTGGCTATCCTGCCATGTCGCATGTTGGCGGCACGGCGCGCGCAATCCTAATGAAATCGCCGTTACATTCTGACCGGCGCGGGAACACCGACGCGATGCGGGCCCGTTAGCCCCATGATATATAGTCGGACCATGAGCGCAAAAATCTCATTTGCGACGGCGCGGCTCGACGATGCCGCGGCAATGGCCGAGTTTCTGTCCGGGATTCCAAACGGTGAGGAACTCGGCAAAGTTCTTCAAAACAGACAAGCGGTATCGTCGCGGGCGTACGACGATGAGACTTGGACCGCGCGTTTCGTCGACAGCGACGGACGAGCAGTCAGGTGCTTCGCGGTCGCTGATATCACGATTGACCAGGCGGAAATGATCGCCGCCGCCTGCATTGACGTTCCGGCCTTGGACGAAGCCGGGTTCCGGGAGGTTGTCGCGCAATCGCTCGGTCCTACGATCGATACCATCGAGTAGGGACTGATGATCCTTCCAATCGTCTGTCCGGCCATGTCCGCGGACACTGTCCGCGGGCAGCATGAGCGGGCTCGGGGAAAATATTCCCTTACAAAATAGCGACTTAGCGAACACGAGTGCCTGGCACGGCAATTGCTCTGCTCTTGGTGGGAATCTTTCTTACACCACTGATGACAGCAGCTACAGGAGACACTCATGAATACTCAGATCTCGTCAAAACTCGCCGCACTCGCCGTCGCCCTGATGATGAACAGCCTGATCTTCGGCAGCGTCGCTTATCTCTTCAACGGCCAGATCCATCAAACTGCGGCCAGGACTTCGTTCGACCGCGCATTGGCGGAGTCCAAGGCGCAGTCGACCCACGAGACGGCGTGAACCGCAGTCGAACGATGGCGCTTGCATGTCGGAAAGCGGACCGGGCTTACCTACCGGGTATCGGTATATCTCAACGGAGGAATTCACTTCCGGGTAAGCTCGGGTCGTCCGCCAATTCAGGCTTGGAATGGCCACAGAATCGTGCGAGTCATCTCGTTCAAGAATACTATTTTGCTCAAGCGCGGTGTTTGGCTGACCGCAGCCGCGCTGATTGCATTTGCGGTGACTCCCGCCCTGATCGATGGCAGCCTGCAACGAAATCCGGCATCGAGCTTATTTGCGGTGGGCATTCTATGCGCTTTTTTCGTGTATTTTCTCTGGAAAACCCAACTTCACCGCCTCGCGGACGAAGTGATGGATTGCGATGATCATCTGAAGGTGCGTCGAGGACGGACCGAAGAAACCATTCCGTTTTCGAACATCGCGACGGCTGACGTTTCGACCAGCAGCGGCATCCACCGCATCACAGTCCGCCTGCGACAACCAACAAAGCTGGGAACGCAAATTGAATTTCTGCCTCAAGCAAGTCTGTGGTCCAATCTTTCCGGCGTGAAACGCGTGGCCACGAGCCTCGCGGATCGAGCGAACCAAGCGAAAGGCGGACGATAGACAATCTTAAGCTGCGCTCCGCGCACTCCGTTCCAAAACGCGTTAATATCCCGCGCGGCAAGCCTCAATTTGATGTTGCACAGCATCGAGTACCGAGCCTATGCGAAAACGAACCTCGGGTCGGGCATCGAAACCGGCGCTGGCGGCGGCACTGGCTTTCATCATGTTCATCGGTCCACGTGCGGGCCATGCGGATAATTTCCAGAAGGTATATTACGATCCGGCCACCGACGAATTGGTCATCGTGGTGCTCTATCGCGGCACCAACCCGGATCATCAGTTCTCCTTGAAATGGGGGCCGTGTATCGATCGTGGCGGCAACCGGCACGAGATCGTCGCTGAACTACTGGACCAACAATACGAAGATGCCGCGCGAAAGGACTACAGGAAAACGACGCGGATGAGCTTGGCGGGTATGGACTGCCGTCCCGCTGCCGTTACGCTGAGAACCGCGCCGAGATTCTATTACACCTTGACTGTTCCAGCGCGAGGAGCCGGCGTCAGCAGACAGTGACGGCCAACGTTGGCAGACAGTGACTGTGGAAGCCTTTGCACTGTAGTTTCTAGGGGTAACGCCGATGAAACTGCGAGCTGATCCGGTCGACCGTCAGATCGACTACCGGCACCCTCTGCCGGTACGGGTGTGGCACTGGGCGAACGCCGCGGTATTGGTCGTATTGCTCATGACCGGACTGCTGATTTTCGACATTCACCCTCATCTCTATTGGGGCGAGGAAGGGCATGCCGGGGTCCCAGCCTTTGTTTCGCTGACGGGCACGCATCTCGATCGAGATGTTCCACAAACGGATTTGCAGATCGGGAGCCGGCATTGGGATGTAACCGGCATTCTCGGCAGCGTCATCGACGATGGATTCGGCGGAAAGTATCTGCTCGCCGCCGCGGCGCCCGCCGACTGGCAGTTCGGTGCCACGCGCGGCTGGCATTTCGCTTTCGCGTGGCTTCTCGCCCTCAGTCTGCCGCTGTACGGATTGTATCTTCTGGGGAGCGGGCGATTGAAGAACATGCTGCTTCCGACCCGCGGTGATCTCCGGCTACGAAGCATCGCCAACGAATTCTGGCAGCACTTGCGCCTGAAGCGGGCGCGAGGCGAGTCTGCGCGACACTACAACTTATTGCAGAAGGTCAGCTATCTGTTCGTCATCTTCGTCTTGATTCCGACGCTCGTATTGAGCGGGTTGACGATGTCCAACGCGATGACGGCGGCATTTCCCGATTTGATCGCGCTTTTCGGCGGCCGCCAGTCGGCGCGGTCCGTGCACTTCCTCGCGGCCATGTTTCTCGTGGCATTCGTCCTGGTGCATGTATTCCAGGTATTCGTGGCCGGATTCTTCAACTTGATGAGATCCATGATCACCGGACGATTCGTCGTCGACCGCGAGGATTCCGTATGACCGATCTAATTTCCCGCCGTGCGCTGCTCGGGAGCTTCGCGGCGACCGGAACCTTACTCGCCGGCTGCAGCCGGTTGGACGACAAGACTCCGTTTCACCAACTGCTCGATGCGTCGGATGGCTTTACGATGCACGCGCAGCGGCTGATCTTGGCCAAGCGCCCCTTGGTGCGTGAATTGGCGTTTTCGCAGATTTCAGCGACGTTCCCAATAAACGGCACGACGATGCCGCAGGGCGATTATTACAAGCGGCTGCTCGACAGTGAATTTCGCGATTGGAAGCTGCGCGTCCATGGCCTGGTCGATCGGCCGCTTGCGTTGACGCTCGCCCAGTTGCAATCGCTCCCCGCGCGCACCCAAATCACGATGCATAACTGCGATGAAGGTTGGAGTGCGATCGGGCAGTGGACGGGAGTCCAATTGGCGCGTCTCTTCGCTCTCTCGGGGCTTGGACTCAATGCGCGCTACGTCGTATTCCATTGCCTGGACAAGATCGATCTTGACGGTAAGTACTACTACGAGAGCATAGACCTCAATGATGCGCTCCACCCGCAGACCATCCTGGCTTACGGTATGAACGGCAAGCAGCTGCCGATCGGCTACGGTGCGCCGCTCCGCCTTCGCGTGGAGATGCAGATTGGCTACAAGAACGCGAAGTACGTCGATCGCATCGAGGTCGTTGATCGGCTGGACACGATCGGCAAGGGGCGCGGCGGCTGGTGGGAAGATTTTGACAATGCCGTCTGGTACGCCGGGCAATAGCCGCCGGGCGATGGCTCAGCGTCGCGGCGATTTTCGACGAAGCGGCATCACGTATTGGCCAGCCGTTCGGCCTCCAAGATATGCGAGAGCGCCGAATCGGCATCCGGCTGCCGGCTCAGCAGGTCCAACGCCAGCGTGGCGAGAAACAACGATGCCTTAGCCTCGCCCACGCGTGCAACGCATTCCGCGAGTGCAGTGTAGGTGACTTCGAGTTCGGCGCTGTTCATCATATTTCTCCGCGAGAAACGCTGCGCTCGAGCACCCGATCGATATCTATGCGTGCCGATGCGGCCTCACGCCATCGACCCATGACATAGCCGTCCGGCCGGATCAAGTAGAGCGTGCCTTCCGTCGCGTCGTAGCGCTGCCATGCTTGCCCGAGCTCATCGACAACAGTGCGGACGTCAGGTTCTCCGCGGGCCGAGACGCGGAAGAGCCGCAGCGCTGCAACAGCTGAGCCCTCGGCGGCCCGCTGTACGTCATCCGGCAGCCGTGGGTTGTTCGAAAAGTACAAAGCCACAAATTCACTCCCATAGAGCGCCGTCAAATGGCCCGCCCCCTGCAAGGTGCGCAGCCGCGCTTCTGGAGCCGGCATGCCGGCGCGGGCGCCGTCGGTGAAGGCAGTCCCCTGGTCCGGTTGATTGAGCGGTGAATTCACATACTCGACCGGCGACGTTTGGCGCGGGTTGATGAGCGACCGCACGCCGGGCGCTACGAGCGCGAGGCGCAGGGCGGCTGCGCGCAGCAACGCAAAGCCATGGTGCGGGGGCGCCATGAATTCGGTGCTCTTGGAGCCAAAGGCTATGTTTTCCTGGGCCGCGAGCACACGTTCGCTCGAATAACTGTCGAGCAGCCTGTCCCCTGCGCGGCCCTGCTGCACAAGCGCCAGCTTCCAGGCCAGGTTGCCGGCGTCGTCCAATCCCGAGTTGAGGCCGCGCACGCCAAATATCGGCACCAGGTGCGCGGCGTCGCCGGCAAACAGGACGCGGCCGTATCTGTAGCGGGGCAGCGTCAGACATTTGGCGTTGTAGATCGAGATCCACAGGGGCTTCCAAGGCGCCGTCTCGCCGATCATGTCGAGGTGCGCCTGCACGCGCGGCAAGACGTTCTCGGGTTTGACGGCTTCGACCGGATCCTCGTGATCAGCCACCTGGTAATCGATGCGCCAGACATTGTCGGGCTGGCGATGCATCAGGATGGTGGAGCCCGGATTGGAGGGCGGGTCGAACCAGGCCAGGCGCTCCACCGGTCGCCGGGTGTCCTGCTCGATGTCCACGATCACGTAGCGTCCTTCGTATTGCATGCCTTCGAGCGGCAGGCCGAGTTGTTCGCGAACCGTGCTGCGGCCGCCGTCGCAGGCGACCAGCCAATCGGCATGTATGCGGTGTGTGCGGCCGTTCTCGGACTGACAGTCAACGTCCACGCCGGACGCCTGCGGCCGCACGGCGCTCACGCGGGTCGACCAGCGCACATCAACTCCGCCTGCACGCACTGCCGCGGCATGGGCGAACTGTTCTATGTAGTACTGCTGGATGTTCACCATGGGTGCGAAGCGCTCGGCGGGCTCACTCGGCATTTCAAAATGCAGCACTTCGGCGCCGCGGAAGTAGCTGCGACCGCCGACCCATGGCAGGCCCTTGGCGGTCACAGGGCCATCGGCACCGACCCAGCTGAGGATTTCCAGTGAGCGGCGCGACAGGCAGATCGCTCGGCTGCCCTCGCACCAGGACGCGTCGGCTTCGAGCACGAGGCAGGGAACCCCATGGTGCGCCAGCAGTGCCGCCAGGGACAAACCGACCGGCCCGCCGCCGGCAATCAATACAGGAACGCTGCTGGGGAGGGAGGGAGTGGTATTCATTGCAGATGAAGCCGGCGATCGGTTCCGTCTCGGCTAGGGCAAACGCGGTTTCGCGCCCGCGGCTTTCAATAGGCGCGCGCGGATGGCGCTGACCCGAACCAGTGGACGATCGCGCAAGCTGCGGATCTCCGCTTCTGAGTAGTCGACAAAGCTGGCGGGCACCTTGACGTCACTGAGATTTCTCGCCATCCAATTGAGCAGCGCGGCCGTGTCTTCATCGGACAGCGGCGATTGCGCCACTCCGGGGACTCGGATGACATAGTCGCGCCCTTCCGGAGACGCCGAAAAGAGCACCAGCGAGCGGCGTATCGAGGGTACTCTCCCCGGTTGACCGGAGCCGTCGGCGAGATGGCAGCCCATGCAGCGCAATTGATAATTGACCAGCGGCTGATAAGCCGACGCCGCGCTCACACCCAAAGAGAGCGCGATGGCCGCGACCCCATTGATCAGAAAGCGCGGCACACCTCGTCCTTCATGACGAGCCTACTTGGCCGTACCCACGATGCGCGCCGTCGAACAATGATACGGAATATTGGCCTTGGAGTTTCCGGAGCACCAGTTGTAGTCGTTGGATTGGCCCGGCTGAAACAGCGCCGTATCGCCTTCGTTGCGATTGCAGAAACATCGGCCGCAGGCGCTCTTGCCGCAGCAATCGTTGTACGAGATGACATAGTCCTTGCCGTCGCTGGGGTTGTGGCAGGTCCCGATCCAAGTGACCGGCGACATATCCGTGCCGGGGGGGCACATCGACTGCGATCCTCCGCAACACCCGCATAGAAAGCCGTCGACCGCGCAGTGCCGCCAGTAGTCGCAGGACGAAGGGTCGCCCGGATCCGCTTTTGGCGCGGCGGCGCCCGATGCGTCGCCGGCCGGTTTGCTATCGGCGCCGCGCGCTACGGGGAGCAGGGGCACGGCGGCAGCACCCAAGAGAAAAGTCCCAAGGCCGGCAAGCACACTGCGGCGCGACGTGCGCCGCGCGAGCGCCCGGGCCGAATTTTCCGACAACGCATCCAACCATTTCATGGATCATTCCCCATTAAGCCGGCAGCCCACGATGATCAAGTATCCGAATGCGGGATCGAGCACGGGAGCGCCTCTAGGGGGTGACCATGATCGTCGGTGTCGTGCCGACATGTTCGACGGACCGCAATAGCTTGCCGGTCGCAGCGTCATAGATGTCGAGGTCTGTCGCGTCGATGAAGATGCTGTACAGCAGCGGGTGTGCGTCGCTCGAGAGTTGGATCGACGTCGCCATGCTCTTGAGTGCGAATTGCTGTACGCGCTGCCGGGTCGACAAATCGAACACCCAGACGTCCTTGCCCGGATTTTTGTGTGTCTCGACGCCGCCACGATGCATGATCGCGTATAGACGGGACCCTTGGGAGTTCACGGCGAGTTGCTGAATGCCGCCCGGACGCCAGCCCGCCTTGCGCTCCGCGTCGGATGTCAGCCACCAGGTCGGTTTCACAGCCGCTTGCCGCGGCCCGGCTTCCAGCGGATAGATGCTCCCGGCGAATGAAACGAAATACCAGATATCGCCAATCCGGACGGCCTTTTCCGTTACCGGGTCGCCGGCCATGTTGAACAGAGGCTGCGTGCGCGTCTGCTGCGCGCCTCCGGCATCGTCGAGAGCCACCAGCGACAATGAGCCGTCGCCGCAGACCGAGAAGAACGAGCGCGGTCCGGTCGGGTAGACCAGCGCGCATCCCGGGGTTTCGATTTCGCGGACGAACTTGCGAAGTTTGGTATCGACGACCGTGACGCTCTGCGCCGGATTGAAGTTGTAGATCAAGAGGAAGCGATCGTCGTCCGTCATTACGGCGTTGGCCATCATCGGCAGGTTGGACGAGCGCTTTGGCGGTATCGCAATTTCACCGGCGACCTTCAGCGTGCCGGCGTCGTACAAGGTAACGACGTCCGTGCGGGTTCCGCGGGTTCCACGCGAGAAATAGGTTTCCGGCGAATAGATGAGTTTGCTGTCGCGGGAAAGCAGCACATGCGCGAAACTGTAGCCCGTGCTGAGAGTTCCCAAGTATCGGCCCGTGTCGCCGTCGACCAGATACGCCATTCCGTCGGCCATGTGCGGAAACACAAAATCGTTGACCCATACCCAGTGCTTCGATGCGGGTACGGCCAGTGTCGCCACCTGGGGCCCGCGTGCACTATCCGACGGAAGATCCGCGCGAGCGGATCCGCCGAGCAAGGCGCATGCCATCAGAGCGCTGACCAAGTGGACGGACTTCATACGGAAACGCATTGTTCGCTATCCCACGGCTAACGTGGGGTATCCCCCTATTTCGGCCGAGTTTGACATAGCAAAAACGACTTCGCTATCCACTACGCGAAGACCCGGCGGCTTAGCTTTGCGCGGTCGTCCCGGCTATTGATATACACTTCCCGCCGGAAGGAATAGAGGGGGGCAAGGCGTGAATGTACATCCGATGAACCGCGGAACGGCGTTGTCGCCCGTGCCCGATCCCCGAGGCGTGCTCACGGCCGATACATTGGACGAGGCGACCAGCCTGGTCAGGGCTGCGATTTGTCCGCACCGGCTGCGCGTCAATGAACCGCCGCGCAAGAGCATCGTGTTTCTGTCGTCGCTCGATCTCGGCGCGTGCGGGCTGACCAACCTGAAGTACGGATTCGACGTCGACATAGATACCGGCTGCATCGAGGACACTTACCTGGTGAAGTGGACCTTGGCCGGCCAGGGGCAGCTGTGGTGCGGAGACCGTACGGCGATCACGTCGCCCCGGTCAATCATCATCACGGAACCATCCGAACACACCAAGATACACATGACCGCGGAGTGCCAGCATCTGACCGTCCGTGTGTCTCGCAGCGCGCTGATGGAGACCCTGGCGGCGAAGCTCCGTGGCCCGCTGCGCAAGGCCTTGCGATTCAATCTTGAAATGCCCATGGACAGCGATTTCGCGCGTGCCTGGTGTGAACTGGTGGCCCACATTTGCCATGTCTCGGCGGTTGCGCCGGCTGCGCTCGCGAACGAAGGCGTGCGCAAGCAGTATTCGCGTACCTTGATGGAAATCATGTTGGGTGCTGCGCCGCACAGCCATGCGGATTCGATCGACGAGCTCGCGAATCGCGCGACCCCATGGCACGTCGGCCGCGCTCGCGACTACGTTCATGACCACCTGTCCGAGGGGATTTCGATTACGGACGTCGCGGCGCGGGTCGGCGTCACGCCTCGAACCCTGCAAAACGGCTTTCGCAGGGCATTCAACCTGACCCCGGCGGAATACATTCGCCGGGCGCGCGTCGACGCACTGCATCAGGCGCTGCTGGCGGCAGATGCGACCGCGGGGGTGACGAACCTGATGATGAATGTCGGCATCGTCAATTTCGGCCGTTACGCGCAGTACTATCGCGAGCAAATCGGCGTTTCGCCGTCTACGACGCTAAAAGGTAAGGCCCAATAAGCACTTGGATTAGCGCCGCCGCCGCTCTGCCTTAAGCGGGCACGAGCGCCAACGCCCGAATCGGACTGCCCGACCCGTTCTTGATCTTGAGCGGCGCGCAAAAAATCACGGCACCCGTCGGCGGCAGGAGATCTAAGTTCGTCAGGCACTGGAGACCGTAACGGCCCGCGCCGTGCATGTAGTAATGGCACGGATAGGGAGGCTTCAGGTGATAGCCCTGCCCGGCATCGGTGCCGATCGCTTCGGAGCCGAATCCTATGACATCCCGATCGTCGACCAGAAACCTGACCGCATCGGTTGCAGGCCCCGGCGTGTGCTGTCCTGTCTCGTCGTAGTTCTGGTATGCGGCGGGATCGGTGCGTTTCGACCAGTCCGTGCGCATCAGCACCCAGGACCGCGGCGGGATTCGGCCGTGCAAGGCTTCCCAATCCCTAAGGTAGTCCGCAGTGAGCAGGAAATCCGGGTCTGCACTCGCCGGCGCGGAGCAGTCAATCACGCATGCCGCGCCGATCAGCTGCTGCACCGGCAGGGAATCCGTCGCGTTATTCGGCAGATCTCGACCGGAGACCCAGTGAATGGGGGCGTCGAAATGCGTGCCGGTATGCTCTCCGCAGGAGAAGTTATTCCAGTACCAGGCTGACCCGCGATCGTCATATCGGGAAATTTCCTCGATTCGAAACGGCCAACACTGTCCAAATTCGGGCGGCAGCGCGATTTGCGGAAACTCCGGCGACAGAGTTTGCGTGAGGTCGACGACCCGAATCCGTCCGGACAGAAGATCGGCGGCCAGTGTGGTCAGCGAATTCGCAGGCATGGGGTTCTCTCGCGTGCAGGCGTCAATAAGTGGAGATTTCTCGCTCGAGTACTTTCGGACTCTCTTTCCACCGCGCCAGCCACTCTTGGGCCACGTCGCCCGGGTAGATATCCTCCACGCCGTCCTTGAGCGCGTTGACGACCGCCCTGGCCAGCGTGTCCGGCGTCAATTTCGGCGGCGGCAACGTCTGGTTCCATTCATCGTCGATCGGGCCCGGGAACACGTTGATCACGCGCACGCCCGCGGTGCGCATCTCGGCGCGTAAGCACTGCGACAGCGATAGTGCGGCCGCCTTCGAGGCCGAGAAGGTTCCGTGCGGCGGAAAATTGGTAAGAGCATAAACGGACAGCAAGTTGACCCACGCGGTTGCGCTCGACTGACCGTCCGCACCTCGAGACCGCATGACCGGCCCGAACTCCTGGGCGAGGCGTAGGAGGCCGAAGTAGTTGACGTCCATCTCCGCGCGGGCGACCTCGATGCCGTTGCGCGAGGCGATCCCCTGGGCGCGATGTACCTCGGCGGTATTGATCAAGATATCGACTCTGCCGCCGATTTCAGCGGCGGTCTGCTTCACGGATCCAGAGTCGGTGAGGTCGAGAGGCAGCAGCGCGACTTGCGGCAAGGCCTCGAGAGCCGCGATTCCGGGAAGCTTCTTCCAGGGTTCGGCATGGCCCACCCACACCAAATCCGCACCGGCGCCAATAATGGCGCGCACCACGGCCTGACCGACCCCGGTCTTGCCGTCGGTCACCAGCACCTTCCGAAACTGCGGGTTGCAGGTCATTTCATGGAGTAGGGCGTCGTCAGCCATATTCGGCACCTCATCAATGGGGAAGGCCAGGAGAACGCCTTGACCGGACTTGTCGAGCCGTGCGCCGACGCGCACGCGGCCCGGAGCCGGGGGGCAACCCCCGTGCAGATGCACGACGGCCGTAGGTCCGGCGTCGAGCCGCACCAGACCGAGCCGCCACGGCACGCGCTCTCGAAAATACAAATCGTTGCTGTGATGCACGGTCGTCTCTGCGATCAACTCGCCCGTCCCCGACTGTTCGCGCCAACGAAGCGTGCCGGTTAGACATCGATGACACATTTCGCGCGGCGGATACTGAACGGCGCCGCAGTCGCCGCAGACCTGCAGCTCGAATCGGCCGAGCGCCGCCGCCGCGGTTAAACCGAGCGCCGCTCGCGACCGCGCCCACGGGGGCAGCAATGGCTGCCGGGTGCGAACAATCGGGTTCTTGCGCATGGGTCGGACGAGCGGCGGAATCAAGCGTTTGCCCGGCTGAGAATGGCCGCTCCCGAACACAATCCTCGGTCGTAGGTGATCATGCCGAATCCCACCGCGATTCCGAAACGCGCGTCGGCAACCGGGCGCGCCAAATTGCGGCCCGTGAGCTGCCGAATGGACTCGACGAGTCCCAGAAAGCCCGCTGCACAGCCGGCCTGTCCCACCGAGAGCTGACCTCCGCTGGTATTGATCGGGAACGTGCCGTCAGTCGAGAAGGAATGGCGGCGGATGAACTCCGGTCCTTCGCCCGGGCGGCAGAAACCGAGATCCTCGAGCTGAATGACCGACATCACCGGATAATCGTCGTAGGTCTGGACAAAGTCGATATCGGATGGCTCGACCCCCGCCGCGCCGTACAGATGCTCCCGGTCGAGAACCCAGCCGCCGCGCATCTGAATTGGGTCATCCGGAAACGCATTATGCCGTTCGCAGGTCGAGCGCACCCGGGCGTAGGATAGGCCGAGCGCCTCGGCGCGTTGCCGCGTCATGACCAAAAAGCCTTCGGCGCCTGCACAGGGCATCACGCAATCGAACAGGCGAATGGGATCGGCAATGAGCCTCGCGTCCAGATATTCGTCCAAGCTCAGCTTCTTCTTGAACAGGGCGTGCGGATAGCCGAGCGCATTGTCGCGCTGCGCCACGCAGATCTTGCCGAAGTCTTCGCGTGTCGCGCCGCAGGCGCGCATGTAGTACGAAGTCAGAAAAGCGAAGCTGGCATTCGGTCCGCCGGATCCGTACGGGAACACGGCGTCGCGCGCGAACACGCTGAAGCTGCCCAAACTCTGCCGGAACGAGTCGACATGGTTGGTGTCGGCGCCGATGCAGGCGACCACTTCGGCATCGCCGGCCTGCACGGCGCGCAGCGCACGGCGCATCGCGACGATTCCGCACGCGCCGCCGAGCGGCACGTGGTCCAGCCATCGGACCGTGACCCCCAGGTGCTGGGTGAGGCCGATCGCCGTGTCCGGCGCCAGTGTGAAGCTGCCGAGACTCAAGCCGTCGATGTCGGCCTTGTCGAGACCCGACTCTTTGAGGAGACGTGATAAGGCCTGTGCGACGAACCAGTGGGCGTTGCGGACCGAGTAGCGGACATACGGCACCGTGACCGGCGCGACCAGCACGACATCTCCATAGTCCCGAGCTCTTCCGTTGGCGGCCGATAGACTCCGGTCGACTTGTGCGGGCGCTGCGCGTTTCTTCAGGTGCCGCAGATCGAAGCCCCTAGCCGACTGCACGGCGTCGGCTGCCTGCGATCTGATCTCTGCGCGGGCCAGTTTTTGCGAGGCGGTTTGCGGCAACTCGGTAAGGAACGCGACATAGCCCGGCGCCTTGTGATAAGCCAACAGGCCCTGGCAGTGGCTCTGCAGCCGAATGGCCGTCTCCAGGGACGGAGCAATCCCCGGACGTAGAACCACGAAGGCGAAGACCTCCTCGCCGCGCACATCATCGACGACCGGACAAACGGCCGACGCCAACACGTCGCCTTCAGTCTGCAACGCGCTTTCGACTTCGACCGCCGCAATGTTTTCGCCGCTGCGCCGAACGATATTCTTGGAGCGGTCGACGAAGAAGAAGGAGCCGTCCTCGCCGACCCGCACAAGATCACCCGTGTGGAACCAGCCGTGCGCCCAGGCCTGCGAGGTCGCCAATTCGTCCTTGTAGTAGCCGGCGAAGAATCCGCGCCGTGGATCGGGTCCGTCGCGTTTCACGAGCAACTCGCCGGTCATCCCCGGCGTGACATCGTCCCCACGCTCGTCGACGAGGCGCCATGCCAAACCCGGCGGCGCCCTGCCGAAGCAACGCTGGCCCAGATGGCGCGGCTCGTGGTTGGCGGCGATCCAGGCGCCGGCGCCGGTCTCGGTCATCGCCCAGGCTTCGATCAGCGGCACGCGGAAGCGCTCTTCGAATGCGGCATGGTGCCGCGGATCGACGCCCGCCCCAAATGCGAATCGCACCGTGCCGGAAACATTGTCCTCACTCGAGGCGGGAGCGCTCAGCAGCATCGCCGGCATCACCCCGAGATAGTGAAATGCGGTGGCCCGGCTGGCGCGAATGGAGCGCCACCAAGTCGTCGGATGAAATCGGTCGAGCTGAATCAGACAGCCTCCCATCATCAGCATCGCCATGAAAGAGCAGGCGAGCGCATTCATGTGCGTGACCGGTAGGGGGGTCGCGAGCCGGTCGCCGGCCCCGTCAAAACGGCAATAACCGCCGAGCCCGGTATACAGCCGCCCGATCTCGAGAAAATACTCATTCGTCAGGATGCATCCCTTCGGCGTTCCCGTGGTTCCGGACGTGTACAGAAGTGCCGCTTCCCCCGCGCCGGCTACTCGCGGCCCGACCACTCTGGCAAATGCCGGGACTTCCTCGTCAAGGACGTGCAGCGGCACCGCGCCGGGAAGCGCCGCGCGCACGTGAGCCGCAGCCCCAAGGTGCGTCACGGCAAGTGCCACGTCGGCGTGACCCAAGACGTAAGCCAGTTCGCTGACGCTCATCGCCGCGTTGAGCGGCACGATGCTGACCTCTGCCTTGGCCGAGGCGAGAAAATAGAGAAAGAATTCCGGCCGATTGTCGAGTGCGAGGGCGACCCGGTGGCCCGGTCCGTAGCCGGCCGCGCGCAGCCGCGACGCCAGCACCTCGATGCGAGCGCGCGCCTCGCCATAGCTTAAGGTCAGCGAGCCATGCGCATAGTCCCGGCACGCCTCGGCGGGTACATGGAGGAAATCACGGCTCGCGCACGCCGCCGCGGTGATCTCGAAGGCCGCAAAGATCGATTGACTGCCGGAATTCGCCGCCATGTTGCCGTGCCGAAGGGATCGTTGACGCGCGAGCCTACAGGAAAACTCCCGCCATGCTACCGCCGTCGAACTATTTTCCGATCCCGTACGTTGCGTTCGTTTCCCGGGTCGCGGCGCCGCCGGCCCCGGGTCTACTATGGTGCGAATTCGATCAACGATACTGGATGCGCAGGGGGAATGATGCAAAGCCAGATGAAGGGACGGACACATCGGACTCGCGCGGCCCGCGTAGCCGTAGCCGTCATCGCCGCCGTCGGCCCCTGGGCTGCCTGCCTTGCGGCGGACGCCGGCGATGAAGACAGGCTTGCCGAGATCATCGTCACCGCGCAGCGGCGCGAGCAGAACCTGCAGGATGTCGGTACCTCGGTCACCGCGTTCGATGCCAACTCGGTCGAGAGGCTCGGATTGAAGGACGCCACGGATATCGTCGGCCAGACGCCGGGAATGCAATTCAACCAATACGGCGCGACCGTCACGGTCTACAACCTGCGCGGCGTTTCGCAAAACGATTTCAGCGATCATCAGGAGGCGCCGATCGCGGTGTACTCGGACGACGCCTATATCGCCAATACCGGTGCGCTTGCCGGCTCGCTGTTCGATCTGCAGCGGGTCGAGGTGCTGCGCGGACCGCAGGGCACGCTGTTCGGACGCAACGCCACCGGCGGCCTCATCCAATACGTGAGCAAACAGCCGACCGATGCGCCGGAGGGCTATGTGCAGGTGACTGCGGGCAACTACCATCTCCTGCAGACCGAGGGCGCCGTCGGCGGGCCTCTGTCCGATCGGGTCGACGCGCGGGCGTCCTTCCAGACTTCGTACCACGACGGCTACATCACCAATCGCATCGGGGACTCGATCAACAATCAGAAGCAGTTTGCGGGGCGCCTGCAGTTCAAGATCAAGCCCTCGGACGACGGGGAAATCCTGATCAAACTGGATGCAGTCAACAACGACCACGAGACCGAGGGCAACTATTCCTGGGCGGCCGCCATTCCCGATGCCACCGGCCGCGGTGTGTTCGCCCCGCCGGGCACACCGGATTTCGGCGGCTACGTGAATACCAGCACCAGTCCGTTCAATCAGGCGGAGAATCGCCGCGGCTTGTTCAACCGCACGGTCTGGGACGCCAACGTGCGCGTCAACTGGCAATTCTCGGGCTTCTCGCTCGCCTCCGTCACGGACTTCATGCAGCTGCAGAAGCGCTACGGCGAGGACTCGGATATCTCGCCGAATCCGATCTTCAACTACGATACCGGCGTGCACTACCAACAGTTCTCGCAGGAATTTCGCTTGAATGGCGCGGTAGGGGCGTTGCGCTGGATCACGGGCGCGTACTACATCAAGTACAGGACCGACAATTTCGAACAGACGGTTTTGCCGAACTTCATCAACTATCCGGGCCTCGGCCCCCTTCCCTACGGCGATGGTCTCGCACAGCTCCGTCTCACGACCAGCTCGCCGGCCGTGTTCGGCCAGTTGGAATACGACCTGAGCGAGCACTGGACCGCGATTGCCGGCGCCCGTTATACCAGCGATCAGAAGTCGTACACCTTCAATTATGCCTGCAACGTCTGCGGGCCGCCGGACCCGAACTCGCCTCCGGGGGGCTTCCCTTACGCCGTCACCTACTCGACCGCCGCGGGCTATCCGCAGGCAGAGCACACGTATCACATCCCGACCGGCAAGGTGGAACTCGATTACAAGATCGACCGCGACAACCTGCTGTACGCCAGCGTCAATCGCGGCGCCAAAGGCGGCGGCTGGTCGGCGCCCAGTTCCGGCTACGTGAATTTGAATCCCGCGTATACGTTTCTGCCGGTGCTCAACTTGAACTACAACGAGGAGAAGTTGACCAGCTACGAAATGGGCTTCAAGTCGACGTTCTGGGACGGCAAGGCGAGGGTCAATGGGGATCTCTTCTATTACGACTACAAGGACTATCAGGGATTCTTCTTGGACGTCGCTACCACGATCGTCGAGAACGTCAACGCCAAGGTGAAGGGTGGCGAACTCGAGGTTGCCGTCGCTCCGCTGCGCGGGCTCAACGTGCAGCTCGGCGTATCCTATCTCGACACGCGCGCCGAGAACGTGCCCACACCCTCCGGCATCAAGATCACCGCGCAGTTGCCGCAGGCGCCGCTCTGGAGCCTCAATGCGGAGGCTCGCTACGAGTGGCCGGCGCTCGGCGGACAGCTCTCCGTCGAATCCGATGCAAAGTGGAACAAGCAGCAGTACTTGGAACTCATCAATGCCGAGGATGATCTCGAGCATTCCTACATCGTCACGAACGCACGGGTCGCGTACACCAGCGGCAACGGCCGCTGGGAGTATGCGGCTTTCTGCAAAAACCTCGCCGATCGCTGGTATCGGGTATATAACCTGGATCTGTCCGGGTTCTTAGGCATCGACCAATCGGTCTTCGCCCCGCCGCGTACGTTCGGTGCGAGTGTGCTGTATCGGTGGGGTAAATAATCACGGTCGAGCAGGTCGGCGCGGCGGTTCATGCGGCGCGGCAGGAGCACATCATGGCTGACAGTCAAACCGGCGTAGCCGCGACTCCGGCAAAACTCAAGGCCGGTGCCCTGCATTGGCTGGAGGTGGCCGCTCTGGGAATCGCCATCGCGATTTCCGGCAACGTATCGGGCTGGAACTACGGCCTCGGTGTCGGCGGCTGGGGCGGCATGTTCCTCGCCGCGCTCGCCATGGCCGTGCTTTTCTTGTGCCTCACGCAGAGCCTGGCAGAGCTTGCCGCCGCACTGCCCGACGCCGGCGGATTCGACGGTTACGTGCGCCGCGCGCTCGGGCCCACGGCGGCATATCTGACCGGCATGTCGGTCGCGATCGCGCTCGCCGTGGGAGCGGGGCTCGCCATGTCGTTTGGCGAGGCATATGTCTCGGCATGGCTCGGCTTCGGCGGGTGGCCGGTCAAGCTCGCGTTTCTCCTCTTCGTCATGGGACTGCAATTGCGCGGCGCGAGCGAAGCCGTCGGGCTCACGGTCGCCGTCGGCGTGGTGGCCCTGGTGATACTGGTGGCCTTCTGTCTGTTCATGGCCCCCGAGTATCAGTCGGCTCGTCTCTTCAGCGTCGCACCCGACGGTGCGAGAACGTTGCTGCCGCATGGGATCGGCGGCGCCGCGCGCTGCATCCCGTTCGCGCTATTCCTCTTTCTGGGCGTCGAACAGGCGGGCCACGCCGCGGCCGAAATGCGCGACATGGCTCGCAACATGCCCAAGGCGCTTGCCACGGCGATCGGCGTCGCCTTCGTGATCGGCATGTGCGTGCTGCTGATCGCGACCGGCGCGACGGGCGCCGAGCGGCTGGCAGCCGTCGATGACCCGCTGTTTGCGGCGATCACGACCAATCACGCGCGAACCGGGGTGGTGCAGATGACGCGCCTGGTCGGCGCCGGGGCGCTGGTCGCGCTCCTCGGAACCTTCTTCTCGCTCGCATACGCGGGTTCGCGGCAGTTCTATCACTTGGCACAGGCCGGGTTCCTGCCGCGCCCGTTCGGTCGCGTCAATACGCGGCAGGCGCCCGCGCCCGCCGTGTACCTGGTCGGCGTCATCGCCCTCGCAACGGCGGCATTCCCGCCGAACAGCGCCATGGTCGTGTTCATCTTCCTGATCAGCGTCTCGCACGTGCTCCTGCTGGCTGCATTCCTGCGCCTTCGGCAGCAAGAGCCGCACTTGGCGCGAAGTTACCGCGCCCTCGGCGGTTCACCGGTCGCAGTAGTCGCACTGTTCTTGTCGCTTTCGGTCATGGTGTCCTGCTACCAGCTCGAAGTGCGCGCGTTGCAGATCGCCATCGCGGCGATCGGCGCGATGGTCGCGCAGTTCGTGTGGCTCAGGCCGGCGCGGCTGCGGGCCTCGTGAATCATACTGTGGAGGATTCGTCATGAAGGTCGATCTATCGGGTAAAGTCGCGATCGTGACCGGCGCCGGCCAGGGCATCGGCGAGGGGATCGCGCGCGTTTTCGCCAAGGCCGGTGCCAAGGTGGTCATTGCCACGCGCAGCCGCGCAAACGGTCAATCGGTCGCCGACTCCGTCGTGAAGGACGGGGGAGTCGCCTGGCTCAACCAGACCGATGTGGGGCGCCACAGCGAAGTAAAGCGCGTCGTCGCGCAAACGGTGGAGCATTTCGGACGGCTCGACATCGTCGTGCACAATGCGGCCGTATATCCCATCTTGTCGATCGAGGAACTCTCCGATGAGAATCTCGATCTGACGCTCTCCGTGAATCTCAAGGCGGGCTTTTGGCTCATTCAGGAGTCGCTGCCGCACCTGCGCAAGCAAGGCGGCGGCCGTTTCTTGTTCACCTCCTCGGTCACCGGTCCGAACGTGGCGATGCCGGGCACGGCGCATTACGCGGCTTCGAAGTGCGGCATCAACGGCCTCATTCGCACCGCGGCGCTCGAATACGCGCGTCAGAACATCACGGTGAACGGCGTCGAGCCCGGCTACATTCTCACGCCGGCGATGGATGCGCTCGGCGGCCCCGAGGCCCTGGCACAGATGGCGACGCAAATCCCGCTCGGTAAACTCGGGATGCCGGTCGACATCGCCAACACCATGCTGTTCCTCGCCTCGGATGCCGCGGCCTACATCACGGGGCAGACCATCGTGGTCGACGGCGGCTCGACGCTGCCGGAAAGCCCGGTTGTGCTCGACGCCTATTATCAAGGCCAATAGGCTTAGGAGACGTCATGCCGGCCGATTCATTGCTCGAGCGGCGCTATCGCGTACTTGGCCGACACTCGCCCCTGTTCTACGACAAGCCGCTGCACCTGGTGCGCGGCGAAGGGGTATGGCTGTACGATACGGACGGGAAGCGCTACCTGGATGCCTACAACAACGTGCCGCACGTCGGGCATTGCCATCCGCGTGTGGTCGCGGCGCTCTCCCGGCAGGCGGCCGCGTTGAATACGCATACGCGTTATCTCGATGAAACCGTGGTCGCCTACGCCGAGCGGCTGACGGCCCTGTTCGATCCGACGCTCTCCATGGTGATGTTTTGCTGCACCGGCAGCGAAGCGAACGAGTTGGCGCTGCGCATTGCGCGCGATTGCAGCGGCGGCATGGGAATCATCGCCACGGCGTGGGCGTATCACGGCAATACCGCCGCGGTGATGCAGGTGAGCTCGCTGTTCACACCGGCGGACAAGCGCGGCCCGTACGTGCGCACGGTGCCCGTCATGGACCCCTATCGGGAGCGCGGCGGACGCAGCGACGAGCAACTCGCAACCGACTATGCGAACGAGGTCAAGCGCGCCATCGATGCCTTCGCCGCGGACGGAATACGCTTCGCGGGGCTTCTGTTCTGTACCGCTTTCTCGAGCGAAGGGCTGCCCACGGTGCCGGCGGGGTTCATGGCGAAGGCGCTCGCCCATGTGCACGCCGCCGGCGGTCTCTTCATCGCCGACGAAGTGCAGGCGGGTTTCGGCCGCTTCGGCAGCCACATGTGGGGACATCAAAGGCTCGGTGTGATTCCGGACATCGTCACGCTCGGCAAGCCCATGGGAAATGGCCACCCGCTCGCCGGAGTCATCGCGCATCCCGATCTCGTCAACGCATTCGCGGGACGGAATATGTACTTCAACACTTTCGGCGGCAACCCGGTTTCGGCAGCCGTCGGTATGGCAGTCCTCGATGTGCTCCAGGATGAGCGGCTGCTGCAAAATGCGGTCGCCGTGGGCAACTACACGCTGCAGCGGCTGTCCGGGCTCGCCAATCGCCACGCGCTCATCGGCGACGTGCGCGGCGCAGGACTCTTCTTCGCAGTCGAGCTGGTGAGCGACGCCCAAGCCAAGACCCCGGCGACGGCGCAAACCAAACGGCTGGTCAATCTCATGCGCGAGCGCGGCGTGCTGATCAGCCGCATCGGGCTCCACGACAATATCTTGAAGATCCGCCCGCCGATGCCGTTCTCGACGCAGCATGCCGACCTGCTCGTGGACACGCTCGACCAGGTGCTGGCGTCGCTGTGACCGAGAATTCGACACTGGAGTCGGCGGCCTTCCTCGACGAGATGCAGGCGCTCGCGCTCACCGCCTTGCGCGACTGGGATCTCAAGGTCGCGAATCTCGCGCCGATCAAGGTCCGCGAAAATGCGGTGTTCAGGATCGACTTGACGGATGGCGGGCGGGCCGTGTTGCGCGTGCATCGCAGCGGCTATCACTCGGACGCCGAGCTCAATTCGGAGTTCATTTGGATGCGCGCGCTGGAGACGGCCGGCATCCCGGTTCCGCGCGCGATTCGCTCGAGGCACGGCCGAGACTTTGAAGTCGTAGCGATGCCGACGATCGGCGGCGCGCGGCAGATCGACGTGTTCGAGTGGATCGATGGACGCCAGCTAGGATCCGTCGAGAGTGGCGTGGGCGGCGAAAGCGCCGCCATTGCCGAGCAGTACCAAATGATCGGCGCCATTGCGGCGCGCATGCACAACCATGCTGCCGGCTGGCAGTGCCCGACAGGGTTCCGCCGGCACGCCTGGGATGCCGCGGGGCTCGTCGGTGAGCAGCCTTTCTGGGGACGGTTTTGGGAACTCGCCGCGCTCACGCCGGGGCAGACGAAACTGCTCGTGCGCGCGCGGGCAAAGATTGCGGGCGAGCTCGCGGCCTACGGCACGACGCCTGACCGCTATGGACTCATACATGCCGATCTGGTCCCGGAAAATCTGCTCGTCGACGGCAACCGAGTTCAGGTGATCGACTTCGATGACGCGGGGTTCGGTTGGCACTTATTCGAGCTCGCGACCTCGCTCTATTTCATCACCGGCGAAAGCATCTACCAGACAGCCCGCGAGTCGCTCATTCGCGGGTACCGCACCGAACGGGAGATGCCGGACGAGGCGCTCGAATTGCTGCCTCTGTTTCTTGCCGTGCGCGGCACGACGTATCTCGGCTGGGTACACACACGGCAGGGCAGCGACACGGCGCGCGAGCTGACGCCCTTGCTGGCGGAGAGGGCCTGCGCAGTCGTCGAAGAGTACTTCGCGGCGTCGTAGCGGATCCGCAAGAACGAGTTTGAAAATCTTTCAGGAGAGCCATGATATGTCACACTACGCATTGACGATCGGCGGCAAAGCCGTCACGACGGCGAAGACCTTCGACGTGCTGAACCCGGCCGACGAGACCGTCGTCGCAGCCTGCCCGGAGGGCACTCCCGCGCTGGTGGATGAAGCCGTCTCGAGCGCGCGCCGCGCACTGCCGGCGTGGGCGGCGTTGCCCGACTCGGAGCGCGTGTCCAAGCTGCTGGCAATCGCGGAGGTGATCGAAAAGCATCACGCGGAGCTTTCCGAACTCGTCACGCGCGAGCAGGGCAAGACCCAGAGCGGCCCAGGTGCCAATCTCGAGGTAGGCGGCGCCGCCGCATGGACACGCGTCACGGCGGGCCTGTCCATCGCGGAGGAGACTATCCAGGACGACAAGAGCGGCAAGATCGTCTTGCACCGCAAGCCCGTCGGTGTGGTTGCGTCGATTACTCCGTGGAACTGGCCGCTGATGATTGCGGTGTGGCACGTCATGCCCGCCATACGGGTCGGCTGCACCGTCGTCATCAAGCCTTCACCATTCACACCGCTCTCGACGCTGCGTCTGGTGGAGCTCATGAACCAAATCCTGCCGCCGGGGGTCATCAATTCAGTGACGGGAGGCGTCGAAGTCGGCAACCACCTCACGAACCACCGGGGTATCGACAAGATCGTGTTCACGGGATCGATCGCCACCGGCAAAAAGGTGATGGGCAGCGCCGCGCAGCATTTGAAGCGCGTAACGCTCGAGCTCGGCGGCAATGATGCGGGCATCGTTTTGCCGGGCACGAACATCGAACCGCTGCTGGAAAAACTGTTCTGGGGCTGCTTCATCAACGCCGGACAGACTTGCGCGGCGTTGAAGCGTCTGTATGTCCACCAGGATCAGTACGACGAGATCGTCAAGAAGTTCTCGGAGTACGTCGCCAAGATCCCGGTCGGCAACGGTCTCGATCCCCAGAACCTCATCGGGCCGGTTTCGAACAAGATGCAGCTCGACAAGGTGGCAGCCTACGTCGACGACGCGCGTGCCCGCGGCGCCACGATCGTTACGGGCGGTGTGCGGCCGAAGTCGCCGGGCTTCTTCTATCCGCTGACGGTCATCGCCGATGCAGCCGACGACATGCGCGTGGTGAACGAGGAACAGTTCGGCCCGGTCATTCCGATCGTGAAGTATAAGACGGTGGACGAGGCCATCGGCCGTGCGAACGCCCTGGACGTGGGCCTCGGCGGCTCCGTCTGGGGAAACGATCCGCAGGAGGCCGCGCGGTACGCGAGCCGGCTCGAGTGCGGCACCGCCTGGGTCAACCAACATGGCACTTTGCATCCCATGGCGCCTTTCGGAGGAGTGAAATCCTCCGGCATCGGCGTCGAGTTCAACATTGACGGCCTCAAGGAATACACTACCGTCCAAGTGGTCAACGTCGCACTCTGAAATCCGCGGCGCTCGGGCGGAACTGCGCCGACACGAGGGAATCAATCGATGCCCGAATATCGACATGGCACAGCGGCGATTCGCGCTCTGGTGCGCGACGATGCGGTGCATCGGGACGTTTACATCAACCCCGAGCTATTCGACCTCGAAATGGAACGCCTATGGCGATCGGCGTGGACTTACATAGGGCACGATTCACAGGTGCCGAACGCCGGTGATTTCTATACGGTCAATATCGCACGTCAGCCGCTATTGATGCTCCGCGGCACCGACGGTGCAGTGCGCGTGCTGCTCAACCGTTGCGCGCACAAGGGCTCCAAGATCGTGGGCGCCAATTCGGGTAACTGCGGCAAGCTGCTGCGTTGTTCCTACCACGGATGGACGTATACGCTCGACGGCTCGCTGCGCACCGTGCCCGTCAAAAGCGGCTATGCGGACACACGCTTCGGCGAGTCGGAAGCCGCGACCGGGCTGACGCGGGTTCCGAACGTAGCCATATACCGCGGCTTTGTCTTCGCGCGGCTCAAGCCCGCCGGCGCAAGTTTCGAAGAATACTTCGGCGACTCCTTAAGTTCGATCGACAACCTGGCGGACCGCTCGCCGGTGGGCCGTCTCGAAGTGGCGGGAGCACCGTTGCGATACATGCACAACAGCAACTGGAAGATGTTCGTGGAGAACCTCAACGACACGATGCACCCGATGGTGGCGCACGAGTCCTCCGCGGGTACCGCACGGGAACTATGGAAAGATCAGCCGCCGGAGGCGCCGAAGCCGATGGTGATCGAGCAATTTCTGCCCTTTGTCTCGAACTATGATTTCTTCGACAAGATGGGGGTCAAGATCTACGACAACGGCCACAGCTACACCGGCGTCAATTTTTCGATTCACTCGAGTTATTCGGCCATACCCGAGTATGCCGCGCAGATGGAAGCGGCCTATGGCGCCGAACGCGCCCGGGCCATACTCGGCGAGTCCAGGCACAACACGGTTTACTATCCTAGCTTGACGATCAAGGGCGCCATACAAACCATTCGAGTCGTGCGGCCGATCGCAGTCGATCGAACGTTGATCGAGAGCTTTACGCTACGGCTGGTCGGCGCGCCGCCGGCTCTGCTGGAGCGCAGCGCGGTGTACAACCGGGTCATCAATGCGCCCACATCCGTCGTCGGCCATGACGACCTGTATTGCTATCGGGCTATCCAGGAGGGGTTGGCGTCGAACGGCAACGAATGGGTCAATTTGCAGCGCAACTATTCAGATCGGGAGAAGGAGGGGGGATTGCTCGGCACGCACAATGGCACCAGCGAGGTGTCCATGCGCGGGCAATTCCGCGCGTGGGTCGCGGCGATGACCGCGGGCGGGGCGGGCGCGTGATCCAGGCCGTCGGCGATGACAAGACGCTCATCGAGTTCGTGTACCATGAGGCGCGGCTCATCGATGAAAAACGCTTCGACGAATGGTACGACTTGTATGCCGAGGACGGCCGCTATTGGATGCCGCTGATGCGGGGCCAGCCGGAAGGCGCCGATCACACCTCGCTATTCGACGAAGACAAGCTGCTGCTCAAGATTCGCATCGAGCGGCTGCGCAATCCCAAGTCCTACTCGCAGGCCCAGCCGAGTTGGTGCCAGCACATTCTGCAGGTGCCCAGTATTGAAAGGCGCGATGTAGAGAGGGGGATCGCCGTTCTGCGCACCCCCTTCATGTACCTTGAGTATCAACAGGACCAGCAGGAAGTCTACGCGGGCATCGCGTGGCATCACCTCAGGCACGGCGCCGAGAAAATTGTCATCGCTCTGAAAAAAATTGAACTCCTGAACTGCGAGGCGGCGCTGCCCTCCTTGCAGCTCTTTCCCTGAAAGCCGTCAAATGCAATCCAGTGATCGCATCAAGCGAGTGGTAATGACCGGCGGCAGCTCCGGCATCGGTTTGGCCACGGCGCAGGCTTTTCTGGACGAAGGGTACGAAGTCATCAACCTTTCGCGGCGCGACTGTCCGTTGAACTCGCCGCGGTTGACTTCGATCACCGTCGATCTGTCGGACGCCGCGGCTACCTTTGAGGCCGTCATGTCGGTGGCATCGCGGACGCCGGCGACCACCATCGTGCATTGTGCCGGCGCGATTCGCGAAAAGCCGATCGAGGAGGCGACTCTCGCCGATCTCGCGGAACTCGGAAATCTGCATCTCGGCGCGGCATTGTCGCTGGTTCAGGCGAATTTGTCCGCGATGAAACGAGCTCGCTTCGGCCGCATCGTGTTGATTTCCTCGCGAGCCGCGCTTGGGCTTGCAAGGCGAACCGCGTATTCGGCGACCAAGGCCGGCATGCTGGGGCTTGCGCGCACCTGGGCGCTCGAGCTCGCCGCCCATGGAATTACCGTGAACGTCGTGGCTCCGGGTCCGATTGCCGATACCGAAATGTTCGAAGAAATAATTCCGGCGGGGAGCGCCAAGATGACCGCGGCAGCCAAGCAAGTGCCCGTGGGACGTTTCGGTACGCCTCAAGACGTGGCGCGCGCAGTCATCTTCTTCGCGGATCCAAAGGCTTCATTCGTGACCGGGCAAACGCTTTTTGTCTGCGGCGGCACGTCCGTCGGCAGTATCGTGTACTGACGCTATCGTGTACTGACGCCGGCGGGCCCTAATGATCGCGGTGGATGACGACGGGGTGCGAGGTGGACAAACCCCCGTCCACGGCAATCGCCTGGCCATTGACATAAGAGGAAGCGTCGGATGCCAGAAACAATGCCGTCTGCGCGATCTCATCGGGAGCCCCGGGCCGCCGCAAGGGATTGAGCTGGCCGATTCTACGTTCGCTGCCGCGGGCGCGCGCCTGCTCGAATATCGGACGCGTCATTCCGGTTTCGATCAGGCCCGGGCAAATGGCATTGACGCGCACGCCCGTGCCGGCGAGTTGGTTGGCCGCGGTTTGCACGAGACTGATGACGCCCGCCTTGCTGGCGCTGTAGGGCAGACCGCCGGCACCGGAACGCAGCCCCGCGACGCTGGCCGTGCAGATGATCGAGCCGCGCCCCTTCGGCACCATGGCGAGGGCCGCATGCTTGGCCGCCAGAAAAGTACCGATCAGATTGATCCTGAGAACCTCCGTCCAGCGTTCGACCGTCTCCTCGAAGAAAGGCACCAGGCCGCCGCTGATGCCGGCATTCGCGAAGCACACGTCGAGACCTCCATATTCCTTGATTGCGAGGGCCACCGCGCCCGCGACATCTTCGTCCGCCGAAGAATCCCTGATCAGCGCGATGGCGCGCCCGCCGGCCGACCGTATCGCTGACGCGGTCGCCTCCACCTCCGCGGCGCGATCGAGTGCCACCACCGCGGCGCCCTCGGCGGCGAACAACAATGCGCTGGCGCGCCCGATGCCGCTGGCCGCACCAGTGACGAGCGCGGTCCTTCCTTGTAATGTATTCAACGGCGATTCCAATTGCGCGGCTGACTGTCCATGACGCTCCGGTCGCTCGAGTTATAGATAAGTATTACGCTTGTACGGCGGGATAGGCAACCAAGAGAGCCGGGTAAAGCATGAAGTATAAAAGGTATAATGCCGCGCGATCGGCTGCCCCCTGTGTCCATACAGCGGTGGCCTCGCCACATGAGTTCCCTTGCCAACATGCCAACAGGGTAAATATGAGCGACCAACCACATACGATTTCACGCCGAGAATTCGCGGCATTGTCCCTCGCCGTCGGAGCCACCGCAGCCGCGGGCATTTCCACCGCCGCCACCGGAGTGACTGACGCGGATGTACAGGTACATACTCCGAGCGGAGTCTGCGACGCGGCGCTGATCCATCCGCAGGGGCAAGGCCGCTGGCCGGGGGTCATCCTGTTCGTCGATGCGTTCGGCCTGCGGCCGGCGATGCGCGACATGGCGAAGCGCCTCGCCGTCGGAGGGTTTACCGTACTGATACCGAACCCCGATTATCGCTCGACCAAAGCGCCCGGCCTTGATCCCGGATTCGATTTCACCAATCCCGCGGATCGCGCGAAGCTCGGGGCATTGCGTGCGCCCCTGACCAGCGACGCCGTCATGCAGGATGCCGTCGCTTACGCGAAGTTTCTCGATGCGCAATCGAGCGTTGATAAAAAGGCAAAAATGGGAGTCTTCGGTTACTGCATGGGCGGCCCGATGACCATGCAGGCGGCCGCCGCGCTGCCTGAGCGGATCGGCGCCGGCGCGTCTTTCCATGGCGGGGGCTTGGTCACGGATAAACCGGATAGCCCGCACTTGTTGGTGCCGAAAATGAAGGCGCAGTACTATTTCGGCGTCGCGGCAAACGATGATGAGCGCCAACCGGACGCGAAGACCAAACTCGATGAGGCATTTCGCGCAGCGAATCTTCCCGCGAAGATCGAAGTCTACGAAGGCACGCTGCATGGGTGGTGCGTCAAGGACATGCCGCTGCAGAACGGCAAGCCCATCTACAACGAGACGGCCGCCGAGCGCGCATGGAATGAATTGGTCGCGCTCTACAAGCGGGCGCACGTCTAGGGCGCGCGCACGGCACTGTCAAATGAGCATGCAATGCATTGTCTAATGAGGACGCAATGAGCGAGGCCTTCATCTGTGACTTTGTGCGAACCCCGATCGGCCGCTTCGAAGGCGGCTTATCGCGAGTGCGCCCCGATGATCTCGCGGCGATCGCGATCAAACACCTGGTCGCTCGACACAGCGCCATCGGCGAGGTTGTCGACGAAGTGTTCATGGGTTGTGCCAATCAAGCTGGAGAAGACAATCGCAATGTCGCTCGTATGGCGCTGCTGCTCGCCGGGCTGCCGGCGCGGGTGCCCGGCATGACGGTCAATCGGCTGTGCGCGTCCGGATTGGACGCCGTGGCTGCAGCGGCCCGGGCCCTCCGCGCCGGTGAAATCGAACTCGCCATTGCGGGCGGCGTCGAGTCGATGACGCGCGCTCCCTTCGTAATGGCTAAGGCGGAGCGCGCCTTCCAGCGCACGGCGGAAATCTATGACACGACCATCGGCTGGCGTTTCGTCAATGCGCAGATGAAGGCGCTGTACGGCGTTGATTCCATGCCCGAAACCGGCGAGAACGTGGCTGCGGACTTCAACATCTCGCGCGCGGATCAGGACTCCTTCGCCTTCCGCTCGCAACAGCGCGCCGCGCGCGCTCAGGACGCCGGGGTGTTCGCCGAGCAGATCGTGCCAGTGACCATCCCGGAGACGAGGGGTACCTCTGCGCACGTCGTCGAGCGCGACGAACAACTTCGCCCCGACACCACGCTGGAGGGACTGGCCAAGCTCAAGCCCGTGGTGCGTGCCGGCGGCACGATCACCGCGGGGAACGCATCGGGAATCAACGACGGCGCCGCGGCGATGCTATTGGCGTCCGGTGCGGCCGTTGAGAAGTATGGGCTCAAGGCGCGCGCACGGGTGCTGGGGTTCGCGTCAGCGGGAGTCGCGCCGCGCATCATGGGAGTGGGCCCGGTTCCGGCGGTAGAGAAGCTCTTGAATCGGCTGCGGTTGAAGGTGTCCGATTTCGATGTGATCGAACTCAATGAGGCCTTCGCGTCGCAGGCGTTGGCTTGCGTGCGGGCTTTTGGTTTGGCCGACGACGCCGAACACGTCAACAGCAATGGCGGCGCCATCGCTTTGGGGCATCCGCTGGGAATGTCGGGAGCGCGCATTGCGGGGGCCGCAGTACAAGAGTTGCTGCGCCGATCGGGTCGATACGGATTAGCCACGATGTGCGTGGGGGTCGGGCAAGGCGCCGCGCTCGCATTCGAACGAGCATGAGCGAGTGACGCCGCTCGGGCATTGATTTCAAGACGCGGTCAATGGCGGGGCACGCGGTAAAAGGCGAGGGCCACTTTCAATGGCCGGCGCGCGCTGCTACATTACGTGGCTGAGGCGGAACTCAGTTCTGCATAGTGGAATTGGATGGCATGAACAAACTGAGTTTCGAGGCAAGGGACGGCGTTGCGGTCCTGAAGCTCGACAATCCGCCGGTCAACAGTCTTGGCCATGAATTGCGCGAGGCATTGGTGGCTGGCCTGGAGCGCGCGAATGCCGATCCCGCCATCAAAGCCATCGTGCTGATCGGTTCAGGGGCGGGCTTTTCCGGCGGCGCCGATATCCGCGAATTCGGCACTCCCAAGGCGGTGGCCTATCCCAACCTGCGTACCGTGATCACCGAGGTCGAAGACAGCATCAAGCCCGTGATCGCGGCCATCGGCGGAGTGTGCATGGGCGGCGGTCTCGAATTGGCGCTGGGATGCCATTTCCGAGTAGGCGCGCCGGGGGCGCGAATCGCGCTGCCGGAAGTCAAGTTGGGATTATTGCCGGGCGCCGGCGGAACTCAGCGGCTGCCCCGTCTACTCGGCGTCGAACCTGCGCTCAATATGATTGCTTCGGGCGCGACGATTGCCTCGGAGAAGCTTCGCGACACACCGCTCTTCGATGTGTTCGCCGACGGCGACCTGTTGGAAAGCGCTTTGAGATTTGCGCGCCGGGTGAGTGCGGAAGGATTGGAGCGGAAGCGGGTGCGCGACCTGAAACTGGACATGCCGAACGCGGAAGCCTTCTTCCAGTTCGCGCGCAATACGGTCAAGGCCGTGGCAGGTCTCTATCCCGCGCCCCTGGCCTGCGTCGAGGCGGTCGCCGCGGCGGTCGAGAAGCCCTTCGACTTGGGCCTCAAGCAGGAGCGGGATCTGTTCACGAAGTTGATGCTCTCGCCCGAGTCGGCGGCCCTGCGTCATGTGTTTCAAGCCGAGCGCGCCGCGTCGCACATACTCGACGTGCCGGACGACACGCCGGTGAGACCCATCGCCAAGGTCGGCGTCATCGGCGCCGGGACCATGGGCGGCGGCATCACCATGAGCCTCATCAACGCGGTGCTGCCGGTCGTGCTGCTGGAGACCAAACAGGACGCGCTCGACCGCGGACTCGCCAACATCCGCCGCAATTACCAAGGCGCGCTGCGCAAGGGCACTCTCAACGAGGACAGCCTCGCGCAGCGTCTGGCGCTCATCACCCCGACATTGGACTATGCCTTGTTGCGCGATGTCGATTTGAGTATCGAGGCCGTGTTCGAAAGCATGGAGGTCAAGCGCCAGGTCTTCGAGACATTGGACGGGATCGTACGGCAGGGCGCGATTCTCGCCTCCAACACCTCGGCGTTGAATCTCAATGACATCGCGAATTTCACGCGGCGTCCGCAGGATGTGATCGGACTGCATTTCTTCAGTCCGGCCAATGTGATGCGTCTGCTCGAAGTGGTGCGCGGCGCGAAGACGGCGAAGGATGTGCTGGCCACCGCCATGCGCTTGTCCAAAACCATGGGCAAGATCGCGGTGGTGTCGGGCGTCTGCGACGGCTTCATCGGCAACCGCATGCTGGCTCGATACGGTGCGGCCGCTCATGATCTCATCATGGCCGGCGCCTTGCCGCAGCAGGTCGATGCGGCGCTTCAAGAGTTCGGCATGGCGATGGGTCCGTTTCGCGTGGGCGATCTCGCCGGCCTCGATATCGGGTGGGCGCTGCGCAAGCGGCGGGCCGCCGAGTTTCCCGGCCGCGACTTCTCCAACGTGGCGGACGACTTGTGCGAAGCCGGCCGATTCGGCCAAAAGACCGGCGCCGGCTGGTATCGCTACGAGGCGGGCTCGCGGCATCCGATTCCGGATCCGAAGGTCACGGCCATCATCGAGGAATACCGCCGGCAAAAAGGCATCACGCCGCGCAAGGTGAGCTCGGAGGAGATCGTCGAGCGCTGCATTTATGCGCTGATCAACGAAGGCGCCCGCATCCTCGAGGACGGCATCGCGCAGCGATCTTCGGACATCGACCTCGTGTATCTCAACGGCTATGGCTTCCCCGCCTACCGCGGCGGGCCCATGTTCTTCGCCGACCAAACAGGGCTGCACGAGGTCGTGCGCACCCTGAAGAGCATCGCAGCGCAGCCCGGCAGCGACGTGGGCGCCTGGACGCCGGCGCCGCTGCTCGCCCGTTTGGCCCAACAAGGCCAGACTTTCAGCGCATTCAAAGGAACAGCCTAAGTGACAGAAGCGGTCATCGTATCTACGGCGCGCACGGGTTTGGCCAAGAGCTGGAAGGGTGCCTTCAACATGACTTACGGCGCCACGCTCGGCGCGCATTCGGTGCGGCACGCGGTGGAGCGCGCCGGCGTCGACCCGGCCGAAGTCGAGGATGTGATCATGGGCTCCACGTTCGGCGAAGGCACCACGGGCGGCAATGTCGCGCGCGCGATTGCCCTGCGCGCCGGACTTCCCACGAGCACGGCGGGTTTGAGCATCAACCGCTTCTGCAGCTCGGGATTGCAGTCCATCGCTCTGGCGGCGCAACGGATCATGACCGAGGGAGTGTCGGTGATCGTCGCCGGAGGCGTCGAGAGCATTTCCTGCGTGCAGAACGAAGCCAACACGCACATGCGCCGCGATCCGTGGCTCGTCGAGCACAAGCCGACGCTCTACTGGAACATGCTGCAGACCGCTGAGCAAGTGGCCAAGCGCTACCACATCGCCAAGGAGGCACAGGATGAGTATGGCGTTCGCAGCCAATTGCGCGCAGCGGCGGCGCAGGCCGCGGGTAAGTTCAAGGACGAGATCGTGCCGATGACGACCGTCATGGGCGTGGCCGACAAGGCGACCGGTGCGATTGGCACCCGCGAAGTCACCATCGCCGCCGACGAGGGCATTCGTCCCGACACCACGCTCGAGGCCGTTGCGCAAATTCGCCCGGCCATCCCGGGCGGGGTCGTGACGGCCGGCAACGCCAGCCAGTTTTCCGACGGCAGCAGCGCCGTAGTGGTCATGGATGGCAAGCTCGCGGAGCGGCGCGGCCTCAAGCCGCTGGGGATATTCCGCGGCTTCGCCGTCGCCGGGTGCGAGCCCGATGAGATGGGCATCGGTCCGATTTATGCGGTACCGCGCCTCTTGCAGCGTACCGGCTACAAGGTCAGCGACATCGATTTGTGGGAACTGAACGAGGCCTTCGCCTGTCAGGTCCTCTACTGCCGGGATCAATTGCGCATTCCCGATGACCGGTTGAACGTCAACGGAGGCGCCATTGCGGTCGGCCATCCGTACGGGGTCAGCGGTGCGCGTCTCACCGGACACGCGCTCATCGAGGGCAAACGGCGCGGTGCCAGGCTCGTGGTGGTTACGATGTGCATCGGCGGCGGCCAGGGCGCCGCCGGCCTGTTCGAGGTGGCGTGAAATGGGTGTCCGCGAGTTATTCGAGCTGAAGGGAAAAGTCGCTCTGGTCACCGGCGGCTCGCGCGGGCTCGGGCTGCAGATCGCACAGGCTCTCGGCGAAATGGGCGCAAGAATCGCGATCAGCGCGCGCAAGCCTGCCGAACTCGAAGAAGCCAAATCGCAGCTTGCGAAACAGGGTGTCGATGCTCTGACCGTGGTCAACGATCTGACCAAGCCGGATCAAGTGCCGGCCCTGGTGGAGGCGGTCGTCGGTCACTACGGCGGGATCAACATCCTGGTCAACAACGCGGGCACGAGCTGGGGCGCCCCGGCCGAGGAGTACCCTCTCGACGCCTGGAACAAGGTCATGACCTTGAATTCCACCAGCGTGTTCATGTTGAGCCAGGCGGTTGCGAACCGGTGTTTCATACCACAGCGCTCGGGCAACATCATCGTCGTGGCCTCTACCGCGGCGCTGCGTGTCGGAATGAACATGAAAGCGGCCGCTTACTACGCGTCGAAGGCGGCGGCCTTGCATCTGACACGGGCGCTGGCCGCGGAATGGGGACCGCTCGGCATTCGAGTCAACGCCATCTGCCCCGGATTTTTCCCGTCGAAAATGGCGAACGTCTTGCTGGAAAGGATCTCAGCCTCAGTCATCGGACAAACTCCGCTCGGGCGAATCGGCGGCGACACCGATCTCATGGGTGCGGCGGTTTACCTTGCGTCGGACGCGTCGCGCCACGTGACGGGCCAGTACATTGCCGTCGACGGCGGTGCGTCGAGCATATGAATCATGCGGAGCGACCCCTTTTCAAGGCCGCGGCGTGAGCAGCCCGGCTGAGGGATTGCGGTCTCCCCCGGCGCAGCACGCTTTCGACACGGCGCGGCTAGCTGACTGGATGCAGGCGCACATCGAGGGCTTCAGAGGTCCCATCGACGTGCGCCAATTCGCCGGCGGGCAGTCCAACCCCACGTATCTGGTGCAGTCGGCCGATCATCGCTACGTGCTCCGGCGCAAGCCACCGGGCAAGCTGCTGCCGTCGGCGCACGCCGTCGACCGCGAATATCGGGTGATCGTGGCGCTCGCAAATACGGCAGTGCCCGTGGCGAAGGCCTACGCTCTATGCGAGGACCCGGCGGTGATCGGCACCGCGTTCTACGTGGTGGACTATGTCGAGGGGCGGCTCTTTTGGGATGCAGCGCTGCCTGAGGTTGCCAAGCCTGATCGCCGTGCGATCTACGATGAGATGACACGCGTGATCGCCGCGCTGCACTCGGTGGACTACACCGCGGTGGGCTTGGGCGACTACGGCAAGCCCGGCCGCTACATCGAACGTCAGGTGGCCCGATGGACGCAGCAGTATCGCGCCTCGGAAACCGAAACCATCGACGCCGTGGAGCGGCTCATCGAGTGGCTGCCGAAGCACATTCCCGCGGATGAGGAAACCGCTGTTGTGCACGGCGATTTCCGGCTCGACAACGCGATATTTCACCCGGACGAGCCGCGAATTCTGGCGGTGCTGGACTGGGAACTTTCAACCTTGGGCCATCCCCTCGTCGATCTGGCGTATCTCTGCATGCGCTATCACCTCTCCGCCGTCGAGTTCCGCGGTCTGTGCGGATTGGATCCGGCGGCGCTGCAGATTCCGAGCGAAGCCGAGTGCGTGGCAGACTACTGCCGTCGCCGCGGCCGCGCGCCCGTCGCGCCGCAGGATTGGACCTATTATTTGGCGTTCAATATGTTCCGGCTGGCGGGGATTCTGCAAGGCGTGCTGGCGCGCGCCATACAAGGCAATGCCTCGAGCGCAAGCGCGCTGGAGGCGGGCCGCAGGGCACGGCCGCTCGCCGAACAGGCATGGGGATTGGTGCGGCGATCATTCGACGTCTAGGAGCCTGTCTGACTAATGATCGCCGTCGCGAGGGCGACTCACAGCGAGCAGATTTTTGCGATCGTTTCGCGCGCATAGTGGGTACTATGTAAGCGAAAGGATCGCAAAAAGATGCCGCTGTGGGGCGGCCGCAGCAGGCGCATCATTAGTCAGACAGGCTCCTACAGACAAAGGATAAACCATGGATTTCTCGCACAGCGAAAAAGTTCGCCTCCTGCAGGAGCAGGTGGAGCGTTTCATGAACGCTCACATCTACCCGGCGGAGCGGCGCTTCGACGAAGAAATGGAAAGAAACCGTCACGACGGCAATCCCTGGCGGCCCTCCGAGGTGGTGGAGGACCTTAAGCGCAAGGCAAGGGCGGAGAATCTGTGGAATCTCTTCCTGCCGCACTCCGAGCACGGCGCCGGTCTCACCAACCTCGAGTACGCGCCGCTGTGCGAGATCATGGGACGCTCGCATCTCGCACCCGAGGCCTTCAATTGCTCGGCCCCCGACACGGGCAACATGGAAGTGCTGGCCCGCTACGCCACCCCCGAGCAGCAAGAGCGCTGGCTCAAGCCCCTGCTCGACGGGCGAATCCGCTCGGCCTTCGCCATGACCGAGCCCGACGTCGCGTCGAGCGATGCCACGAATATCCAGTCTTCCATCGTGCGCGACGGCGATCACTACGTGATCAACGGCCGCAAATGGTGGACCTCCGGGGCCGGCGATCCGCGCTGCGAGATCCTGATT
>Ga0073928_10002188_pt1 | contig 34663 bp, 29 predicted proteins | sample PaiPotPPA55metaG_FD_76969 | JGI IMG/M metagenome (GOLD analysis project Ga0073928, IMG submission 76969) | Iron sulfur acid spring bacterial and archeal communities from Banff, Canada, to study Microbial Dark Matter (Phase II) - Paint Pots PPA... ... | reverse complement strand
CTGCACAAAAACGGCCTGACCAACATCAGCGACGCGGCGCAGGCAGCGCAGGCGCTGGTGCCGCTCGCAGGGAAATGGGCCGGAACGCTTTTCGCGTTCGGACTCTTGAACGCGTCGCTGTTTGCGGCGTCGATCCTGCCGCTCTCGACGGCGCACGTGATTTGCGAAGGGCTCGGATTCGAAGCGGGTTTGGACCACAAACTGCGCGATGCTCCCGCGTTCTACTCGCTCTACACGCTGCTGATCGTCGCCGGAGCCGGAATCATCCTGATCCCCAAGGCGCCGCTGTTCAAAATCCTGCTGTGGTCGCAGGTAGCGAACGGCGTGTGGCTGCCGGTGGTGCTGATTTTTGTGCTGCTGCTCATCAATCGCCGCGACCTGATGGGCGACCATGTGAACACCTGGGGCTTCAACGTAATCGCGTGGACTGCGAGCGTCGTGGTGATTCTGATTACCCTCGTTCTGGTTTGGGTGAGCATCTTCAACCCAAGCGCTGCCGGCCTTGGCAGCGGCTGAGAACTCGCGCAAGAACTGCCAGATTTCCTCCACCCGTGGGCGCTGCGAACGTTTGCGTTCAGCGAATTCTCTGTACGTGCGCGCAATTGCCAATATCGCGATCCAGCGACGATTAGAAATGGCGGTTGTGATGATTCTGCAGGAAGTTAGCTCGAATTCTAATCGGTACCCTCTGTCGATTAGAAATGCGAAAAACCGTGACGACGACGAGGCGTTACGCGAATGAGAGCGGGCCGTGCGGGTGAGGGTGAGACGCGAAGGCGTGGTGCGCGCGTTGGCGGCGAGAGCGCGACTACTTGTCGTCCGCGTTCTCGACTGCGAGCCCGAGTTGCATTCGTAAATCACAGGGCACGGTAGCACAAAGTGGTGAGTTTCTCTATCGGTAATTGCCGCAAAAAAGTACAGGTTATAGAACTGGCCGCGGGTTCCAGTACCATGCGGGGAGATCACCCGCGGGGAACCGCGAATTTCGCCGGTGAACGCACGAGCGACGATTCGTCGCGGGCAAGTGATCTTGACAGAGGAATGCAACGGGCCTATGTTTTGCGCAAGAGTTGGAATGGAGGCGCAAACCCCAAGTTTATAGATTGATTTCCGATAGAAGAGTTCCGGGAAGAAATTTTGGACGGAGGAGGTGTGCGATGCCGTTAGACCTTACTACCCTGCGATTCGTGGATAAGCCGGTGACCAAGGAAGAGGGCCGGAAAATACTGGAGCGCGATCAGTATCGCTGCCAATACTGCGGACTCGACGGCGGTGCCAGCTTCGAGAATGCGATGGCTATGTCTGTTGACTTCGTGGTGCCACGGGCGCGCAAGGGGAAGAAGGATCCGGGCAATCTGGTGGCGTGCTGCCGTTCGTGCAACATGATCAAGGGGACGAAAATTTATCGTAACTTCGACGAGGCAAAAGCTTACGTGCTGGCGCAGCGCGAGGAGTTGCGGAAGGGTTGGGAGAACAGGGGAACACTACCAGCCGCAAAGGTCACGAAGGCTCCGAAGTCTGCTGCTGCGGCAGCGGCGCCGGAGAAATCGAAAGTGGCGTCGGCATCGGTGATAGGCAGCTCGCCGTTGTCGATTCGGAAGTAACGAACGAGGAAGTGCTGGGTACGCGCGACCTCGTGTTTCAACCGGTAAGGCAATCCGAGATCGCGGCGGGGTACGAATGCTGAAATTACTTGGCGACCGGCAGGGCGGCGTGGGCTTTGCGGGCGATTAGAAGGTAGCCGTGCTCGGTAGCGTCTTTTTCTAGAGCGTGGAGGCGGAAGCGGGCGGCGCCGGTTTTTCCGGTGCTCGTCTCGATTTCGCCTAACGCGAGGCGCGCTTCGTAGTGCTGGCGAAAGAATTGGTATTTCGCCGTTTCGGCGATGGCGCCTTCCAGCGTCACCCTCGCCTTCGGGAACGCTCCGAGTGCGGCAGCCGCGCGGGCTGCTGCAATCGTAAGTTCCAAGCGCGGCTGCGGGTCCTGAAGCTGCGCCACTCTGGACGCGCCAATATTCACCTGTTTTTGCGCCTCGGCGAATTGCGCTACCGTGCCTTTCGCCAGCAGCGCGCGCACCAGGACGGCGTGCGCCACAATTTCTCCTGCCAGGTCGTTGTTCTCGCGCAACTTCGCAAGCGCTGCGCGGAGAATGGGCTTCGCTTGGTCCGCATTACCCTCATCGACGGATAATCGCGCCGAGGCGACTTCGGTTTCCGCGGCATAGCGGCTGGCCCCGGCAGAATTCAGAATCTTCAGTGCCTTGTCGTACGCGGCGTGTGCTCCGGCAGTGTCACCTTGTGCCGCTAAAATGTCGCCCGTGTAGGCAAGAGCCAGTCCCGATAGAGACTTGTCCGCTGACTTTCGCAGGGCCGGCTCGGCTTCGTCGATCCATTTTCTTGCGCCGGCCAGATCTCCGTCGGTGTAGCGCACGCGAGCTAGGCCCAGAAAATCATGCGCTTGAGCCGGAGCGTCACCCAGAACACGCGTCATCGCCAGAGATTGCTCGTATTTGGAAAGTGCAGTGGGGGTGTCGCCCAAACCAGCGAGTGCGTCTCCTAGATTGGCGAGCGCCGAACTTACCAAGACGTTGTCGCCAATCTCGTGTCCGGCAGCGACCGCATCTTCAGACGCCTTTTTCCCGGCTCTCAGGTCGCCCTGAAGATCGAGCACATTTGCCAGGCTATTCAGTTCGATGGCGGCGCGCTTGCGATCGCCCGAAGACCGCTCGAGTTCGAGGGCGCGTTCAAACTTGGCCCGGGCATCCGCGATATTTCCGCTCTCGGCTAGCGTCACTCCCGCCGAGTGCAGCGTGTCGGCTTCGCGTCCCTTCGCAATGGACGTTGCGCTGGGGGCCGAGTTTGGATTCCCGCCCGCGCGGTTGGTTTTGTCGGGAGAAGTGGGCGCGAGTTCAGAATTCGACGTCGAAACAGTTTTCGCGGGAGCGGCAGTCGATGCAGGCTGGGAAGCCGGCCGTTCAGGGGCGGCGGACGGGGAAGACGAATGTTCCGTGGCTGTGGTTAGCGAAGGTTTCGCCGCCTTATCGGTCACCTGGTCGCGCGAAAGCAAACGGTCGCGCCATCCGAAAGCATTGAGACCGACGGCGGCCACCGCAAGGACCAGCACGGCCAGACCCAAAACTCCGGTGAGCGCCATCCACGGCGAGGCCGATCGCGAAACAGGCGGCGCGGGGATTTGCGCGGAAACGGGCGCGGAGATTCGCCCAGACGCGTACGAGGGCGCAGAAACAGCTGGCGATACGGACGGCGGCGCTGGTGTTGCCTGATGTTCCGAGGCGGGATTGAAATCCGCCGACGCGAGCATTTCATTGGGATTGAATGAAACGGTCGGCGGCAGGGACACGGCGCCTAACGCCGCGCGCAACTCTCGTGCGCTTTGGAAGCGGTTCGCAGGATCTTTTTCGAGGGCTTTCGATATTAGACGTTCCAGCTTCGGCGAAACATTCGGATTGATCGAACTTGCCGGCGGCAGCGGCTGGAGGAGGATGGCACCCATTAATTCAGCGGTTTGTTCCTGGGGGTAGGGACGCTTGCCGGTGGCCATCTCGTAGAGAACAGCGCCTGCCGAATACACGTCGCTGCGAACGTCCACTGGCAGGCCGCGCAATTGTTCGGGCGACATGTAAGGAACGGTGCCGGAGACGGAGCCGGACGCCATCGTGACGCTCTGCGTGATTTCAGGGTGCGAGCCCGGTTGCGTGAGTTTCGCGAGGCCGAAGTCGAGAATCTTGAGGCGATCGTCGGGAGTGACGAAAATATTGGCGGGCTTCAGGTCGCGGTGGATCACTCCGCTTTCGTGTGCTGCAGCCAGGGCGTCGGCGAATTGCGTCGCGAGCCTCAGGATCTCGGGCTCCGGCAAAGCGCCCTTTATGAGGCGCTCGTCGAGGGGCTCGCCGGGAACCAGTTCCATGGCGAGGTAATCCATGTCGCCCTGGGAGCTGAACTCAAAAATCGTTTCGATGTTGGGATGATTTAGTTTTGCGAGAGCGAGAGCTTCCTTGCGAAATAGTTTGCGGGAGACTTCGTTACCGAGGACTCCGGCAGCAAGAACTTTCAGCGCGACGTCGCGGTCGAGCTGCTCGTCATGCGCGCGATAGACCACGCCCATGCCACCTGCGCCAATTTTCGCGACCACTTTATAGTGGCCGAACATTTGGCCAATCATGCGCGAGCACCGCCCTCCGACCCGCATATTAGCATCGACGAGCGATAAGTGGGGCGTAGGGGATTTAAAGGCGTGCGCGAGGAAGCACGTGGCGTGCCTGCGGCGCGGTTGCACGGCGTTCGCCCCTGTGCTACTTTCGCTCGCGGACGAACCTCGAGCGATTTCCCGTGAAAGCCAGCGAACTTTTAAAGCCCGCCAACCGCGAAGAAGCGGAACTTCTCGACAAACTTGACCTTAAACGATTGCCGGAGCATCTGGCCGTGATCATGGACGGCAATGGACGCTGGGCGGAGCGGCGTCATCTGCCGCGCATTGCGGGGCATCGCGCGGGCGTGAAGGCGGCGCGCGAAGTGATTGAGAGTTGCGCGCGATTGAAGCTGCCGTATCTGACGCTTTACGCGTTCTCGCTGGAGAATTGGCGTCGGCCGCGAGCCGAAGTGGATTTTTTGATGCGGCTGCTGCGCGAGTACTTGAAGCGCGAACTGCCTACGATTCACAAAAATAACATTCGCTTGCTGGTGATCGGACGCTCCGAGCAGCTTCCCGAGGGCGTCCGCAAAGACATCGAGCAGGGCATGCGCCTGACGGCTCGCAATACGGGGATGAAGCTCGTGGTAGCGCTGAATTATGGCGGGCGCGCGGAATTGGTGGATGCGTTCAATTCGATGCTGGAGCACGTGCGCTCGAATGGTGTTTCCGCGTTTCATGCCGACGAGCGGACGATCTCCGAGCATCTTTATACGGCGGGATTGCCCGACCCCGATTTGCTGATCCGCACGAGCGGTGAAATGCGCGTGAGTAATTTTCTTTTGTGGCAAATCGCGTACGCGGAGATTTACGTCACCGAGACGCTGTGGCCCGATTTTTCGCGGGCGCGGCTGCTGGAAGCATTGGTGGATTTTCAGAAGCGGGAACGCCGCTATGGCGGCCTTGGCTCGGCGCCCGAACGCGGCGCTTCCGCTAAAGACGGACTCGAGCGGCAGAGGCGGGGCTGACGCCGCATGGGCCTTCGTATCCTGACAGCCGCTGTCTTGATTCCCGTTGTCGTCGCGCTCGTGTGGTGGGGACCGCCCTGGCTGCTTGCCGCCATCGCGGCCGTGATTGCGATTCTCGCACTCGCTGAATTTTTCACGTTGGGCGACCGCGTTGGGCTGCGCGCTTTCCGCAAATGGACGATGGCTTGCACCGCGGGGCTATTCTACGCGCAGTATTCGGCCGGCGCGGTTGAGATTCGTTCCGTGAGCTTCGATATCGCGCTGGTGCGGCGGAACCTGAGCGTGTCGCTATCGCTGGACGCGCTACTTTTGATTTTTATTTTTGGCGCGGTGTCGATTGGGCTTGCGACGCGGCGTCCGCTGCAGGAAGTTTTATCCGCAATCGCGATTAGCTCTGCAGGGCTTTTGTTCATTGCGCTGCCGTTCAGCTACTTGGTGCGCATCGAACTGATCGAGCGCTTCGGCCGCGAGTTGGTGCTGTTCACGCTCGTTCTTATCTGGGCCGGGGACATGCTGGCGTATTTCGTTGGGCGATTCCTGGGCCGGGTGCCGATGGCGCCGGTGCTAAGTCCGAAGAAGACCTGGGAGGGCGCATTCGCGAATCTGGCGGCTTCGCTGCTGGTCGGGTTTTCGTTCGCGCGGTGGATGGGGAACGATGTTCTCACGATGCTGGTGATTGCCGCGCTTGCCAACGTTGCCGGACAGATGGGCGACTTGATCGAGTCCGCCTACAAGCGAGGTGCGGCCGTCAAGGATTCCGGCGGCTTGGTGCCCGGACACGGCGGCGTGTTCGATCGCGTCGACAGCCTCATTCTTGCTGCTCCGGTTGTCTGGGCAGCCTATGAATTGCTGGGCCACTAAAATCGATCTGCGAGACTGGCGCCCAAAAAGCACCGCGACGATTTTCGTGCCGCGCTGTTCGTTCAAGGTCAATCCGAGCGGATGCGCAGCAGCGGCAGGCGCGATAGGCCAGATCGCGCTCGTTGGCAAGCTGCCATTCGCTAAATCGCTCGAACCTCTATAAAATCGATTCCGCTCCGCCGTCGCCGAAGAGCAATAAAGGCACAATGAAACGCATCGCCATCCTCGGTTCTACCGGCTCGATAGGCCGCCAAAGCCTGAAGGTGGTCGAGTCACTGCAGGGCCGATTCGAAGTTGTGTCTCTCGCGGCCGGCTCGAACGTGGCGCTCGTAGCCGAGCAGGTTAGAAAACACCGGCCCAAACTGGTTTCGGTAGGCACTGAAAAGGGCTCGCGTGAGCTTCGCGAGGCTCTAATGTCTAATCGCGGCCGCGGCGGCGAGCTGCCCGAAATCGTCTTCGGTGCGGAAGGCATCGAGCGGGTTGCTACACATCCCGCCGCCGAAATCGTTGTTTCGGGCGCTGTCGGAGTTGTAGGTCTGGCAGCGACCTATAAAGCCATCGAACACGGCAAGCATATCGCGCTGGCTAACAAAGAAGTGCTGGTCGCCGCCGGGGAAGTGGTGATGGCGGCGGTGAAGCGGCACGGCGTGACGCTACTGCCCGTTGACAGCGAACACAACGCGATTCATCAGTGTTTGCGCGCCGGAGAAGCGAAAGAAGTGAAGCGGCTGGTCTTAACGGCATCGGGCGGGCCGTTCCGTAAGACCGCTATATCAAAACTTGCGACGGTGACACCAAAGCAGGCTTTGGCGCATCCAAACTGGAAGATGGGTCAGCGCATCACAATTGACTCGGCAACGCTGATGAACAAGGGGTTCGAAGTGATCGAGGCGCGCTGGCTCTTTGGCATGGACCTCGACAGGATTCAGGTGGTGATTCATCCGCAGTCGACGGTTCACTCGATGGTTGAGTACGTGGATGGTTCAATCCTGGCACAACTTGGGCCAACCGATATGCGCATGCCCATTCAATATGCGCTAACCTATCCAGAGCGCTTGGAGTCGAATGAATGCGCGCTTGATTGGAGCGCGTTGCGCAAGCTGGAGTTCGAGGATGTGCCGCTGAAGAAGTTTCCGTGCCTGGCGCTTGCGAAGGAAGCCATGCGGCAGGGAGGCCCGCTGCCGTGCGCGCTCAACGCGGCCGATGAAATCGCGGTGGCTGCATTCCTTGAAAAGCGCCTTTCGTTCCCGGGAATTGCCGCGGTGATTGAGAGAGTGTTGGAGCAGATGCCGCGCACGAAGATGGGCAGTATTGATGATGTTTTGGCCGCAGACTCTGAAGCGCGCCGGCTGGCGCGTGTAGAGGTCGCGAGGAAAAAAGGTTAAAATACACCACAGAGGTCTTATACAGTTCCATGGCGAACTTCCAAAATAGCTTAATCGCAATTTTATCGGTCTCCGTAGTCCTCGGGATCATGATTTTTGTTCACGAGTGGGGACATTTCGTCGCAGCCAAGCTCTTGGGCGTGCGCGTGGACGTTTTTTCGTTCGGCTTCGGTACGCGCCTAGCCGGCGTGAAGCGCGGCGACACGGACTATCGCGTTAGCGCGCTTCCGTTCGGCGGCTACGTGCGCATGGCGGGCGACAATCCGAGCGAAGAACGCACCGGCGCCGACTACGAATTCCTTTCGAAATCCCGGTGGGCGCGCTTCCTAATCGCCATCGCGGGGCCGGTGATGAATGTCATTCTGGCCTTCCTGATTTTCTGGGGGATTTTCTGGTTCGCCGGCGTTCCGACCCCGAGTTACTTGCGCGAACCGGCCGACGTCGCGGCGATTCCGCAATACTCGGCGGCGCCGGCGGCCATTCAGGCCGGCGATCGCATTCTCTCCGTGAACGGGGTGCAAACGCCCTCATGGGCCAAAGTTTCGACGGCATTGAACACCGTTAAACCGGGGGACTCACTTACTTTTACCGTCCTGCGCAACGGCGCACAGCAAACCCTGATCGAAACGGTTCCCCAAAATCCGAAAGCCGACGGGTCTGATCTAGTCGGCTATCCGGCCCTTCCAGTCATTGCCGATGAAATTGGTATTGGCACTCCGGCAGAGAAAGCAGGCTTGCAGCCGGGCGATGCGTTCGTCTCGGTGAACGGCCACTCGATCGCCACTTGGATACAGCTTGTGGACGCCGTGCACAATTCCGACGGCCACGCCGTACAGTTTGTCGTTCGGCGAAAAGGCAGCGAGATTCCTTTCTCAATCGAGCCCCAGAAGGGAATGGGCGCTGACGGGCAGCCGGTCTGGCAAATCGGCGTATTGCCCAAAGCAAAGGACGATTTCCAAAAACAGTCATTCGGCGATTCGATTAAGGACGCGGGATTCGCCACCTCGAACGGCGTCCGTCAAATCGTGGATGTTCTTGGAGGCTTGTTCACCGGTAAAGTTTCCGTCCGTCAGTTACAGGGCGTGGTGGGAATCGCGCGGGAGTCCGGGCGCGCCGCGAAGCGCGGCTTCCTGGATTTGGTTCTGTTGATGGCGGTCATAAGCCTGAATCTCGGACTACTCAACCTTCTGCCGATCCCGATTCTCGACGGCGGCCATGTGCTGTTGCTGGCGATCGAAGGAACGATGCGCCGCGATCTCAGCCTTGCCGTAAAAGAGCGCTTCGTGCAGGTGGGACTAGTCTTCCTGCTAGGCATCTTTGCGTTTGTGATGTACAGCGATATCCTGAAACTCATCCAAAGTCACTGAACCTAGCGCAAAGATCCTTGTGGGCCCGCGGCACCAACTCGGGCGTTAATCAACGCTGCGACTCAAGAAGCGCGCTTGTCCGAAATGGCGCGCCCGCCAACATCTTCACTTTTGCTATAATCCGGCGAAGGTTATTCATGGCCGCCACGCCCGCACATCGCGTATCCACCGGCGAACGCATCAACGATCACGAGCCGCCGGGCCGCCTCCGGCAGGAGCTCGGCAAACGCGGCATTCGTCTCACGCGCCAGCGCCAGGCACTGCTGCAAGTGATTGAAAGCGCCCCGCGGCATCTCGATGCGGATGAGATACTGAAACGCGCGCAGAAGCTTGACGCTAACATCACGCGCGTCACCGTCTACCGAACGCTCGAAATGCTGAAGCGCCAGGGACTGATCGATGAACTCGATCTGCTCCACTTGCGTGGTCACCGCCATTTCTACGAGACGCACGGCCCGCGCGATCATATCCACGTGGCATGCTTGCGCTGCGGAAAAGTACGTGAAGTCGAAAGCCCGCTGTACGAGGAATTGAAGCAGCAGATCGCGCGCGATTGCGGCATCGAAATTACCGTCAGCCGCACGGAAGTCGGCGGCTATTGCACCGATTGCCAACCCAAGATGCGCCACTCAGCGTAGAGTTCGGCCGAGCGCTGCTCCCAATTCAGATTCACACGTGTTAACCCAGCGAGCGTCCCTACGGAATACGCTGCGTTTCGATCGCGAAATATCCTTTGGCGCGCTCGATGTCCTTGAGAACCTGTTCCCGGAGCTCGCCCGGACTTGAAAACTTTTGTTCGTCGCGCAGCCGTTTGCAAAACCGAACTTCCATCGTGCCGCCGGATAAGCTGTCATCGAAATCAAACAAATGAGATTCGATCGCCAGCCGTGTTCCGTCAAACGTGGGCCGCACACCCACATTCGTCGCCGAGCGATACACTTTATCGCCGACGACGGTCTCCGTCGCATATACCCCATTTTGGGGCAGCACCTCCTGCTCAGTCGCAAGGTTTAACGTCGGAACCACAAGCTCTCGCCCCTGGCCAGTTCCGGTGCGAATCTCGCCCTCGAGCGCGAAAGAACGTCCAAGCAATTTTTGAGCGTCTTCCATTCTCCCTTCGCGCACCGCTTGCCGAATCGCCGTGCTCGAGACTACGATTCCGCCCTCAACCAGCGGCGGCACCACTTCCACTTCAAATCCAAATTGCGCTCCAAGCTCGGTGAGCAGGCTCACGTTTCCCATCTGCCGGTGCCCAAAACGAAAATTCGCACCGACAAGCACCGCGCGCGCCCGCATCGCGTCCACAAGAAACCGCTGCACAAAATCTTCGGCACTCACCTTCGCTAGTTCGGCGTCAAACCGCATTACCAGCGCCGCGTCGATTCCGGATCTGTTGAATGCCGAGAGGCGCTGCTGAAGCGTAGCAAGAAGCCCCGGCGCTGCGTCCGGACGCAGAACACGTGCGGGGTGCGGATAAAATGTCAGCACGGTCGCAAGCAAGTCGTCCCGTTTTGCGCGATCGACCACTCCTTGCAATATCTTCTGGTGGCCTCGATGGACGCCATCGAAATTCCCAATCGTCACGGCCGCGGATTTCCTCGTCGCGCCCAACTGCGCAACCCATTCTTCCCCCGAAAGCATCGTTCGCAACGGCATCAGAGAGCCACCTCGAAGCTCAAGCCGTCATACGAGAGCTTCACATTTTCCGGCAGCTTTGTATTCGTCTCCGCGTGGCCCAGGTCGTGGCAAATATGCGTGAACCACGCGCGTTTCGGCCGCAGCTCCTCCACCAGAGCGAGGGATTGCTCCACGTTTGAGTGCATCGGATGCGGGACGTAGCGCAGCGCGTCGAGAATGAAATCATCTAGGCCGCGCAAAAGCCCCTTCGACGCGGCGGGTACTTCGCTGAAATCCGTGAGGTAAGCCGCGCCACCAAAGCGAAACCCGAGCACCGGTACTGGCCCGTGCATCGCCGGTATCGGCACGATATTCAAGCCGAAAAGATCGAATGGCCCGGCGATCGTATGCAACTCAACGCCCGGAAGCGTGCTCCCGGCCGGCGCTTTTTCAAAAATGTATGCGAACGTGCGGCGCAAAGTCGCGAGTGTCTCCGCTGACCCATAAATTGGCACCACTCCCCGCTGCTTCAGGTTGAACGGGCGAATGTCGTCAAGCCCCAGGATGTGGTCCGCGTGCGCATGCGTGTACACGATCGCATCGAGCCGATCGATGCCTTGTCTCATCGCTTGGAAGCGGAAATCTGGCGTGGTATCGATCACTATGTTGCGCCCTGCGTGGGAGAGCAGCACCGAAGGACGCGTGCGCTGGTCGTGCGGATCTTTCGATTCACACACGGCGCAATGGCAACCGAGCGTTGGCACGCCCATCGACGTGCCCGAACCAAGTATCGTTAATTGCAAAGTTGGCATTTCGGAGGTACACGAAGACAGTCTGATTTCGATTTATCGCCGGAAGGCGGGGAACTCAGCCGTGCAAATTTTCGCTCGGGACATGGGTGCAGCCGTCGAACTTGTGGCGTCACTTTCCCTCTAGGTTTACTTGCCCTTGGCCTTCTTGGCCATCGCTTCGCTAGCGGCCTTCGAAATTTCCATGAAGGTGAGCTTTAGGCTGCCGAGGACTTCGATCAGCAGGTCGTCATCGGCCTTGGCCAGATTCCCTCGCGTTTTTTCTCGGAGGGCGTCGAGCATATCGATCACCTCGCGAGCTCCTTCGAGGTCCACGAACGGCTGCCCGGTTCGCGGGTCGGCCATTCCTCCCAGCATTGCCGCGGCATTGCGCGTCAGAAAATCGACCAGCATCTGAAAGCTTCTCGACGACTCGGTCGTCCCTGCGGACTCAACGGCCGCGGGTTCGTGGCTCGCTTCTCCGTCATGGATTAAAAGCCCGGCATCCTTGGCGCTGGTGGCTGCTTTGGGAGCGGTGGCCGGAGGTGTTGCTGCACTATTCGGCTTTGCTTGCGCTGCGGACATCTTCGCGGCAGCCGCTTCTTCGTCGCGCCGGTCTTGCTCGGCCGCGCCTTGACGAATATCGCCTTCCTCGGTGAAATGACGGCGGTCGATTACCCGGAAAGTTTCTTCACGCTTCGGTTCAGACACGGAGTTTCCTCGGTATATATGCTTGAAGTATTGACTTGCAATTCTAGCATTCGGGCAGGATGGCAACAAGCTATCGGCTATGGGAGAGTGGCGGGGCGGTTTCTGGACGTTGGGCGCCGACGGCAGGTACGCATGTGGGGACGTGGCGATCTACTGCGACTGGCCGAAAGTATTGCAGGCGACAATGGTTCCGTTGTCCAGACCCGCGCTGAACCAGTGCATGCGCTGTTGGGAAGAGCCATGCGTGAAGGATTCCGGGCTGATGTGGCCAGTAGACATTTTCTGCAGGCGGTCATCGCCTACGGCAGACGCAGCACTGAGCGCCGATTCCACGTCTCCCTTGTCGAGCAACCCACGTTGCTGCGTTGAATGCGCCCAGACGCCCGCAAAACAATCGGCCTGAAGTTCCAGCTTGACCGATAGTGGGTTAGTCTCCCGGGAATCGCTTTCCTGAAGCCGATGCACCTTGCCTTCAATTCCCAAGAGCTTCTGGACGTGATGCCCCAGTTCGTGCGCGAGAACGTACGCCTGCGCAAATTGGCCATGCGCTCCGAATCGCCGGTTCAATTCGTCGAAAAATCCAAGATCGATGTAAACCCTCTCGTCCTCGGGACAATAGAAAGGGCCCGTCGCGGACCTGGCGCCACCGCATCCGGATTGGGTGTAGTCGCGAAAAAGTACCAGCTTGGCATGATGGTACTGAGTGCCGGTCTGTTGTGGTAATAGCGTCGTCCACGTATTCTGGGTGTCATCGAGCACAAACGACACGAATTGCACGAGCGGCTTTTCGGCCGCGTCTTTAGATGGATTCGGGCGGCTGACCGCCGGGCCGGGATCGCCAGTTCCGCCGCCCAGGAGAGCAAAAAGATTGGTCTTGAAGACGAAGCTAAGAATCAGCAGAACGATCGCTCCACCGATGCCGATGTGCATTCCGCCGAATTGGAAGCTACCACCACCGCCACCACTGTCATCGCGACGGTCTTCGATGTCTTCGCTCTCGCCACCTGGCAACCATTTCACGGTGTCGTTCTCCCCAGAGTTCGAAAACGTTCGGCAGTTCCGCTACGGCAGGCTAGATAGCGGAAACTAGCACGAACCACAAAAAGGCCGCAATACACTCCTTTGTGTAGCGGTCAGGCTACTTCAACCTGCAAGTCTCTTTCCCCGTCGCATGCCGCCCCCTTGCCTGTAAGTACTCGTCACTGTAAATTGTTCTGCTGTCGAGGAGAGGACTTACCCGCCGTGTCGGCACGTCGAAAAGTTCTGCGCAAGGAACGCCCGCCCGCCCGAGCTAAGCGCCGCGCGCCTGACCGCGAGAAACCCCGCCTGCGCCGCCGACGCGCCAAAGGTTCCGCGGGTGAGTGGTTCGAGAAGCTCGTCGAGCTCCAGGCGCGGCTTCGAGCGCCCGGCGGGTGCCCGTGGGACCGTGAGCAGACTCACGAGTCGCTTCGCAAGTTCCTGATCGAGGAAACTTACGAAGTGCTCGATGCCATGGAATCCGGCGACGCGAGCAGATTCTCGTCTGAGCTTGGCGACCTGCTTCTCCAGATTGTCTTCCACTCCAATCTTGCTGAAGAATCCGGCCGCTTTGACATTTCGGACGTGATCGAATCGATTCACACGAAGATGGTGCGCCGCCATCCGCATGTTTTTGGGAACGTGAAGGCCAAGACGTCCGCCGACGTATTGAAGAATTGGGAACAAATCAAGGCCGAGGAGCGCCGCGGGGAGCGAGGCGCGTCTACAGATAAATCACCAAATAGATTGAGAGACCCTGAGCGCGAATCCGTCCTGGCAGGCGTACCGCGCTCGCTTCCGGCTGTTCTTGAGGCATATCAGCTCACGCGTCGAGCTTCGCACGTCGGCTTTGACTGGGGCGATCTCTCCGGCATCTTCGAAAAACTTGACGAGGAGAAACGCGAGCTGCAATCGATCAGCTCCGGTGCACTCTCCAAAGGCAATTCCCGTGCCTCTCACATCGAAGAGGAAGTTGGCGATCTTCTTTTTGTTGCCGTCAATATCGCCCGTTTTGTCGGCGTCGACCCGGAAATTGCACTGAGGAAGGCCAATCGCAAGTTCACGCGCCGCTTCCATTGGATGGAGTCCGTAGCGGCCCGCGAAGGCCTCCGTTTTGCGGATTTGCCTCGCGCACGCATGGAATCGTTGTGGAACGAATCGAAGATTGCCGGGGGCTCCACGAACCTCCCGGCGGAACGCCATCAATCGTGACTAAAAACTCTGCGTCGCCGGAAATCGAAATCCGCCACTGCCACTCTCTCGCGGAGTACAAAGAATGCGTTCGCCTGGAACTCAACACTTGGGGAGAGGCCATCGCCGTTCCAACTCCAGTCTTCGTGGTCGCGCACCACACGGGCGGACAAATTCTCGGCGCTTTCCACGGACCGCGCCTGATCGGCTTCACCATGGCCCTGGCAGGCGTGCGGCCTGGGCAGCAATTCCTGCACTCGCACATGACCGCCGTTGTTCCGGAATTTCAAAATTGCGGCGTCGGCCGCCGCTTGAAACTTTTCCAACGCGAGGACGCTTTGCGGCGTGGCATCCGGCTCGTCGAATGGACGTTTGATCCACTCGAATTGAAGAACGCGTATTTCAATCTTGTGCGACTGGGCGCGATCATGCGCCGCTATATCCCCGATTGTTATGGCGTCACCGAAAGTCCGCTCCATGGAGGCCTTCCTACAGATCGCCTCGTAGCCGAGTGGTGGCTCGATTCCGAGCGCGTGAACTCGGTGCTCGCAGGAAAGGTGCCGGCTGTCTCGTCAGCCGAGCGCGTCCCGGTCCCGTCAAGTATTAGCGGCTTCAAGGCGGCCGATCGCGCAGCTGCAGCGCGCGTCCAGGCCGAAATACGCGAACAGTTTCAACACTGGTTCTCGAAAGATTATGTCGTCACGTCCATCGAATCGCGCGGCGCCAACACTGACTACCTTCTCGAGCCTGCCGCGTCGATTGCTGGCCTCGCGATGCGGGTCACCGATTCAAAAGGACCAGCCTGAATGATGCGCGTCCGCAAAATCACGCTGCGCGAAATTCATCTCGATCTCATTGCGCCATTCGAGACCAGCTTTGGCGCAACCCATCATCGCCGTATTTTCTTGATCCAAGCCGATGTGGATGGCGCCTCCGGTTGGGGCGAGTGCACCGCGGGAGAAGATCCGTTCTACTCTTACGAGACCGTCGAGACGGCTTGGCACATCATTCGCGATTTTCTCTGGCCCATCCTGAAGGGCCAGGATTTCGCTTCCGCTTCGGAACTCTGGGAGCTGTTCGCGCGCGTACGCGGCCACAACATGGCTAAGGGCGGCCTTGAAACGGCCGTGTGGGATGCCGAGGCGCGTCTGAAGAATCTCCCGCTGTGGAAACTACTCGGGGGCACGCGCGAAGAAATTCCTTGCGGCGTTTCCATCGGCATCCAGCCGAACATCGAGACCTTGCTCGCGAAAGTTGAAAAGGAACTCGCAGCGGGGTACCAGCGTATTAAAGTGAAAATTAAGCCGGGATGGGACATCGAGCCCGTAAAAGCGCTTCGCGAGAAATTCCCGCGCATCCGTCTGACGGCGGACGCGAATTCTGCCTACCGCCTTGAAGAGGCGCCACACCTGAAGCAGCTCGACGCCGTCTATCTAATCATGATCGAGCAGCCGCTCGGCGACGACGACATTTATTCCCACGCGCAGCTCCAAAAACAGCTCGACACGCCGATCTGCCTCGATGAATGCATTCACCATGAACTTCACGCCCGTGCCGCTATCGAGATTGGCGCGTGTAAGATCATCAACATCAAGCTCGGGCGCGTTGGCGGACACACGTCCGCGCGACGCATTCACGACCTTTGCCAATCGAAAGCGGTGCCGGTGTGGTGCGGCGGCATGCTCGAATCGGGTATTGGCCGCGCGCAGAATATCGCGATGTCAACACTTCCAAATTTCACCCTTCCCGGCGATGTTTCCGCGAGCCGACGCTACTGGCACGAAGACATCATCGAGCCGGAAGTGGAAGTCACGCAGCAGGGCACGATCCGGGTTCCATCCGCGCCGGGGATCGGTTACGCTCCGCGCCTCGATCGCATCGAATCGCTCACCCGCCGCCGCGAGGTCCTCGAGTAAAACTTGAGCGCGCCCGCTACTTCAAGTTCGCCCGTTGCCACTCCTGCAAAACGCCCCAGCGCGCTCGTTCTCGGAAGCTCTCTCGTTGCGATGCTTCTGATATGGTCGTTCAACTATGTGGCAGGTAAAGTCGCGCTGCGGCATCTCGATCCGCTCACGCTGGCCTCGTTTCGTCTCGAAGTTGCCGCGCTGGTTATCCTGCCGTTTTATTTCCTGCGACGGCAACGAAGCCCTTTGTTCCCTCGCAATATCGGGATGTGTGCCTACTTGGCGCTCCTCGGCGTCCTCATGGCAGTCAATCAAGGCGGCTTTACCATAGGACTCGGCTACACCAGTTCCGGCCACTCTTCCGTGATTCTCGCGTGCGGGCCCGTGATCGTGCTGCTTTTTGCTCGCGCGATGAAACAGGAAGCGCTCACCGCGACAAAGATTCTCGGCACCGCTTTCGCGTTTACAGGCGTGATTCTGCTAGAGACCGAACAGGGACTGTTCGTCCGTTCGCCGTTTCTCACCGGCGACCTGATCACGCTGCTCGGCACCACATGTTTTGCGCTATACGTGGTATTTGGAAAAAGACTCGCCGCGACGTACGACGCTCTCTCGATGAACATTTCGAACTTCCTCATCGCCGCCATCGTGGCCTTGCCGCTCGCGATCCGGCAGGGAATTCATCTCGACTGGAAGAACGTGGGCTGGGCGGGCTGGACGGGAATGTTCTACATGGCCGCTCTTAGCTCGGTCCTGGCCTATACGCTCTTCTATTGGGTCCTGCGTTACATGACAGCTTCGCGCGTCACCGCCATCAATTATTTTCAGCCCGTAGGCGCGATTGTTCTGGCGGCCATATTCCTCGGTGAACAGCCCACGCGCCATCTCTTGGTGGGCGCGTGTTTCGTGCTCGTGGGCGTCTACCTCGCAGAACGCGGCACCGCCTAGGCCTGGCCCTCTACGCAAGGCACGGGCGCACAACTCAAGGAGTCTTGTTTTCCTACTAAGGGAACGTTCGAAGGGAGGCCCGCTCGCCGCTTGCCGATGCTTAGAACCCGCGAACCTCGGAGGCGTATGCCAGATTCGCATTCAATCGCTGGTCGAGAACAACTGCGGCATATCGCGAGCACGCCAGCAGCTCATCCTTGGCCCAGTTCGAGAGCGAAGGCACGTTCTTGTCGAGGAGCCGGACGATCCGATAGTAAACACCTACTTCACGCAACCAAAGATTGCCTTCCTCGCGGGAAGGGCAGAGCTGCTCGGTTGTCTGCGCTAACAGACTGAAATGATCGGCCGTCAGCGATTCAGCCGAGATGCCCGTGGCCGACTGCAGGCTGCTCGAAAGCGGCTGCGCGCCTACCAGAATCCACATGGATCTCCACTGCGAAATCGCGAACTCCGCGAGGGCCATAATGGACAGAACGAGAATGAATATGGCGATCATTTGTTGTCAGGTTTCGAGTTTGATTTAGGAGGCCGCTCAGCGCAATGGTCCCTTAGTACCATACTGATACACTGGTTAACGACTTGAGAACGAAAGGAGTTACGTAATTTGACGCTGCGCTGAGTCGACGGTAACCTCAAGGTTCGAGCTTGTTCTCGGCCAAGCTCCTCTAAAAACATGCACGAGCAAGTTCTAAAAGAGGGCCCGGCCCGGCCGACTCTCGGACCGACCGAGTACTACGCCCGCGTGCGCAAACTCCAGGGCCGGGAATGGTGGAGCTGGGGCACGTCTCTATTCGTGATGTTGTTGCTGACCGCCGGGATCGCGTCGTTATCTCTTCCCGCAATTTTTGAGCATAGAAACACGCCCATTGGCATGGGCGTGATCCAAGCGGTATCCGGTCTCTTATTTCTGATCCTGCTTTTCGGCTGTTATCTCACCTACGAAAAAGTGCTGATCAACCGCCTGCGTCTTGAATTGGCGGAGGGGCAATTCCATTCTCACGCCTGGCGAAATCTAGCTCTGGTGGACCCTCTGACCGGTCTCTATAACCGGCGCTTTGCGGAACGCCGGCTGCGCGCGGAGGTGGCGCGTTCCGAACGCCGCGGATACGCTTTGACCCTCGTGCTCTTCGATCTAAATAGCTTCAAGCAGATTAACGACCGCTTCGGCCACGCCGCCGGCGATCTCGTTCTTCGGGAGTTCGGATCCCGGCTGGGAAAAGCCGTCCGTGAAGCAGATCTGGCGACCCGGCTTGGTGGCGATGAATTTATGCTGCTGCTTACCGAGTGCGACACGTCCCAGCTTCCCTCGGTGCTGCAACGCCTTGAGTCCATCGAAGTGAATCTCGACGGCCAGAAAATTCCGATTCACTTTAGCGTGGGTTGGAAGCAATACGAACTCGGGCAATTGCCCGAGGAACTCATGGAAGAAGCCGATAAAGCGCTTTATCAGGACAAGGAAGCAAGTAAGGTTCTAGCCGCGCACCTCGTAAATTCGTAATCGCGATCAGGGTCTCTAGCTACAGCCCCCATCGCCCACCGCGCAATCTCTCAGTCCAATTTCTCGGAGAATCCATGACAACTTACCGCAGGCTACCAGCTTTAGTTTTTACCTTCGCAAGCAATTCCTGCGGCAATTGCGAGTAGCCTTCCTTCTCGGCAATTTGCTCGCCGTCCGAATAGATCCAATTCAATAGCTCCGCGCGAGCGGACGCGCGTTTCGCGTCGGGCGACGCCGTTCGCAGATACAGCCACGTAAAGCTGGTGATCGGGAACGACTTTTCTCCGGGCGCGTTCGAAAGCGAGGCCGAAAACTTGTCCCACGACGGCGCCTCCACCGCGCGGCACGCAGCGGCAATCGATTCCGGCGTCGCCTTCACAAACTTCCCGGCGGCGTTTTGCACGCTGGCATAAGGGATGCCGTTCTTGACCGCGTACTGCTGCTCCACGAATCCGATCGCGCCGGTGATTTCCTTCACCTTGTCGGCCATGTCCGAGCTGCGTTCGGCGGCCTCTCCCACGGGCCATTTCGGAGACGCACTGGTTCCAATCCTCGTCCGGAACTTTGCGCTTGTTTTCGAAAGGAACTCGCTGAACACGTAATTCGTCCCTTTCCCCGCCGGGCGATAAATCACTTTAATCGCATGGTCCGGCAATTCTGCGTCCGGATTGAGTTTCACCAGGGCTGGGTTGTTCCAGGTCTTGATTTCTCCGAGGAATATCTCGGCCAACGCTTCGCCCGAGAACCGGAGTTCGTGATGAACTCCCGGCAAATTGTAAATCGGAACCACTCCGATGAGCACGCTGGGCAATTCAATAAGATTGCCCTCGGCACGATCCACCGCCGTGAGCGGCACTTCGCCCGCTCCAAAATCTCCGCTGCCGTGTGAGATCTGTTTGATGCCTTCGCTGGCCCCGATGGGGAGATAGCGCAATTGCGTTCCCGCTTGGCGCTGGTTGAACTGCTCCGCCCATTTCGCATAAAGGGGCGCCGGGACGCTCGACCCCGATCCCACTAAAATCAGGGCATCCTGAGCCGCCAGGATTGAGCAGCAAAGGCCGGTTAGGATCACGAGCGCCAGCGGCAGAAACATCCGCTGGGGTTGCACCGAATGGTATTTTCTGAACTTGGGCACACGAACGTGAGCTCTGAACCTCATTTCGACACACCCCCTTTTGACAGTCAGTATTGAACCCGCAACCTGACAAGTCAAAGGAAAGGCGGTGCCAGACATCCGATTGTGAAACAGTTAGTACTGACGCGAATCGTATGCGGGAGCTGCCGGGAATCATCGTTCAGTATCCCGGCCGCAGTTCGAGTGCTGAGGTCTAAATCTCTGGTGTAGAAGAATGCAGTTACCGCGAGAGCGCTTCGTGAAAATCTACGCCGTGCTGAGGGAACCTTCGGATCGGACGGAGGATGGGGGCGTGTTTCACTCCGTTTTGAATTAGGTGAAAAGGCGCGTCTGTTCCAGCGTCTCCGCTGCAAGCGCCGGCAACTACGTCGTACGTCACATACATTTGTGAAGGCCATGGCGGGGAGAGGAAGTTTCCGTTTGCATCCGTCGCGCTGATAACGAATCCCACCACGTTGCCGCTGTTGTCGGACGCCAGTATGGTTTCCGTATCACCGGACGCGAAACTCGGCCCGTATGCTTGCGCGGCTGGTCCATTAATCGTCAGGTTCGACATACAGGGTTTGTTCGAAGCTTTCACCGATCCGGTCACGTTGAAGTTTGAATCGATGCTCAGGTTCATAGTTAGATTGGTCGAATTGGTCCCCGCGTACGATTGAACCGTTCCGGTAATTGACCCTTGCAGGGGCTGGTAAAGCGTTGCGGTGAAGTTGCCTGAATCCGCCTGCGTGCATCCACCGCCCGTGGAAGTGAAAGTACCGGAAAACTGCGAGGATGTGCCGCCGTTGGTCCCCCTGAATACTACCTGCTGGCCGTTGTCGAGCGTTATTACGACACTTGGCTTTCCATTAGGATCAACATCAGCCGTCAGCGCGGCGGGTTGCCCCGACGCCGAGCAAGTTGAATTTGTAAACGTGTTCGCGAGCACTGGTGTGATCGCGAGCGATTTCGAGGCAACGACGGTAGTCCAATCAGTGATGAGCTGCAGCGGTCCGCCGTCGATCGTGTTCGGGCTCGTCTCGTTGCTGGCTACAATGGTCCATTGCCCGGTCGACGGCGTCGTGCTGCCCTTGTCCGCCAACGCTGAACTCGATACCGCCAAAATTACTATGATTAGCGTTAGGAGCTTCACTCTAGTTCTCCCATAAGTTTCACTTCGATTCATCCTTCGCAGGTGATTAGTGCAACTGCGTGCCCTTTTTCCGCACGATCAAGTCCCCCCGCAGCCTAGTCGGCTCACAACCTCTTACCGGTCTATTACATAGCTCCTGGTAAATCCGGTCCTATGGGGCAGTGCGCGCGGACTCGCTCTTTGCGATTGCTCTTTGAGTGACAGTTTATGTCACCAAATACCGCCCTCCGGCGGCGCAAATTCCTCTAAAGTACAGATTCCGAAGCTTTTGATGAACCTAAGGTCCTAGCCCTTCTCTCCGCAGTAGTACCATCGCTCCATCGAGGCGACTCGCGATTTCCAACACTCTGACAGAAGTCGTCAATAGATGCTGAATACAAGGGATTTACCTTGCCGCTCCAATCACGTTGGGAGGGGTCCGGGCCGGCCCGAATTGGCCGTCGCCCATAACATCGAAGTGCACTAGAATCGGGCGAAACTGGAACCTTTCTGAAGCAAGCTGCTCAGCGATATTCCTTCATCTGTCGCCATTCGTGACGAAACCAATTCCGCCCCAGCGGAATCCAAGCAACACGCAACGGCGCGGATTTTCCGATACACCGCTCGCCTTAGGCCAAGCGCTGGGAGATAATTGAAATCGATGACCAACCGACATCCCTACACACCGGCTCTCTTACTCGCAGCAGTCTCATTCGCGACCCTGATGTTCGCGCCTCCCGCTAAATCCCAAGAACAAACGCAACAGCAAGCGCAGCAGGCTCTACAGCAACCGGCTCCGCCACCATCGTCGCAACAACAGCCTCCGGCGGATCCATCTTCAGCGGCGACGTCCAAACCCGCGGGACCAAACAACGATCAAGACAACCATCAAGACAAAGACCGGAGGACAGATCAGAACACCCAACAGAATAAAGACCAGAAGGCCGGCACCGGCGAGGAACCGTCCGCTACCTCGAAGGACCGGCTTTTCTTCGCCCTGCCAAATTTCCTAACTGTCGAGAACGCCGGCCAGATACCTCCTCTGTCAACGAAGCAAAAGTTCAAGGTGGTTACCCAGGGTTCGTTCGACTACGTCGAGTTCGCCTGGTACGCCGCTCTCTCCGGTATCAGTCAAGCTGAAAACAGTGAGCCCGGTTATGGACAGGGCGCGCAGGGTTACGGGAAGCGTTATGGCGCCGCGCTAGCGGACGGCACGATTGAAAATTTCATGACCCAGGCTATTCTTCCTTCCATTCTTCGCGAAGACCCGCGCTACTACCAGATGGGCAAGGGCGGATTCTGGCACCGCACTGAATACGCAGTGAGCCGAATCTTCATAACCCGCACGGATTCGGGGGGAGAGCGGTTCAACTCCTCTGAGATTTTCGGATCGGCCCTGGCCGCAGGAATTTCCACATACAGCTACCATCCCGGTGCGGATCGCACCGTGGATAACAGCCTGAAAGTATGGGGTACGCAGGTCGGCTACGACACGCTGACGCTCGTAATCAAAGAATTCTGGCCCGATATTCGCCGCGCCATCAAAAAGAAGAACGGTTCTGCAACCTCAAGCGCAACTTCAACTCACTAGTTACACTGCTGCCGTGCTTTCGCGTTGAACTCGCCGCCGTGCTGTTCTTCGATAGACAAGGAGCGCACCCGAGGATTAATCGCTACTGAAATGAAGAGGTAGTTGAAGTTTTTCTTGCACGTAAACCGCAAATGCAAAGTTGAGCTTTTAGATTTCTCTGACTGCACAGCAGAATCCAAGAAGTTTACCATCCACCCGGTCAATGTAGAAAGTCAATCGCCTTCGGACACAAGCTTCTTGTTAATAATTGGCGCGAATACATGCCAGAAGTCGCCTTTCATGTCGGTGAATTCCACCGCTACCTGCTTGCCTGTCCGCGCCCTCCGCTCGACGTAGACTACGCGGCAGCGGCGCTCTTCGTCCGTAATCCCGTTCACCAGCAGCAGCAATTGCCCGCGATTCACGTTCTGCGAAAGCGAGAGCAACCCTCCATTCGAGCTGATCGAATCGGTTTCGGTCACGTCGCGGAACGGCTGATCGTCTGGCGTCCGTCCGTAGACGCGAACCGGAATCGAAATCGGAAGGCGCTTGCTTCGTCGGTGCTGTCCCATTCGAAAAATCTCCGTGTTCTTTCTGAGCGGATTTTAAAATATCTGTGCAATTCATGTTTCGCAATAGTACCGAAAAAGGTTTTACACAGGATTTGCAACGCTTCGATAAGGGTTTCTCCGTATCTTCGCTAAAGTTTTAGTTCATTCACTTTGTAGTTGCTCGCGAAATCATCGGCGACGAGCGCGGTTGACACTTCTCAACCTGCGATGTTAGCTTCGCCCAGTGAACACGAATCAGCCTGAATCTTCGCCCTCTCTTCGCAAGCGCATCGCAATCATTCCCGGCGACGGCATCGGTAAAGAAGTGATCGCCGAAGCCGTGAAAGTAATGAACGCGGTTTCGTCCGCCACGGGGAACAAATTCGCGTTCACCGAATTCGACTGGGGCGCGGACCGTTATCTTCGCGACGGCACCACTCTCCCGGTCGATGCCGTCGAAATGTTTCGCCGTGATTTCGATGCCATTCTTCTCGGCGCCATGGGCGACCCCCGCGTGCCGTCGAATCAGCACGCCGCCGACATTCTCTTAGGCCTGCGTTTCAAACTCGATCTCTACGTCAATGCGCGGCCCTGCGTTCTGTTCGATCGCCGCCTTACTCCGCTCAAGGACCGCACGGAAAAAGACATCAACTTCGTCGTCTTCCGCGAGAACACTGAAGGCCTTTACGTGGGCATGGGCGGATTTTTCAAGAAGGGAACGCCCGACGAAGTGGCGACGCAAGAAGATCTGAACACGCGCAAGGGCGTCGAACGCATCATCCGCTACGCCTTTGATTTCGCGCGCCGCCGGAACTACAAGCGCGTTTGCATGAGCGACAAATCGAACGCGTTAGCGTTCGGCCACGATTTGTGGCAGCGCGTCTTCAAGCAAGTTCGCGGCGAATACCCTGAGATCGAGGCCAGCCACCAGTACATCGACAATCTCTTGATGCAAATGGTTCGCGACCCTTCGCAATTTCAGGTGATCGTCACCTGCAATCTCTTCGGCGACATCGCCAGCGATCTCGGTGCCCAGCTAGCGGGAGGACTGGGGCTTGCGCCCTCGGGCAACATCAATCCTGCGGGAGTTTCACTATTCGAGCCGGTCCACGGATCGGCTCCCACGATTGCCGGAAAGAATCTCGCGAATCCCATGGGCGCTGTTCTAGCAGCAGGAATGATGCTTGCGCATCTGGGACTAACAGGCGAAGCGCGCGCGATCGAATCCGCCGTGCGCGCCGCAATCGCAGAAGGGAAGACGCCCGCCGACCTAGGCGGCTCGCTAGGTACCCGCGAAATCGGCGACTGGCTCGCCAATACCGTGGCTCGAACAGGCGTAGGGACAACGTAAGTTCTGCTAGTCCTTTTTAACGGCTGGATCCGCTTGCGTGATGCTTCCCGCAACCAAATCAGTTCTCAATGTGAATTTCTGGTTCGGCAGCAAATTTACTTCCGTGGTGAAATCCCGATAGCCCGGCAAAGCGATCTTGATCTGATGTTTTCCTGGACTTATCAGCATGGCTCGGCCCACACCGCCAAATTCGTGTACGTAACCGACGAAAGTGCCGTCGAGGAAAACGGCCGCCCGGTCCGGCGTAACCTTTAGCTTCACTTCGGCAGTTACTTCGGGCATTTGCACGCGAACGTCCTTCTCGAGTTTAATGGCGAGGTCCATCGCTTGCGTCGGCTCGACGACAATCTTCTGCGTGAAGTCATGATATCCCGTCTGCCGGACGCTAATTTCATGCTCGCCTGGAAGCAGCAGAATCTTCTTGTCGCCCTTCAGTTCGCTGATGTGCCCGACGTACTGCCCATCGATCCAGACGCCCGCGGACTTCTCCACCTTTGTGGCTGGCACGAAGTTCACCTGCCCCATCACTTTATTCTGCGCGAAGGATATCGACCCAAAGAACAGCACTCCTGCGAACGCGACAGCGACCGCCCTGACCATTTTCCACCGGCTCATTATCATCCTCCTGTTGGAGTCGAACTTCATGCAATCTGCCAAAAGCTCAAGTTGGATTTTAAACCCTTCGCGGGCGAGCCGATGCTGAAGAATTACCCTGAAAATTACTAAGGCTTTTCTTGTAATTACAACGCTCGAGTTTCTCAACCTCAACTCTAGCTGTCGGTTGGACGACGAATCGTCCCGCGCGCATAGCGAATTTCGATCCCGATTTCTGTATACGAGCACCGAGGGGATTTTCAAAATCGTGCGGTTTTTCGCTATTAGACTGAGCTCTGATCCTGATAGTGAGGCACTTAGGGCCTTTCTAATTGGCGAATTTCGCTATTAAAAAAATCATAGAGGAGATCACACGGGACCCTACGCCCCCGTATGGAAGCCCGGCTCGGGCGTCCGTTCGGGACGCACGAAAAGCAAAGCCGATTGGGACGGACCTGCTTGGCAACGGGCAACCGCGGAAAGAGACCGCAAGTGTGCCCAGCATCCGCCGAGTACGAAGCGGGAATCACATCGGCACGCAATGTCGGCCACTCGGGCGTCGACGGAGATGTCGCGCTTCGCGACGCAATCAATGATGTCTTGGTTCCCGGCCCGCGTCTGCAAGCCTCCGCGCGCAAACTCACAGCAATCGGAGGGCAGGCGGTTTATTTGCAAGCGGGCATCGCGGACAAAATCTTACCTTTGGAATTTCTGACCGACAGCGGACCGGCGGAAGCCCGCAAAGCCGTGGGAGAAAATCGCGCGATCGGCGCCGACTTCATCAAGATCGTCGTGGACGCGGGTTCCGGCGGGAGTTGGCCGTTTCGTTATATGGCGCCTGAAGATGCTAAAGCAATTGTTGAAGATGCGCATCGGCTCGGTATGAAAGTGGCCGCGCACGCCGTGGACAAGACCGCAATCCAAACCGCTATCGACGCGGGTGCGGACTCTGTCGAGCACGGTAATGACGCAACCGACGAGCAACTTCAGCAGATGAAGCAGAAGGGAATTTATCTCGATGCAACCGACCTCTGTGCGAATGGACGCATCCTCGAGTATTACTCGAAGTTTTACGCGAGCACCCCGGAGATCACCGACGACTTGAAGAAGGGCGACGATCAAGAAACCGCTCGCGCGAAAGATCGTTTGCGGCGCGCGATGAAAATCGGCGTGAAGATCGTGATGGGTTCGGACATGTGGTCCGAGTGGCCCGGCAAAACGCGCGGCGAAGCGACACTCTACGAAATCGAAAACCTGCAAAAAGAGGGAATGCCGAATATCGAAATCATCCGCAGTTCGACATCGATTGCCGCGGACTTGATGGGATGGCCTGAAAAAGTCGGTGAGCTCGCGGCCGGAAAGCTCGCGGACATCATCGCGGTCAGCGGAGATCCGCTACAGGACATCACGACGCTCGAGCATGCGAAATCTGTGATGAAGGGAGCAGCGATTGTGAAGAATGATTTTGCGCCGAGCCGCTAGGCGTCGGTCCGGCATAGTTAAAGTGTTTGTTCAGGTTTCGATAGCGCCCGTTTGGGAGGTTATGAGTGCAATTTCGCGTTCGTTAACGCCCGAATTGAGTCCACGTTTTTGTTCGTTATTGAAGTCCCACTCGAGTTGTCGGCAAGCCGACTCACGCGCTTCGCACCCTTTTCAATCATAGTATTGAATCGCAGCGGGGTGCGGACGCATGAGTCGTCCGAGGACAACTCCGAATAAAAATCCGCCGATGTGCGCCCACCAGGCGACGCCTCCCATGTTGGCTGCGCGCGGTCCGAGCGATTGAACTCCGCTCAAGAACTGCACTATGAACCAAAGGCCGATAAACACCACCGCCGGAACCCGCACGGTGAACCAAATGATGAAAAGCGGGACAAGCGTGAGTATTCGTGAAGAAGGGAACAGAACGATGTAGGCGCCGAGTACTCCTGAGATCGCTCCGCTGGCTCCGATGGAAGGAATATGCGAGCCCCAGGAAAACGCAGCTTGCGTCATGCCCGACACGAGGCCGCAAATGAAGTAGACGATCAGATATGAAGCGGCGCCGACGCGAACCTCCAAATTCGCACCGAATATCCACAAGAACCACATGTTTCCGAGTATGTGCAGAAATCCGCCATGCAGAAACATGCAGGTAAATAATGGGATCAGCGCGTTTTCCAGAGAGTAGTGGCGCCCGGAAAACGCGAGCTGAATTTTCGACGGCACCAGCCCCCAGGTCCGAACGAATGTGTCCGCCGCTTGCGGGCCAAGCGAGAGCTGATAGATAAACACGGCGACGTTGACGGCAATAATAACGAGCGTGATGATGGGAAGCGATCGCCGCAGATCCATATTCTTCAGGGGAATCATGCGTCGATGTCCGCGGCGCGGGATTTAGCGAAGGGGGCCTTCCTACCGACGGATCTTTTCTGCCCGCTGGCATTTGCCCCTGCTCGTGCCGCCAGCGCTTCGGCTTTACGTGCTGCTTCACGCAAGATTTCCCGCGAGAAGGCAGGCTCCGATCGCGCACCGGAATTTCGAAGTCGCGCGATTTCTTTCAACGTCCCGATCTTTCCGCGAGCGCCTGGCGCCGTGCAATTGATCGCCGCCGCTGCGCAGCTGAATTCAAGTGTTTCCTTCAATTCGAACTTTCGCGTAAGGCAATAGACGACCGCTCCGTGGAATATGTCGCCCGCGCCGGTGGTGTCCACCGCGTTGACGCGAAACCCCGGACAGAGCATGAACCGGGCGCCGTCCCAAGCGAGGGCTCCCAGGCGGCCAAGCGTCGAGACGATCATGCGGCACTTGAAGTCGCGATGAATACTCGGGAGCGACTTCAATAGATTATTCTCGCCAGTCAGTCTCTCAGGAAAGTCTTTCGATGTGATCGGGAAATCCACAAAGTGAAGCAATGCTTGAACTCTTGGATAGAGATTATCGAGGTCAGCTACTACCTCAATTCCCGACCGTCTCGCCCAGCGTGCTACGCGAGTGGCTGCGGCGGTGTCGTGTCCGTCCACAAGTAGGACCTCTGCTCCCGCGATCCATCCACGATTCAGATCCCCGGGGTGCAGGGCAATTCTTGGGTCGCGCTTCCACAGAACTGTTCGTTCGCCTGACGGCTCGTCGACCAGGATGTACGCGCTCTGACTAGTAGAGTCCTTAGCGACGATCCAGTGCGCATCGACACCTTCGCGTTTCATCTCTTTCACTTGAAGTTTCCCGGCCCGGTCGTCGCCGATTTTCCCCACGTAGCGCGCGCGAAGCCCCCAGCGCCGGCAGGCAACCATCGCGCTTGCGACTTGTCCACCGGGTTTCACTTGAGCCGACAGAATTTCGACCTTTGAATCCAGCGCGGGGAATCGCGGCAGGCGGATGACGGTGTCAGTTGCGTTGATTCCTACGCCGACCACGATCGGTGCTCGCGATTTGTTTTTCTTTGCCACGCGCATTCACTTTATCCGAGAGGCGGGAAATTTCAAACCCGAAGTGGCGCGCGTTTATCGTTTGCGCGGCGTCGACGGCTGTGATAAAAATTTTTGTTCTCAGCACTTCAAATAGCAATGATGGGTTTGAGCGCGAGCCGCACGCGTCTTGTGGGAATTGTTTTACTCGCTGGGCGCTGTTAGAAGTTCAACGGTTAGTTCAAGAGTCGGCATGCCGACAAACCGATGCCAGTCCGCGAATCTGAAGCGCTTGTTCTGCATAGTTATCCGCTGGGCGAAGCGGACCGGCTCGTCAGCTTCCTCTCGCGCAACATGGGACGGGTTCGCGGAGTGGCGGCGGGAGCGCGCCGGACGAAGAGCCGGTTCGGCTCGACGCTCGAACGGCTGTCGCACATTCGCATCTGGTTTTACGAACGCGAGACGCGCGATCTGGTCCGCATCAGCCAGTGCGAACTGATCGAGTCGTTTCTCGGGGTGTTCAGCGACTATGCTTCGGGAGTGACGCTTTCATTGCTGAGCGAAGTGACGGAAGCGGTTTTGCCGGAACGCGAAGCTTCGGACGCGAATTTCCGGCTCTTGCTGCTGGTCGCGCAGGCCGTGAAGAAAACGACGAAGCCCGAACTTCCCATGGCTTACTTCGCGCTGTGGACGGTGAAGTTGGGCGGCTGGCTTCCGAATCTGGACGCGTGTGGCCGCTGCGGAAGGGCACTGATGAATGATGCTGGAGGCGAGCCAGCGTACTTCTCGGGTTCTGCTTCGGCTATTGCGTGCTCGACGTGCCGTGCGCCGGGGATGCGCCTGCTTTCGCCTGCCGCGCTAGCCGCCGCACGCAAAATGCTGACGGGGCATCTGGACCGTCTCACGGAGGAAGTGATTCCGGCGCGCGCGGCGCGGGAACTTACCGATGTTATGCTCGACGTGATCGAACATCAGATCGACCGCAAACTGAAGTCGCGGGAACTGCTGGAGTCGCCAGTCTAATGAAACACTTGAATAAAATGACGCCGCGAAAAAACGGAATGAAATCAGCTGCGCGTGGGCTGGCAAAAGTCAAAGGACTGACCTTTCAGAATCTTCTACTAAGACTTGAAGAATACTGGATGAGCCGTGATTGCATTCTTCAGCAGCCTTACGACGTTGAAGTAGGCGCAGGGACGATGCACCCGGAGACATTTCTTCGGGTGCTGGGCAAAGATCCCTGGCGGGTGGTATACGCGCAGCCCAGTCGCCGGCCAGCGGACGGCCGGTACGGCGAAAATCCAAACCGCCTTTACAAGCATACGCAGCTTCAAGTGATACTCAAGCCGTCGCCCGCCGACATTCAAGATATTTATTTAGATAGTCTCGCTGCGGTGGGAGTCAATTTGAGGGAGCACGACATTCGATTCGAAGAAGACAACTGGGAGTCGCCAACGCTGGGCGCTTGGGGAATCGGCTGGCAGGTGCTACTCGACGGGCTCGAGATTACGCAGTTCACTTACTTCCAACAGAGCGGGGGCATCAACCTCGATCCGATCTCCGTGGAAATCACGTACGGATTGGACCGCATCGCAGCCTACTTGCAAGGCGCGGACAATATTTACGATGTGCGGTGGTCCGATTCGATGACCTATGGGCAGGTGCGACTGCCTGAGGAGCAGCAGTTTTCGGCTTACAACTTCGAGTATGCCGATACCACTGCCGCGCGAAAGCAGTTCGAAACGCACGAGGCCGAGGCCACGCGGCTACTGACGGCCTACGCGGACTTGAAAGAGAATGCGGGCGCGAAGAAACTTATGTTCCCGATTCTTCCGGCGTATGAGCTGTGCCTCAAGTGCTCGCACCTTTTTAATATCCTCCACGCGCGCGGAGCAATTTCCGTCACGGAGCGAGCGGCGATGATCGGCCGCGTTCGCAAACTTGCTATTCGCGTCTCTGCAGCGTGGCTCGATCAGCGTGCCGCCAGTGCATCGCGACCAGCCGAGGTGATGGCGTGAAGTCACGCGGGAAGGTTTCGAGAGCGATTAGTAAGAAGCGAGCTGTCCCCGATCTCACGCGCGCAACGGGCGATCTTTTATTTGAGATTGGCTGCGAGGAAATTCCGGCGGGGATGATTTTGAAGGCGTCGCAAGAACTTAAAGCGATACTTGCGAAGCATTTGTCGGCGCACCGACTGGTCGACGAGCCGACAATTCAAGCGTCGATTGAAAGTTTTGGGGCACCTCGGCGGCTGATTGCCATCGTTCGAAATATTCAACTAAAACAAGAAGATGTCAGTAGGGAAATTACCGGGCCACCCAAGTCTGTGGCGTATGACAATATGGGCGAGCCGACGAGAGCAGCCGAGAGTTTTGCCGGCAAGCAAGGAGTTCCGCTTTCGAAGCTGACGGTTGTCAATACTCCCAAGGGTGAGTTCGTTGCGGTGAAGCAGGCGGTCGCGGGACGCCTCGCTTCTGAGATTCTTGCCGAGGTTCTGCCGCAAGCGATTCAGGAAATTTCGTGGCCGCGCTCGATGTATTGGACGGGCGCGAATGGTCCTCGATTTATCCGGCCCATACGGTGGATCGCTGCGCTGCTTGACGGCAAAGTTGTGCCCGCATCATTCGCCGGAGTTCGCGCCGGGAATCGTACGGAGGGTCATCGATTTCTCGGCAAGAAAAACATAGTAGTTAGCGGCCCGGAGGATTTCGAGGCAAAGTTAAAGAAGAACTTCGTGTTGTGCCGGCCTGAGGCGCGTCGCCAGAAAATCGATGCTGAGATTCGTCGAGCTCTTGCGAAGTACAAGGGGCTGCACGCCCATGCGGGTGCGGGACTCTTGGAGTTGACTACATACCTTAATGAGTATCCGACGGTCATCGCTGGAGATTTCGATCCGGCGTTTCTCGCGCTTCCAGACGAGATTCTCCTCACCGTGATGCGCGATCATCAGAAGTACTTTGGCATCGAGAACCGCGATGGGGAACTGGCGCCGCACTTTCTGGCAGTGATTAATCTCGCCGCCGACTCGAAGGGGCTGGTGCGGTCCGGGCACGAGCGCGTGCTTCGGGCGCGATTTGCGGATGCGCAGTTTTTCTGGACCACCGATCAGAAGAAACGGCTCGGGGACTACTTGCCGAAACTCTCACATGTCACCTACGAATCGCGGCTTGGGAGCTACGCGAACAAAGTGGAACGCATGCGAGCGTTGGCGCGATGGCTTGCGGAGCAATGGTTTAGTTCAGGAGTAACGCAAGGAGACGTGGCGGGGTCAGACCGCGCGGCAGAATTGGCGAAATGCGATCTTGTGACAGAAATGGTCCATGAGTTTCCCGAGTTGCAGGGAATTGTTGGGGGACTCTACGCGCGGGCGCAGGGTGAACCGGAAGAAATTTCGTGGGCGGTCTACGATCATTACAAGCCGCTGGGGCTAGAAGATCCGATCCCGCGGAATTTGACGGGCTGCGCGGTAGCGCTGGCGGATAAGCTCGACTCGCTGATCGCGTGCTTCGCAGTGGGCGCGATTCCCACGGGTTCAAGTGATCCTTTCGCTTTGCGGCGCGCGGCACTGGGGATCGTGAAGATCGTACTTGAACAGAAAATTTCCCTGTCACTCTCGGCGACGGTTTCCGCCGCGGCGAAAGCGTTACGCGAGCATGCGCCGAAAGTCGATGCATCGGAGGCCGTGCAGAAGCAGGTGCTTGATTTCCTTCTCGAGAGGGCGCGGTTTATCCTGCGGGAGAAACGCGGATTCGCTTACGACGAGATCAATGCGGCGTTCGCGGCGGGCGCGGACGATCTGGTGGACGCAGTGGAACGCGTCGAGGCGGTGCGGGCGATTCGGAGCACCAGGAATTTTGCGCCGCTGGCGGCCGCGTTCAAGCGCATCCGGAACATTCTGGAGAAATCCGCCAAAGGCGGCGACAAGGGGCAAGGCAGCGTGAAGAAGGAGCTGCTCCGCGAGCCGGCCGAGCTTCAACTACACATGGTGGCGCAGAAGATCGGGGAAGAAGCTACCGAGCGAAAGCGCGCCAGGAAATATCGGGAAGCACTGGAGAAAATCTCGGGGCTTCGTCCGGCCGTGGATCACTTCTTTGACAAAGTTCTAGTAATGGTTGAAGAGGAAGATATTCGACGGAACCGCATCGCGCTGCTCGGGAACTTGCTGAAAGAGTTTTCGACGATCGCGGATTTTTCGGAACTCGCCGCGGAGGAATCGAACGATGCGCGGCGACCGGCGACTCAAACTTAGGCGAACTAGTTGAAGTGAAGGTTTAGGTATGAAAATACTTGGGATGACTCTGTGTTTCTCAATCTTTGCTTTGATTGTCGCCCCGCCGACTTGCAGTGATTCCAAATTTTGCAACTTGAAACTACGAGGCTAAAAATGAAATACGTCTACTTCTTCGGGGCTGGCAAGGCGGACGGCACCGGCGACATGAAGGAAGTGCTCGGCGGCAAGGGCGCCGGACTCGCCGAGATGACGCGCATCGGTTTGCCGGTTCCTGCGGGCTTTACGATCACAACTGAGGCCTGCGATTACTACCTCAAGCACGGGAAGAAGTATCCGAAAGAGTTGCGGCGCGAAGTGGAAAAGAATCTGTCGCGTCTCGAGAAGCTGACGAAAAAGAAGCTCGGTGACGCGCGGGATCCCCTGCTTGTGAGCGTGCGCTCCGGCTCGGCGAAGTCGATGCCTGGGATGATGGAGACGATTTTGAATCTCGGGTTGAATCAGAAATCGGTGGAGGCGCTCGCGAAGAACACGGGTAACGAGCGATTTGCTTACGATGCTTATCGGCGGTTCGTGCAGATGTATTCGAGCGTTGTGATCGGGTTGCCGAAAGAAGACCTGGAGGCGCGGCTCCGGAATTTGAAGAATTCTCTTGGAGTGAAGGACGATACGCAGGTTACGGCACAGGACTGGAAGCAGCTTGTCAGCGAGTACAAGTCATATTTCAAAGAGAAAACGAAGCGCGATTTCCCGGAGGATCCGGAAGAGCAGCTCTGGGGAGCGATCGGAGCGGTGTTCGAATCGTGGATGGCCGAGAAAGCGGTCACGTACCGGCGCGTGGAGAAAATTACGGGGTTGCTTGGGACGGCCGTCAACGTGGTGCAGATGGTGTTTGGGAATACCGGCGAGGATTCCGGAACCGGCGTTTGTTTTACGCGCGATCCTTCCACGGGTGAGAAGACGTTCTATGGAGATTTTCTGCTGAACGCCCAGGGGGAAGATGTTGTGGCGGGAATTCGCACGCCCATGCATCTGAGTGAAATGGCGAAGCGGATGCCGAAGGTGTACAAACAGCTCGAAGGCGTGCGGCACAAACTCGAGAAGCATTATCGCGACATGCAGGATTTGGAGTTCACCGTCGAGCGCGGAAAGCTGTACATGCTGCAGACGCGAACGGGCAAGCGATCGCCAGGAGCGGCGTTTCAGATTGCAGTGGACATGGCGAACGAGGGGCTCATTAAAGTTGAAGAAGCACTTGAAAGAATTAAGGGCGAGGATGTGGAACGGCTTTTCTATCCGATTCTCGATCCGAAGATGCCGCGCGGCGAACTCGCGGAACGTAAGGTCGCCACGGGGATTAATGCGGTGCCGGGAGCGGCGGTTGGCAAGGCTGTTTTCACGGCGCGGGAGGCGGAAGCGTGGGCAGCGAAGGGCGAGCGCGTGATTTTGGTTCGTCGTGAAACGAGCCCGGAAGATGTGGGCGGGATGTTCGTCGCGCAGGGAATTCTTACTGCTACCGGCGGCAAGACGAGCCACGCGGCGGTTGTGGCGCGCGGATGGGGGAAGTGCTGCATCGTAGGCGCCGAGTCACTTGATATTAACGCCGAGAAGAAACAGGCGAGCGTCGGTGGGCGCGTGATCCGCGAGGGCGACTTCATCACGCTCGATGGCAGCGATGGAACTGTGTACACGGGTGAGATTGCGCTGATTCGTCCGCAACCGCCGAAGGCGTTTGCGACGTTGATGAAATGGGCTGATAACGTGCGAAAAATCGGCGTTCGCGCCAATGCGGATACGCCGCACGACGCTCGCGTGGCCCTGGACCTCGGCGCCGAAGGGATTGGGTTGTGCCGCACGGAGCACATGTTCTTCAAGGATTTCGAGCATCCGGAGAAGAGCGAAGAGCGTCAGCAGGCGATTCAAGAAATGATTCTGGCGGACACGACCGAGGCGCGCAAGAAGGCGCTTGCGAAGCTACTGCCGTATCAGCGCAGCGACTTTAGCGGGTTGTTCGAGGTGATGGACGGGCTGCCGGTGGTGATCCGGTTGATCGATCCGCCGCTGCATGAGTTCATTCCGAAGGATCCCCGGAAGCAAGAGGAGCTGGCAAAGAAGATCGGCACGACCCGAGAGGCGATCCTGCGGCGCATGGAACAGTTGAGGGAATCGAACCCTATGCTTGGGCTGCGCGGGTGCCGTCTGACGATTGTTTATCCGGAGATCCTTGAGATGCAGGTGCGGGCGATTATCGAGGCGGCCATCGATTGTCAGAAGCG
>Ga0073928_10002187_pt1 | contig 34664 bp, 38 predicted proteins | sample PaiPotPPA55metaG_FD_76969 | JGI IMG/M metagenome (GOLD analysis project Ga0073928, IMG submission 76969) | Iron sulfur acid spring bacterial and archeal communities from Banff, Canada, to study Microbial Dark Matter (Phase II) - Paint Pots PPA... ... | reverse complement strand
GATCGAGTGGCTCAACGGCCATTCAGGAGCGCGGTAATCTGACGGCGCGCCTCTGCCCACGGAATCGGCTTTACCTTGCCGGAATCCAGTTGCTCGATACGTAAAGCAATCTCGCGATTCCACGCCTCTTCGACGGTTGGGTCCACGGTCTCGTCAAGGCTCTCGAGGAGTGACCCGGCGAGCGCGGCGCGTGCTTCTGGCGGGAGCGCGAGGGCTTTCTTCAGGAGCTCGGAGACTTCGGATGTCATAGAGGTATTTTACGCCTCGACGTCAATTGCCCATTTCTCCTGCCCGGATTGTACCAGCTACTTGCCGCCCGCCTTTGCCGGTTTCAGTTGTGTGCCCGGTGCCCCAGGGCCTTGAAACCTGGAATCCATGCAGCATTGCCTGAACCATGAAGCGAAGCTCGACGTATTCTCCACGTTCTTTGAGAGTTCTGAATTGCTTGCACTCATCCATTGGCGCGTTACTCGTTCATTTCGGGCATATTTTCTCCCAAGCTCTATGCATGTTTGTTCGAAAGGTAGGTACAAAAGAAAAGCGCGGCTCATGAGAGGCCGCGCGTGGCTATATCAATTTCGTGAGCTTAATTTTTTAAGCTATACCTCTATTTGTATCGAATTGCGAGGGGTAAACCATGCTACGGTTTAGAGAAATATATTTCCCTTCGTTTCCGCCGCTTAGATGTGATCGTGTAATTCCTGCCTATTGACAAGTTTTTGGAGGTTGTGAAGAAACGGTCAGTTTGGGCTTCTAGCTTGGGATCGACACAATGCAGCTGCCGCCGAACGATTTGATAAACTGAGAACTGTCCGTCCTAAGGCCGACATAGCTCGGTTGGTAGAGCAGCCGATTCGTAATCTGATTGCGTTGTACCGGGCTACTGAATACAAAGCGACTTAGCCCGTGCAGCGCGGTGTTGCAGCCGGGCCACGTGCCCGGCTTTTTCATTGCCCCAAACGCGTCCGTAACAAATCCCGCATTCCGCTTCTATGAATTCTGCTCGCGTTTCCAGTCCTCCAGCATCGCCTTCATTTGGTCACGAAGAATCTGAACCTTGGCAGGGTCAAGTTCTTGCGTTACCTGTTCGCAAAGTTCACGGAACTTGTTACCGTCGAAACCGTCAGTCAACAATCAACGACCTCACCGTTTCTTCCTGCCGCTCGTGCAAGCCGATAAGTTCGCTGAGCAACATCAGCATCACCCGTTCCGATTTGTGGACGCCGCTCGCGACTTTGCTAACATACGAGGCGTCTAGGCGAAGTTTGTTGGCCACCCGCCTATAAAGGCCGAGATGCAAACGATGGTTTTTTACCAATATCTCAGCACGGGCAGCGGACCGGGCGGACTTAACGACCCGGACGTGGTTCATCTCTTTCTTAACGCGAGCCAAAGTTTCAATTCTCGATTCTTTCCTCGTCAGAAGACCCCCTCCCCATCAGCGCTGCGGTTCCTCACGCTTCACAGGTTTTCGTTCGGTCAAGCAAAAACATCGGCGTTCTTCGGTGGTCATTTCGCGCCCAAAGACCCCAAAAAACCGTTCCTCGATGTCCATCTCGGCCTCTGGCTTAGGCTCGCTCATTGTATAGCCAGCGTACACCGAACACGTGACCCTAAAGCTGGTCAAAAGTGAACACATGCCCGGCTTTTTTCATTGCCCCCGAAACACGCTCCCGGTAAAGAGAACAGGAGGAAACTAATATGTCGCAGATTTTTCCAAACTTTGTGAGCGCCGGGACGGGTGGCCCAGCCTTTCGCGTTCTTTGCGAAGGCTGGGGGTTTCAATGCAACTGAAGGTGATGAACTGCAGCTGTCTGGTTTGTTGATACCGCTTCAGATTTGCTGCATGACTCCAGACTTCGACCGGCGTACGTTTCTTCTTTGTGACGGGTGAACGACCCCAGCCTTCGCAAAGAACGCGAAAGTCCGGGGCACCCGCTCAGTTCGTTCGAACGATTTGGTAAACTGGAGAACCGCACATCCCAAGGCCGACGTAGCTCAGTTGGTAGAGCAGCCGATTCGTAATCGGCAGGTCAGCGGTTCAAGTCCGCTCGTCGGCTCCAAAATTAGTATCCATCCGCGACTGTCCCCGCCCGCTACAGCAGGCCGCCAGTCTCGATCTCCAGATCATACAGCGCCAACTCCAGCTTCGTAATGGCGGTGGCGATCTCGGGATGATGCGCTCCGATCTTTTCTTGCAGCGCCTTTAGCGTCTGGTAAGCACTCTTAACGTGCTCCCCTACCCTGGCTGGATTTGATTCGGGATTTCGTTCGCTCTGGGTTTCCATATCCACTCACTCCCCTATTTCGCTCTTCGCTAAGGCTTATCTTATTCTACGCATCCGACGATTCCGGAAAGCGTCCGAGAATACCATGATGAGGAAGCTCTGAACTAACATTGCGAATGCTAGAGTCGGGCAGGCCTATGAGAGTCAACTTCGAAAACAGAGAGGAGAGCGTATGACGCGTGAAGCAAGATTGATATCCGGGATCATCCTTATCACAGTGCCCACCATTCAGTACGGCGGGTATTTCCTTTTGACCTCGTTGATGAATAAGAGCAGCGGTTATATGGAAAATCCACTGCGCCAAAATTTCTTCCGTGCGGGACATGCCCACGCGGGAGTTATTGTGATTCTTTCGTTAGTTTGCCAGGTGCTTGCGGATGCTGCGGTTCTTCCCGAACCTTTGATCTGGTTGGTTCGAATCGGAGTGCCGCTTTCAGCGATTTTGATCTCTGGTGGATTTTTCTTTTCCATGCTGCCGCCGGCTGCTACTCAGCCCAGCGGGGCAGTTTCTTTGATCTATGTTGGAGCGCTCATTCTTGCCGTCTCGGTAGTCACTCTAGGGATTGGCTTGATTAGAGTTCCTGCCTAGGCCGCAAAGAAAGTTGCTGAAGACGGCGTATCGCGTACGCGGCTTTCGTAGGAGATCCATGATTTTTTGGAAAGGTAAAGTGCTTACTCGGTGATGACGTGGTCCGCCCATTCAATCAGTGACACGAATATTGCCGGGCTGCCAAACTTCGCTCCGTAGTTACTCAGATCCGCTTCAGTCACACCCCTGGCCCGGGAACACGCACCGCACGCGTAGATCTGAACATGCTTAGAGGTGAGCTTATCCAGTGTTTCACCCACGGGAGGCCATCCGACTGGAGTGACTGCGTTGGCCAGTGTCTTTCGCATCAGTACCACTGCTTCGCCCAGCAAGTAAATCTGCACGTCGTGTCCGGCTTCCGCGAGCGCGAGACCATGCGAGAAAGGAAATGCCGCCTTGGTCGGATCGTCCGAGCCCCATGCGCTCTTCATCAGGATCTTCAGCGACTTGTGCGCGGTCTGACCCTGGAGAGAGCCTCCGGCCATAACGAAAGGTAGCGCTGCCAACTGGGCCAATCGTGTGAGGAAAATCCGGCGTGCCATAGGCTTCTCCTTAGTAACGGAGGCAGTCTAATCCATGTCCGGGGCGACTACAAACACTTCAAAATGGGAGCAGTCCGTGCGGATTACGGGGTCTCAGAGTATGCGGAATCCGCTTAGGAGCTCATCCAGGGATCAATGATATCGATGCCGCAATCCTGAAAATCTGCGACATTACGGGTCGCGAGCCTGGCTCTTCGGACTTGGGCGATGGCTGCGATCTGAGCGTCGGCGTGACTGATCGGTCTGCCAAGGGTCCGGCGCGTCGCCGCAATCCTCGAAAAGACTCGCGCCGAGTCGCTTTCAAAGCTGAAAATGCGCCCCGCCATATCCTCGGCAAACATCGCGTCCGCTGCTTCCAGCAGTTCGCCTCGGCGCTTGCCTTTCGCGAGCAGCTCAATTCCGTAAAAGATCTCTGCCTCTGTGATTGTGGTCGTGAAAAGTTCCGCTTCGGGCTGATTGCCAACCCACTGCACGACCCTCGGAGATGGCTTGGGTCTCATCAACTCCGATAGCACGTTGGTATCGAGAATGATCATCCTGGAAACTTTGGCGCTTTGCGTACAGCATCGCGGCGCGGCGCGGGCAACTCAACTCCGCCAAATACCGCAAATCGCCGGCGAACGGCTTCCGCGAGATGTCCTCTTCCAGGGGAGGCGGCGACCAGGCTTGAGCGTAAGATTTCCCTGGCCTCTTCTTCCATCGAACGTCCATGGTGCGCAGCCAAGACTCTCAAGCGAGTCTTCGTGGTCTCATCCAGCCGCCGGATGGTTAGTGTGGCCATGACAGCAATGATAGCAATGCTAGCATCGCTCGTCAACCTGTACCTACGGCGCTTCGATCAGTTCCATCTTTCCATCGCGAGTGCGATGCAGGACCATGATCTTGCCTTTTGGATCGCGGAATACGAATACGTCACGGTCGCGGAAGTGAGCTTCCTTAATCGCTTCTTCGATGGTCATCGGGCGAAGGGCCACGGAATCATCGGAGCGCACAAGGTGCACTTCGGTGGACTTTGCGATCGCAGGAAATCTGTGAACCAGTAGCGCCACCGATTTCCCTTTGGGTAGACCCGCCGCGGATTGCCCGTCCTCGCGCCCGTCTCCATTCCACCTTTTTAACGTCGCACTCTTTTCGCTTGGAGTCTTGTGATTGTGCCGTTTCTGGGTTCGCCAGCGAGTTTTGTACTTAACCGCCTGTTTTTCAAGATGCTCGAGAGCTTCGCTGATGGCGGCAGCCATGTCATGCGCTTGTGCCAATGCGATCAGCGGGCCGTTGCGGGGAGTAATAGTGATTTCGGCCTTGTTACGCCGCTTCTCGAGAGTGAGAACAACTTTGGTCTCAAACTTATCGCGTAGGATCTTGCGGATTTTTAACAGTCCGTTTTCAATTTCGTCGCGGACCGCAGTGGTGATTTCGTAGTGCCTTCCGGTATATTCCACGTTCATCGGAGCACTCCTCGTTTTACTTCTTTACTCTTCTTTGATGCGTGCTGGGGATGCGCATATCTTCGCGATATTTCGCAACCGTTCGGCGAGTGACCTGGATGCCTTGCGACTGCAGGATGCGGGTGAGTTGTTCGTCGGTTAACGGGCGGGCGGAATCTTCTTCCTCGATCAATTTCTTGACCCGGCGCTTCAGAATCAGCAACGATGTGTTGCCGCCCTCGGGGCCATTCACGCTTTCACTGAAGAAATATCGAAGCTCAAAAACGCCCTGCGGGGTATGAGCATACTTGTTGGCCACGGCCCGGCTGACGGTAGAGGGGTGCACGCCGATCTCTTCGGCAACTTCCTTAATCATCATCGGCTTAAGCTGATCAATTCCCTTTTCCAGGAAATCCCCCTGCCGGCTGACGATTGTGTAGCAGACTTTCACGATGGTCTGCTTGCGCTGCTCGATATTCTTAATCAACTGCATCGCGCTCTTATAGCGCTCTTTAACGTAGTTGCGAGTGTCTTTATCGTTGGTATCGCGGGTCAAAAGCCGCTTGTACGCAGGGTTCAGCCGCAATTGCGGTACATCATCATCATTCATTACAACGAGCCATTCGTCGCCGTGTTTTACGAAGGCTACGTCGGGCTCGATCAGGCGGGGCTGGCCTTTGTTGTAGCGCAATCCGGGTCGGGGATCGAGGGTGCGGATGAATTCGAGGGCTGCCTGCACCGCCTCGAGTGGGCGCGTCATGGCGCGCGCGATTTCTTTATATTGCTTGTTCTGAAGCGCGCGTAGATGTTGATCGACGACTGCGATGGTGTCGGCCAACAGTGTGTCGGTTGATTCGCCGTTGCCATTCTGGGTGGCCTTGTATTGCTGCTGGTGATACTTAAGCTGCTGAAGCAGGCACTCACGCAGATCGCGGCAGGCTACTCCCGGAGGATCCATCTGCCGGACTACTTCGAGGGCTTCGTGGAGATCGGCGAGATTGAAATTTACTTGAAAAACTGGCGCGGTATGACCATTCGGGTTGATGGCAAGAGGCGCAACTGGAACGACGGGTTCAGGCGGAGCAATCGCGGCTACCGTCGCCGGCGAGATTTGTACGAGAGAAGCGCCATCGCCAGTGCCCCATTGCGCATCGTCCGGGGACTCTTCTTCGAATGGCGATTCCTCTGGAACCTCATCTTCCAAAGCCGCGTCGAGTCCAAGAGCAGCAGCTTCTTTAACCACCTTTTCCACTAAGGAAGCGTCGGTCTCGGGCGATGCAGCGGGCGCTATACCCAGCAATTCTTCATCGCTGGCGATCAGATATCCATCTTCGCTGAGATTGCCAATTATGGCTTCCGCAGCCTCGCGCACTTCAGTTGTTACGGGGATCGATCCGAGTTGCCATTTCAGATGGTCGGAAAGATTGCTGGGCTTGGAAAGAAAATTCTCAAACGAAGGACGCTCGATCTCTTCCATTTCCCCGGGGCTGCGATAGCCGGGGTCGAGATACTCTTGAAAGAATGACCCGAAATCGATTTCTTCAAACGGATCTTTCTTTTCGACTGCCGTGATCGTATTTTCTTCCGGAGCCGGGCGGTCCCGCTCTTCCTCGCGCTGCCCAACTTCATCGATTAAAGGAACCGAGTCTTCCAATTCCTCGAGTACCGGATTCTCGACCATCTCGGCCGTGATCATGTCGCGCAACTCAAGCTTGTTAAGAGCAAGAACGCTGACCATCTGGACCAATCCCGGGGTCAGGATCTGCCTCTGCGAGACTTTCAAATGCAGCTTTGGTTGCAGCATCACCATAGAATCTGTCGTTGGTTAATAGCTTCTAGCTTCTAGCTTCTGGCTTCTGGCTAAATCTGCGCGGAACCAGCTAGGAGCAAGCAGCTAGGAGCCGACTTCACACCATCGAGAAACTTTCTCCCAAATAAACTCTGCGAACTTCAGCGTCAACGCCCAATTGTTCGGGCGTCCCGTGCCGGAAAATCCGGCCTTCATTAATAATGTAAGCTCTGTCGGTCACCGACAACGTTTCACGGACGTTGTGATCGGTGATCAGCACGCCAATCCCGCTTGCTTTGAGACCGCCGATGATCTTCTGCAAGTCAAAGACGGCAAGGGGATCAATCCCAGAAAATGGCTCATCCAGCAGAATGAATGTGGGATTGATGCAAAGAGAGCGAGCGATTTCGACCCGGCGCCGTTCCCCTCCCGAGAGGTCGTGCCCGCGATTCTGCCGGATATGCTCCAATCCCATTTGGTCAATCAGCTTCTCCATCCGTTCCCGGCGTTCGTGCCATGGAATCGGCTGCGCCTCTAAGACAGCAAGAATGTTTTCCTCTACCGTGAGCTTGCGAAAAACGGAAGCTTCCTGGGGGAGATAGCTGATTCCGTACTGACGTGCCCGCAGATACATAGGCACATCGGTAATTTCGTGGTCGTCGATTAGTATCCGGCCAGTGTCAGGGGGAATCAGGCCTACAATTGTGTAAAACGTCGTGGTCTTCCCGGCACCGTTAGGGCCAAGTAATCCAACAACTTCGCCCTGCTCAACGCGAAGGTTTACGCCATTTACAACTCTGCGCCCACGATAGGATTTGCCAATTTCGTCGGCGGACAGCGTGTGCATTTATCGTGCCACTCGCGTTTCGGTGACGGCGGGGGATTGTTTGCTACCTTCTACGAGCACCCTACCATCGTGCCCATACAAAGTCAACGAAACCCCGGTAATCAGGCCGTGTTCGGCATCAAAAATGCTAGGGGTTCCGCCGGTCATCACAAACTTGTCGTCAGCGGCCGTGTAAACCAGCTGGTCTCCTGAAGCCCGACGGCCATTTTGAGTAACGATAACGCCTCCGGAAGCCACGATTTTGTCCAGGGTACCCGCCGTTGCGGGTTTGGGACTGTCACTAGTGGTGCCACGAGCCTGAAGAAAACAATCCATCTGCGCGGCAGTTGCCGTTATGTCCTTACTAATGGCGACGACTTTCCCTTCGAAATGGACCTTTCGGGCGTCGTCAGAGTATGTCAGCCGATCAGCCGAGATGGCCATTGGCGTTACTCTGCCTGACTTGTCGGTTTGGGTGAGAGTCGTCGAGGCCCGCTGGTTTGGACTCCCTTGGGCCAGGACATAGCGCCGATCCCGATGAAACTCGATGGAGGGAGCTTCGACAGAACTTGCATCCTGCCAAAGCCGGACATTCCCTTTGTAAATCGCTACGGCAGGATTGCCAGTCGCAGTCATGCTTTCCCCAGTGACGTGGACAGGCTTGGCAGACGAGAGTAGGCCGGCTCCTGCCTGCTTTTGCTGAGAAGCATCGGTGGTTTTGACATCGCCTTCCGCGTAAGCGGTTCCAGTTAAGCGGTTGAGTCGGAACGCTTTTGCCGTGGTGACCATCCCCCCATCCGCGATGCGAGGCGAGCCTTGGAGCAGCAGAAGCTGATCTTGCGGAGTATACCGAGCGGTGTCGGCCCACGCTGTTATCCCACCGTCGGAGTATTTAAAGTCTCCTTTTTGGATTAGGACCGCGATTGCTCCATTTTGAAATTCGGCGTCAATGGTTTGACTTGTGCTAGTTCTGTCAGTCTTGCCTTGGGATTTGCTAACAATTCGCGAATCCGGGCCGCCATGGACAGTAGCGAGTTGTCCTTTACTGTCGAAGTGAGCTTCGAATTTTCCGGCGGTGATAACTGTCGTTCCAGCGGCTGCGTCGCCAGTAGTTGGAGAAAGGGTAATCCTCGGTGGCCCAGATGTTTCAGCCCGCTGGATCAAGCGTCCGTCGGCCAGGAAGAAGTTCATCGCCGGCGAGGTGAGTTCAAAATGCTGCGCCGATTTCGTTGACGCCAATTGGCCGGACGACCCCGGATGTTGCGTCAGCGTGACGCCTTGGTCGGCATAAACAGCCTTAAGAGTCTTGCTGTGCTGGTAGTCAAGAATGGCGCGCCCAGCCTTACCTCGTATCCCGTTCGCGTCAGACGTTGCAAAGCGAACATCGCCGGAAAGTACTGCCCGAGCGAGAACGGCAGGTTCACCGGCCATAAGAAGGTCCAATTGCTCTGCCCTGATCTCGATGCTTTGGACCCTGTTAGATCGGACAAGCACATTGCCTTGAGCTAGAACGCGTTCCAGTTTGTTGTCCGGTGACAAGAACACGGTGGCTGTGTCAGCTTCCGAACGTTCCGAACCCTCGATAATGTGAGGATGCTCTAGCACAAGCCTGCGCGGGGTCTTACCGATGGCGGCTTGATCGGCTCTCAGGAATATCGGTGACAAGCCAGCGAAGGAAACTTCTATTTGCGATTTGAGAGTCAAGACATTACTTGCGGCCGCATAGGCCAAACCGACCGCCGACCCTCGCACGTGCGCGACTTCGAATTCGACTTTACCGTCACTGTGGGCGTCGCCGGTTTTCTGATTGAAAATCAAGTCGGTGGTTCTGAGGTGAATAGGATTCCGCGAGCCGGCGGGAGCGGACTGGTCGGGCTTGCCTAAGCCTCCTGCGTTCGACTCCAGATCAATCTGTACTTCGCCCTTCCCAATCACGTCGCCGGAACTCGCGTCGTATTCGAAATCTTTGCCACTGATTCGGTCAAAGCGGCCGGAGTCCCGTCCGTAGACAGTGATCTCGACGTCATGCAGTTCCTCTCTTCCGCCTGCTTTGAACTGCACCGCATTGCTGGCTTCAATCTTGAAGAGTGAATGCCCCTGCAAAGACTTGGAGACTGTAAATCCCTTGGCGCTCCGCTGAATCTCAATCCCCATCTTTTCCGGCACCTGCTTCAGCGCATTCTGCACTCGGTGCCGTGAACGGAAATAGGATCCAGCCACTACAAGAACCAAGGCGATCGCGGACGCGGCAAACCAGCGTCGCAAATGCGGAATTCGGAGGGGCACTGCTTCAGTTTACTTGATTGGATCGGTCATCTTTCGATCGATCATCCGCGCCGTACCAGCGTTCCGGCAATCATGTCGTGCAGCGCCTGCTTTCGGTCGGTAAATCCGGCCATGATATATCCGATAAACATAATCATGGCTGAAATGTATTTGCAGAAATGTCTAGCCGTGGCTCGAGCGAAGGAGATGCGGTTGCCCTGTAAATCCGTTACTTTCATTCCAAGTACCATCTTGCCCAGCGTAGCCTGCTTCGACGAACTTTCCATGGCAGCTTCGTAAAGCCATGAGGCAAACAAGCCGAACACTGCGCCAATCCATATTGCTATGATGCCCGGACCTCGGCCCGTTGTGGCGATAGCTCCGGCAACGCCGACCATGAGACCCACGGCAAACACGACAGGGGTGACCACAGCTTGAACTATGATTCCGTCAATTATCGCTGCGACGAAGCGTATCCAAAAGCCCCCGTAGGCTTTGGGTGCGCCAACAGGACTCAGGACTGCTGGGTTGCCAGCCTGTAAGTATTGAGCCTGCGGAGGCGCGACCAAAGTTGCATCCGGCCCTGCCAGCCTGTTCGAGACTGGAAGTGCGTCCGCGAGCGGCGCACCGCAGATGGAACAAAATTGTGCGTCGGATGAATTTTGTGAGCCGCATTTACTGCAAAAAATTGTGCCGATAGTCATGACGCCGAGACTATATCCGGCACAGTAACCTGTGTAAAGGGCGGCGGAACGCAAATTGGACGAATTTTAGGTTTGGACACTAGAAATTTCCTGCACCTTCCTGAGTTCGGGGAAAATTCCTGCCCAGATCGCGATCACGATGAGGGTCCCGATGCCTCCCAAGACTACTGCGGGGACTGCTCCGAACCAGTGCGCCGTCAGTCCCGATTCAAATTCTCCCAGCTCGTTGGAGACGCCGATGAAAAGCATGTCAACGGCGTTTACCCGGCCGCGCATGCTGTCGGGCGTGCCCAACTGAACCAGCGTCCCACGAATGACTACGCTGACCATGTCCGTTGCCCCCACAAGAAGTAATGCGATCATTGAAAGCACAATGCTGCGTGACAACGCGAAGAGGATTGTGAACACACCGAAACCTGCAACGCACCACAACATAGTTGCGCCGACATGCCTTCGCAGAGGCCGGTGCGCGAGAAGAACAGCCATGATCGCCGCTCCCACGCCTGGAGCGCTGCGCAAGAGTCCCAATCCCCATGGTCCGCTATGAAGGATTTCCCGCGCAAAGACTGGCAGCAGCGCCACCGATCCGCCGAGAAGCACAGCGAACATATCCAGTGAGATCGAGCCGAGAATAATTTTCTCGCGCCAGATATACCGAAAGCCGGCTAGGACAGTGTTCCAATTGACTTCTTCTCGCGGTGGCGCCTTAGTTCGCAATTCAATGCGCAGCGTTGAGATCACTGCTGCTACCGAAACCAGAAGCGCAGTCGCATAAACCGGCGATGCTCGGCGAAAGAGGGCATAGACCAGCCCACCTAAGGCCGGACCAAGGATGGTCGCAGTCTGGAAAATGCTCGAATTCCAAGCTACTGCATTGGGGAAATGTTGCTCTGGGACTAACTGCGGCAGAAGCGAACGCGAGACTGGTCCATTGAAAGAACGCACGATTCCCAACAGGACCAACACAACATAAATTGGATAAACCGATGCCAGACGAAGCGACGAAACGGCCAACAGCAACGCCGAGCACACCGCAAAACCCGCATAGCACAGAATGAGCAGTCGGCGGCGGTTGAACCGGTCGGCAGCGTGGCCGGAAATGAGGAACAAGAAAAAGCCGGGCAGAAATTGGGCCAAGCCCACCAAACCGAGGTCTAGCGCGCGGTGGGTAATGTCGTACACTTGCCATCCAACTGCAACGGATAACATCTCGAGCGCGGTGACGATACAAAAGCGTGCGATCTGGTAACGCAGAAAATTCGGATAAGTAAAAGCAACGCGGCCAGAATTTATGCGATCGGGAGAGGTCGCCATCGACTTTACTGTGACATAGAATCGTGTCGGCGAAAATCCGATTTGCAGTAACCACGAAGCTCAATGAATCCTGCCGCTCTATTAAATCTGCAAAATGTGCGTGTTATGCGCGGAGACAGGATCGTACTTGACGATTTTAGCCTCGTCGTTGGCAGGGATGAGCGGGTCGCGATTCTCGGTCCCAACGGGTGCGGGAAATCCACGCTTGTCAAGACCATCACGCGGGAGTGTTATCCAGTAGTTCGCACCGGATCGACGATGACAATTCTCGGTCATGAGCGCTGGAACGTTTTCGAGCTTCGGTCCATGCTGGGTGTAGTCTCCAACGACTTAATGTCGGCGGTCACAGGCCAGGCCACTGGATTGGATGTTGTGCTTTCAGGATTTTTCAGTAGCATCGCGATTTTTAGCAATCACGCAGTAAGCAATGCGCAAAGAGATTTGGCTTACGCGACTCTCGCGCAATTAGAAGTACCGCACTTGGCGGATCGCCCGGTGCGCGAGATGTCATCCGGCGAGGCCAAGAGAATCGTAATCGCCCGGGCTCTGGTGCATCGTCCACGAGCTTTGTTGTTCGACGAACCGAGCAATTCTTTGGATGTTCTGGCTCGACACAGTTTGCGCCAGACTATGAGTCTGTTGGCCAACTCAGGAATTGGAATCGTGATGGTCACTCATGATTTGTCCGACATTGTTCCCGAGATTGACCGAGTCGTGTTGATGCGGAATGGGAAAATTGTGGCAGATGAGAAGAAGGAAGAAATACTAACCGCCGAATGTTTAGGAGAATTGTTTGGAACTGGTGTCGAAGTCGCCCGGCGCGACGGTTTCTATCATTTATGGTAACGCGGCGCGCAGCCTGCCGAGGCTTCCAGCACCTCTCCGGACAGCATCGATGAATTGTATGTTCTTGAGCGCATCAGGCGTCACTTGATTGCCATTTCTCGATCGCTCAGTCTCGAATTTCCTGTCATTTCTTGATAGCTCGATGCGGGTTAGGGCGCGACTAATAATCCGGGCGAGATCACTCCCGTATTCCGGAGGGCGGTCTTCCCGCAACAGACGCTTTGTCTTCTCGGCTGAAAACCACGTAGGAGTGCGGCCAGACTCTTGCGGCGATTCAAGGCGCGATACTTCGCAGAGGTGGGCATTCACTATAACTGTCTTCTCCGATGCTCGTTGTGACGGCTCGTTCCCACGCGAGTAGCGGCTGAAGCACGCTTCCTCCATCCGGCCATGCACTCCCGCTTCTTCGAAAGCCTCAAGCGCCGCGGCTTGGGCGTGCGTCAATCCAGGCTCGGCATTGCCTTTGGGGAAAATCCATCGCCCGCCGCGCGTCCGCACCAGCAGGAATTCAACCGAGTCGTTGCGCACTCTGTAACAAACTGCGGCGACCTGCTGACATTCTCGCAGCTTGCGAAGATTGGCCAAAGGAACGAACTTCAGGGAGGAATCAGCAGTCCGAGACAACCGTACTGCGCGCCTGGGGGGATTCACGACGTCTTTACCCATAGCAGCAGAGTGCCCGATGCTATGCGCTTTCGCTAGAGACCAGATTGGTTCAGGCGGGAATCGGTGTCAGGAATCTTTCTACCTACTTGCGTTCTGTTGTTCCGGTGGAACATTATTTTGTTCTAAGGATTGGCGGCGAAACCGCCAGCGGCACGCGCCAGGAGACCTTTGGAGAATCTGTATTGTCTTCGCTGCAATCGGGAGCTAGAAACCGGACACAAGTCCGTCGCTCTATATATGTTCGCGCAGACGGTGGGAATCAGGCCGCGCCAGAAATCGATGGCGCAGAGGATTTGTTTCTGCCCGCAGTGTTCTGTATCGCTGGCGATGGGACCTCCTCCTGAGGGAGCTCTAAACGTCGCCGCATGGAAGATGATTCGCGAACTGGTCTCCGCAGACCCCGCATTAAACGACGCGGCGTGGGAAACCCTGCGCGGGATTGTGGGATTGTTGCCTGCTACTGGAACTGAAGGTGGCGCGCGTCCGGTGAATGGTGGCGGATACTTCGAGTTTTGACGTGGCGGTGCTTCCGTAGAACTATGCCGCTCCATCCGCGGCGGACGCGATTTTCGCCTTCGATTCCACATTCTTTGCCAACTTGAAATCCTTTAGCGAAAGTTCAATCCCACCGAAATCTGGATGGTCGTTTTGGCCGACTGTGAAAGCAATGTCGAGTGTGTCCCCCGGGAGGAACCGCGACTGTTGGAAGCGCTCTGCCATGTGCCATCCTAGCGCGTTGTACGTAATTGCTTTTCGCCAATCTCCATTGCGCCGTGGAAAATCAGCCGAGTCGGGATGACATCTCGGCGTCACCGCCCTTGCAATCTCGTTCAGTTCCTCGTCTGCTGCGTTGTCCGAAATATCCGGAGCCAGTCTCAGTTTGATGTGCTTGTCTTTCATTACTTGTGGAGGAGACATCAGCCTCACATCGCGAGCCGCGAATACTGGTTCAGGATTGCCCACGCCGAACGGCTCCATGCGGCACAGCGCGTGATACAACTCTGGCGTCACGCAGTCGAGCGGAAGTTCAGCCTCCACTTTCAGAACAGGTTCAAAATCGCTCACGCTCAAATGATCGCGGGCATAAACGTCCAAATTCCGGCATAACTCCGGCACGGCCGCCGCTGGCATGGAGAACCCAACAGCATGCGCGTGACCGCCGTAGCGCGAAAACAGGTGTCCGCAAGATTCAAGCGCATTCAGGAGGTGAAATGCCGGAATCGAGCGTCCCGAACCGTGGGCGGTGTCACCATCTGTCGAAATGATTAGCGTGGGGCGGCCATAGCGTTCGACGACGCGGGTCGCCGTGATTCCAATCACTCCGCGATGCCAGCCCTCGGCGTCGATGACCATGCAAAACGCGTCTCGCAATGCTGGCTCGCGTTCAAAACGTTCGTCGATCGCTACGAGAATTCGCCGCTCCTCTTCCTGACGCTCTCCATTGAGCTGGTTTAGTTTTGACGCGATCTCTCTCGCGCGGCCTGAGTCTTTTACGCCGAAGAGTTCAATGACATCGCTGGCAATGTCCATGCGGCCCGCAGCGTTGATGCGAGGTGCAATCCGAAATGCGACTTCCCCGGACGTTAGTGGACGCCCACCGAGCTGCGAAACTTCCAGCAAAGCCTTCAGGCCGGGGTTAACCGCCGACCGCAAGGCGTCCAATCCAATTTTTGCGAACACGCGGTTCTCGCCGGTTAAAGGAACTGCGTCCGCAATCGTGGCGATGGCCACGATTTTCATGAACGATGTCAGTAGTCGCGACTGATCTTTTTGCGGAAGCAACCGCTCCATTAACGCCTGCGCTAGCTTGAACGCTACTCCGGCACCGCAAAGAGCTTTGCACGGATATTCACAACCCGCCTGGTTCGGATTCAAGACAGCTAGTGCGTGCGGCATTTCATCCCTGCCGGGAATGTGGTGATCGGTGACGATCAGATCGACGCCAACCCGACGCGCAGTTTCGGCGGCGGCAAAGGCGCGGATGCCAGAGTCAACGCTGATAATTAATTGGATACCTGCGGATGCAGCGGCTTCGATGACGTCGCCGCGAAGATCGTATCCTTCGCGAATTCGGTGCGGAACGTGAAAATCTGCAGCACCGCCGCAGAGTTCAATCGCGGTTTTTAGAATGACGATAGCGGTAGTGCCGTCAACATCGTAATCGCCATAGATAAGAATTCCTTCTTTTCGTTGAATAGCAGCCGCAAGCCGATCCACGGCGGCTCTCATGCCTTTCATGTCATATGGCGAGTGCAGGTGCGCAATTGAAGGAGAGAGACATCTTTCTGCGAGGTCAGGCTGATCGATGCCGCGCGCAACCAGAAGGCGGGCAAGGATGGCAGCTAGTTTCGCGTCGCGAAGGTTTAGCGCAGGGATTGATCGAAGGTGAGCCGCGAGAGTTTCTATTTTTACCCGGTCGTTCGGTTGATCAGTACTTCGCAAATTCCAGCGCACAAGCTAACTTTCTTCGTCGAATCCGGACCCGTCAATAGGTATGCCGCCAAATTCTTCCGCCATCTCCAACAGATTTTGATAGCGTTCATTCCACTCGGTGGAGACTTCATACACCATCATGATCCCCTGATGCGGGAAACCGAGCTGAATGAATCCGGTCTTACCGAGATAAGTACGCAGCCAACGGGCGTCCTCAAGGTCTTCCTCATTCGAAAATTCGACGTCGCTCAGGCTCTCCATTAGGGTTTCCAACTCGTCACTCTTCAACGCCCAAGCGTCCATGGTCAAAAAAGTGGCGCCCGATGCTTTCGCTAGTTCCACGAAGTCTTTCCAACTTTCGGGATTGTCGCCAGGTTTCCAGACGACTCGTTGAACCTCGTCGTAATCGACATATCCGGGGAAGCGCCGCATGCCGTGGCCTTCAATGAATGCGACCATGTCGTCCTTGAGGCTGGCGAGATTGTCAGTGGTGGACATTGCTGGATTATTCTAAGCCTGTACGGATAGTTTGTCGTTATCAGTCAGTGGGACCGTAATTTCCGTGGACGGCTCGTTGACACTTCACTCCGCAAGGTGCTAATTTTAATGGTTCCCAAGCCTTCTTCACCCGAGAGACCTTCAAGCAAATCATGGACGAAACGCTACGAGAGATAGGCGAATTACTGCTCCAGTCCATTCCGACCGTCGTCTTCATGGTGCTGCTTTACGGATTGTATAGTGTGCTGGTCGACAGGCCGCTGGCACACGTTCTAGCTGAGCGTCGCAGCAAAACCGAAGGGGCAATTGAAAAAGCCCGGGCAGATATGGCCGCGGCCGAGGCTCGTACCGCCGAGTATGAAGAGAGATTGCGCGAGGCAAGACTCGCAATGTTCAAGAGGCAGGAAGCCAGGCGCGAGCAATTTGCTCAAGCTCGAGCCGCGGTGGTGGCCGAAGCCCGCACCAAGGCTCAGGCGCAGGTAGCAGAGGCGCGAGCAGGCATAGAAAAAGATAAAGTCGTGGCACAAGAGACATTGCAATCCGAAAGTGGGAGACTTGCAATTGAAATTATTCAGACCGTGCTGCGTCCGTCGAATCCAGAAGCTCCAGTAGGTACCCGATAAAATGCAGATTCGAAGAATCCTTCATATTGCGTTGGTACCCGCGGTCTTCCTTTTGCTCTTGTGGATAGGTGACGCCCAAAAGATTGCTCACCGCACAGGTCTAAGCCTAGAGCAAGCCACATGGTTGGGAACCTTGGTTAACTTTACGGTCATAGCGGGGGCTATCCTGTGGGCATCCAAGAAATACTTGCCTGGAATGTTTAAGAACCGCACCGCTTCCATCCAGCAGGCGATGGCAGAGGCCCGCAAGACTAGCGAAGAAGCCGATCGCCGCCTCGCCGATATCGAAGCCCGCCTTTCTAACTTAGGAAAAGAGATCGAAGAAATGCGAGTGGCGGCGGAGAAAGAAGCAGCAGCCGAAGAGGCCCGCACTAAGGCGGCCGCCGTCGAAGATGCCAGAAGGATTGTGGAATCGGCGGAGCAGGAAATCGCCGCTGCAGCCCGAGCGGCGCGGCGGGAGTTGACCGCATATGCTGCGGATCTCGCCGTTTCACTCGCTCGCAAGCAGATCCATGTGGACGCGGGTACCGATCAGGATTTGATACGAAGTTTTGCCCGGCAGCTGTCCGATGCGAACCCGGGGAAAACCCAAGGATCCAGTTAAGAAATGGCTTCCGTAACCAACACTTACGCTCGGGCGCTCGCGGATGTGGTGTTCGACCGCAAACTCGATCCCCAAAAGGTTCTCCGGGAAGTGCAATCGCTCAACGACTTGGTGGCAAGCAGTAAAGATTTGCGGGAAGTGTGGGAGACGCCCTCGATCACCGCGGAGAAGAAACGCGCGGTGCTGGATGCAATCGCTTCCCGGGAAGGTATTTCTAAGGAAGTTCGCAATTTTGTGGCAGTCCTAATCGATCATCGACGAGTTAATTTTTTCTCGGAGATCGCAAAACAATTCGAGCAAGAGTTAAGCCAGCGCCTGGGATTCGTTGAAGCCGAGGTCACGAGCGCGCGTGAGTTGAGTGGTCCGGAACGAGGCGTTCTGGAATCTGAAGTTGCGAAGTTGACGGGGAAAAAGGTTCGGGCACAATACTTTCGCGACGAATCGCTGCTAGGAGGAGCCGTAGTAAGAATAGGAAGCACCATCTACGACGGTTCGGTAAATGGGCAGTTGAATAGAATTCGAGAGCAAATCGCTTCTAGCTCCTAGCTTCTGGCTAATACTATTTAGTCAAAGTCAATGCAGCGCGAATTAAGCTAGAAGCCAGGAGCTAGAAGCTGATCTTATGGCACAAATCAAAGCAGACGAAATTACGCAACTGATTCGCTCGCAGATCGAGAACTACGAATCAAAAATCGCTGTCGATGAAGTCGGCACTGTGGTCACATTGGGCGACGGCATCGCGCGCGTCTATGGCCTCGACAAAGTCATGGCCGGCGAACTTCTTGCTTTTCCACACGACCTCGCTGGAATCGCCATGAACCTCGAGGAAGATCAGGTCGGAGTCGTGTTGCTCGGCGACTACACCGAAATCCGCGAAGGCGATGAGGTCAAACGTACCGGAAGGATTATGAGTGTTCCGGTCGGCGATGCCATGATTGGCCGGGTCGTGAACGCGCTGGGCCAGCCTATCGATGATAAGGGCCCCATCGCCACCGATCGCACCATTGCTTTAGAACGCCTGGCGCCCGGAGTTATCGATCGTCAACCCGTTCGCGAGCCGATGGCAACGGGACTCAAGGCGATCGACAGCATGATTCCAATTGGCCGCGGACAGCGCGAATTGATCATCGGCGACCGCCAAACCGGCAAAACCGCAGTTGCGCTCGACACCATCATCAACAATAAGGGCAACGACCTTATCTGTATTTACAACGCGATTGGGCAAAAAAGATCGTCCATCGCTCAGGTCGTTAAGATTCTGACTGATTACGGCGCAATGGATTACACAATCGTTGTGGCCGCATCGGCTTCCGAGCCGGCGCCGATGCAGTACATCGCGCCTTATGCAGCGTGCGCAATGGGCGAACACTTTCGCGACACCAAGCGTCATGCGCTGGTTATCTATGACGACTTGTCGAAGCACGCCGCGTCTTATCGTGAAATTTCTTTGCTGCTGCGCAGACCTCCCGGGCGCGAGGCGTATCCCGGAGACGTTTTTTATCTGCACTCCCGCTTGCTGGAGCGAGCTTCGAAACTGAGCGATAAGAATGGCGGAGGCTCCCTCACTGCATTGCCAATTATCGAAACTCAGGCCGGCGACGTTTCGGCGTACATCCCGACGAACGTAATTTCGATCACCGATGGACAGATATTCCTCGAAACCGACCTGTTCAATAGTGGTGTGCGGCCAGCGGTAAACGTCGGAATCTCCGTGAGCCGCGTCGGTGGTAGCGCCCAGATTAAAGCTATGAGGCAAGTTGCCGGAACATTAAAGCTCGATCTGGCGCAGTACCGCGAACTGGCGGCATTTTCGCAATTTGGCAGTGACCTGGATAAAGCCACTCAGGCGCAGTTGAATCGCGGGCAGAGACTGGTCGAAGTCCTGAAACAAAAGCAGTTTTCGCCTTTGCCATTTTCAAAGCAGATTCTAGTAATTTTCGCAGGCACGAGCGGTGCCTTTGACGACTTGCCCGTGGAACAGATCCGTGACTTTGAGGCCGAACTCTACAAATATGTCGACGCATCCCATCCAGGACTGCTACGCACGATCATGGAAAAGAAGGTTCTCGACGACAGCTTGAAAGCTGAAATGACTAAGGTGATTAAGGAAGCAAAAGACACATTCGTAGCGGACCGGAAAGCAGTAGCAGCTAAGTAAAGGTTTAGCTAAAAGCTAAGCGCCAACAGCAAAGAGCTGGTTTCTATGGCCAACATTCTCGACATACGAAGGCGCATTCGCAGCGTGATCAACACGCGGCAGATCACCCGCGCCATGAAAATGGTGTCGGCAGCGAAACTGCGGAGAGCGCAGGAACGCGCCTTGGCGGCACGTCCTTACGCGCAAATGCTTACCAATGTGCTGAAGTCTTTGGTCTCACGAGTGGAACTCTACGATCCACAGACAGGAGAATTGCGGCATCCTCTATTGGCGCATCGCGAAGAACACAACGTGCTCTTGATTGTTGTAACTGGCGACAAGGGCCTGGCGGGTGCGTTCAATACAAATATTTTGAAGGCTGCAACTCGATTCCTCGAGTCGAAAAAAGATAAAAATATCGAGATAGAAGCGATTGGGCGCAAAGGGCGCGACTTCTTGCGGCGCCGCTTTCCAGTAACTGAGCCCAGGTCTCCCGGGGCAAAGGAAACGTCACAGGTTGCGCTGATCGGTGAACACATTGGCGTCCTGAACAAACTTGAATATTCGATGGTGTCTGAGATCGTGGATCGAGTGGTTGACCGATACAGCAATGAGGCGATTGATTCCGTTTATCTGGTTTACAACGAGTTCAAATCGGTGATCGCTCAGCGGTTGGTAGTCGAAAAAATATTGCCCGTCGAGAAGATTGGGACCGCCGAGGTAGCCCAGGCGGAGGGGATGAGTCTAGAAGAAAAGCAGCGGGCCATCGAAGCTGCCAAAGGCGCGGGAGTGCGCCTTCGCCCTCAGGACACGCGTGATATTGATACTACCGCTGAGAAGTTTGCGACTGCCCCTGTGGATTACATCTACGAACAGTCTCCGGAAGAATTGTTTCGCTCACTGCTGCCGAAATATGTGAAGATCCAGATTTTTCGCGCCTTGATGGAGTCCGTGGCCGCCGAACACGCGGCTCGGATGACGGCAATGGACGCCGCCAGCAACAACGCCACCGACATGATTGATTCACTGACGCTGGCAATGAACCGGGCTCGCCAGGCCAAGATTACGAAAGAGATTATTGAAATCGTTAGCGGGGCAGCGGCCGCTTGAGCGGCTTCTAGCTGCTAGCTGAATACATTAGTTTAAGAAGAAATCGTTTCATTTTCACAGTTCAGCTCTAGCTACGAGCTAGGACCAGGAGCGAACTTTTTCATGCCAGAAAATGTAGGACGTGTAGTTCAAATTGCGGGTCCGGCGGTGGACGTTCAATTCTCCGTCGCGACCATGCCGCCGATTTATCAGGCCATACGCGTGGTCAGCGACGGCTTTACCGTTCCTTCTCCGGTGAACGTTGTGCTCGAAGTGCAGCAGCACTTGGGAGAAGGCCGCGCGCGCTGCATCGCCATGGAAGCGACCGAAGGCATGGTCCGCGGCATGAAGGCCATCGATCAGGGGGGGCCTATCACTGTGCCCGTTGGTCACGGAACTCTGGGCCGCGTGATGAATGTGATAGGAGAACCCGTCGATAATCTTGGTCCAATCCAGTATAAGGAGCGGCTTCCCATTCATCGGCCAGCTCCATCATTTGAAGATCAGGCTACCAGCGCTGAAATGTTTGAGACTGGAGTGAAGGTCGTCGACCTGATCCAGCCTTTTCTAAAAGGCGGCAAAATTGGATTGTTCGGCGGCGCCGGCGTAGGTAAGACAGTTTTTATTCAGGAACTGATTAACAACGTCGCCAAACAGCATGGGGGATTCTCTGTATTCGCTGGAGTGGGCGAACGCACTCGCGAGGGTAACGATCTCTGGCTCGAGATGACCGAGTCGGGGGTAATCAAACCTGGCGATCCCGAGCACTCCAAAGCTGCTTTGATTTACGGGCAAATGACTGAGCCGCCCGGCGCGCGGTTGAGAGTCGCGTTGACGGGACTTACGGTCGCCGAATATTTCCGCGACGTCGAAGGCGCGGACACACTCCTATTCATCGACAACATTTTCCGCTTTACTCAAGCGGGATCAGAAGTATCTGCGTTACTGGGACGAATGCCCAGCGCCGTCGGTTATCAGCCCAACCTCGCGACCGAGATGGGCGAATTACAGGAGCGCATCACCTCTACTAAAAAAGGGTCAGTCACGTCGGTGCAGGCGATTTACGTTCCGGCTGACGATCTCACAGACCCCGCGCCAGCAACGACATTCGCTCACTTGGACGCAACGACGGTTCTATCGCGAGCTTTGACCGAGATTGGAATTTATCCTGCCGTCGATCCGCTTGCTTCAACCTCTCGTATTTTGGACGCGCGCATTGTTGGACAAGAGCATTACGACGTTGCACAGGCCGTAAAGAGAACATTGCAGACTTATAAAGATCTGCAGGACATCATCGCGATTCTCGGCATCGATGAACTCAGCGAAGATCAGAAAGTAACCGTCGCGCGAGCCAGAAAGATCCAGCGCTTCCTGTCACAGCCATTCTTCGTTGCCGAACAGTTCACCGGTTCTCCGGGGCGTTATGTGAAAATCGCAGACACGGTGAAGGGCTTCAAAGAAATTACGGAAGGTAAGCACGACGACATTCCCGAACAAGCTTTTTACATGAAGGGAACGATGGATGAAGTGCTCGAAGCCGCAGAGAAAATGAAGACAGCAGCCTAGCGTATGGCACAAACATTCCATCTCGAAATCGTCACTCCTGAGAAGATGATCGTGCGCGACGAGGCAGAGGAGATGCAGATTCCGGGCAAGAGCGGATATTTGGGTATTCTTCCGGGCCACGCCCCTCTGATCACCGAACTTTCTTCCGGGGAACTCAGCTACCACAATGGCGGTCAGACGCATCGCTATGCCGTCGTGTGGGGATTCGCGGAGGTTCTTCCAGATAAAGTCACAGTCCTTGCCGAAGCCGCGGAACGTCCCGAAGATATCGACGTTAACCGTGCCGAGTCCGCGAAGAAGCAAGCCGAAGAACATCTCAAGACCGGCAAGAGCGAAGAAGATTTCACCCGAGCGGAAGAGGAACTAAAGGCCGCAGAAACCCGCTTAGAAGTCGCTGGAAGAAAAACCTAGCGGCGGCTGGGTTCAGAAGGATCCGATTAACCGATGACCAAAGTGGAAGCCATCATTCAAACCGCAAAGTTGGAACCGGTGAAGAATGCGCTACGCGACATCGGCGTCGAAGGGATGACCGTCACCGAAGTTCGCGGACATGGGCGTCAAAAAGGACATACCGAGGTCTACCGCGGGCGTGAGTACACGGTGGATCTAATTCCCAAGATCAAGATCGAAATGGTGCTCGCCGACGACATGGTCGACAAAGTAACCCAGGCCATAGTCAGCACTGCACAGAGCGGCAAGATCGGCGACGGCAAGATTTTTCTGTCGCGGATTGATGAAGCCATCCGCATTCGTAACGATCAACGCGGTGAAGGTGCACTTTAGACCTCAAAAGTCTCTATCCTTAGCTCCCCTGAAATCTGCTTTTACGGCTCTGAACGTATTCATCAATAACAATTCCTGATCTTCCCCATAAATAGTTTCGATTTCCGTGACCTGTCACATGCGGATAGATTGGCAGTTGCGCCTGCGGTCAGAGCGCGGTTGTAAAGCATAGAGTTTCGAGGAATTAGGATCTCTATTCGCAGCCTAACCATCCCGGAGCAGCGGTCATGACCTCGGCATCGTCGCTGAGCAGCGAACTGCGAGATCTCTATTCCGAAGAATCCACTCGAATACGTCAGGAGTTCTTCGCAACGGGAGATGGCCGGGCTGCGATTGCACAACGAAGTACTCTGGTGGAGAGCGTACTGCTCCGGCTTTGGAAGGACATAATTTCCTCGGACGAATCCGGTCCCAAGAACTTTGCTTTGGTGGCCGCCGGTGGATTTGGACGACGGTGGCTTTTTCCGCACTCTGACGTCGACGTACTCTTTCTTCACGCTGATAGCGACATTGAAGCGGAATACAGAGACCGCATCCGCCGATTCTCACAGGAACTTTGGGACCTACGGATGAAACTGAGTCCGGCCACCCGAACTCTGGCCGAGTGCGATCGTCTCGAACTTGACAATGTCGAGTTCACGATTTCGCTGCTCGACTCCCGGTACCTCGCGGGGGATCAAGAGTTATTCACCCGTTTGCATGACAAGCTCATTCCAAAACTGATCATGCGCGAGATGCTGCCCATCGTGCAACGGCTGGCTGAAATTACCAGATCGCGCCACGCAAAATATGGCAACACCGTTTTTCATTTGGAACCCAATGTCAAAGAAACACCGGGCGGTTTACGCGATTACAACGTAGCCTGCTGGCTGGCTTTAATTTCCTCGATGGATAAATTGCGCGACTGGCCCGATCAGAAAACTCTTCTCCCAATTTCAGCCCGCAAGCAGTTTGAGCCGGCTCTCGAATTTCTGATGGCTGTCCGCTGCTTTCTGCATTTTCGGCAGGGACGGGATGACAATTTGTTGCTATGGGAAGCACAGGACGAGGCTGCGGCCCGCAAAATCGGTTTCTCCGAGGATCAGGAGATGGATGCCGCCGATTGGATGCGAATTTATTTTCGTCATGCGCGTGCGCTGAATCGGGCCTCAATGCAACTGCTTGAAGAAATTCCGGCTGCACGCTCCTCACTCTATAAGCATTTTCAGAATTGGCGTTCGCGGGTTTCGAATGCGGATTTTTCCGTGGTCGATGGCTTGATCTATTTACAGCAGCCATCGGCCGTTCAAGATCCGGAACTGCTCCTGCGCATGTTTGACTTCATGGCCCACCATGGCCTGAAGCTCAGTACAACTACGGAATACCGCATCGAACAGGTCTTGCCGTCCATGGCTGCAACTCCTCCGCAGGGTGCGGAGCTTTGGAGATATTTGCAGGTCATACTCATCGAACCATTTGCCGCGGACGCCCTGCGCGCCATGCATTCCCTGCGATTACTAACTTTGTTATTACCGGAGTTGAAGTTGATCGATTCGCTTGTCGTTAGAGACTTTTATCACCGCTTCACAGTGGACGAGCACTCGTTCCTCGCAATCGAGAGCCTGCATCGGGCCAGCCAGTCGCAATCAGAATGGGATCAGCGATACGGACGAATCCTCCAAGAACTGGAGCGTCCCGAACTGCTTTATCTGGCTTTGTTGCTGCATGATGTTGGGAAAGGTGTGCCGGGAGGAAGCCATGTGCAAGCCAGCATTCAGATCGCGCGCGATTGCATGGACAGGCTGGACCTCGAGCCGCAAGACCGCGAGACAGTTCTGTTTCTGATCGGCAGTCATCTGGATATGTCCGCCACTTTGCGGCGCGACATTTTTGACCCCGAAACGGTGCGAGTGTTTGCGGAAAAAATGGGCACACCTGAACGTCTGAAGATGCTTTGTCTGCTGACTTATGCAGATATTAAAGCGGTCAATCCTGAAGCGCTCACTCCATGGAAGGCAGAGAATGTCTGGCAACTCTACATCGTCGCGTCAAACTTCTTGAATCGTCATGCCGACCAGCGGTTAAATCCAGATGCGGACGACGAAAGTCTGTCCCGGCTGAAGAGTCTTGCACCAGTCGCCGGTAAAAGCATTAAGACTTTTCTGGAAGGATTGCCTAAGCGATACTTGCGAACTTATCCCGCGGAAGAGGTCCTGCGCCACTTTGAAATGTCGGAGCAGTTGGTTCAGGAACAGGTCAAGCTCGACCTTAAGCGCGGACGCCATTGGTACGAGTTGACGGTGGTCACGACCGATCGTCCATTTCTATTTGCGACGATAGCCGGAACGTTAGCGGCGTGGGGAATGAATATCGTAAAAGCGGACGCCTTTTCGAACGGCACTGGTATCGTCGTGGATACGTTTTTCTTCACCGACCGTTTCCGGACGCTGGAACTGAACATGCCCGAATGGGAGAGGTTTCAGCGAAGCATCAGTGATGTAGTTACCTGCGAAGTTGATTTGGATAAGCTGCTAAGGGACAGGCTTCGTGCGGAGACGCGCGTGACTGCGAAAGTGAAAGTGGACACAAAGATTGAATTTGACGATCAAAGCTCGGCGAACAGCACCGTCGTGCAAGTAATCGCTCAGGATCGGTTGGGCCTGCTATACACAATAAGCTCCCACTTTTCCCATCATAAATGCAACATCGAGATTGCATTGATCGATACCGAAGGCCAAATGGCGATTGACGTTTTTTATTTAACTGCGAACGGCCAAAAGCTGAGCCGCGAGCATGAAAAGGAATTAAAAGCGGATCTTTTGGAAGAATTGCAGAACGCCTAGGAACAGTTGGCGAGAGCCGCACCGCCTCATCCCTCCTGCGTGCTAGAATCGCTCTGTGAGAGCCGAGAAAAAGTTTACCGTGGTCATCGAACGGGACGAAGAGAATTACTATGTCGCAACCGTTCCGGGACTGCCGGGTTGTCATACTCAGGCGAAGAGCCTTGACACCCTGATGAAACGGGTGCGTGAGGCAGTTGCCTTGTGCCTGGAGGCCGAACCCTCCGAAGCTGCAGCGCTCGAATTGATTGGCGTTCAACAAATTTCAGTATGACTCGCCTCCCCCGAATTACGGGGAAGGAAGTCTTACGGATTCTCAAAGCTCTGGGATTCCAACCCGTTCGTACTCGTGGAAGCCATGTTTTCCTCAGACATGTTGACGGTAGGGCGACCGTCGTTCCCCTGCATTCCGGCGAAATCATCGGCCCCGGTTTGCTGAGATCGATACTCCGCGACGTGGAATTGACCGCGGAGGATTTGCTTCAGTAATTTTGAAACTAGCTCCTCGCACCCGATCGTCGAACGAAAAAAAGAGAGGGACAATAGTTCGTCCCCCAGAGGAATTCCCCAAAAACCTTTAACGCAATTCGCCAGTCGTAATCCCGACGTGCTCTCCGATCACTTCGCCGGATACTACCAGCTCAACCCTACGGTTCATTTGACGTCCCGCAGAATTGTCGTTTGAAGCCACGGGTTGCGAGTTACCGAAACCCTTGGAACTGACGGCTCCGGTCGTGACACCCTGGTTTACCAGGTAATCGCGGACCGACGACGCCCTGTTTTCCGAGAGTGTTTGATTGAGAGCGTCGCTACCGACGCTATCGGTATACCCGTCGATTTCAATGTTGAGTCCGGGATAAGCAAGCAGAATGCCGGCTATCTTCGCAAGCTTCTCCCGTGCTCCAGACTTCAATGAATATTTGCCGGTGTCAAACAATACGTCGGACATGTTCACGATGAGCCCACGAGCGCTGTCACGAGTCTGAAGAATCGTATTGAGTTGCTGAGTCAACTGCGCGCGCATCGCTGCCTTGTCTGTTTCCGCTTTGTCCGCGCTCTGCTGCGCTGTAAGTGCGGCTGAACGCGAGCGATCAGCATCGGCCTGGGCCGCCGCTACAGCATCAGCTGAAGCGGCCTGGTTCTGGGCCATATCGAGTTTTGCTTTGGCGGTTTCTGATTCTGCCCTGGCTCGCTCAGCTTGTGCGGCAGCTGTTTCAGCCTGCGCCCTTGCCGTCTCAGATTCAGCTCGTTCTTTCTGACGCGTAGCGTCGTCTGCTTCCGCCTGAGTTCGTGCCTGGGCGTGAGCGGCCGCCATGCGTTCATCATCCTGACGCTGCTGGTCCATCTTCTTGACGGTAATTACGCGGGCATCTTCAGCAGTCTGTACTGCTTCTCGAGCTTGCGTAATTTCAGACTTTCGATTGCCCCCACGGGACTGGTAACCTTCGGCATTTTGCAGATTGTATTCTGCCTTCCTGAGCGATTCGGAAGCGTACTGGTCGGCGCCCGTCCACTTGGCGATCCGGACCGCGTTCCGCGCTTCATAAAGCTCGATCGGAGTTCGCTTGTCCATCTCTACGGGCCTGAGATCAGCCGGGCTGACATTGGTTTCATACTGGCCGCGCTGCAACAACTCGTATTTCGCGTCGACTTCTTCAATGTTGCCGCGCGTGTCATTTCTGATTTCGTTTTCCATGACCACGACGTCACTGGGTTGTGTCACCGCAAAATAAGGTTCCGCAGTCACGATGAGGCCGAAAGCCTGAAGATCGCTAGTAACGTTTAGCTTGCTGTTGCCATCGTCGTTCAGCAGGACTTCGCCAAGATTAACTGGACGGCCCTCGGGACTGATTGCCCACAATACGTAGGTCAAGTACTCAGGCCCAAATTGGCTGGCGGCAGCCATACCTTTAAATTCTGCCTCGACATGAATCGCGCCTTGTTTGCTGGCGACTTCCGCGATGCCATGGGCTCGGGGTAACAAGCTTGTACCGGCAAAGGCGACTTTGGTCGATCCGCTGCGGTGCTTGTAATTGACGGCCTTAGTTGTGCGCGCAACTACTGTGATTCGGTAGATTGGCACTGAACCGGTGTGTTGAACGGCGTCCTGGGCTACAGCCGCCAAACCAGTCAGAACGATGCAGAGCGTTAAACCTATTCTTTTCTTCACTGAATCTCCTTTAATTCGAATCGGGTGCTCAATGCACTCGGACGATATCTTTGGTTGAAAACATCGGACGTCTGTCGAGTGGGTGCTCGGGACAAACAGAAATGATTTTTTCGGATCTACTTTGTGAGCTGATTGAGCGAACTGGGAATCGACAGACTCAACCCCATCAAGGATGACAGGGTACACAGCGGTCGTCTGAGCAAGACTGCTCACAACTCTACGGCGTAACTGTGAGCAGAATTGCTCACTTTGGAACTAGGATTAGGAACAATAAGTCGCTCTGGTCACAATAAGTGACATCTGTCTCCCCTCGAGGACTAGAATTGATGCATGTCTCCCGTAGCGGCAGCGAAGAAAAACGGCGGGTTCGATCCAAACAAATTCCTTGCCATCATTGGGTCGGGAAGGACAATTGTTAGGTTTGAAAAGAATCAGACAGTCTTTGCGCAGGGTGATCCGATCGATGATGTGTTCTACATCCAGAAAGGAAAAGTAAAACTCACTGTAGTATCCGAGAAAGGCAAAGAGGCAACCATCGCGATCCTAAGTGCGGGCGAGTTTTTCGGCGAAGGATGCCTCGCGGGCCAAATTGTTCGTATGGGCAGCGCTAGCGTGATGACAGATTGCACAGTGATGCGGATAGAAAAGAAGGCGATGATGCAAGCGCTTCATAACGAGCATGCATTTTCGGATATGTTCGTCGCTCACTTATTGATGCGAAACATCCGGTACCAGGAGGATTTGGTCGATCAACTTTTTAATTCGAGTGAAAAAAGACTGGCAAGAGTGCTGCTTCTGCTCGCTCACTTCGGCAAAGATGGAATCCCCGAAACCGTTGTTCCGAAAGTTAGCCAGGAAACTCTGGCGGAGATGGTTGGCACAACCCGTTCCCGGGTCAGTTTTTTTATGAACCGGTTCAGGAAATTAGGCTTTATTCAGTATGACAGTGGAGCACAGGGAGGCCTTCAGGTGCACAGTTCTCTACTCAACGTAGTACTACATGATTGACTGTGTATCCCTAAGCGCTCACTGCGGAAAAGTTCTTCGAAGCTTTCTGCAACGAAGGTTCATCGCCGACGTTCACGGCATTTTTCGAGCGATCAATCTGCCGCATCAGCCCACTTAAAACCTTGCCGGGACCCACTTCCACAAACGTTTGTACTCCGCTCGAAATCAGTAGCCGAATAGATTGATCCCATTTAACCGATCCTGTTACCTGGCGCACTAATGCATCGCGACTTTTGGCGGGCTCGTAATGCGACGCTGCGTCCACGTTGCAAATTACGGGAACACGGGATTTTTGGAAGATCACTTCCTTAAGCTCGGGGATTAACCTTTCCTGTGCCGGCCTCATGAGAGAGCAATGAAAAGGTGCGCTTACCGGGAGCAAGATTGCCCGCTTGGCTCCCCGGGCCTCAGCCAATTTGACGGCGCGCTCCACTGCCCCTGCGTGGCCCGAAATCACAATCTGCTCCGATGAGTTGATATTGGCCGGCTCGCACACTTCGTTTTGCGCCGCCTCGTTGCATAGACCCGTCACCGCTTCGAGACTCATGCCTAGAATGGCGGCCATGGCTCCCACTCCGACTGGAACCGCCTCTTGCATGTACTTCCCGCGATTCCTCACCGTTCGCACCGCATCGTGAAACGATATGGTTCCCGCCGCAACGTGAGCAGAATACTCGCCGAGACTGTGTCCCGCCACGTACGCAGGCTTTACGCCTTTTTCATTTAGCACGCGATATGCAGCCACTGAAGCAGTCAGGATCGCAGGCTGCGTAATTTCCGTGAGCCGTAATTGTTCTTCGGGACCCTCGAAGCAGACCTTTGAGATTTTGTAGCCCAGGGAATCGTCAGCTTCGTCAAATGTTTGTTGGGCTATTGGATAGGTTTCCGCCAGATCTTTTCCCATGCCGACCGTTTGTGATCCTTGGCCCGGGAAGAGGAATGCGATGGGACCGCTCGTGGATGCTAAAGAAGTTGCCATAAGTAAAATTTCACTGTCACTTAGCTGCCGACCATTGCCCCAGCCCGCAGCGAGGCCAGTTCGGCCTCAATCGTGTCGTTGATATTCCGGTCGGCAAATTCGGCCGCCACGCGAGTCGCGTTCTTTATCGCGTTCATGTTCGACGATCCGTGGGTGATGAAGCATACGCCTTTCACTCCCAGGAGAGGCGCGCCGCCGTATTCCGTATGATCAAGCCGTTTCTTGAAATCGGCGAAAGCGCTGCGCGAGAGCAGATATCCGACCTGCCGCGTGATCGTCGCCTTCAGAGTCTCTTTCAGCGTGTAACGGACGAGATTAGCCACGCCTTCCGAAACTTTCAGCGCGACATTGCCTACGAAGCCGTCCGCCACGATGACATCAACCTTGCCGCCATAGAGATCGCGCCCTTCAACGTTTCCTACAAAATTTAATGGAAGTTTTTTCAGAAGATGAAAAGCTTCTCGCGTTAGTTCGTTTCCCTTGCTTTCTTCTTCACCAATGGAGAGCAATCCCACGCGCGGACGCCGCGTGCCGAACATGCTGCGAAAATATATTTCTCCCATCACGGCGAACTGCTCGAGGTTTTCCGGCTTGCAGTCGACGTTCGCCCCAACATCCAGCAATTCGGCGGCGGTCCCCAATGCGGTCGGAAATACAGCCGCCAGCGCGGGACGATCCACGCCTGGGATAGCTCCCAGCACCATCTTTGCTGTGGCCATGGCGGCGCCGGTATTACCTGCAGTAACGAATCCTTGAGCTTGTCCTTCGCGCACCAGGCGAAGCCCAACGCGCATGGAAGAATCCCGCTTGGCACGAACGGCTTGCACAGCCTTGTCATCCATGGTGATGACTTCGCTGGCGTGTACGATTTCGATCGGAAGATTCCGGGCTGCGGAATGGCGCGCGAGCTCAGACTGCAAGGCTGCTTCCGGACCCACCAATAGCACATGAACGCCGTAGTTCCGCGCCGCTTGAATGGCGCCTTCAATTTCAGGTTTCGGCGCCCGGTCGGAACCCATCGCGTCCAAGGCTATGACGCTTGGCATGGGATTGTGGGTTAACTCGATTCCTCAACATTGAGGACTTCGCGGCCCTTGTAGTACCCGCACTTCGGGCAGGCATGGTGCGGCATTTTCCGCTCGTGGCAGTTGGGACACTCGGAGAGCGAATGGCTGGTCAAAAAATCATGAGCGCGCCGCGTGCTGGTGCGCTTCTTGGAGTGTCTACGTTTAGGGTTAGGCATTAGATTCCTTTTCAAAAGCCGGGCAACTGTGTGAGCGCCAAGCAGAATGGCAAATTTCAAAACTTCAGCTTACAACTTGCTTCGAATATCTCTTAGCGCTGTCCACCGTGGATCTTCGAGCGGTGCGGCACACGAACATTGCTCATTGTTCATGTTCGTTCCACAATGTGGACAAAGACCTTTGCAGTCATCGCGGCAGATCGCCCGCAAGGGCAGATCAAGCAAAACCTGTTCGCGAAGAGCATCTTCGAGCAACAACCCCTCGCCTTGATAATAGCCTACCTCGGCTTCCGCGGCGGTGACGGATAACTCTGACCGGCCCGAATCAGAGCCTTGCGGCCGATATAGCAAATCGAACTCGCGGGTCACTTTCTGAACCGCTGGCTCAAGGCACCGCGCACAGTCCGATTCGAGGGTAGTGTCCAGATGTCCCGTAATGCGGATATCTTTTATTCGCTCGTGCTTCCCGTGTCGCTCTTCGACGAGTTGGGCCCGGCCAGAAGCCGTCAGGGGCGCCTTCTGGCGGAGGTCGGGACCGAAATCAATCACTCCCGGACGAAACTTCTCCTCGAAATCAATGGGATGAAGTTCCAATTCCTTAATTTCGATGAACATCGGGACCTCCGCGCCCCCGCCACACACCGTAACGGCCGCGGAAATACGCCCAGAGGCGTAAGTTTCTCCAGGGAGCAACACTTAAGAATAAAGGCGTGTGCCGGAGGTGTCAAGAACAGCAATCATCTTGCGGGATTCAGTCGTTGGCGGAGGGTCTCCGCGATCAGACCAATTAACGCATACGTACCAGCATTCGCAAGAAGCGACCAATAGACGCTCACGGGAAAATGAAAGTAAAAACTGGCAGACACAACCGGGCAGGTTATGCGGACGAATCTCCATATCGGGTTCTCCGAAGTCACTGGAATCGGGGCCGTCATAACGAAATAAAGTGCCCAAAAGCCGGCAACAAGAAGGCCAGTACCCGCCCACACGGCAATTCGGTTTCTCACTCTGCCCTCCCCTCAAAGCAGTTTACTACCGATTTGCCTGCTCGGCACGATTCGAACTGTCGACCTGACTCCTTCGCTCCTGCTATGGTGATGCTCGACTAAACCGAATCTGGTCTATTTGATTGATGAGTCCCATAAGAAATCGGCGGGGAGAAGAGCTTTGGTCTCAAGAAGCCGCACGCAGCAGACCGTGGGACCTCGGGGTACAGCATCACTCGAACGAAATTGCGGGATTGATCCTGGCGTTGGGATTTGTAGTACGCCTCTGGGCCGCTTCCGGCATATTTCTCAATCCGGACGAAGCACAGCATTTTCTGGTAGCCAATCGCACTTCTTTAGCTCTCGCTTACAAATCTAGCCTCACGCTGGCGCATCCTCCGCTGCTGATTTTCGTTCTCTACTTTTGGCGCTATCTCGGCGACTCGGAACTTGTGCTGCGGATGTCGTCGATTATCGCGGGTATCTTGTTCTGCTTTGTATTTTTCAAATGGCTGGAAATCATTTTAGGACGTAAGGCAGCGCTGCTCGGCCTGACCTTCGTATGTTTACTTCCCCCGTTGGTATCGCTCTCTGCGCAGGTCCGGCAATATTCTCTGCTGCTCCTCTTCATGGCATTGGCGGCGTATCTATTCGAACGAGCGTTGGCCGAAGACTCAGCCCGCCTGATGATGCTGTTTTCGATTTCGCTGTACCTTGCAATGCTCTCTCATTATTCGGGGATGTTCTTCACCACCTCGATTGGTATCTACGCTCTAATTCGACTCGCTGAAAAACGAGATTCAATGAACGTGATCATCACGTGGCTCGTGGGGCAGGCCGGGGCGCTGGCGCTGTTCGTCTTTCTTTATCGGACTCACATCTCGAAGCTCAAGGGAAGCTCTCTGGCAGAGCAGGCGACTGAAGGTTGGTTGCGCCGCTCCTATTTTCATACCGGTCAAGACCACGTTTTGCTTTTCATCGGGGGACGCACTTTCGGAGTCTTTCAGTATATTTTCGGACATCTAGTGATCGGCGATTTGATGGGCCTGTGCTTCATCGGCGGCGTAGTCTTGCTTCTTCGCGCAGGGACAGCCCGGGGGCAACTGGCAATTTTCTTCACGCTCCCATTTGTCCTGAACTGCGTGGCCGCGCTGGCCGGCTCATATCCTTTCGGAGGCACTCGCCATTCCGTCTTCCTGGCTCTCTTCGTCCTCGCTGGCATTGGTTTTTTTATTTCAGAAATCTCAAAGCTGAGAATGGTTGGGTCACTGGCTTTGACGCTAGCCATCGTTGCAGCATGTGCGGCATTCGGAACACCGCATCAACCTTATATGAAGCGAGCCGATCAAAGCCGCGTCCAAATGAACCGCTCGCTGGAGTTCATCCAGCAACAAATACCGAAGTCCGTGCCGCTTTTTGTTGACGTCCAGACACGTATGTTACTTGGCTATTATCTTTGCCGTGAGCAACAGACTTCTGCCGAAGCACCTCATTCCGATTTCGAGGTGTTGCAGTGTGGTGGTTACCAATTGATCGTCGCCAATGTTTGGTCGTTCGATCCAGCTACCTTTCCGGATTTATATTCTGACATGATTCGAACTTACGGCTTAAAACCTGGAGACACAGTGTGGGTAGCACAAGAGGGCTGGGGAGTCGGAATCGGCCCGAAACTCGGCGCGAACCCGGAATTCAAAGACCTGAAGATCGAATCTTTCGGAAACAACATTCAACTTTTCAAGCTCACGGCTGGGCGGTTGCAGGCATCTTCAGACCCAGCGCACGCACTGTCACTTCGTCCGGAGTCGGCCGCCCATTAGCTTTTGTGACTACGCCGAAACCGCCGCTGTAGTCCCACATCGTCCAACCCATTCCATGTTGTTCAAGGGTTGTGCGGACGTCATGAATCCAGGCCGCGCGGTCTCGCGGTTCGGAATACTTTCGAAACACGCCAAACTCGTTGCAGGTCACCGGAACATTCCAGCGCTTCGCCCACTCAACAACCTGGCCAATCTCCATTCCAATGCGAGTTGCGTCCCAACGCTCTATGCCGTAACGCAGAACTATCAGACGATTGGTGGCATCAGGGATTTGCGCCGCCACCCGCGCCGCCGATTCCGGACTCGACGGATACGGCAATTCCCGTTCGAAGTGCCAAAAATTAACGCCCCACGTTGCTCCCTGATGCGTGAAAACATGCGGCTCGTAAAAATGAAAGTTGTAGATAACATTGGGATCGTTCAAAGGATCGAGAAACAACAACTCATCGTTCGCCGAGTAGCGCGCGCCGGCGGCGATGATGGTGTGCTGCGGAGCACCTTCGCGAATTGCCGCTGCCAGCTTGGTTTGTATCCCGTACCAGCGGTAGCGGTCTCGCAGCTCGGGTTCGTTCAAAATCTCAAAGAAAACGCGGTCGGGATCGTAACTCGAATAGTGTTGCGCCAACGCCCGCCAGTAGTCGGCAAACTGCTCGACG
>Ga0073928_10002186_pt1 | contig 34666 bp, 30 predicted proteins | sample PaiPotPPA55metaG_FD_76969 | JGI IMG/M metagenome (GOLD analysis project Ga0073928, IMG submission 76969) | Iron sulfur acid spring bacterial and archeal communities from Banff, Canada, to study Microbial Dark Matter (Phase II) - Paint Pots PPA... ... | reverse complement strand
GCGCGCTCGGCGGGACTCGAACCCACGACCCAGGGATTAGAAATCCCTTGCTCTATCCAGCTGAGCTACGAGCGCAAAAGCAGCGGATTGAAGGATGGGAAGGTTAACCTAGGATGGCACGAGGTCAATCGGGGAAGATGAGCCGAAAGGAAGATTTCAGAACGGTTCGGGGCGCTCAGAGGTTTTTCGCCTGACCGCAGTAGTTACGGTGGGCGTTCCCATGTTCCAACCCGGCGGCGGTTACTCCCGAGGAGAGCGCCACGTCGTCATGCCGGACGAAGGCTGAAGGCCTCGCGAAGTCGGGAGCTCGTACCTACCGGTCCTTGAGTTTTGCCCGACCTGGCTCAGATTACGGGTTCCAGGAGGGAACAGGGAACTACAAGACGTAACGCATTTAGGGAGAAATAAGTCATGACGAAAACGATTAAGCTTTTTATTCCGGGACCGGTCGAAGTGTCGCCGAAGACTTTCGCAGCGATGAGTACGCCTATGATCGGGCATCGCAGCGGCGATTTTAAGAATCTATACCAGGAGATTCATCCGCGCCTGCAAACGCTTTTCCAGACCAGCAAACAAGTCTATCTGTCGACCTCTTCCGCTTGGGGGATCATGGAAGGCGCCATTCGCAATCTGGTGAACAAAAGGGTGCTCAACTGCATGTGTGGCGCGTTCTCCGACAAATGGTACGACGTCAGCAAGCGGTGCGGGAAAGAAGCGGGCTCTCTCCAGGTCGAGTGGGGTGAACCGATTGATCCGGCGGCATTGGATCAGGCTTTGGCTACGGGGAAATACGATGCTTTGACTCTGATTCATAACGAGACCTCGACCGGGTTGATGAACCCATTAGCCGAGATCAGCGAGGTGGTTAAGAAATACCCGGACGTAGTGTTCATTTTAGACACGGTTTCGTCGTTTTCGGCGCTGCCGATCCCAATGGATGAGCTGGGGATCGATATGATGATTACCGGCAGCCAGAAAGCGTTAGCCTTACCGCCTGGGTTCTCTCTCTTCTCTTGCTCGGACAAGGCCATGGAACGCGCTGCCCAGGTCACTGGTCGCGGATATTATTTCGATCTTTTGGAATTCAAAAAGAACGGGGAAGAGTTCATGACACCGAGTACGCCGAGTATCGCGCATATCTTTGGGCTCCGTTCGAAGCTGGAAGATATCTTTGATGAAGGCTTGGAAAACCGGTTCCAGCGTCATCGGGAGACTAACGCTTTAGTGCACGAATGGGTGAAAGAGCATGGCTTTGAGTTCTTTGCCCGGGATGGTTTTCGTTCCGTGGGCTTGACCTGCGTACGAAACAATCAGGAAATCGATGTTCCCCAGTTTACCAAGAAGTTGAGGGATGAGTTCGGTTTCCAGATCGACGGCGGTTACGGGAAGATAAAAGGAAAAAGTTTCCGGGTCTCTAATATGGGCGATGAAACCCCGGAGACGATGAGGCCGTTGCTCGAGGCGATGACGCGGTGCTTATGAGCTGAAAGCGCTCGTTCTCGTCCTTCGTCGTCGTCCTCGTCCTCGAAGATTTTGACGCGCTGGGCCACGGCTCGGCGCGCTTTTCGGCCTAGGCGTATAATGTCGTAGTTCAGCACGAGGCACCTATAGTAATACCTCGGTAGTTCAGGAGCCTCGCCCTACCAAAACCTGAGCGGGCTGCACCCGTTTGCACAACCGGCACGCCACCCGCGAACAGCCCTTGTCGAGGACAGCCTGCCCGACGTAGCCTCCGGGAGTTTCAGACGACGGGGCGAAGTCAGGAGGACGACGACGAAGGACGAGGACGTCAGCGGCTTCGCGCGGCCTACTCGTATTTGCGAGTAATCGGCGGCGATTTCAACCACCAGGGCGTTGACTTCCAAACGGAACATTAATTAGACTTCGGCCACAATGAAACTTCGTGCGGCCGTCTGTGCTTTTACGATTCTCTTGGCGCCCGTGGTCCTTGCGAAGACTAAGTTCATGGTCGAAGACCCGAATAACGTAGTGGTTGGACGTTATGGGATCACTTCATCGCAAAGGACAGAGGCGACCGAAGCTGCAGAGACCTTTCTCACTACCGGTCGATTAGATGCCGTGCAAAAGGCTTATGCGATCCGGTTTATCGGGATCGACGCAGGTCCGCTAACGACGGAGCAAGCCAGTAGAGAGCCGATTTCCATCGCGAAAGCAGAGAGACGGCTAGGACATTATGGAGTCGAGGTAAACGCGGACCAGCCGACTCGACCTATCGCTATTTATGACACGATTGTGCATCGGGTGATCCATAGCCGCTTATATACCGTCACCAAGGTGCCGGCCCGGTTCGATTACATGCGCATGGATGACTATCTGGTGATGTACATCGGTTCCTCGGCAGAAGGAAAAGAAGCGCTCCAGAAATAGGAGCCAGGAGCTAGAATCCAGGAGCCAGGAGGCGCTCGAGACGCAATCGCTCGACGCGCACCCGGCTTGAGCAAGCCTAGGGCGCGTCGAATGGCTTGCCGAAAGCTCGCGCTCGCTGATGATAAGCTTCTGTGGCTCCTCCTAGTCCTCGAAATGAAACGGCCGAGCACTGGCTGCTGAAAAGATTGGCCCTGAATTGGGCTTATCAACGAGGGTTTCATTGCATTTCGTTCGAGGTCAGGGCTCCGCGCTCGCCCTACCGGGTAGACGTTGCGGGCTATCGACCTGCTACGGAGCAAGAGGCTCCTACCGTGGCGCTATTCGAGTGCAAACATAGCCGGCCGGACCTCAACCGGGATTCTGCCCAGACTGCAGCCATTGAAACTGAGCTCCGCGTGCTGCAAGAACGCCGGCAAAATCTGGAGCGGCTGTTAGCGGTGCATTATCCTCATCTCCGGATCCCGAGCTCGCTCTTCCCGGAATGGGACCCATTCGATCCGGAAAAATTGCCGCACTCAGGTTATCGGCGATTGATCCGCCGGATCATGGCTCTGCAACGCAAGCTAGAGGGGAACACCAAGTTTGAACGAGTAACCCGGTACCGGCTCGCGAACCTTCATTTTCTGGTAGCGCCGGTTGGGCTGGTGATACCGGAACGAGTGCCCCCGGGCTGGGGTCTCCTGGCAGCGCCTGACAACGAGCGGTTAGAGCTCGTGGTTCAGCCACGTTTTTACGCGATTCCGAACGGGTTCGATTGGTTAGAACGGATTTGCAAGAACACCACGATTCGCTGGTTGAAAACGACCGGGGCTATCGCGCTGGAGGAAAATGGGTCGACCAATCGGGACGAGCTCCTGCTCGTCCGGCCGCGGTAGGCGCCAGGAGGCGGGGGGCCCACGGGGCGGTAGGGCGAAAATCTCCGCGCGCCTCCTGGCTCCTGGATTTCGGCTCCTGGCCCCTACCTACCGTCAATCGGTCACGGCACCAAGCGACGCGGATTTCACTTGATCCGCGTATTTTGCTAGGACGCCCCGAGGGTATTTCAGTTTCGGTGGTTTCCAGGCTTTCAGTCGTTGCTGTAACTCGGCTTTCGAGATCTTCAGGTCGATCGTCCTTTTCTCGGCGTCGATTGCGATTGTGTCGCCATTCTTGACCACGGCGAGCGGCCCTCCAACAAACGCCTCCGGAGTGACATGCCCGATCACAAAACCATGGCTGCCACCGGAGAAACGGCCATCCGTGATTAAGGCCACCTCTTTGCCGAGTCCTTTGCCCATGATGGCTGAGGTTGGAGAAAGCATCTCGCGCATACCGGGACCGCCCTTCGGCCCTTCATAGCGGATGACGATGACGTCCCCTTTCTTGACCTTATCGTCCAAGATCGCGCGCAAGGCTTTCTCCTCTGATTCAAACACTCGCGCGGTACCGGAAAATTTTAGCCCTTCTTTACCGGAGATCTTGGCCACGGCTCCTTCCGGGGCCAAATTCCCATAGAGAATCACCAAATGGCTCTCCGGTTTGATCGGGTTCTTCAAAGGACGGACAATTTGCTGTTCTTTTGGATACGGTTTAACCGCGGCGAGGTTCTGTTTTAGGGTCTTGCCGCTCACCGTCAGACAATCTCCGTGCAGAAGACCTTCCTGAAGCAGGATCTTCATCATTGGAATGATCCCGCCGATTTGGACGAGCTCCCACATCGAGTAACGGCCGCTCGGTTTAAGATCGGCCAAAACCGGGACCTGTTTCCCTACGCGGGTCCAATCGTCTAGCTTGAGCCGGATACCCGCAGCGTGAGCGATCGCTAACAAATGCAGGACCGCGTTGGTTGATCCACCCAACGCGATGGCCACGGTCATGGCGTTCTCGAATGATTCTTTGGAAAGGATATCCGATGGCCGGATCCCTTTTTTTATGAGGTTGAGCACGGCAGCACCCGCGCTCCGACAGTCAGCCAGTTTCTCCGAGGAAATGGCGGCTTGAGCTGAACTATTGGGTAAACTCATTCCCAGAGCTTCAATGGCGGAAGCCATGGTATTCGCGGTATACATACCCCCGCACGAGCCCGGCCCAGGGATGGCGCACGATTCGACCGCCTCAAGTTCTTTATCCGATATCTTGCCGCTGGAATGAGCGCCGACCGCTTCGAAAATCGAAACAATATCTAAGTTGCGGCCATTCAAACACCCAGGCAAAATCGTGCCCCCATAAACAAAAACCGAAGGCCGGTTGAGGCGAGCCAAGGCGATCAGACAACCCGGCATATTCTTATCGCAGCCGCCGACCGCAACAACTCCGTCAAACCCTTCCGCGGCGCTCACCGCTTCGATCGAGTCTGCAATGATCTCCCGCGAAACCATCGAATATTTCATTCCCTCGGTGCCCATCGAAATCCCGTCCGAGACGGTGATCGTATTAAACGTAATCGATTTACCACCCGACCCTTCCACGCCTTGCACGATCTCCTGAGCCAGCTTGTCGATATGAACGTTACACGGGGTGACTTGGGACCAGGTCGAAGCCACTCCGATCATCGGTTTCTTGAAATCCTCTTTTTTAAACCCTACGGCGTATAGCATTCCCCGGCTAAAGGCGCGTTCAGGCCCATCCACAACCGGCGCCGAATATTCTCGGGGATCATGTTCCATTTTCTTCATGTGCAAGCCTTTCTCTAAAGTCCGAATCCGCACCTGGAAAGAGGAATTTTCACTGAAGGAGCCCGGAGGCGAATGGGCGAAACGGCGAATGAGCGCACCGGCGAGGCGCGAATCCGCGCGGCAGGCTCGATGAGTTTAAGGCGTTTCCTGCGTCCAGGCGAACGGATTGGACTAGTGCGGTGTTGCCGCCTCGCCCATTCGCCGGTTCGCCCATTCGCTTCCCGGCTCCTATCCATTCGCCCAGAGCATCAACCTCTCGATCAGGCTCAGCGAGTCCGCCCGTCGGGTTTCCTCAACGTGAAATACCAATTTCCCTTTTCCCCGGATCACAAATATTTTGCTTAAGAGCGGGGTTGGCAGCTCGCGAAGTCTTTGCAACAGCTCGATAGGAAGTTGTTCCCGCACGGCTGGTGACGAACCGGCTACGACAAAAAAGCGATCAAATTCAGGCAACCCGGTGATCATGACCTTGGCATGCATCCATTCGACAAACCATTCCGGCTCTTTCTTGCCGGTGAAGGTACCCGCCAGAAAGCGCGGAGGTTGTCCCGAGTGGCGTTCCCTGCTAGTGATGAAGCACCAACCATCAATTGTGGGAGTATGCGGAACCGATAGTTCAATGTAAGGACGCGGACCGCGTCCGTTCCATTCAGCCAGCCAAGCCATTCCTGACTTGTTGCCCGTCAGTCGATACCACAGCCCTTCGTTATCTTCTTCCAAGCTCCAGCGGCGTCTTTTGGCTTCGGACCTGACGTGGCGTAACGGGGATAGCCCGAGGAACCAGACCCATAGTAGAAGTCCAGATAAAACGACTACCGTTAAGGGTACAACAACTTGGGTCACTGCCGGGAAAGTGAAATCATGCCCCCCAACATCATCAATGAAAGCTTTGCAACATTTCAGTCACACTAGCCTGCCAAGCACCCTAAGGCGCATGCCTTAGCGTGCTTGGCAGGCTATGGCAGCATCCTGATCCGGCGGTCGCCGGATCAGGATGCTGCGGGGATTGGGGAAGGACACGGGCAAACCCAAACGTTATCCTTGAAGGAGAGCAGCAGAATGATCCCGCGTCAGCGGGGTCGTTCTGCTGCCATAGCCAGCATTTCGCACAAATCCCCCGCCTGATCGGTCCCCGGACTTTCAATCCCCTCGAAGTGGTTGAGGCTAGAACCCGCGGGGGATTTGTGCGAAATGCTGGCTAGTGCGAGCCGACCTAGACCTGGAGACCATCGTTTCTGAGCTGTACTCGCCCCTCTATCGGTTTGCTTTTGCCTTAACCCGCAACGAGACCCAGGCGGCTGACCTCACCCAAGAGACTTTTCTGATTTTAACCCGGCAACAGGCTCAGGTTCGGGACGTTACCAAGATCAAGTCCTGGCTATTTACGACGCTGCGCCGGGAGTTTTTGCGGGGTTTACGCTCGCAGTCGTCCCATCCGGAGGTCGAGCTCAAGCCGGAACACCAGGACCTACTGGTCAGCGATTCGGCCGTATCACAAGCGATCGACGCTGGCACCGTGCTGCAGGTATTGGCCAAGATTGAAGAGAGTTATCGAATGGTCTTGGAATTATTTTACCTGGCAGACCTCTCCTATAAAGAGATAGCCGTTACGCTCGATATTCCGATTGGAACCGTGATGTCCCGGCTATCCCGCGGTAAGGAACAATTGAGAACGCTTTTAGCTAAGACCGAACCACCAGGCAAAAACATTCCCTCATCCCAGGTAAAGAATCTGCCCTCTTAACATGAATTCGGATGCCGCCAAAGAGATTTTATCTGCATACCGGTCGGAAGACCGGGATGGGGCGGATCCTATTTTTCACGAGGCGCTTAGCCACCTGGAGAACGACGCCGAGCTGAAGAAATGGTTTGAGGAGCAGATCAGCCTGGACCGATCCATCCGACAAAAGCTGGCTGGGATCGAACCGCCGGCGGATCTACAGGCAAAAATTCTGGCCCGGATTAGAGGAGAGAAAGTCCGGCGATCCGTATTTGCGTTACCGCCGGCCTGGTTAGCGGTCGCCGCCTGCCTCGTATTAGGCGGCCTGGCCCTGTTCTATTCAACCCGTCGGGGAGGACCGGATCGGTTTCAGGAGTTTAAGACGGACGCGCTCGCAATGGTTTCTGTGCAGGGCGGCCCCCAGCTCGATCTGGAAACCCCGAACCTGAATGAGACCCAAGCCTTTCTTCGTGAACACAAAGCGCCTTACTACGAAGCGCTGCCATCGCGCCTGAAATCGATGGAGACCGCCGGCTGCCGGGCATTCGTTTGGAAAGATTATCCGGCTTCGCTCACCTGCTTTCTCTTGCCGGATGGCCAGTTCCTCCACCTGGTAGTCATCAATAGAGCTGCCTTGGATAACGCCAGTATCCCTGCTGGAATGAAGGCGATGGGAGATTGGCACGTGATGTTCCAGCAAAAGAGCGGGATGCTGTTGATGTGGGCCAGCCGGGCGCCGATGGATCAACTCAAACAGGTGCTGGTAGCGATGGTGGGAGGAGTTCGCGGACTTGCCGAGGTTCAAAAGGAACTGAGGCAACACGCCCTACCCGTCAGCAGCGAGCCAGTGTCTTCCATCGAGCAGTAGCGGTTTAGAGCTTTGCCCCTCGGTAGGGATGAGCTATGCCATTCCCTACTAATGGAATAGACTTTACGCCTGCGGCGTAATACAATCGGCTTGAGGTCGCGCTACTTGCTCAACTTGTCCCGGCCGAGCGCGGCTCTCGCTATGAAGAGAACTTGGACCAGCGTGCTCCCCCTCCTGGCTGTCTTGGTTGCGGTTGCGCTCGTATTCTTCGGAAACATTGATCGCGACCAATCGATTCAGCTGTTGAATGTCTCGTATGATCCTACGCGCGAACTGTTTCAAGATCTTGATCAACAGTTCGTCTTAAAATTTGAGCGGGAAACCGGCCAGAAGTTAACCATCAAGCAATCGCATGGAGGCTCCTCACGACAGGCTCACGCGGTTATCGAAGGGTTGGAAGCGGACATTGTCTCTCTCGCTCTGCCGTCGGACATCGATTTGTTACGGAAACACGGCTTAATCAAGGACGGTTGGCCGGACCGGTTGCCGAATCATTCGCAACCGTATACCTCAACGATTGTTTTCGTGGTGCGTCGAGGAAACCCGAAAAGTATCAAAGATTGGCCGGATTTAGTGCGTCCTGATGTTTCCGTGATCACGCCCAACCCTAAGACGTCAGGTAACGGGAAGCTGAGCCTGCTCGCGGCGTGGGGTTCTATTATTTACCGGGGCGGAAACGAAGAACAGGCTCGCGATTACTTAAGGCGCCTTTATCAGAATGTAGCCGTATTGGGTTCGGGTGCTCGTGACTCGACTATCACATTCATTCAGGACAAGATTGGCGACATTCATTTAACCTGGGAAAACGAAGCCAGGTTCGAGACTCAGGAATCACAAGGGGAGCTCGAAATAGTGTACCCGCCGATCAGCATTCGCGCTGAACCCAGTGTTAGTTGGGTTGATAAAATTGTGGGGCGCAAGAAAACCGAAGGCTACGCGAAAGCCTACTTGGAGTTCCTCTTTAGCCGTCCCGCGCAGGAGACAATAGCACGATACGGTTATCGACCGATTGATCCGGAGATCCTCCGGGAATACGCCAATCGTCTGCCGGCTGTTCAGCTATTCCCGGTGACGCTGGTTGCGAAAGACTGGGATGATGCACAGCAGAAATTCTTCGCGGATAACGGTGTGTTCGATCTGGTCTGTACGCCGCCGCCAAAATGAAACTGATGGCTAACTATCGTTGGATTGATGCCCGCAAGGACCTGCTCGCGGGCGCCACTGTAGCGGCCATCTCTCTGCCCCAGGCTATGGCGTATGCTTTGATTGCCGGCGTTGATCCTCGCTTTGGCCTTTATTCGGCGATTGTAATAACCGCGGTAGCATCCATTTTTGGTTCATCTTCTCACCTCATCAACGGCCCCACTAATGCCATCTCTTTAGTGGTGTTCAGTTCGTTGGCGTTTCTCGATCCTGACGCTCGATTTGATGCTTATCAGGCAACGTTTCTGCTCTGCATCATGGTCGGGATCATTCAGATCTTGATTGCCGTTTTCAGGCTCGGCGATCTCACTCGCTATATTTCTGAATCAGTGGTGCTCGGCTTTATGGCCGGGGCCAGTTGTCTGATTGCTCTGGGCCAAGTTGGTAATTTGTTCGGTCTGCACGATCAGGGCAGTGGCCATCAGCATGTTCTTTACCGCGTCTGGCTGACGCTCACTCAAGGCGGTCCGCTGAACGTTTATGCCTTCGGAATCTGCGCGGGAACAATTTTGCTCGTGGTAGCCCTGGGCAGGTTACGGAAAGCTTACCGCCTTCCCCAGATGGAAATGTTACTGACTTTGATACTAGCCGCGATCATCGCTGCGCTCTTTGGCGGGTCGGCGCCGGGTCCCAATGGTAAGTCGCTTATCGCGGTGATCGGGACTGTACCGGCCGGACTACCCGCACCACACATCCCGACGATTAAGTTTTGGTGGGTAAAGGAGCTTTCTAGCAGTGCTTTAGCCATCGCTTGTTTAGGTTTGTTGGAGGCGCTGGCCATCGCGAAGTCGATCGCAAATCAGACCCGCCAATCGCTTGACTACAATCGGCAATGTCTGGCTGAAGGTTTGGCTAATCTCACCGGTGGCTTCTTCCAGTGCTTACCTGGATCTGGATCACTGACTCGCTCTGCCATCAACTTCCAATCCGGCGCCGTGAGCCGAGCGTCCGGAGTTTTTGCCGCAGCTGCGGTAGGCGTCGTACTCGTCTCGCTGGCACCGCTGGCCCAGTACGTTCCGAAAGCAGCTTTAGCCGGTCTACTGTTTGTCACCGCGGCTAGGCTCGTCGATTGGCGACGGCTGAGTTACGCGCTGCGCGCATCCGGATACGACGCCGGTCTGGTCTTTATCACCGCTTTCTCTGCTCTCTTTATCAGTGTTGAATTTTCAATTTTGATAGGAGTCGCTCTCTCAATGGTTTTGTTTGTGCCGAGAGCCGCCCGGTTACGCTGTTCTGAGCTGGTCGTCACCACTGAAGGAGTAGTCCGCGAACGCCTGACGGAAGACCCCACGTGTGATGCACTCATCCTTTATGATCTCGAAGGCGAGATGTTCTTTGGAGCCGCACCGGATCTCGAACGTTACTTCAATGAACTGAAAGAAAAGGCGCTGCGCAAGGGAATCCACGTCATTGTCGTCCGTCTAAAACGGACCCGGAATCCAGACATGGTGTGCTTGGAACGACTGCAACATTTCATCCAAGAGCTGAAGGCAAAAGGGATCACCGTTTTGCTCTGCGGCATTCGCCCGGACTTGGCCAAAGCCATGAACAATCTCGGTTTTTCCAGCTGGCTGGCGAGTGATCAAGTCTTTCCGGAAGAAGACGACAAAGATTCAGCCACGCTTAAAGCCGTGCGCCACGCTTACAACTTAATAGAAAAGAATACCTGCGCTCATTGTAAACAGAAGCAATTGGAAGACGCCGGCCAAGTGAAGCTGTATTACCTGGTTTAGGCCTGATGGCCACAAGCAGAGCTGGGAATGCTTTTGCGATTTCCGTTTGCATACTCTACTGAAATAGTAGTATATAGGATTTCGTGAAACCGATCCTTCAAGCTCAGTCAGCCTCCTCGTTTGTTTTGGATCGGCTGGTCACGATGCTGACCTTGGTTGAATCCTGTTGTTGCCGCTGACCTCTCCTCGCAGCCTCTCGTCTCGTCAGCCAATTTTTATCAAAGCAACAACAGCCAACCTTATGTCCTATTTTCTCGCCATCTCGGGCAGCCCTAGCAGGCTGTCTCGGAACAGTTTCCTTTTACGCGGATTACAAAAACGTTTGGAACCTCACGAGAAGACGCCGTTCCGTACGCCTCACGCCATTGAATTGCAACCATCCGCGCCGGACGCATCGGACCGGCTAACTGATCTAATCGTCCGTGTGCGCGAAGCGCAGGCGATTTTGTTGATCACTCCTGTACCCAGCGAAGACTGGTCGGGCTGCATGAACTCCCTCCTTCAGTTTTTACCGGCCGGCGCTTTTGAGCATCGGCCAATCCTGCTAATCGGTACGGGTGGTTTTGTGAATGAACTGCCAGATCTAGAGAAATCGCTGAGCCGAGAGCTAAATCGTCTCAACGGGCGTCTATCTCTCTCATCGATCCATATCGGGCCAAAGAACTGGGTGTTCTCGACTAACCAACCGCCGTGGCTCACGGCCGGAACAGAACTCCGCCTCACCCGAGCCCTGGACCAATTACACGCTCTAACTGCCGAACCGGTAGCGGTGTCTTAGCAGAAAGACGGATCACTAGCGCAGAGAACATTAAAAGATCATAGCCCGGGACCGAAACTTTGTGCCTGGGTAAGGAAACAATAACGATCGCCCTGAAGGGGCGGCCGATGCGAAAGTTGTATCAGGTGGTTGGGTAAGGTTCAGCTTGCCAGCTCGCAGCCAAAAGGGGGCCATCGAGAGGCACGGAGGTCAGGGGGCAGAACGCCAGCCGCATCGGCCGCCCGACACGCCGACACGCCATGATTCCGGTGGCGAACCTTGAACCTAGCCCGACCACAACGAACTTTTCTTGAACGTTGCCCGAGCACGAACGAACTAAAGGTGTGGACCAACCAGTAGCCATCGTTCTCATGGGCGTCTCCGGTTCCGGCAAAACGGCGGTGGGGACCCGCTTAGCCGAAAAGCTGCTCTACGAATTCCTCGATGCCGATAATTTTCATCCGCCGGCTAACATCGAGAAAATGAAACACGGCATACCGCTAACCGATGAGGATCGGATTCCATGGTTACACAATCTGCATCGGGAAATCGCGTCCCGGCTACGCGAAGGCAAGTCGGCCATCTTGGCTTGCTCCGCGCTAAAGGAATCGTACCGCGAGATGCTGGGGGAAGGGTTATCGCAGATTCGATTCGTCTACCTGCATGTGGATAAGGAAACGCTCGCCCAGCGTCTCCAGCAAAGGAAGGGGCATTTTTTCCCGAAAGAATTGCTCGATAGCCAATTAGCCACGTTGGAAGTGCCGCACGACGCCCTGGTGGTCGAAGAGAATCGACCCTTGGATGAAGTCGTGGATACCATCGCGAAAGCGATTACGGAAGGCAAAGGCTAGGCGTTGAAAAAAGGGCTCCGTAGGAGCCACATCTTTACAGCACGTTGCGCAAACAAACGCGTCAGCTCCGTAGGAGCGAAATCTAACCGGAAACATCGGTTAGCTCCGGGAACGTACCATTCCATGTCGCTCCTAACGGAGCTGGTCGCCGGTCGGTTGGCGTGGCTATAAATATTAGGCTCCTACGGAGCCGGTCGTCGGCTCCGCCGGATCGGGGGGTCGTTCGCCGTCTCGCCGTCTCGCCCATTCGCCGCCTCCCGTTTATGAAGTCCTGGATACCATCGCGAAAGCGATTACGAATAACAAAAATCCGAACGCAGACGGAGGCCCAGAAAAATCGAATGAATATCCGCGTCCCAAAGCCATCTGCGTCAATCTGCGTTCATCTGCGGTTGGATCGTCTCTCGTCGGGTGGGCACTAGGTCTCAACGCTCGCTTTTACCGAATTTTATCACGATCTCGTTATTCGCAACCTGGATCGATTGGATCGCGCCGAACAGCGATTGGTACTGAGGCTCGCTGACTCGCAAAGCCTTGTTAATGGCTTCAGCAATCGATTGACGATAGCTTTGACCGGTCGTCAGCCATGGAATCCGGGCGCCATTTCCCTCCAGATCAAAGTTCTCAACCTTGAGCTCACCATGGTCTGCCGTCAGCCTGGCCGCAAGTTTCCCATTGAAATACCGGTCACGGAACCCAGGCACCAACGGCAATTGTCCCATAAATGCTAACGGGGTACTAACCTCGGCGACCAACCAGTCCGCCTCGATCCGAAAACGCACATGGTCAGCCAGATCCCGGTTGTTCGGGTTACCGAGAAACCAAGCGTTAAGCTCGTCCGCAGTGAGATGAATCTCCGGGGAACCACCTTTCGCCAAATCTTCTTGAGCACGTTGAAGCTTTTCGTCGACCGCTCCGGCGCCATCTTGCGCGACCGGCGGGAACGTGCGCGGACTAGGCGAAGTCATCTGGTAAGCTCCGCGATAGGTCGATATCGCTCCCCAAGCCATCGCGCCGATGATCAGAACAAAGACAGAGAGTATGAGGACACAACCCCACCGGCAACCGGTCGGTGCGCGTTCAGGCTGTGGCTGGCCGGTGGGCATAAGAGTAATCAGTAATCAGTTTAGGAGCTAGGAGCTGGAATCTAGTAGCTAGGAGAAAACCGTTCAGGCGAACTGGACAGATAGGGCGAAAAGTAATGGACCTCAAGCACCCAAATGAACTGGTGTCTCGCGTCTCGTAGTGATCGTATCCCCGCCCTCCTAGCTCCTAACTGATCACTGACTCACTGATTACTGATTACTAAGAACCGCTCTCCACCAGGCCTCATTAGTCCGGTACCAATCAACCGTCCGCAACAGGGTGGATTCAAAATCGTGCAGCGGTTTCCAACCGATCTCTTTTCGAATTTTCGACGAATCGAGGCTGTACCTGCGGTCGTGGGCTGGCCTATCTGGCACGAAAGTGATCAGATCTTCACTGCGGTTCAGATGCTTTAAGATGGTCTTAACCACGTCGATATTCTTATGTTCGGAGCCGGAGGCAACATTATAGAGGGAGCCGGACACACCATTCATCAGAACATCAAAAACCGCGGCGCAATGGTCTTGCACGTACAACCAGTCACGCATGTACAAGCCGTCGCCGTAAACGGGCAAGGTTTGATTCGCCAGCGCGCGTAGAATCATTAACGGGATGAGTTTTTCGGGATATTGGAAGGGCCCAAAGTTGTTCGAGGAACGGGTGATAACCACATCTTGCCCATAGGTCTTGTGATAAGAAAGGGCTAATAAGTCGCCGGAGGCTTTGCTGGCCGAATAGGGAGAGCTCGGATTCAGGAGCGCGTTTTCTGATACCGGCGCGTCGTTAGAGCCATACACTTCGTCGGTCGACACCTGCAAAAAGCGTTTTACGCCGTGCTTGCGAGCGGCATCCAAAAGCACTGTCGTACCGACGACATTGCTTGAAATGAAGTCTGCCGGAGAGAGGATACTGCGATCGACGTGACTTTCGGCCGCGAAATTGATCAGGCCAAAGTAGCTATGCGCGGACAAAATTTCCTCGATCTTTTTGGGGTCGGCGATATCGGCTCGAATAAACTCGTATCGATCTCCAAAGCGCTCGGCTAGATCAGCGGTGGTTTGCAGGGAACCCGCGTACGTTAAAAGGTCGACATTGGTAATGTTTTCCGGGTCATAATGTTCCAGAACGTAACGGATAAAATTGCTTCCTATGAAGCCGCACCCGCCCGTTACTAGCAATCTCATGCTCGCGTTTGTACCATAGAAGATCAGCCTGTCCAATTTTTCCACAATGAGCGACATCCAGATCCGTTTCGCCAAGCCCGAAGATGCCCGAACTGTTCACCACCTCGTCGTCGAGTTGGCTATCTTCGAAAAGCTCGTCCACGAAGTGGTTTCTACGCCGGACGATATGCGGCGAGCATTGACCGGCCCTAACCCAATGGTGGAAGTCTTCTTAGCTGAAAGTTCCGGTCAACCGGTTGGTTTCGCCCTTTTCTTTCAAACCTTCTCCACCTTTGCCGGACGCCCTGGCCTCTATCTGGAAGACCTTTTTGTCTTGCCGGATTATCGCCGGCGCGGCGCGGCCATGGCCTTACTCCAAGCTCTGTTCCGAGTTGCTCGGGAACGGAATTGCGCCCGAGTTGAGTGGAGTGTTCTGGATTGGAATGAGCCAGCCATAAAATTCTACACCGAAAGGCTGGGCGCCAAGATCCTGAAGGAATGGTTGAGATGTCGGATGGAGTTGGGAACGCCAGACTTCGCCACGTCGTCTGAAACTCCGTGAGGCTTCGTCGGGCAAGCCAGGAATCGAGCGAGAACGAGCGGGAACGAGCGTGAGCGCAGGAACGAAGAGGCGTATGACGATCCGGGAAGAGACCGAGGCGGATTTTCCTGGGATCACTGAAATAACGCGCGCGGCTTTCAGGGGCGATTACGAGGTCGCATTGATCGAAAAACTGAGAGGCGCGAGATTGGTCATTATGTCGCTGGTGGCGGTCGATGATGGGGCGGTTATTGGGCACATTCTGTTTAGCGAGCTCGGAGTCGAGGTCGATGGAAGAAGCGTGAAATCAGCCGCACTCGCTCCAATAGCGGTGCAACCGAATCGGCAGCGTCAGGGTATAGGTTCAAAGTTAATTGAAAGCGGACTGGGGTCGCTACGCGATCGTGGCTATAAGGCGGTCTTAGTCGTTGGACACCCGGACTATTATCCTCGGTTCGGGTTCTCGGCTGCTTTAACGGCCACCCTCGGCGCTCCATTTAGCGGTAAAGCATTCATGGGGCTGGAGTTGGTCCCGGGTTCGCTCTCAGGCCAAAAGGGATCGGTTAAGTACCCGGAGGCATTCGGCGTTTAGGTCTGGCCGTGTCGCCGCCGATCGGATGTGTCGGACCTCGTCCCGTAGGGATAGAACGAAGGTAGCCAGGTACGAAGTGCCTGGAAAGGTCCGCGGAAGATCCGTCCCGGAGGGTACGGTGTGATTCGGAAGACCGAACCGTATTGTCCACCGGGAAACGACTTGGCGCCCATGATGTCCGTATCTTCGGACAAAACATGATGAACGCGCGCAACGCTTCGGCTTAGGTTAACTCAGGGATACCGAAGCATACCGTTCCCTACGGGACGGATCTTTTTCTGACGCGCTCCAGGCAATAAATTGCCTGGCTACCATCATTCAATCCCTACGGGATGAAGCGCCCGCTGCCGCCCAGGCTCGTTTCCCACGCGCCGCCACGCCACTCGCGTTTCCGCCCCATTGCCGTTTCGCCCATTCGCCCAGTCGCCCACTCGCCGTTTCGCCGAAAGCCGTCCCATTTTCGGCAAATATTGATTCCATTTCCGGGACAAAAAGCCGAGATCCGAGACCCTCCGTTCTCATGGGTTCAAAAATTCCTAACCAAAGATTTCTCCTCGAGAAATACCAAAATTCAGGGGGTGATTTTGGGCATAAAAACCAGCGTGGCATCACAGCTGCTTAAGAGGTTTCTCGAGTAACGAACAAGACGAAACCGGAAACCCACTGAGACTAACCTATAACCGAGATAACGAACCCAGTGTGGATCGAAAGTTTGTCGAGTCAGGGACTCCAAAAAGAATAACAGCCACCTAGAATATCTTCCAGCCAGAAGCCAAAGGGACCGGTCGGTGCGAGTCTTCTCTCCGCGCCGACCGGTCAAGCTTTTTAGGGGTTCACCGTTCACGGTTCTCGGTTCACAGTTGGCCGTTCGCGGTAAGGGGATGTCAGCGAGGTGGATAACAAGGGGTTCCACGCCGGATGGGGCTTATGGGACTCATGGGACCGATGCAGCTAACGCGGCCCATAAGTCTCATGAGTCCCATAGAGCCTGCCGCGCCTGCCGCGCCGTAGGCTTGGCGGAGGCGGGTCTCATCCGTTTCACCACCCAGCGTGCCCCAATTCCTTAGCGTGCCTCGCCGCCCGAACCGTGAACGGCGAACCCTTCAGCGCATCTTCAGCCGCTCGGTCATGATCGTTTGGACTCGGAGACGTTCAGCTTCGAATTTGCCGTCACCGATCGCGGAGGCGACTTCGATGAACGGCATAATGGTGACTTCGACCTTAGAAAATGGTTTAGGGATGGCGAAACCATCCCAGGATTTGAGGCGCCAATAGCTGCTGTATTCGATCAGGAGCGGCATCAACGGAACCTTGCAAAGTTGAGCCAAAAGAACCGCGCCCGGGCCTAACTCATACCGGGGGCCGCGGGGTCCGTCCGGCGTGATACAGACGTCGTAGCCTTCATTGAGCTTGCGCACCAAATCGAGCAGCGCAGCGGTACCCCGGCGAGAGGTGGATCCGCGGACTGCGCCTACCCCGAAATTGCGGACAAACTCCGCCAGGTACGCGCCATCGCGGCTTGCACTGGTCAAGACTAACGCTCCTTTTCGGGCTGGATATTGACGGCTGAACGCAGCGGTTAATCCCAGCATTCGGTTGTGCCAGATCAATGCCACTACCGATTTGGGCGCTTCCGCGGCGAAAAAGCCGGCCTCATCCTTCACCTCGCACCGGAGCGTCCGCATCAGCAGCTTAAGAACAAGCGAACCGAACCAAATCAAGATCTTCGCCCGTCGGTCCACTTCCCGTATCGTTGAGCTATTTACCGGCATTCGAGCAAGACTTTGAAACCGCGACGCAAATTAAAGCAACCGCGAATGGACGCGAATACACACGAATAAAGTACAGGCCAACCGCAGATGAACGCAGATTTACGCAGATAATGGCGGACGTGACGTTGCGTGCGATAGCTCAGAAACTGAGTGTTTTCGTCAAGCGCAGGAAACGAAAACCTTGATAGAAATTGGCCGCTTGGGGCGATCGACCCAGGGCCATCTGCGAAAATCTGCGTCCATCTGCGGTTTGGTCTTTTTCTTATTCGTGTCCATTCGCGGTTCACACCATCGGGCGGAAGCGGCCGACGACCTCGGCTAGACGAGTAGTGATCTGGCCAAGAGAGCAATGTTCGACGCAGTTGATGAGTTCGGAGAAGGTGTTGCCACCTTGCTCCACGACGGCGGCGAGCCGGTCTAACGCTCGTTCCGATTCGCCGGCATGGCGCCGGTGAAAGTCTTCCACTCGTTCCTGATGGATCTTCTTTTTCTTGGCGGGTGTACGGATTGTTTCTAGTTCCGGCCAGGCCAAATCTTCAAGTGCGTAACGGTTAAGACCGATAATTGGACGGGTTCCGTTCGATATTTGGCTTTCGAGAACATGGGCAGCGGCCTGGATCTGACTACGCTGATACCGCCGCTCCACCGCTCCTAGCACGCCTCCCTGAGCTTCAATGGCATCAAACTCATCCAGAATAGCCTTCTGAACTGCATCACCCACCGCTTGCATCCCAGGAGATCCAGGAAGCGTGTTCATCATGTGTTTGAACACGCCGCTTTCTTCCAACAAGATCGCTTGGGCATGAGCGGCATACCGGGCGTACTCCTCGCTGGGAGTAGTAAACGGTTCATCGGCTGCATTGCTGTGACATGAGTTCGTCGCGTTCATACAAGCGAGGACCAACTCAATCGCGGTCCGCGTCAGATTATTTTTCCAATCCGCCGCCACCAATGATCTTCCACTGGTCTGCGTGTGCAGTTTGAGTCTTTGCGCCCGTTCATCGCCGTGATAAACGTCGCGAATACCGATGGCCCAGATCTTCCGGCAGACCCGGGCCAAAGCCACATATTCGACGTCGAGCCCGCAATCGAGGAAGAAAGACAATCTCGGACCGAACACGTTGATATCCATGCCTTTGTTCTTAAAGAAATCGACGTAGGCAAAGCCGTTCGACAAAGTGTACGCCGCTTGCTGAACCGGCGTCGCTCCGGCTTCGGCAATGTGATATCCGCTGATGGAGATCGGGTACCACCGAGGCATTTTCACGGAGCAGAACTCCACCATGTCCGCCAGGAACCGAAGCGAGGGGCCGATGGGAAAGATCAATTCGTTCTGGGCCTGAACTTCCTTGAGAACGTCGGCTTGAATAGTGCCACGAAGCTTTGGTACCGCGTCCGGCCCAAACCGATGCTTAGCCGCCGCGATATACATAGCCAGCAAAATCGGCGCCGGCCCGGAAATGGTCATAGAGACCGAGACATTCGGCTGATCGAGCTCGAACCCGGCATAAAGTCGCTCCACGTCCTCTACCGTATCGATGGCGACTCCGCCTTCGCCGATCTTACCAAAGACGCCGGGGACCAACGCGCCTACCCCGTACAAGGTCGGGCCGTCGAAAGCCGTACTGAGCCGCTTGTTTCGCTGGTTCCGAGAGAGATAATGAAACCGTTGGTTCGTGTCCTCCGCCACACCAAGGCCCGCAAACAGCCGAGTGGGTTCTTCTACTTTTTTTTCACCGGCGGCCCCCTCCTCTTGCTCGCGAGAGAGATATTGCTCGCTATAGGCCGCTGATACATACGGAAATTGTCCTGGTAATCCGCCTTCTAATAAAAAACGGCAGATCTCTCCGGGATCATCGTAACGCGGAAGAGCTAAGGCCGGCAGTTCCAGACCGGTGGGAGTCCGGGTTTTTCCTACTTTGGCGACAATGTCGCGCCACCTGCCCATGACTTCGTTCGCTTTGGCGGAATCTTTCCGCACGCCCGCTACTTCGGCTTCAACGAACCGATCGTAATTGCGGACTGACTCAATCAGTTGACCGAGATAACTCATACAGTTGGGGGGAAAAGGGTCCGAAAAATCTGGTCAACGCCGGTATCCCGGTGACGATTCGCCTGGGTTTGCAGCAATGTTTGGCTGCGCTGACTACTCCGGAGCCGGCTTTCGAGTTCAGAAACCGCGGTGCGAGCACCTCGGAGGTCAGCTTTGTTTACGACCACAATATCGGCCGCATCCAACATGGCGATCTTCTGCAGTTGCAGCCGGGCGCCGTAATCGGGCGGCATGACCATAGTCGTCAGATCGGTAAATGAGTGATCGAAACCGAATGGTAAGGCTTCCTGGCCAGTCCCCACGGTTTCGATTATCACGGCGTCGAAGATCCCTAATTCGCGCAGAAACTTAACGGCGCGTTCGGAACCAGCTGCCAGACCGCCGGCTAACCCGCGGGTCGCCATGCTGCGCATGAACACGCGATTATCCTGGGAATAGATCATAGTGGCCCGGTCCCCCAGCAAGGCTCCGGAACCGACCACACTGGGGTCATGAGATAAAATCGCCAGCCGATGATCGGCGGGAAAAGTACGGAGAAACCTCAAGGCCAACTCGTCGATCAAAGTCGTCTTACCAGCTCCTCCCGGACCACTGATACCGTAGACTTTGGTTGTACGCCTGTAACCAACGCGACTGGCGGGCTGCGAATCAACGTCTTTGCCTGACTCGATCTCGCTGAGCTTCACCGCAATGATTCGATCCTCGAACGAAGTGTTGACCACGGCCGGCACCGGGATAGAGAACCGAGTTTGGACATAACGCACCATTTCTTCGAGCGGGGTACCGGCAAAAAATATCTGGTCGACGCCGTTCTGGTACATTACCTCCGCGTCAGCCTTAGTAATGGTGGCGCCGCCGCCGCCAAATAGCCGGATATGCCCGCAATCACGTCCGCGTAGCAGCGATATTACTTCGGAGAAAAACTCAACGTGCCCTCCGTTGTAACTCGATAACCCAATCGCCCTGACATCTTCCTGGATGGCAGCCCGCACAATATCATCCGCCGAGCGATGAAACCCCAAGTAGATCACCTCGATCCCGTACCGGATCAGATCAAGGTTGATCGTATTGATCGCGCTATCGTGTCCGTCACAGATGGGGACAGCAGTGAGGATCCGAATGCGCTCCATCGGGGAAACTCGCCTTAAGCTCGTTTCATGACAAATGGCAAATGACAGATGACAGATTCGCGGCGCCGGGACGTTTGTCGTAGCGCGAACGAGATGCATCGACTCATCCCGAAGGGATGAAAGGACTAAGCCTGGGGTTCTAACCCCAGGTAGTGATTTTATAACACGTCCGCCCCGCAGGGGCGGGAGACGGGTGCGCAGCCGATGATATTTTGCCAAGCTAATAACGATCCCAACCCTTTCTGCCTCCCTTTCCCTCCTTCGTCCCTCATCCCCGAACTACGGCGGACAGGCAGGGCGGGTCGTCGTGCGCATTTGTTCCTGGGGTTAAAACCCAGGCTTAGTCCTTTCATCCCTTCGGGATGAGTTGACGGAGCGGTGACTAGCTCCGTAGGAGCGAAATCTTTATAGCAGATGGAAATCTTATGCGATCAGCCGCCTTCGCTTCGCTACGGCGCGCCTGACCAAATTGTTTGGGCGCGACGAAGGCCTGGCGGAGTCGGCTCCGCTAGGAGCGACATCGAAAAGCGTTTCCCACCGCTGGTCGACGTTCTCGATTAGATGTCGCTCCTCCGGAGCTGATCACGCCGCTTTTTGGTCTCGTGCTATAAAGATTTGGCTCCTACGGAGCCGCTTTTTTTTAAAGCCTGCTAAGGCGGGTTCGGCAAACCGTTACTTAATCGTAAGTTAGTGATACCCCACTCGACCGACAAGATATTAGGATTTGCGCGGCTCCCGCCTGTACGCAAAACGGCGTACTGACCGTGAGCCCCTCACACGCGTTCACCGCCGGAAAAACGCACGACCTTTCGATAACCTGCTGGCCGAGAGGAGCTAACAAGTTAAGAAATATCTCAAACCCAAAGCTATCCTTCCGTGCTTACCGGAAAACCCGACAATTAGTCTGCAAGTCGATGCCAGCCTGACGTCTTAGCGACGATGATTACCGATATGGTGATTGTCTCAATCTAACCAACCCCAGCTTAATGGCAGAACCATCTAAATTTTCTAAAAACGTATTGGCGGACTAGATCACGATTAGATACGGTCCGCGCGAAATCAAAGTAGCCAGTCTTTGGACGGATTGGGCGGTTTCGCGAGGCGGCAAGATAAAAAGTTATGGCACGGTCCGGCAGCCCCGGCGTGAGCGTTTGCTAACTTAGCTGTGCCAGGATCGGATCGATAAAGGATCAGAGTTCTTCGCACTCGAGCATGGCGGCTCTTCTGCGACCCACCGCATCTTTAACTCTAATGGAGTTTTTGTCCCGGACTTGGGTCTGTGACGGGTTATGCCCCTAAAAGGTTGTCTTAAAGGGGTGGTTCGAATCTCAGTTTATTTAATTCAGCTTTTTCAAAAATGAAATCTTTCGATCTCTTCCGACGATTCAGTCGGAGAACAATTACGGGGGCCTCTCTACCGCTGGCCGTCGGTTTTCTATTGTGGGCGGCGCCGTTGCGAGCAGAATTCGCCTTCATATCAGCCCAAAATTCCACAAACATCACGACCTACACCATCGGTTCAAACGGAGCACTGTCCCAGGTGGGTTCGCCCCTCTCGACTGGGTATGAGCCCTTTATACAGACGATGGATCCCAAAGGTCGGTTCGTCTTCTTGCTAGACCTGTCAACGAACGGGACCAGCAACCACGTCTTGGTCTACAGCATCGGTTCAAACGGAGCCCTTACACAGGCGCCGGGGTCACCCGTCTCTCTCGGAACGAATGGCTATTGGTTAGACGTAGATCCTAGCGGCAAGTTCCTCTACGTAATAGCCGTTGCCCTCAACGGAACCACAACCACCATCTCGGGCTACAACATCGGTTTTGACGGGACCCTAACAGCAGTCCCGGGCTCGCCCTTTACGGTAGCAGGGGTTAGCCGTGCCCACGCATTTACCATCGACCCAACCGGTAAGTTCCTCTATGCAATCGCTCAAAGTCAAAACGGGCTCGGCGATGCCATCGCGGCCTACCGCATCGATTCAAACGGAGCCCTAACCCTGGTACCGGGATCGCCCTTCGCATCCGGCGGAGCAAATCTGCTTGGAGTGGCGGCAGATCCCACGGGTCGCTATTTCTTCACGTCTGATATCTCGGGTAACACGATCTTGGCCTACACCATTGGTTCAAACGGAGCCCTGACGCCGGTCTCGGGGTCGCCCTTTGCAACGGGGCAATTTCCCGCGTCAGTGACTGTGGATCCAACGGGTCAGTTCGTGTATGTGGCATGCTATAGCGACAAGACCGTCTGGGTCTACAGCAACACCTCGGGAAGCTTGGCACCGATCTCCGGGTCACCTTTCGCCATCCCCGCGAAGACTGGTATTAACTCTGTAACGCTGGACCCCGCGGGTAGGTTCGCCTATGTAGACGATAGTTCCACTGGCATCGTCTTTACCTACAGCATCGGTTCGGACGGTGGGCTGACGTCTATCACCAGCAGCGCAATCGAAGCGAACCCGTTTTCGTTTAGTTTCATCCCACTGCTTGCGCCGTTCGTCTACGTACACAACGAAAACACCGGCAACTCCAGCGTCTCGCCCTTTACTACCGATTCAAACGGGGCGCTGCTACCAGTCCCCGGGTCGCCCTTCCCATCTGGTCAGGCCCTTTCTGGGGCGGTGGATCCGACTGCTAAGTTTGTCTACGTACCAAATTATAACGACAACAGCCTGTCGGTCTACAGCATCGGAGCAACCGGGTCATTGACCGCGCTATCAAGCGTCGCAACCGGAAATGCTCCCTTCTCAGTGGCTCCAGACCCAACGGGTAGGTACCTTTACGTAACCAACAGCGGAGACAATACCGTCTCTGCTTACACTGTCGGGTTCACCGGAACGCTGACACCGGTTACAGGCTCGCCTTTCGCGACCGGGTCCGATCCGGCAGCAATCACCGTTGACCGCGCAGGTAAGTTTGTCTACGTGACCAATGAGGGCGCCTACACAGTGTCGGCCTTCAAAATCGGTTCAAACGGAGCACTGACCCCGGTCACGGGATCGCCCTTTGCAACGGGGCATCAGCCCAATTCAGTGACCGTGGATCCTGTGGGTAACTTCGCCTACGTAGCCAACATTGGCGACAACACGGTCTCAGCCTACAGCATCGGGTCAAACGGAACACTGACACCGGTCTCAGGATCGCCCTTCGCAGCCGGGCAAGAGCCGAGTGTTGTGACGGTAGATCCCACGGGTCGGTTCGTGTACGTAACCAACGAACTCGTCAACAGCGTCTCGGCCTACAGCATCTTGTCAAACGGAGCATTGACACCAGTCCCGGGGTCGCCCTTCGCAGCGGGGCAGGAACCCTGTTCAGTGGCCGTAGCCCCAACCGGTACGTACGCCTATGTCACCAATGCCGGAGACAACAGCATGTCGGCCTACGCCATCGGGTCAAATGGGGCCCTGACTCCCCTCTCTGGGTCGCCATTTACGGGGGGGCTGAACTTGCCCAATTCAGTAGCCGTTTCACCTATCCCGTTCGCGACATCGACGATGTCCTTCGAAACCGAGGCAGGGACCTCAGGGACGCTGCCGACCTTCACTCTGGATGATACTTTCACCCTGGGTAGGAACAGCACCGGGATTGATCCTGTCACCCAACAAGTGACACTACGGATTGGCACCTTCGCCGTCACGATTCCGGCTCACAAGTTCAAGCTGCGGACCGGCGGCAGCTTTAAGTTCGGTGGGATAATCAACAACGTACTCTATCAGGTGACGATCGCGCCGCTGGGCAGCAATTCGTTTAAATTGTCTGCCAAAGGTACCGGTCAGGATTTGAGTACTCTGGGGAAACAGGTCCCAATCCTTTTGACGGTTGGAGGCAACGCCGGCACCAGCACGGCGTCTCACAAGCAGTAACTGATTGGTGAGGAAAGGGGACAGGCCGAAAATCGGCCTGTCCCGGGCGTCGTTTTCAGCGCCTTTAATGACAAATGGCGAATGGCAAATGACAGATGACAGATTGGCGGCGTCGGGACGAGCGGCTGTAGTGCGAATGAGATGCGTCGACTCATCCCGCAGGGATGAAAGGACTAAGCCTGGGGTTTTAACCCCAGGTAGCGATTTAAAAACACGTCCGCCCCGAAGGGGCGGGAGATGGGTGCGCGACCGAAGTATTTCGCGAAGCTAATAACGATCCCAGCGCCTTCTGCCGCCCACGGCGGGTCGTCGTGCGCACTTGTTCCTGGGGTTAAAACCCCAGGCTCAGTCCTTTCATCCCTTCGGGATGAGTTGACGGAGCGGTGACTAGCTCCGTAGGAGCGAAATCTTTATAGCTATGGAAATCTACACGGATCAGCTCCCGCCCGCATCGCTACGCGAAGCGTTGCGGGCGTGGCCGCTAGGAGCGGCATCAAAGAGCGTCTCCCACCGCCGACCAAACGTTCTCAATTTAGATGTCGCTCCTCCAGAGCTGATCGCGGTTTTTTTGGAGTCTCGTGCTATAAAGATTTGGCTCCTACGGAGCCGTTTCTCAACAGCCTGCTAAGGCGAATACCGAAAGCCGGTGGTCGGGATTGAACCGACGACCCGCGCATTACGAATGCGCTGCTCTACCACTGAGCTACACCGGCGAATTGAGGAATGAAAGTTATCGCGCGCCGAAGCCGTTGCGTCAAGAACGAGCGCATGCTCGTTGGAAGGAGTCAGGAGCCAGAATCCAGGAGCCAGGAGGCTTGGGGACCATGACGCGGTAGGGCGAAAATCTCGGCGCGCCCGGGGTTAACCATCCTGTCAACGTCATCCCGCGCCGGATTTGAGCCAGGCGTGCGGATGGCTTGGTCTAGGGCTCCCTGAAATGCAAACGCCGAGTTCGGGATGATACTCGACATAGGCCACACGCACGGCGCGGCTCAAATCCGGCGCGGTCTAATGCCTAGAGGTGGCTCACCCTGAACGCGCCGAGATTTTCGCCCTACCGCGTCCTGGGCTCCGCGCGCCTCCTGGATTCTGGCTCCTGGCTCCCGGTCCTGAATTGTCACTCGCATGCTGGCGTGGCCTGTAATATTAGTAACAGACATCTCCGGCATTTGACGGTTTCACGTGTTTAGCCGGAGGAAGCGAAACACCAACAGGAACTCTAGATTTTTATGGCAGAGGCCCCCGACCCGCATCCAGCGAGCCCTTCGGAACCGGAGAACGCGCATCCGATAAACACAACCGGTGAACTCCAACTCGGTACCTCGACAAGCTCAGTGGAGCCAACCTCAACAGGCTCGGTAGAGCCAACTTCGACAAGCTCAGTTGTGCCCCTGAAGCCGGCTGAGGACGCTGCCTCCCGGGTCGAAACTCCGTGGTTCCATATGGAACCGGATATCACCAGGGCAGTCATCTCGAAGGCGGAAGAGGAACTCCTTAGCAGTCTATCAGCCTTGATGCGTAACCGGGTCGAGAACGAAAAACTGCAGCGCCAGATGACGGCGAGTATGCAGGCCATCGATGACGCCAAGAAAGAGCACCTAGCGATCAAGGACCAGATCCGCAGCACTGAGGAAGAATTGGCCACCCGGGTCAAAGAACATGAATCGCTTCGGGATGAAGTGGCGCAGACCCAGCAAAAACTGCAGGCTGAACGAAGCAAGCACATCGAGCATCAGGAAGCCTGGTTCAAAACGCGCCAAGAATTGGATGCATCACGGCGGAACGTTCAATCTGCTACCTCGGAGCTGGGCGAGACCCAAGAGACGGGCCGATTGATGAAATCGCAAGTAGCGGAGTTGAAGAAAGAACTCACTCGGTTACTTGGGGAACGCGAATCGATGTTGTCCCAGCTGCGACCGATCCGCGAGGAACTGGATCAGCGTCTGTCAGCACGCGAGGCAGTCATCGAGCAGGTCACGGTTCTTCATCAACATGTCGAATCGTTGACCAACGAGAAGAACACATTGTCCCAAGCGACGCCGGAACAAATCAGCGAGCGATCTCAGTTACAGAAGGAGTTGGAACAAACTCGCGAAGAGTTCTCTCAGCTGCGCCGGGAGGCCGACCGTTTGCGCTCGGATCACGGTCGCTTGACCGCCGCAAAACATGATGCCGGGGCGGAGCTTTCGGATGTTCAAGGCAGGTTGACTAGCTTGAGGTTTACCCACGCCGAACTCCTGGAGCGGATCTATCAGTCCCAGCAAACCCACAGCGATCTGCTGGAAAGCGTGAAACAGGCCAGCGAAAGCCATCACGATCTCTTAGAAAAGATAGACCAGGCCAAGCAAACCCTGGATGTGACCGAGCGTCCGCGGGAGGAAATCATTAGCCCGGTTGCCGAGCCCGTTCCAACGGCAGCGGTTAAAGAACCGGAACCAGAACCGGAACCGCCGGTAGTTGCGCCGGTCGCGAAAGAAGCACCTAAGCCAGAAGAAACGCACAAAGCGGAACCCCCGGCCAATACCGAACCGGTCGAGGCTGAGCTGCCGCTTTTCCTATCACATCCGGTGCCGCCGGTTGCCGCCTCTTGGGACTCGTATGTCCTGGAGAGCGAGTTTTTTACCGAAGACAATTTGGACGCGCCCAAGGTCGCTGAATTGGTCACCAATCTGCCCGGGATCGAACATTCTTTGATCGTTCAGCAGTTCGGTCCGATGCTGGCAGACCGTTTCCCGCAACGGCTGCATTCTTTATTTCAGGTACCCCGCCGGGATTATTCGCTTCTGTATGATCGGCTGCCGAACAAGGTTCGAGATTACCAGAATCTGAACACTCGGGTTAGTACCTATCAAATCGGCGATGAATTCCTGACACTATCCGGCGCCAAAGATGTGTTTTTGGCGATTACGCACGAAGCGCCGGTTCTCCGGCCGGGCGTACCCGAAAAGATCGCCATCGTGGCCGAAGAACTGCGCAAGATGTATCCAGGTCAGGCCGATCGGGCGGTGGGGGTAGCGTGAGGCACAAGGAGCTTCGTACTCCCGCCTTCGCCAAGCGGACTCGACTGAGCTCGCCGAATGTCCTACGGCGCGGCAGGCTGTCCCCGAATCCGGCTACGCGGAGTGATGGCCGCGCCGGTTTTTTGTCGCGTAGCGACCGAATGAAGGTAGCCAGGCATGAAATGCCTGGTAACACGCCCAAGGAGCCCCGTCCCGTAGGGTACGGTATGATTAGGTCCGACAGACGTGCTACGACCGGGACGACGAATTAACCGTGGGCAAGGATCAAACCGTGCCCTACGGGACGGATTTTCGATTGAACGGTTTCCAGGCATTTCATGCCTGGCTACCTTCACGTCGTCCCTCCGGGACTAATCCCACCCTCTCGGTCTACCGGATCGGGGTCGCGCTCGTTACCGTCCGTTTCGTGACTTGGATCCCGCGAGCTTTCGGACCATGCACCTGAATATCTTTCGCCGCGAAGGTCTGTTCATCGATCCGGGCGCCTTTTACGTGCCGGTATTTTAGCCGGACTTCGGTAACCGGACGATCGGTCATCAACTTGACCTTAGCGCCTTCCGGGACGCAGAAATAATCCCGATTCATGATGGCGCCCCCGAAGGCAAACCGCTTGATAAAGCTCGCTTTGGGCGTGCTATACACGATCGTAAACACTTTCTCCCGGTCGTAGACATTGAAGTAATTCACGTCTTTATCTACGAACAATTTATCGGGCGGCGGGATCATTTGATACCGGCCGTTCTCCCAAACCACCAATAACCGATCCAGCGGTGAGCAGCGGAAGGCGGCATCCCCTTTCACTTCGGAACCGAGAAAGCCGCGCTCCCGATCATACACAATCGCCAGCTCATGCGCCGTCAACTCGCGTACATCGATCTCTTCGGTCGTCGTTAGTTGGGTTCGGCGCTTGTAAAGCTTGCCGTACCGCTCGATCAGACCTTCGAGATAGCCAATGACATAGCTGGTCAATTGTCTCAGGTTCTTACGAACCTCTTTCAGTTCATCGACGATCTTGAGCTTATCATCTTCGTTCTTCTGAAGATCGAATTTCGAGATACGCTTGATCTGAAGTCCGAGCAGCATCTCGACGTCGTCGATAGTGATTTCGCGGGTCAACTCGACCCGCAGCGCCTTTAGTCCGCGTAAGACGGTTTGCTGGACATCCTCATAAGTCTCGCAATCTTCAATTCGCTTGTAGATCCGGTGCTCGATAAAGAGCTGTACCAGAGTCTTTCGATGAAGCTCTTCCGTCAGTTCGTCCCGACGAATCTCGAGCTCGCGGTTTAGGAGGCTGACTAACTGCTCGGTATTCGTCCGGAGCACCTGTTCGACATTCAGTTGTACTGGGCGATCGCCCTGAATCACGACGAGATTCGAGTGCAGCACTACCTCACACTGCGAAAAATGATAGAGCGCGGCGATGGCCTTGTCCGGATCTTCACCGGGCGATAGTTGCACCACAATTTCGACCGCAGCCGCCGTGAAATCGCTGATCGACTTGATCTTCAGTTTCTTTTTCTTAGCGGCATCTTCGATCGAGTTAATAACGGACTCGGTCGTCGTACTGAACGGAATCTCCCGGATAACGAGTCGGTTCTGATCTCGTTTTTCAATCTTAGCGCGGACTTTGACTCGTCCATTTCCTATATCGTACTCGCTGGCGTCCATCAGCCCGCCTTGAGGAAAGTCCGGCAGCACCCGGAACTTCTTGTTTTGCAGGATAGCGATTTGAGCCTTGATCAGTTCAACGAAGTTGTGCGGCAGAATCCGTGTGGATAACCCGACGGCAATGCCTTCGGAGCCAAGCATCAAGATCAGAGGCAATTTGCTCGGCAGAATAACCGGTTCCTGGTTCCGGCCGTCGTAGCTGGGGACATACTCGGTCAGCTTAGGGTTGAACAACTCGTTTCTGGCCAGGTCCGTCAGCCGGCATTCGATGTACCGGGAAGCGGCGGCAGGATCACCCGTAAGAATATTTCCGAAGTTACCTTGGCCTTCGATCAGGTAGCTGCGGTTAACGAGATTGACCAGGGCATCTTCGATCGAAGCATCACCGTGGGGATGATACTGCATACAGTGCCCCACGATGTTGGCCACCTTGTTAAATCGCCCGTCATCTTTCTCATATAGCGCATGCAGGATCCGCCGTTGTACCGGCTTCAACCCATCTTCGAGTTGCGGGATAGCCCGATCCCGGATGACGTAAGAAGCGTACTGGATGAAATTCTCGTTAATCAGATCCTTCAGCGGATCTTCGGGGAGATGAATGATGGCGACGGAATTAGAGGACATTTATACAGGAAACTCACACTGATTTTGAAACTCACACAAAGGCACAAAGACACAAAGGTGGAGACCAAAAAAATGGATGCACAACTGGAAAATATAACACGTGATGCCGTTGATTCGGCCTATATGATTTTATAAGGAGCTCGGGCCCGGCTTGCTGGAAACGGTTTACGAGGTCGTGCTGGCGAAAGAATTGGAGAACAGGGGGCACCGAGTCAGGCGGCAAGTGCCTGTGCCCATTGTCTTCCGCGAGTTACGCTTCGACGAGGGATTTCGGGCTGATCCGATTGTCGACGACCGGCTGCTAATCGAGCTTAAATCCGTGGAACAGCTTGCGCCGGTTCATGGGAAGCAAGTTTTGACTTACATACGCTTACTCAATTTTCGTCTAGGCCTACTCGTCAATTTCGGCGCCGCGCTCTTCAAACAAGGCGTGAAACGCGTAGCCAACTGACTATCCAACTCGTCCGCAGCATCTTGTTCCTGAAATCTCACTAAGAGGAAAGAAAGATATAAGGAGCGATCAGCGATTTGCGTATCAACCTTTGTGTCTTTGTGCCTTTGTGTGAGATTTCAACAGACTGTGAGTTTAGGCAGACACCGGTTCCTCGACCACCAGATGATCCATAATGAACTGCCGGCGGGCGGGAGTGTTTTTGCCCATATAGAATTGCAGGAGAGGCTGGACCACGTGGCCGTCGTCGACTGCGACGTGGGTTAGCTTCATCGCTGGACCGATGAATGCCTTGAATTCTGATGGAGAGATTTCTCCCAAGCCTTTGAATCGGGTGATCTCTGGGTTTTTAATCTTTCGCATGGCTTCCTCGCGTTCGGCTTCGGAGTAGCAATAGAAGGTTTGCTTCTTGTCTCGCACCCGGAACAAAGGTGTTTCCAAGATAGAAACGTGGCCGCCAGTGATGATGTGCGGGAAAAATCGCAAAAAGCAGGTGATCAACAGGTTGCGGATGTGGAGCCCGTCGACGTCGGCATCGGTGGCTAGGATCACTCTGCCGTAACGCAAATTCTGCAGGTTTTCTTCCACGTTTAAGGTCCGCATCAAATTGAAGATCTCGTCGTTTTTATAAACGATGGTCCGGTTGAGATCCCAAACATTGAGCGGCTTACCTTTCAGCGTAAAGACGGCTTGGACGTTGGGATCCCGGCAACTGGTGATCGAGCCGGCAGCCGATTGGCCCTCGGTGATAAAGATCATCGATTCTTTCCCGACCCCTTTTTCCAGGTTCAGGTGAACTTTACAATCTTTGAGCTGAGGAATGCGAAACGAGATCGCAGCGGAACGTTCGCGAGCCAGCTTGCGGACATCCTGCAGCTCTTTCCGCAGACGCTGGGTCTCCTGGATTTTGCTCACTAATCGCTCGGTGACTTCGCTATTCTTGTGCAGCAGCGTGGCCACAATCTCCCGGACTTTAGCCACCAACTCGGTGCGGATTTCGGTATTCCCCAGCTTATTTTTGGTTTGAGATTCGAATACCGGATCCTTGAGCCGGATAGCGATCGCACCCACCAGTCCTTCGCGTACATCGTCTCCCTCGAACTTCGCTTTGGCCACGTCGTTGATCGCCTTCAACATGCCCTCTCGAAAGGCGCTCAAATGGGTCCCTCCATCCACCGTATACTGCCCGTTGACGAAAGCGTAATGTTCTTCCGACAGCCGATTGGTGTGAGTAAAAGCTATCTCGATCATCTTTTCCCGAAGATGCAGGACCGGGTAGAGCGGTTCTTCACCCACATCTTCCTCGAGCAAATCTTTCAGCCCATTCTCCGACGTGAACACCTGACCATTGAAATTGAGCCTGAGTCCGGCGTTCAGATAGGTATAGAGGTGGAGACGGCGCAGCAGATGTTCTTCCCGGAAGCGGTAACTCTTAAATATGGTCGGGTCGGGCTCGAACACGATCTCGGTACCGTCGGGCTCATTTTGTTTGCCTTTCTTTTGCGACTTTAGTTCGCCCCGGCTGAAGTCGGCTCGAAAGAACTGGCGATCGCGATAGCTGGTAACGGTGAAGGTGTCGGACAAGGCGTTGACCGCTTTAGTGCCAACGCCGTTAAGCCCGACGCTGAATTGGAAGACATCGTCGTTATACTTCGCGCCGGTATTAATTCGGGAGACGCATTCGATCACCTTGCCTAAAGGGATACCGCGGCCGAAATCCCGGACCCGGACAACATTGTTATCAAGTGAGATATCAACCGCCTTGCCGTATCCCATGATGAACTCATCAATGGCGTTATCGATGACCTCTTTGATCAAAACATAGATGCCGTCATCATAATGGCTGCCGTCGCCCAGCCGGCCAATATACATACCGGTTCGAGTCCGGATATGCTCCAGAGATGAGAGGGTTTTGATCTTGCTCTCATCGTAGTTGTGCTTCTTAGACGACATAAAATTAAGATCGGGAGAGTGACACGCAGGTCTCCAGCTTGCAAGACGCAGCAAGCGGGTTGGTTTCGGAGTTTACAGAGTGGAAAACGGGCTTCGAGATTGCGGGCCTAGTATAGCGTAAAAGTGAGGGGAATGGTAGGGCAAGGCTCCGCGATCTCGTCCTCGTCCTCGAGCGAGCGCTGATCCAGGTCACGCGTGGGGTAAATCGACGCCACCCGGGAAACAGGAATGGGACCTGCCTCCGCCAAGCCTACGGCGCGGCAGGCTCTATGGGACACATGAGACTAATGGGGTCATAGGTTGCATTAGCCATACCGGTCCATTCGAGTCACCCCGCCCAAACCATCGAGGACGAGTACGATTTCGAGCGGCATAGCCACATTCTGTCATCTGCCATTTGTCATTTGTCATTCATCCACCCTGGCGCTTAACATAGGCGCGATTTCTAATGATTCGGTTCATCGCGAAACGGATGCTCGGACTGGTGGCAATTTTGTTTTGCGTCGTCAGCATCACGTTTTTTCTGATCCGGTTGATGCCCGGTGGGCCTTTCGATCGAGAACGGAAGCTGCCGGAACAGATCGAGAAGGCGTTGCTGGCCAGATATAAACTGGATGGGCCGATTTTGAACCAATACCTCGGTTATCTGGGGGACCTCCTGCATGGTGATCTCCGGCTGTCGACCAAGTATCGCGACCGTTCGGTAAACGAGATAATAGCCGATGCGCTGCCGGTGTCGGCGACCCTAGGAGGGATCGCGTTTGTCTTGGCCACCGTCGGCGGCGTTTTGGTAGGATCGCTGGCCGCAGCTCATCAGCATTCCTGGATCGATCGTTCAGCCATGTTAGGCGCGTTGCTCGCCATCTCATTGCCCTCTTTTGTAATCGGCCCGCTCCTGATCCTGATTTTCGCCATCGATAGCCAACTGTTGCCGGTAGGCGGCTGGGGTACGCTAAAAAGCCTGATTCTTCCATCGATTACGTTAGCCGCGCCTTATGCCGCCTATATCGCGCGCCTGACCAGGGCCAGTATGTTAGAAGCACTAACACAGGACTTCGTCCGCACTGCCCGGGCCAAGGGGTTGGCCGAGAGCCAGGTCATCTATAAGCACGCCCTCAAAGTCGCGATTCTACCGGTCGTGTCCTTTATGGGCCCGTTAGCCGCGAACTTGCTGACCGGATCGATCGTAGTGGAGAATATTTTTTCTATCCCGGGAGCAGGCGGCTTTTTTGTGAACTCGGTGCTAAACCGAGACGGCTTCCTTTTAGGCGGCATCGTGATCGTCTACTGCGTTTTACTCGTGATGTTCAACCTGGTGGTCGACATCCTCTACGGTTGGCTAGATCGGCGGATCGTTCTCTATGGCTAGCTCCTCCCGTTCCCCTTGGGTCAGGCTCCGGCGGAACCGTGCCGCCATGGTTTCACTACTGCTGCTGGTGCTCGTGGCTATCGCTGCGGTGATCGGCCCGCAGCTATTGCCGGCCGTAGACGCTAACGTAAGCCAATCCAGCTTTTTACCGCCCTCGCAGGTGCATCCGTTCGGCACAGATTTGAATGGCCGGGATCTGCTCTATCGGGTGCTGCTCGGCGCGCAAATCTCTTTGCTGGTCGGTATTGCCGGCGCTGCTGTCAGCTTCGCCATTGGCATCACCTATGGCATGGTAGCCGGTTACTTGGGAGGATCGGCTGATTCCATCATGATGCGCCTGGTCGATATCCTCTACGCCATCCCCCGTCTGATATTTCTCCTGATATTGATCAGCGCGATCGACCCGATGCTTCGCGCTAATATGATCGCTCATGGCTTTCAAAGTTTAGTGGGCTATTCGAAGATCTTCATTTTGGTCGCCTGCCTTGGATTTACTGAGTGGCTGACCATGGCTAGAATCATCCGCGGTCAGGTGCTTAGCTTAAAGTCGCAGGAGTTCGTCGTCGCCGCCCGGAGCATCGGTCAAAGCCACTGGAACATTATTTGGCAGCATCTGCTCCCTAACCTGCTCGGGGTGGCTATCGTCTATCTCACCTTAACTGTGCCATCGGTGATTCTGGACGAATCCTTCCTCAGTTTTCTCGGGGTCGGTATTCAAGCGCCTTTAGCCAGTTGGGGTCTCTTATTGAGCGATGCCGCTCAGGTGATCAATCCGATAAAAGGCTATTGGTGGCTGTTGGTCTTCCCGGCTATCGCCATGGGAAGCACGCTGCTGGCTCTGAATTTTCTAGGAGATGGTCTGCGCGATGCGTTCGATCCCCGGCAACGGAAGTGATTTGCCGCGAAGCGGCTACAGATCATAGCCCAGGGCTTCAGCCCTGGGTAACTCGCACCCGAAACACGCCCTGAAAGTGGCGTCCGAGGCGTTGGGCTGGTGTCAGCGTGGTAGTACAATCGAGGATAGCGATGTTCGCACGACTGACCGAATCAACACACCAAGCCCAGAACAAACCCGTCGGCCGCCACTGATATCAGTCTCGCAGTTATACATAAGCGAGCGAAGCGGCCCTACGCAGCGAAGCGGAGTGAGCTTGTGAATAACTGCGCCGCGGACCAGAATAAGGTCGGCGAACGTCCTGCCCTGGCTC
>Ga0073928_10002185_pt1 | contig 34667 bp, 31 predicted proteins | sample PaiPotPPA55metaG_FD_76969 | JGI IMG/M metagenome (GOLD analysis project Ga0073928, IMG submission 76969) | Iron sulfur acid spring bacterial and archeal communities from Banff, Canada, to study Microbial Dark Matter (Phase II) - Paint Pots PPA... ... | reverse complement strand
GTTCGTTGGTTTCCACAATCCGGTTTGTTCATGTGCCCATGCCACGGCGGGGCGTATTACCGCGACGGCTCGCGTGCCTCCGGTCCGCCGGAGCGTGGGCTGTTCGAATATCCGTACAAAGTTGAAAACGGTCTGGTAACTATCCAGGCTGGTGAACTGCCTACGCCAGGGTCGCCGACCGCAACTCTTCTTGGAAAGAAGCCGCCGTGCGCCGCCTGATCACACAAGTAGGGGAATGGTTCGACCGGCGCTTGCAACTGGCCGCTCCCATTCGCGACGTGTCGGAGCACCCCGTACCGCGCAGCACGGCGAGTTGGTGGTACGTCTTCGGGAGCGCTGCCCTGGTTGTATTTATTCTGCAGCTCGTCACCGGAATTCTGCTCGCGCTGATCTATGTTCCGTCGGCCAGCGAGGCGTGGAACAGTCTGCAAGCTCTAAACCACGATGTGACTCTGGGCTGGTTCATCCGTGCGTTGCACGGGTGGGGCTCGAACTTCATGGTGGCGATTGTTCTCATCCATATGGTGCAAGTCTTCCTCTTCGGAGCCTACAAGTTTCCGCGCGAACTCACCTGGATCGTGGGCGTTTTTCTTTTGCTGATGACTTTGGGCATGGCATTCACGGGGCAGGTCCTCCGCTTCGATCAAGATGCATATTGGGGATTGGGACTTGGTGCATCCATCGCGAGCAGAGTGCCCATTCTCGGCGCGGGTATCGTGAAGATGATGTTGGGTGGGCCGATCATTGCCGGCGCGACACTTTCCCGATTCTTTGCGCTGCATGTCTTCGTCATACCTGGGATGCTGATCGGTTTCGTGTGCCTTCATCTCTTGATGGTGCTGAAGCTGGGAATCAATGAATGGCCGATGCCGGGACGCCTCGTAAAGCGAGCGACCTATGCAAGCGAGTACCACGAATTGACGAAGAAGGATGGCGCTCCCTTCGTCCCATACGCAGTTTGGAAAGACTTGTTCTTCGCCGCGTTCATCCTCTTAGCAGTTGCCGCATGCGCTGTGTACTTTGGTCCGTTCGGTCCAACGGGCCGGCCAGACCCCACGATCATCCAGACGGTGCCGAAACCCGATTATTTTTTCCTGTGGCTCTACGCGTTGCTCTCGCTCTTGCCTCCTTCGATGGAGACGCCCGCTCTCCTGATCGGCCCCGTAATCGCGATCGGCGCTCTGGTTCTTCTTCCGTTTCTATCGGGGGAAGGAGAAAAGAGCTGGCGGCGGCGGCCAATCGCGGTTTTAACAGTCCTGCTGATTGCGGTAACGCTGGGAACATTGACGCATCTCGCTGGATTCACTCCCTGGAGCCCGCACATGAATGCTTGGAGTGGTGATCCGGTACCGGAAAAACTTCTGCATGGCACAACCGCGCTTCAGCGGCAAGGTGCGCTGGTGTTTCAGGCTAAGCAATGCCGCGACTGTCATTCCATTGGGGAGAGTGGCGGGCAGCGAGGTCCGGCTCTCGACAGCGTTGCGGTCAGGCTCACGCGGGACCAACTCATTCGCCAAGTAATTCAGGGCGGGGGCAACATGCCGTCGTACGGGAAGAACTTAAGTCCGGCCGAAACAACGGCGCTGGTTTCGTTTCTCGAAACTTTGCATCCGGCTGGGCAGTCTCCCGCTCGCGACGCCGCGCTTGGCGAAGCCCAAGAGAAGAGCGCTTCGGCGCAGTAACGCCAGAATGCCACTTTCCGCTCAAGGCGCACTGCAATCGTGGACCACTTCGGTTCCGCTTACCTTGGCCATAGCTCTCGCGGCATTCGTGTACTTGCGCGGATGGCTTTATCTCCGTTGGCGCTCTGTAAACATTATTCCCACTTGGCGCGCCGGCAGCTTTCTTATCGGACTGTTTTTGATCTGGATCGCGCTGGGCTCGCCTCTCGCCGCGTTCGACGAGGAATTGCTGACAGTCCATATGGTTCAGCATCTGCTGCTGATGACCATCGCTCCTCCTTTGATCTTGGTGGGCGCGCCCCTAATGCCAACTTTGCATGGTCTGCCGCAGCAATTTGTGCAATCTATTCTTTCTCCACTACTTCGCTGGACCCCAATGCAGTGGATGGGACGCGTCCTCTCCCAACCGGCGGTTTGTTGGCTGGCTGCCACGGCCGCATTGGTGGGCTGGCATATTCCCGCGGCGTTTACGCTCGGTTTGCGATCTGAAGCGTGGCACATCGTCGAACACGCGTGCTTCCTCGCGTCCGGATTCCTTTTCTGGTGGCCGGTTGTTCAGCCCTGGCCGAGCCTGGCGACACGGCCACGTTGGTCGATTCTATTGTATTTATTTCTCGCCACGCTGCCGTGCGACATTCTTTCCGGTTTCCTTGCGTTCTGCGACCGAGTTGTTTACCCGATTTATCTCTCCGCACCACGGCACGTTAACCTTACCGCTCTCGAAGACCAGGAGTGCGCGGCTGCACTGATGTGGACTTGCGTCACAATCGCGTACTTGATAGCCGCAGCCATTCTCACCACCCAGCTACTCGCGACACGCAGTTCCAATCGAGATGATTTCGTCCAATCCAGCAGCTCCCCGGCCAGAGCATCGGTCCTTCGATGATGGAGAGATTCATATCGAGCGGGGTCGGCAGGAGCAGCCATTGCCTGACTGTTTTGAAGAAGCAGCCACCCAAAATTGTCACCTAACGTCCAGCTAAGAGCTGTTGCAAGTTATAATTGGAAGCGGAGGAGTGGGTGAGCGGTTGAAACCGGCGGTCTTGAAAACCGTTAGACCCGAAAGGGTCTCGGGGGTTCAAATCCCTCCTCCTCCGCCACATTTCAGAAGCACATTTCAGACATTCTCGCGATTAGAGGGTTCTCCGCCGATAGGGCTCGGGCTTCTTCCTAGAGTCGCGCCCGGTGCAGACGTGTGGATTTTGCGCATACGGTCAGCCAGGCTTGACGTTTCGTACGGCTGTTCTTGCCGACTATGCTTGTCCGCTGCCGTTCGGCCGAGACGATACAGCGGCCCAAGCTAGCCGCGAGGAGAGCCCGCGGTCTATTACGTTTAGAACGAACGTTCGCTGCAAGAAAACTCCTTCGCTGCGTTCTAACAGCAGATTCAGGTGAGCCCGGCAACCAGTGTGGCTTGCTCAGAATACTAAGTGTGCATAGTTAGTCCCCGCATAAAAAGGTGTCCAATGAAGATTCCTAGTTTGGCAGGTCCTGATTCATTTGGTTTTCTGCGTTTCAAAAGCTGCGCTTGTCTCCGCCTCTGTGCTTTTGCACTGGCCGCAGTTCTCGCATTTGCGCCGGGTCTCTCGGCGCAAACGGGGACGCGCTCTGTTGGATGGGTGGTGATCAGTGTGGACGAGTACCGCTCGCTTCGCGCGCGAGCTTTTCCCTCCGAGCGCGAGTCGCCTTCGCCTCCCGTGGACGCGACGCTGACGCGCGTCGACTACGACTTGCGCATCAGTGGGCAAGGCGAAATAGCCGCAGGTCGCGCCACTCTCAGTGTTGACGTCTTGAAAGATGGATGGGTGCGCGTGCCGGTGCCTGCGGGTCTGCTCGTTCGCGAGGCGCGACTGGACGGCAAGCTCGTTTCGCTCGTGGCAGGGCCTCCGGGCAAAGGCGGCAGCCACTTATCCGCCCTGCTCTCGCATCCGGGCCGCTCTGTGCTGCTGCTGGATATAGCGTTGCCGGTAAATTCTGCCGCCGGCGAAGAAAGCATCTCGGTGCCGTCAACCGAGTCCGGGTCACACGCGCGATGGTGCAACTGCCTCGCCAGAATGTCGACGTGAAACTCACCGGCGGATTGCTCTCGGAAAAATCCGAGACGGCCGCGGAAAGCAAATGGCTCGCTTACGGGCGCGGCAATGAGCCGCTGACGTTCACATGGCGAAGGAAGACGGAGGATCATCATTTGACTCAGCCGCTGCGGTTGCGCGGCTCGCTGACCGAATTAGTGGATTTGGGGGAGGACTCCACGCCAATTTCCGCGGAGGTCAACCTGGAGGTGACGCAAGGAGCAGCGCGCGAAGTGAAAATTCAAGTTCCTGAGAAGGTGACTATCAATCAAGTATTGGGTGCGATGGTGGCCGATTGGGAGATGAAGAATGGCGAGCTGGGCGTCACTTTTCTTGAGCCGGTCGAGCAGAGTGCGCGCTTCGTTATCACCGCAGAAACCCGGCGCACGGGACGGCGTCGTGGACATTCCATTGCTCCGACTCGTGCACACGGAACATGACAACGGCGGCGGCGCGGTGGAAGTCCTCGGCGCGGGCGAGATCAAGGACATCAAGTCCGAGGGTCTGGAAAATGCCGATGCCAGCGACCTCGGAGAAATGGTGTCCAGCCACGAGTCTCCTTCGCTCGCTGCATTCAAGTTCCGGTCTGGAAACGGCGGCGCAGCAAGATCGCTTTCGGTGAACGTGGTGCGCTACACGCCGCAGGCCGTCTTGATGGCGAACGTCGAAGAAGCGCGCTATCACGTCTTGCTCAGCAAAGAGGGGAAGACGCTGGTGCAGGCGCTTTACGCGGTGCGCAACAATCAGCGCAACTTCCTGAAGGTCACGCTTCCCTCCGGCGCGAGTCTTTGGAGCGCATCGTTAGCGGGAAGGCCGGTTCGGCCGGGTCAATCGCCGGACGGCGCCTTATTGCTGCCACTCGAAAAGGCGCGAGCCGGCGAAGAGGCGCCCGCCTTCGCGGTCGAAGTTGTGTATCTCAGCCGCGCGGCGGCTTGGAGTGACAAAGGTGAATTCAAAGTTCCCCTCCCCGCGCTCGATCTGCCTGTGTCACGGACGGGACTGGTTCTGTTTCACCCGCCGCTGTTTAAGTTGAACCCCGCGCCTGGCACGTTTCGGGCTCAACCCTACGAAGAACCCAGTTCGACTGCACTGACTAATGGGCGTTCTGTTGGCGAAATTTCCGGTTCCAGCGGGGCCGGTTTGGTTAGTCCGAGTTTGATTGCAGACCAGGGGTCTAATATTTTCACGGATAAGCTGAGCGGATTGCCGAATGCGCCCGAGGCACAAGCCGCCAATCAAGCTGCGCTCGACAAATTCCGTGAGAAATCAAAAGGAGGCAAAGTCGCAGGCATTCTTCCGATCCGAGTGTCTTTTCCGGCAGTGGGACCTTCTTTGTTCCTAGTTTCTGAACTTACCGCTGAGAACCAGGTGCCTAACGCCGACCTGAATTATCAGCGCGAGAAAAAGGCAGGTGGAAAGTGAAACGCTATATCGTTGCTGCACTGCTGCTGTTTCCATTCGCCATATTTGCTGAGGAGAAAAGCGGTCCGCCGGTGCCTACCACGGGCAATGTCACGCTATCGCTTGACGAATACACGCACTTGCTGGAACTGGCCAGCAAACCGAAGCCAAAGTTTGAAATTGCGCCGGTGCCGTATGCGCTGCAGCGCGCGGAATTGAGTCTCCGCGTTGAGAGCGAATGCGTCTCTGGTGCCATGCGGCTCGAAGGCGAAGTGTTTGGCAAGGGCGAGACCAAAGTCCCGTTGTCCTCTGGCCTCACCATCCTTAATGCACATCAAGATGGCAGACTGCTTCCGCTGGAGCAGGAAAATGGCACCAACATTGCCGTTCTGCCGGGCTCGGCTGGATTCGCTGTGACGCTGGACGTAGGAATGCCGCTGAACATCGAGGCCGGGCGCGCGTCGTTTGCGTTACCCGTGCCGACGGCGGGCAGCGTGCGGCTTGCGCTAGTCGTTCCCGGCGATCATTCCAATGTGCGGCTCAGCTCTGGGTTAATCACCGGCCGGACATCGAGTAATGGCCAGACCACAATTGAGGCGACGCTCGTTCCCGGACAGCTCACCAATATTTATTGGGCTACGCGGGAGATCGTGGAACCAGCAGCACCCCGCGAGGCACGCTTCCTAAGCGATGTAAAAACGCTCGTCACCGTCGGTGAGGCTGATATCCGAATTGCTGTGCTTGCCGATGTGACTGTCGTGCAAGGCGAACCGTCGCAGTTCGAGATTGAAATCCCGGCGGGCTACGAAATTACCGGAACTTCCGGAGCCTCAGTGGAATCGAGCGAACCGCAAGGCGGTACTTTGATCGTGAAGGTCAATGGTCCCACTCAGCGTACACATGAATTTTTGATTTCGATGGAAAGACCGATCAGCGACACAAAGGCCGATGCTCCGTTTATGAGCTTCAAGGGCGCGCAGCGGGAAACAGGTGAAATTCTCGTCGAAGGCGCGGGTACGATTGAACTCACGGCCACGGAAGGTGGTGGCCTGAAGCGCATCGATATCAAGGAGACCAATCCGTACTTGCGCTCTCTGGCACATTTCCCGATGCAAGCGGCGTTTCGTTATCACAGGCAGAGCAGCGAAGCACCACAGCTTGCACTTGCGTGGACGCGCTTTCCAGACAGCGGTGTGCTTGCCGCAGTCGCCGAACGGGCGGAAGTGACGACGTTGGTGACTTCGGAGGGCCGTTCCCTGACGGAAATTAAGCTCACCGTTAAAAATCAGGCGCAGCCGTTCCTGAAAGTCTCGTTGCCCACAGGCGCAATTCTTTCCGCGGAAGTAGCGGGAGAAAAGGTGAAACCGGTCGAAGGTCCCGATGGCAACCGCGTGCCGCTGCTGCGCGCGGGCTTCCGGCCAACCGATTCGTACACGGTGGCGTTTGTGTTTCTGCATTCCGGGGCGCCGTTCGCTAAGAAGGGCGGCTCCGAACTGTCGCTGCCGAAGATGGACGTTCCGATCAGCGTGCTGAATTGGGAAGTGTTTCTGCCTGAGCAATACAAAGTCAAAGACTTTGGCGGCGATGCCTTCGCGGCCAATCTGCTGCCTGCGACAATGGTCGAGAGCATGGGTCTGGCAGGGAGATTCGACAGCTTCCAGGCGGGAGTGGGTGTTGGCGCTGGAGGGACAGCAGGAACCGGCTTCGTCAATCCCCTCACGCAACCACTGCTGCCTGGCCAATTGGGCGGATTCATCGTGGATTCTTCCGGCGCCGTGGTAGCAAACGCGCAGGTGACCGTGGTTCATCCACAGACGGGGACGACACAGCATGCGATGACCGATTCGTCGGGGCATTGGGTGGTGTCGAATATTCCGTCGGGGCCGGTAAGGTCACGCTGAGTTCTCCTGGATTCCGCGCCGTGACGCAAAACTTCAACTACGATCCCAGCCGTCCGACTGCGTTTAACTCCTCGCTGAGCGTCGCCACAGTCGCCGAGACTGTGACCGTGATGAGCTCGACCGCTGAGCTGCAGACGGAATCGCGGCGCATTGAACGCGAGCTTAAAAAGGATGCTGCTGCGGCACAAACGGCGGCTTCACCCAATGTTCTTAACCTGCAGCGCCGCGTTTCCGGAGTGCTCCCGGTCAGGATTGATGTTCCGCGCGCGGGGAACTCGTATCGCTTCGTTCGTCCACTTGTGGTGGACGAAGAAACTAAAGTGACGTTCGCCTATTAGTCGAAATAGAAATACGGCCAGCTTCAGACGTGCTACACACAGACGCTTGACGCCCAGCCCATTACCCATGTACGGCCGGGGGACCCCCTCCCCCCCCGTTTTTCGTAAGTGTTCATTCTAAAGGGGTTAAGTTGGATTTGCTTCGGAACTGTTGATTCTGAAGACCTTGCGGCCTCAAGGGACGGCCGATACTACCGGCTAAGCGCTATTGAGGAGAATGACCTTCCCTGAAAGCAAAAACGCCAGCAATGTATGCTGGCGGTCGGGACGAAGTGTTACCCAAGGCTTACTATACGGGGGCAATAACCTTTTGTCAAGAGGAAAGCGGAACTAAATTTAGTGAAATTCGCTGGCGTATGAGCCAGAGGAGAGGATTTCCCCTAGGTCAGTGCGGCGCATCGGATTCGTTCCGCGGGGGCGGTAACCAGTGATAGGATGCAATGTTTTCTCGGGGTCGGGAGGCTGTGGTGACAAGAATTCGTCGAAGGCTTGCTTGGGTGTTTGCCATTTCTGTGGTCTTTGCGGCGGTGGTCAACGCGCAGCAAATTGATCCGAAAACGTATGGCGGGATGAAATGGCGCTTGATTGGTCCATTTCGTGGAGGGCGGGTTATTACCGTGGCTGGCGTGCCGTCGCAACCGAATACGTATTATTTCGGCGCGGTAGGAGGAGGCGTTTGGAGAACCTCGGATGGGGGCAACAGTTGGGATCCACTTTTCGAGAAACAGGCTGTGTCGTCGATCGGGGCGATCGCCATTTCCGATTCTGATCCGAATGTGATCTACGCGGGTAGCGGGGAAGCTTGCATTCGCGGAAATATTTCGCATGGCGATGGCGTTTACAAGTCGACCGATGCGGGGAAGACGTGGACGAATGTTGGATTGCGCGACACGCGGCATATTGGCGCGCTGATCATTCACCCGACAAATCCGGACATCGTTTACGTTGCCGCTCTCGGTCACGCGTATGGGCCTAACACGGAGCGCGGCGTGTTTCGCACGCGCGACGGCGGCAAGAGTTGGGAGAAAGTGTTGTACGCGGATGATCGGACGGGCGCGATTGAGATCGTGTTTGATCCGAAGAATCCTCACGTGCTGCTTGCGGCGATGTGGGAAGGTTGGCGCACGCCGTGGACTCTGAATAGTGGCGGCGCGAAGGACGGGTTGTATCGGTCATCGGACGATGGCACAACTTGGAAACGAATTGAGGGGAACGGCATGCCCGGAGGCCCGCTCGGTCGCATCGGCGTATCTGTTTCTGGCGCTGATCCCAACGTGATTTACGCTCTGATCGAGGCCAAGAAGGGCGGACTCTACCGCTCGGATGATGGCGGTGAACACTGGGGGCTGATCAACGAAGACCACCGTTTCCGGCAGCGCGCGTGGTATTTCACGCACGTGTGGGCTGATCCAAAAAGCGCGAACACCGTCTATATCGCGAACACGGGACTTTTCCGCTCAACTGACGGAGGCAAGAGCTTTCAGCGTTTGCCGGCTCCGCACGGCGACCACCACGCTCTGTGGATCGATCCCAATGATCCTTCGCGCATGATTAATGGAAATGATGGTGGCGCGACAGTCACGGTGGACGGTGGGAAGAATTGGACAACGCAAAATAACCAGCCGACCGCACAGTTCTATCACGTAGCCGCGGACAATGATTTCTTGTATCGGGTGTACGGATCGCAGCAGGATAACTCGTCGGTGGGCATTCCCACGCGCACGGACCACGGCTACATCGATCGCGGCGATTGGACGCCTGTGGGCGGGGGTGAGAGCGGGTACGTCGTGCCTGATCCTCGCGATTCGAACATTGTGTATGCCGATGACGAAGGACCGTTTTTCACGCGCTTCGATCGCCGTACTGGTCAGGCGCAGAGCATCCAGCAGTGGCCCGAGGACATTAGCGGGCACGCGGCGGTTACACAGAAGTACCGGTATACGTGGACGATGCCGATTGTGATCTCTTCGCACAACCCGGACGTCATCTATCACACGTCGCAGTTTGTTTTCCGCTCCACGGATGCGGGGCATAGCTGGAAGGAAATCAGCCCGGACCTTACGCGTAACGACAGATCGAAGCAGCAAGATTCCGGAGGTCCGATTACGAAGGATCAGTACAGCGTGGAATATTATGACGTGGTGTTTACGCTGGCTGAATCGCCGAAGCAAGCAGATGTACTGTGGGCGGGAACGGACGATGGGCTGATCCAAGTTACGCGCGATGGCGGGAAGAATTGGGCTAATGTCACGCCAAAGCAAATTCCGGAGTGGTCCGCGATCAGTCTGATCGAAGCATCACCCTTCGATGCGGGCACGGCTTATGCCGCGGTGGACGCGCATAAGTTGGACGACTTTCGTCCGTACATCTTCAAGACTTCGGATTTCGGCAAAACCTGGAGCAAGATTATCGGCGGTTTGCCCGACAATTTGTATGTACATGCGGTACGCGAAGATCCCGCAAAAAAAGGTTTGTTGTATGCGGGCACGGAAACCGGAATGTGGATCTCGTTTAACGACGGGGCGCAATGGCAGCCTCTTCAGATGAATCTGCCTACCACTCCCATTCACGACCTCATCATTCATAACGATGATCTGGTCGTGGCAACGCATGGACGCTCGTTTTGGATGTTAGACAACATTGCGCCACTTCGCCAGGTAACTTCTGGCACTGCTGCCGAGGCCACGCATCTATTTGCTTCTGGCGTTGCGACGCGGGCACGCATCGGTCATAGGGAACCGCGGCGGTATCCCATCGGCGAAAATCCGCTGGAGGGCGCCTACATTTATTATTGGCTGAAGGAAGTGCCCAAGGAACCGGCCAAGCTGGAGTTTGTGGATGCGCAAGGGAAGACGATTCGCAAATTTACCAGCGAGGTGAAAATACCAACGGAGGGTAAGGAAGAGTTCGACAACGATCCAGAAGCCGAACACATTCCCGCGGAAGCCGGACTCAACCGTTTCGTTTGGGACCTCCGCTATGAACCGCCTCTAAAAATTCCTGCTGCTATTTACGACAATGGCCAGCCCGCGGGCCCCTTGGCTCTGCCCGGCGTTTTCCAAGTGCGCCTGACCGTGGCCGGGAAATCGTACACGGCTCCTATCGAGATCAAGATGGATCCTCGAGTGAAAGCATCGAGCGCCGATTTGCGCGCACAATTTGATCTGCTTTTGAAACTTCGAGACCGCGAAGACGAGATGAACAAGGCCATCCTCGGAATTCGCGACCTGCGCATCCAGTTGCAAGCGCTTGAAAAGCGCCTCGGCACGGGGGGAGAAACCAAGGCCGTTGTGAGCAGCGCCACAGACCTCCGCAAGAAGCTAACTGCGCTTGAGGAAGACCTGATTCAGGTGAATGCGACAGCGCAGGAGGACGAGGCCAACTACCCGACAAAGCTCAACAGCAAGTTGGGGTACCTCACAGGCGTTGCGGATAGCGCGGATACGGCGCCAACAGAATCCGAGCTCTCGGTGTTCGCCGAGCTGGACAAGCAGCTCGAGGCGCAGCTGGCAAATTGGCGCGACATTCTGTCGAAAGACCTGACTGCGCTGAACGAGTCCATGCGGAAATCGAATGTGCCGTCGGTGGCGCCCGCGGCAACCAGAGCTGACTAAATTTCGCTGTGCTAGAAAATGGCGCGCCTGGAGGGGTTCGAACCCCCGACCCTTAGCTCCGGAGGCTAATGCTCTATCCATCTGAGCTACAGGCGCGCGGTTTTGCTTTTGCAGTGGAAGCGAAAAACAGCTCACTTCCCTGTTGTTGGAGATAAAGCCGCAGGGCACCCTGCAGACTCCGCCCTGCGCTACAGACGATTCTATCGCTGATTGGGCATGGGCGCTAGCGCGGAGCGTTAGCCTTTCGCGCGGTCTTTGATTTGTTTGGCTAGCTTTTCGATCGCTTCGGCTTTTTTCAGCATGGCCAAAGAAAGCACCGTAGTGGAATCGGTTTTTTCCACCTCTGTCTTTAGCTCGGCCGCGAGGTCGTACAGTCTTTCGACATCCTTTTTGATGTTTTTCTGGCGCTCTTCGAGCATGACCTTGCTGCTCGCCGCGGGAAGGGTCGCTGCGTTCGGACCATTTGAGGCGTCATCGGAACCATCGGGACGGCGCTTGCCGCGTGAAGTGTCTTGCACAGGGGAATCTTGGAAGTGGACGAAAATTCCAGGCAGGACAGCCAAGGACATCAGAAGTACACCACGTCTGGACGATTGCATATTCCCTCCCCGGCCACGGTGTCGCTCCGGCGCGCTTGCCGTGCAACCCTGAGTGATATACTTTCCCTCCCATAGAACATGATGTCCAGCCCCCTCACCCATTTCTTCGATTTCACGATGGCCAACTTGCTGCATCTCGCCGGCATTGTTGTGTTGTCCTTGATTTGCATTCGGCTGCTGCGGGGGGCAACAAACAAATTGGTGCAGCCGGCCGCAAGTCAAACAAAGGCGTCGCAACAGCGGGAGCAGCAGACACGAGCGCTGGCGGATAAGGCTTACGGTGCGGGAAGCAAAATCATCTGGGTTGCGGCGGTACTGACAGCACTTCCCGAATTCGGCATCAGCGCACTGCCCGGAGTGGTGATTACGGGCGTTGCGATATTAGGCTTCAGCATCGGGGCACGGGATACGGTCCGCGACGTCATTGCCGGTGTTCAAATTGTACTGGAAGACCAGTTTGTGCCCGGGGACACGATACAGGCCGGAGCAACAATCGGCCGGGTGGAGCAACTGACACTCCGACGGACCGTGGTTAGAGACGGACGCGGAGCACTGGTCTCGCTTTCCAATGGCGAAATGCGGATGGTCAGTAATCTGAGCCGCGACTGGGCGCAGGCGTTCGTGGATATCGGCGTGGCTGCGGGCATCCCGCTGGAAAGAACATTGCAAGCGCTGGAGAGCGCGGCGGCAGAGTTGCGTGCGGACGCAGCGTGGTCACAAGCGCTGGTGGACGGACCGCGCGTCCTAGGGTTGCAAGGATATGATCAGGCAGGGGCGACGCTGCGTTTGCAGGTACGCACGGCGCCGACGCGGCAGGATGAGGTATGCCGCGAACTGCGACGGCGCATTCAGATGGAGCTTCAACGCCAAGGCATTGCGGTCGCGAACGCGAAGTCAGGCGGGCTGACGGACGCGTAGGAGGGGAGTCAACGCGCACGCGAGGAGGTCAACATGGGGCAAGTGAGCTATGAAGAAGTTAACCTGATGCTTCGGTTGTATGACATGAGGCGGGAGCCAAGGCTGCGGCAAGCACGCGCATGGTTCGTAGAAAATTTTCATCCGAAGTCCGCGGAAGACATGATGGAGAAATACCCGCAGGGGAGCGAAGAGAACACCTACATTCGCATGGTGATCAGTTATTGGGACATGGTGGCGGGCATCGTGAACCGCGGGCTGATCAATGACGAGCTATTTTTCGAGAGCAACGGAGAGATCTGGGTGGTGTGGGACCGCATGCGCACGATCGTGCCGATCTGGCGAGCTGCGTTCAAGAATCCGCGGCTGTTTGCAAATATTGAAGAGACGTACAAGCGGCTGGAAACGTGGCGAGAGAAACATGCACCCGGATCAAGCGCGGCGATGCGCAACATGATGGCGCAGATAATGGTGAAGCCGAACGCGAGTTGACCTGGTGAAAAACTGACGCCATTCGGCAGAAGGCGTAACGTCTTTTGGCTGCTGCAATCAAATATTAGCGGAGACGGTCTGCGGGTGCTTGCACGGCAACAACTGCTGCAGTGCGCTCTTCGGGCTTGACTAGCTTGACGCGATTTCGACCTTCGGTCTTGGCCGCATAAAGCGCCGCATCGACCTCATTGAGCAATTCCTCCGCGGGCCGGTGCCCCCAATCGCAACTCAGAAGCACTCCCAAACTCATGGTGACTTCCAGAGGACCGGCGTCCGTGTGCACCGGGCGAGTGCAGATGCTCTTGCGAATCTGCTCGGCGCGGCCAAGGGCCGAATCCGGGCGACAATTATTGAGCACGATGAGAAATTCCTCGCCGCCGTAGCGGCCGACAAAATCGTAAGAGCGTACGGACAGAAGCAAGCGGCGAGCGACTTCGCGGAGCACTTGGTCTCCCACCAAGTGGCCGTACGTGTCGTTGACGTTTTTGAAATGATCGAGGTCCCCCAGGATGATGGTTGTACAGACATTTTCGCGTTGCGAGCGAGTAAGCTCTCGCCCCAAGAGATCCAGGATTACGCCGCGGTTCCAGAGCGAGGTCAAATCATCGTGCGTCGCTTTGAAACGCATCTGCTCTCGCGCCTCGACGAGACTGTCTTCCAGGAGCAAGATGCGTTCGCCTGTGCGCAAGCGCGCTTTCAACTCATCGGCGATGAAAGGCTTAACGAGGTAATCGTCAGCTCCGGATTCCAAACCGGCGACCACGTCTTCCTTCGATTCCCGGGAGGTAAGAAGGATCATGTAAACGTAACTGTGGTCGCGGCGTTTGCGTATTTCGCGGCACACAGCGGGGCCATCGAATTCGGGCATCATCCAGTCAAGGAGAGCAAGGCGAGGCGCGTCAGGCGCGGCAAGCTTTTCAACGGCTTGGCGGCCATGGGCAACGGCTGTGACTTCGTAGCCAGCGCGCAGCAGGGTTTTCTCCAGCAGGCGACGGGACAGCGCGTCATCGTCAGCAATTAATATTTTCACGAGCGAGCCTCAGCCATGTAGCTTTCCATTTCTGGGAGTAGGCCGTGCACGTCTCGTTCGAATGCGGCAAAAGCATCGCGCAATGATGCGGTTTCCCCTGCCCGTGCGAGCTCCTCAAGGCGGGCTGCGGAGGCGGAGGCGTTTGCCACAGCTAAATTCAACAGCATGCCTTTGAGAGTGTGACTGACGCTTGCTACCTCGGCAGTGTCCATCCCAGCCACGGCTTTCTCGAGAGACTTAACGTAGCGCGGGAACTCCTCTTTAAAAATCGAAAGCAGGTCCCACAATAGCTCGCGGTCATTGTCGACGCGGGCCAGCAACTCGGGAAGATTAACCCTAGATGCTCCGGAAGAATTCGGATCAGTCATCATGCACTCGCCTTCATTTCTGATTTTTGATTGCGTAAGCCGGTCAATTTCAGCGCGCAAAATACCCAGCTGAATGGGCTTGGACACATAGCCGTCCATTCCAGCCTCCAGGAACCGCTCTGCATCGCCGGCCATGGCATGCGCGGTCATGGCGATGATGGGTGTGCGGCGACGGCCCTGTTCCCACTTGCGAATCGCGCGGGTAGTGTCAATGCCGCTAAGCACCGGCATCTGAATGTCCATCAGGATCAAATCGAATTGTTTGGAGCGCACGGTGTCGAGGGCGATCTGGCCGTTCACGGCGAGTGTTACGTCGTGTCCCATTTTCTCTAGCATGCGAACACCGAGTTTCTGGTTTACGGCATTGTCTTCTACAAGAAGAAGCGACAACTTTCTCGATGTGGGTGGCAATACGACCTGAGGCTCGCGTCGGAGTGTCGACACGCTGGCCCCAATAGCATGACGAATGGTGTCGAGAAGTGCGGCGCGGCGGAGCGGCTTCGCGAGCTGCCGACAAATTCCGATGCCCTTGATGTGCTCCGCGTCGGCGACTCCGGACGACGATAAGATGACAATGGCTGGCGGTTGCTCCACCGCCGATGCGCGTGGCGACTCGGATCTCGAGGGTGTTGCGAGCCTCGATTAGGGCTGCGTCGCGGCGAGCGATCTCGTCGAGCATGTGATTGAAGTGCGTACTGAGTTGGCCTAGTTCCTTTCCAACAAGGGGTGGAGCACGGAGCGAGTATTTCTGTTCTCTGGCGACCTCATGAGCAATCTCTGCCAATTTGATGATTGGCTCGGAGATAGAGCGCTGAAGTGTTGCAGTGAAGAAGTACACGATGAGCAGGTTGGCGCAGGCGAAAGCGCTGATTAACTGTAGCGAGTGCCGCAGACGCTCATGAACGTCGATAAGGTCTTTGTTTAGGTAGAGAGAACCGATTTGCCGCTGGTCGAGAAGAACTGGAGAAGAGAACCTCAGCCCATCTTGCCCCCAGGTTACCCCTGCGGGCAGGGGCGGAGGAATTCTGACTTTGCCGTTTAGATCCGCCCGGATGTAGGAAGCGAAGAAGGCACTATCCGATCGGTACAGGACGCCCATACGAAGGTGGGGACGTGTGCGAAGGGCTTCGAGCAGCTTTGCTCCGCCGGCCGCATCGTCAAAGGCTAATGCGGCGGCAGCATTGATACCTACGAGAGCGGCGAGAGATTGAAGTTCTTCAATTTTCTGCCGATGATCCTCGCGCACTTCATAAATCAGGTAACCGGCGCAGCCAAGCAGCACACCGATCCCACTGGTCAGCATGGTTAAGAGCAGAAGCCTTTGGCGAATCGAGAGTTGGTTGAGGAGTCGGAAGGTCATGTCAGCCCTTCCCGGCGCCGGTCTTACTTACGACGTGCCGCGCTAGAGCTAACAAACGGGAGCTTATTCTTAAATGTGCGGTGTCGGCCGCGATTAGGTTTACCTCAAACTGTAACGTCTCATGCTCAAAGTAAAAGCTGACGGCTCCGCCGGCACCCAAAAAATTCTCCGTTTCACCAACCGTAAGCACGCCGGTACCTTCGAGGAGTTGGAGAAGCTTTGCGTAACGTTTGGACTCCGAGCGGCTGACAAAAGCGATGTGGCAGTTGCGCAGTTCCTGGTCCTGGTGCACCCAGCGCACCTCGACGCGCCTGCCATGCGGCGATGCCCTGCGAGCCAATTCGGCGAGCGAAGTGCCGAACGAAAAGTCGCCGCGTACGCAAATAAGAAAGGGAGATTGCGCAGAGGTAAACGCGCTCTCTGGCCAGTCGACGAAACTAGGGAAGGTCGCCAAGAAATTTGCCTTGCTACGGTATTCCGCTGCCCTGGAATCCTGGGAGCGAACTGCCAGCGCCACGCAAAGGAGTAGGCAAGTAGCGGCCACGACCAGCATGATGCGGTGCGGGACAGTCTTGCGACCGCACCCTGCGGAGCATGGAGGCGGGATAACGCAATGAGATGCGCGAGACACAGTTCGCCTAGCTACCCGTGGCAAGCACAAGGCCACTCGGCGATGCTGCTCAGAATCTAAGTCACTGAAAGTAATAGTCTTACGTCAACCCTTGTGCGGAGCTGCGACCTAAAAATTTCCAATGTCGAACGCTGCCCGACACTCGGTTCATTGTGAAACAGACGCAGCGCGTGGAGTTCGTGGCGGGGTCTTCCGTCATGACGGCGGTCCAAACCGCCCCGCCTAAGTCCAAAGCAGCCAACTTCACAAAACTGGGGTACACGCTCATCGCCTTTTCCGTTACAGCCTCCGCTGTATTGTTGAAATGGCGGTCAAGATTTATACCTCAGTAGCGGTGCATCTCTCGGCCAACGTCCTCTGAAGTCGTGCTCGCACGTTAGAAGTGAAAGTAGAACAACGACCCCGGGCACGTAATCGCAAGCGATTCTGAATCCAAAGGAGCGTTTCCGCATGGAAACCCAAGCGATTCCCGAACGTACATTAGTTGCCAAGGCACAAGCGGGCAACGAAGAAGCTTTCACCGAACTGGTGAGGAGACACTCTGGCCAAATCTATGGACTGTCGCTGAACATGCTACGCAACCGAGAGGATGCGGAAGACAATTTGCAGAACGTTTTGGTTAAGGCGTTCCATAATATCGGGCGTTTTGAAGGAAATTCGCAATTCTCCACCTGGCTGGTCCGCATTACCATCAACGAGGCACTTATGAAGCTGCGCAAGCGTAATTCTGAGCGCATCTCCGATTACCACGACGCAAACGCTTCAGAGGACGAGCCGCGGTCCTTCCCCGAGATTGAAGACACCCGGCAAGACCCTGAACGCGAGTACATGAGCAAAGAACTGACGCGCAAGGTGTTTCGCGGCCTAAATCCGTCGCTGCAAGACACGTTCATACTTCAGAAAGCGGAGGGATGGACGAACCGCGAGTTGGCAGAGGCGCTTGGAATCACCGTTTCCACAGTAAAATCACGTGTATTCCGCGCGCGGGTGAGACTACGCCAACAGCTAGTGGCCCTGACGCAACCGGACCAGGTCGCTCTGCAAGGATAACTGGCTGCCACCCCTCAAGACGTTCCACTTTCTCGTATCAGTGCTAGCGCTTGGCGCCCTGCCCAGTCTGGAACCTCCTGCGCCTGTTCATTTGGGAAATACGCACCCTAAAACAAGAGCCAGCTTGGAAGTTGACACCTCCAAACTGGCTCGTCACCTCAGAGGGGTTGCGATCTGGTTCAGCTCGTCGAAGTGGCTTTCTGGCCTTTCACTTCGATCTCATTGACGACTTGCTTTACGTTCGGTACGGAGGCGGCAAGTTTTTCCACTTGCTCGCGTTTTGCCTGCGAAGCCACATCGCCAGTGAGGGTCACGACGCCATTCTTCACGTCGTACTTTACATTTTTCTTTAGGCGGTGCTTCACCAGCGTGGCGTCTAGATTCTTTTCAATGGCCTTATCGAGGTCCGAATCGACGGCTTTGGCTTCGCTCTCATTTCCTGGCGGGCGGACCGAGATTTGATCCGCAACGACGAGGCTAGGTGCACTCGATTTAGCGATAGATTCCGCCTGCTGTTTATCGCTCTCCGTCGGGACGCTCCCCGTCAGGGTCACAACGCCTTTATCGCGGTCTTCACTGACGCTTACGTCTTTAAAGCCAGCTTGGTCCAGAGACTTGCGGATGTTATCGGTCACGTCGGGGGATTTATTGCTCGAACATCCTGACAGCATTCCGGCGAGAAGCAGCGGGAATACTGACAAAATCATCCTTTTTGCCTTCATGTCTCTCCTTTATATTCCCCGCCTGTAGAAACAACGCGGGCCGACGAATCGCCTATGGATCCGACGCATAGACACTGTGCCGGGGCGTTAACGATGGCTCAATCAGGCGTAGTACCTAGAAATTCGCGGGAGGGTTAGGTAAGAGCATGAACCTTTAAAAGACAAAACGGGATGTCTCACGAGAATTCCGGCGCGGACGTACGTAGTCATCCGCATTTCGGTGCTCCTGAAACGCGCGCAGACTCGTTGTGGAAGGCACGCAAGCCCAGTCGCATGTTCAGGTCGCCGAATGTTGATTTGCCGCACCATCCCCGATCCAAGCCCAAAACCGCCCAAGCCGGAGGAACCGGTTCCGCAGCCGCCTAGCCCGGAGATCCCGCCGCGCGATCCAACGTCACCGAACGCGCCAACGCCGAACCCGGATCTGCCACCGATGCCAGGTACGCCACCGCTCAAACTCTAGGATTTGCTTTATAGTCGCGAGACTAGCGGCGCCGCTGGCGGGCTCTAGCGGCCTTCGCGGCCGCTTTGTGACGTCTTGCTGAGCCGCGCCTTCGGGCACTTTTTCTGGCTTGCCGAGAGATCGCCGAACGCAAACTGCAGCTGAGAAAGCAATTCAGAGCAAGGAACAGGTCAGTCGAGCCGGGCGGCTACTGAATCAAGTGCATTCTTTCCGGTGCGCAAGACTTTCGTGACGCGATCCTCGCCTTTGTCCAGGACGTCTTGAACCTGATACACCCAACGGCGCCCTTTCCGACGGATTCGCTTCAATCTATCTTCAGCGCTCTCCGCCAGCCACTCACGAGCGTCCTCGCCCGAAACTGGGGCAAAGAGTAGGCCTATGCCAATGCCGATTCCGAGCCCGGCCATAAAAACTGTGATGGTGCCTCGTCCGTTATTCACCGGGGCGTCCTCCTGAGGGAATTTTGTCGCTGGGAAAAGTGTCAAGCCATAGGGGATGGGCTGTAGGGCGGGTCGCGAAGACAAGGTAGCGGGCCTTGCGGTGGGCAAGCGCTTAGTTCGCTGGGTGCGACTCTTCCAGGATGGCTCGTTGGGCCAAGTGGTGATCGATACCCGGACTTACGTACGTTCCATCGCCCGCTAACACATTGAGAGCGCGCACGAGCTCGTGCTCGGCATCCGATTTCAAAACGTAGCCGCGGGCACCGGCCCGGAAAGCGCTGCGTACGAGTTCTGTGGACGAATGAAGCGTAAGCAGGAGAATCTTGGTGTTTGGCAGAATGTTGCGGATAATGCGGGTGGCTTCAAGGCCGTTGAGGCCAGGCATGGAAACATCCATGATGATAATCTCGGGCTTCAGAGTTTCCGCAAGCCTCACGGCTTCTTGGCCATTCTCGGCCTCGCCACAAAGCTCCCACTCCGGAAACGCATGAAGAATTCCCTGAACGCCGCGACGAATCACCGCGTGATCGTCTACAACAATCACCCGTGGCATGGCCCCTCCCTTAAAGATTGGTGGGAGGGGAGGAAGACATCTAAACCTTTGGATGGAGTTAGGCGAAAAAGAAAACCTAACGCACTTACGCCATTCATCAAGCCTCGATGATCTGATTTCTTACCGCGTACCTCACCAGCTCACTGACTGAGTGCAGTTCGAGCTTACGCATGATGTTGGCGCGATGGGTTTCCGCGGTTTTTACGCTGATGCCAAGAGCCACTGCGACTTCCTTGCTGCTCTTACCTTCCGCGAGTAATTGAACGATTTCACGTTCACGGGAAGTGAGCCGGCTACGCAGAATAGCCATGTGGTCGGGAACCGTATTTTGCTTGCAAAACCCATCAAGCAACATATCCGCGGCGCGCGAAGTGAAAAAAGAACGATGATTGCCAAGCGCCTCGACCGCCGCCACCAAGTCCCGGTCAGCATCCGACTTCATGATGTAGGCGCGGACGCCAGCTTCCACAATGTCGCGGACGAGTTGGTCGGAGAAGTGCAATGTCAGGATGACTATCTCCGTTTTGGGGAGGCTCTTGCGGATGCGCCGGGCGGCCTCCAAGCCGTTTAGCTCGGGCATGCTAATGTCCATTACGACGACGTCCGGCTTAAGCTGCTCAGCCAATGTTACAGCTTCGCGTCCGGTCTTAGCCTCGGCGACGACGTCCCAGCCGTGGTGCGCGGTTAGCAACTGCTTGAGCCCGCGTCGAATAATGTCGTGATCGTCAGCAACTAGGATACGCAGGGTAGTTACCTCATGTGAAGGTTCGCGGGGGCCCTAGGGCCCCGCAAACGCTTGCAAGTAATTGATATTAGGTCCCCCCTTAGATTGACATACCATTTTCCCTGTATTTTAGACAAGGCGAGACCTAACAGGGTGTCAGCACATTTATGGAGTCGCTTTGGTGTCCCCCTTCAGTGAAATAAACACATTGATCCTGAGGCTTCTGCTACACGATCGAACGGATTGCTAACGTCCGTGTTGCACCATTCAATGGAATTGAGGACAGTGCCTTCATCTGCTGCGCCGGAAGCTGACCGGCGTGCTGACCTTGGTCATCAATCCCGATGAACAACCATAACTCTGACGATGCCTCGTGCGACCGCTTGCCTGGCCGGATTACAGCCTTGCTCTGGGTCGTGGTCATCGCTCTCGCGGTCACCTTTTTCTATTTTGCAAGTTCATTTTGGATCACGCTCTTGCTGGCCGGTTTCCTGGCGATTCTCGTCGAGCCTTTGGTGGCACTTTTGGAGCGCCTGCATCTTCCCCGCTCGGCTTCGGCCGCTCTGGTGATCGTTCTGGGAATGATTCTAGTAAGTGCGGCAATCTATGCCTTTTATAACAAAGCGGCAGATTTCGTGGATACCTTGCCGCAATATACCAGCAAGATTCGGAAGGCAGTCGAGCCGGCTGTGAAAAGACTCGAAAGGATGCAAGAGAGTGCCAAAGACCTAAACCCGACGCCGGCACCGAAGAAAGTTCCCGAAGTCAGGGTTAGCCAGCCGCCTAGTTGGCCTTCCTATTTGGCCAGGGGCGTCGGCTCAGTCGCCGGTGCAATCGTAATCGCCGCCGTGGTGCCGTTCCTGATGTTTTTTATGCTTTTGCGCAAGGACCACATCTACTCGTGGCTTTGCACAACCTTTGGACGCGTCACGAACATACCCGATTTTGTGAAACGGGTGACTGAGATGATTCGTGGATTTGCGGGCGGGAACCTCGTGGTGGGCTCCATGATGGCGGCGGCTACCGTTGCAGTATTGCTGGCGATTGGGATGCAAGGAGCCGTGGCGTTGGGAGTCGCGAGCGGCTTGCGCAACTTGATACCATTCTTGGGCTTTATCTTAGCGAGCGCTGTTCCGCTTCTCGCGGCGACGCTTCAATTCAGCAGTGCCGGACCTTTCCTAATAATCGCGGTCACGGTGGGCTTGTTGCATTTGATTTCGAATAACCTGCTGATACCCAAATTCATCGGTTCGCGCGTGAACATCGGCCCGGTGGCGGCGACGGTAGGCATGTTGTTTTGGAGCTGGGTCTGGGGCGGGGTCGGATTGCTGCTTGCGATACCATTGACGGCGTTTGTGAAATTGGTTGCTGAGACCGATCCTGCGCTGGCTCCTGTTGCTAATCTCCTCGCGGAAAAGCCACGTCCGATGCCACGCTGGGCAGAAGCGGGCCAGACGGTCGCGCGAGCGATTCCGCTTCTACGCGAGCGATTCCGCGTGCCGGACAAGCAGTAACCACGCGGCTATTTCGATCGGAATATATTCGATTTTCCTTCCTCTTGGCGAACTGCACTCATTCCGGGCAACCATTACACAAGTATTACAAAGGTCCGTGAATGCCCGTGCTACGGTGATCCTAGATGAGATCAGCGCGTTCTGAGGACACTGGGACCATGAGCATTTTCAAACGGGACCGAACATTTCAGCAGCCCCTGAATTGGACCACAACGTTTTTCATGTTGGCTTTCCACGTGGGCGCCGTCGCCGCCCTCTTTATGTTTAGTTGGAAAAACCTGGCACTCGCGGCTTTTCTTTGGTGGCTCACAGGCAGCATGGGAATCGGCATGGCGTATCACCGGCTGCTGACCCATCGCGGATACAAGACGCCGAGATGGCTGGAATACTGGATGGCGATCTGTGGAACCATGGCACTCGAAGGCGGCCCTATTGCGTGGGTCGCGACTCACCGCATCCATCATCAGAACACAGACAAAGAGGGCGATCCCCATTCTCCCAATGATGGTGGCTTGTGGGCGCACATGGGCTGGATCATTACCGGCCAAGCGATGCACCAGAACACTGCTGAGTTGCTGCCCTACGTTCCGGACTTACGGAAGCAAAAGTTTTATATGTGGATCAGCAAGTACCATTGGGTTCCGTTGGCGGGACTCGGGCTTATTCTTTTTGCGCTCGGCGGCTGGCCTAGCGTGATGTGGGGCGTTTTTTTGCGGACGGTTGTCGGACTGCACGCCACGTGGCTGGTCAATTCCGCTACGCATATGTGGGGTTCGCGCCGGTTTCTCACCCCGGACACTTCGACCAACAGTTTCTGGGTTGCGATTTTGACCTTTGGTGAAGGCTGGCACAACAATCACCACGCAGCCCCGCAAGCGGCTAAGCACGGGCTCACTTGGTATGAAATTGACGTGAACTGGTACGGTATCGCGGCGCTAAAGGCACTCGGCCTTGCATGGGACATCAAGCTGCCGAAGCCTCATTCAGCTTCCGGACCGGCGAAGCCCATGGAGTCGCCCAATCTTGCACCTGATCCGCTCATCGCGCCCGATACGGTGGCCGAAGAAGAAGCCCTGGTGCCCAGCTCTGCTGGAGATTGAGCCCAGAGCCTCAGCATCGTAGTGCGGCGCTCCCCTCGGATGAATTAAACTAGCGGCAATGCGTATTACCAGACGCACTAAGGCCATTGCGTTCTTTATCACGCTAGGCGCTATCCTCGTCGCGCTCGCGATTTTCCTAAACATTACATGGATTGTGTTCCATTGGCGGCAAGTCGTGCCGCTGGTTTTGGGCATTATCTTCTTTGGTGTGATCATCGCCGGCCTCGTGGTAAACACAATATTCATCGTGCGCGAGATCCGGCGAAATGAGCGCCAAGACAGCTTCCTTAATGCAGTCACCCACGAACTGAAGACGCCCATCACATCCATACGCTTATATCTCGAGACGCTTCAGAGTCGTCCGCTTGATGAAGCGAAGCGGCGCGATTTCTACCGCATCATGCTTGAGGATTCGGACCGCCTTCTCGGCACGGTTGAGCAGGTGCTGAAGGCAGGAGAGGCGCGTCACGCTAGCCGGCGGCGGAATTGGCAAGAAGTCGACTTTGCCGAGCTGGCACGCAACACCTTGGAACTCGCCCGCCTGCGTCACAATCTCAAGCCAGAGGCGCTTCGCTTCGGTACCGCGCCGCCGGAGGACCTGGTGGTCATGGGCAATCCCGAGGAATTGCGCACTGCGGTCTTCAACCTTCTCGACAACGCCATTAAGTACTCCGGAGAGAGCAAAAACATCGTCGTAGATGTGCGCACACCAAACATCGACAGCATTCTTTTCAGCGTACGCGACCAGGGAATCGGAATTCCGCGCGTCGAACTAAAGCGAATCTTTAATCGTTTTTATCGCATCCAGAGCTCCGCGACTGGCAAGGTGAAAGGCACGGGCCTTGGGCTGTTCATTGTGCGCTCTGTAGTGCGCCGTTACGGCGGCGATGCGTATGCGGAAAGCCAGGGAGAAGGATTGGGCAGCACTTTCACTATTCGCCTGCCGCGGGTGTATCGCGCGTGAGCCGGGTTTTGGTGGTCGAAGACGAGGCACACCTTGCACAAGGGCTCCGCTTTAACCTGGAAGCGGAAGGCCATTCCGTACATGTCACCGACAAAGGCGAGGAAGCTCTAACACTCCTGCTGAAGAAGAAGGAAGCTTTCGATGCCCTGATACTCGACGTCATGCTCCCGGGGAAAGATGGCTTCACCATCGCACGCGAATTGCGGGAGGCCCAAAACTACATACCCTTGCTGATGTTGACCGCGCGCACTCGACCGGAGGATGTCCTTCAAGGGTTCGAGGCCGGCGCCGACGACTATCTACCAAAGCCATTTGACTTGGCCATCTTGTTAGCGCGAGTGGAAAGTCTGCTGCGCCGCAAAAACTGGCTGCGCGCCTCGAGTGCGGAACAGACAGATCCCGCGCCAGCGCAGCCTAGCGACGTGTTCCAGTTCGACGATCGGACTGTTGATTTCGCGAACCTGCAACTCCGCGGCGGCGGGCAGGTGTTTCAACTGACTTTGATGGAAGCGGAGCTTCTGCGCTACTTGATACGCAACCGTGGCAAGCCGGTTTCCCGCAAGGCCATCCTGCAAAATGTCTGGAACCTTCATGAAGATACGGACACTCGCGCGATTGACAATTTCATCGTGCGGCTCCGCCGGTACATCGAACGCGAACCCTCTAAGCCACGCCATCTCATAACGGTTCGGGGCCTGGGATACCAATTCGTACCGGATCCCAAGGCCCCGAAGTAACTGCGTCTGAATCAGACGCTTGCAAAACTCAAGCTAGTGCCTGCCACCAAAGAGGGCTCTCAAGTCGAAGCCGACTGTCAGCGTCGCAGCGTCTTGGTTGAACTTCAAACTGTGAACATAGGCAGGCTCGATATACATAAACCGTGTTGGATTAAATCGGAGAAATGCCGAATATCCCCGATCGTGTGTGAAATCAGCAACCGAGCCAGAGGTGCCGTTTGGAAGCAGGAAAAAGTTCCTGATGCCGTTGGCAGCGTATAGCTTCTGCGAGCCTGATGGTTCCAGTGCGTAGTAGGATCCGCCGACAGCTACACGTTTCGCGAGCTTTAGAGTTAGTCCTCCTTCCGCATCGGCCAGAAAGCCAAGGGACCGGAACGAATCAAAGATCATGAATGGCTGCGAGATCAGCCGCGTGTCCAGAAGCCCGTTCGAAATTCCGATATTGACATACGGAGTCAACGGTCCGATGGGTCGATCAAAATGGTTGAACCAGTTGACGCCGAGACGGCCGGTGCTGAACGCGCCAGTTTCTGCCACGGGGACGGCAAGGGTTATCACGGCGGCGTAGTTCAAAACACGGTTCTCAAAAGTGAGCCGCACGTCCGCGTAAGGATCTCCCACGCGGTTATCCCAGAAGTGCTTCTCGCCTGGAACAAGATTGGGCGTCGCACGGAAGAAATAGTAAGGAACACCAAGGTCAATGCCAACATGACGGTTGAAATCGTAGCCCACGCTGGTGTCTAGAATCGTGAACTGACCTTGGTCGCTGGTACTGCCGCGGAATTCTTCGAAAAACGTAAAACCATGATCCTCGCCGGCCGGGGTGGCTTGAGCTTTAAGTCCGACCGCAAAAGCCAGACACATTCCGAGAACCGCCGAAGCCTCGAACAGCCATGAAAATGTTCTGCTGAACTTTGAAAGTCGCACGATGTTCTCCTCCGAATTGGAACAAATAAGTGGGCTTGGGGGTAGACTCACTGTTAATGGGCGGGAGGAAATTGGGAGGCCAGGTGTTCCGGCCTCCCCTCGCTTGGCCTCACTGGATGTCAGTGAGGTGTCGCGGTATGCATCTGCTCCTTCTCTTCCACCTTGGTTTTAGGTTTTGTCAAGGGCTGACGGTTGTTCATGCGGTGGTTTCGCTCCTGGAACCTCGCCTCCTTCTGCATGAACGCCGAAGGATGTTCTCGAATTTCCTGTCCCACCTGCGGATTTTTCGACAGGAAATTTTCGAGTGGTTTGTGGTGCTTCAGGTAGTCGTGTTCGTTGACGAGCGAAGGATTCTTCTGCAGGTCTTTGTCGATATTCTTGTGCTTATCTAGAAAGTGGTCCATTTCCGCCAGTTCCTTACTGTTTAGATCTGCGTCCATATCGCGATCGCGGCCGCTCACTCTGCCGCGGTCCACGTCGCGGTCTGCGGTTCGGTCTCGATCACGATCAGGGAGGTTCCGATCCCGGTCCATGTTCCGTGCTTCGAATTGATTCTCCCTGCGCATGAACGAGGACGGATTTTCGCGCACTTCCTCACGCACCGCGGGATGCTCGCTCAGGAACTCGTCGAGGTCCTTGTGGCGTTTTAAGTAGCCACGGTCGTTGATAAGTCCGGGCTTCTTCTCGAGTGATTTGGCGACGTCCTGATGTCGGTCGAGAAACTCGTCGAATGAACTCACTTCCTGTTTGGTCACATCTGGATTCGAACGACGGTCGAAGTCACGACTGCGGTTTGCATCGGGGTCACGATCGAAGTCTCGATCGCGTCGAGCGTTGTTGGCATCGCGATCAAAGTCGCGGTCTAGGTCCCGGCGACTTGGCTCCTGCGCATCGAATCGATTCTCCCGCTGCATGAAGTAGCGTGGATTTTCCGCAATTTCTTCCTTCACGTTCGGATGTTGGTTCAGAAAGGCCTGCAGTTGCGGATGGGCCTCCACATACTCCTCGTTGTTCACCAGAGACGGGTTGCGTCGCAGATCCTGGTCGATGGCCGGATTTTTGTCCAACAACTGATCCATAGTCGCTACTTGTTGCCGCGTCAGATCAGGATTCGGGTTCTGTCCGCGACTCCGTTCTTGCTTGTCAAATCCCTTCTCCTGGTTCATGAAGTAGCGTGGGTTTTCCGCAATTTCTTCCTTCACGTTCGGATGTTGGCTCAAAAACGCCTGCAATTGCGGATGAGCCTCCACATACTCCTCGCTATTCACGAGGGATGGGTTACGCCGTAGATCGCGGTCGACATCTGGATTTTTGTCCAGAAACTGATCCATGGTCGCCACTTGCTGCCTGGTCAGGTCCGGATTCGGGTTCGTCCGGCGACCAGCTTCGTTCGCGTCAAAACGTTTCGCTCGCTCCATCAAAAAGGACGGATTTTGCCTAATCTGTGTCTGAACTTGAGGATGCTGATTTAAAAAGGCTTGAAGTTGAGGATGACCTTCCAGATATTCCTCGTTCGTCAAGAGCGATGGATTTGCTCGAAGCTGCGCGTCAACATCAGCGTGCGCGTCGAGAAACGAGTCGAATAGAGCGACGTCAGATCGGCTGCTGACCTGTCCGTCTTGGGCATTCAGCTTCTGCGTCATTCCTCCTAAAGCGAACAATGTGCCGCTTAAAACGATCGCTCGGCACTTGTTTGTAGCAAAGAATCGCATTGTGTACTGACCTCCTCGAAGTTTTTTGGCTGGGAGGAAACGCTAGGCCGGTTGGCTGGAGTACTTGGCAACGGCTGGAATTTGTCTTCAAGCTTTGCGTTGTATCGCGGCACGCTAAATGGCGCCAACTGGCGAGCCGTTCGCGTACCGCTTCATTCCTAGTCTTTTCGAATCGGTCCTCCAATCGCTTTTTCAAGAGTTGTGCGGGCGCTTGCCAGGTAAGCAGCAAGCAATTTGCCACGAAATTAACGTGCGAGTTTTGAGGAGCTTAGCGTCACGGAGCGTGCCAAACGCGAGTACTGGGCAGTAAAAAAATTGCTGCCCTTAGAAAACTATCCCATGCAGAATCTCCACCGCAAAGATACAGAAATTACCCGACGATGAGGCACGGTGGTTGATAACTCTGGAGAGTCGATCTGGATTATGAAGCGGAGTTTAGAGGCAGGGGCCGGCCAAGATCGCCAAAATCATGATACTTGATGTATTCGTTTCCCCGAACCGGGGAAACGAATACATCTCGTTCATCTAATACAGCCTTAGCTATGATTGGGGCTCGGAGGGAAATGCTGGAACATTTTCTGCACGTTCTTGTCGAGGATTTTGATGTTCTTATCGGGCTTGCTGGCGAGCGTATCGCTCGCGGCACTGCGCCAAATCAGATTTTTTGTCTGGCCATCAATCACGTCGATGATGAGTGTTCCTACCTTGTAGGTGTCAACGTTTGTGGTTGACGTTCCGAACCCTCCACCAAATCGCCGGCCTCCGCCAAAGTTGTCGTAAAAAGTGTTCAGCTGTTCCTGGTTGTGGATTGCGTCACGCGCGGTCACCACTACATCTCCGCCGGAGGGAACTTGCGTCCAACCTTTGGCGGCGAGTTGGCCGTCTACCGCTTGTTTTACGCGATCATCCCAAAGGCTATCGGGCGTCTTGACGTTTCCCCAGGAATACGTTTTGTAATGGGCAAACTCTACCTTGCGATCGTAATCCGTGGTGATGTTCGCCCATGCAGTGGCGGACGTGACCACGAGTGCTGCTACCAAAAGTGCTAATCGGCTCCGAACTTTCATAACATCCTCCTCTTACCTTCGATCCTTCGTTCGCTCATTCACCGGCCCCTTCACCCAGCCCGAACGACTGGGTGAAGGAAATGCACACCATGCTGGGAATGCTATTTAGTCGCCAGATTCGGCAGCGTCCTTCGCGAAAACAGTCTGCTGCCTGTCTTGCGCTAGTTGCTTCTCTTCTTGCTTGGAATAAACGAACTCATTGCCGATTGTCTCTCCGGGATAAAACCACTTTAGAAGAGCTTCCGGTCTTCCAGCTCCCTGTTCGGCAAAAGTAACGACAGACTTGCCGCTTGGATCGCGACGCTCTGTGGAAACCGCCATGAGAGTGGCATACAAAGTCGTTCCATCTGAATTGAAGACCTGCACAATGTGGCGGTCACTCTCGTTGTTGGCCAACTTGAATAGATAGGTTCCCGCGGGGAGCACCCGGCCTGGGATTTGGACGGAGTGACTAAACGTAAGTTTGGTGGTCAAGTCCCACTCGTCAGCATGGGCAGCAACCTCGAAAAACAGGGCAGACGCAATGATCAAACCGATGAGAAAGTAGAATTTGTTAGTTTTCATTTGTTTTTTCCTCCTTACTTCGGCTGAGTGTAAAGGCACAGCAATTGCCAAAGCCAAAGCGCGGGAGCGCATCTTGTAAATCACTTGTTTTGGGGAAGTTAACTAAGGGAACTGGGCGCTGGCTGCTTTTCGTGTCGACTGTCGAATCGTCGGAAGTCCAACTTCTTGTACTCCGACAGGCTTTACAACTCAGCAAATCGGTTTGTAAATGCCTTCCAGGCAGGGACGCCGACATCGAGTGAGCTTGCCGCTAGACGTACCTATTATTTGCGGATTCGAATCTAAACATAGGTGAGCCATACTCAAGAATGAATGTGATAGAGCTGAGTGACAAACTTCTAACCGAGAGCGAAGCGCGCGAATACCGCACCTTGCTAGAGGTCTCGCGCGCTATTGGATCTCACACGACGCTCGCTGATTTTTTCCATGCTCTCGTCAAAGGCCTCCAACCTCTTGTTGATTTTGATTTTCTCGCCGTCTCGCTTTTTGACCCAGAACGCAACGTAATGCGGGTCCATGCGCTTGATAGCTCCACTGACTCCCCCATCAAACCGGGCATGGAACTCTCGATGGAAGAATCCATAGCGGCGGTCGTCTGGCGAACGCAGCAGCCACTGATCATTTCCGATACGGAGCGTGAGACGCGCTTCAACTCCGCTATCAAATTGATTCGAGAACACGGAGTTCGATCGAGTTGTCTAGTGCCGCTGACTACCGCGTGGCGCCCCGTCGGGGCTTTGCATTTTGGCGCTAACCGGGCGGGAGCTTACACGGAAGAGGATCTCGACATCCTGCAGCTCCTTGCCAAGCAAGTGGCTGTTGCGGTGGAGAATGCATTGAACTATGAATCCATTCTCGCGCTTCACGGAGCGCTCTCGCAGGAACGTGACCGTCTGAAGCTACTACTAGACGTGAATAACGCGGTGGTTTCGAATCTGGATCTGACTCAATTGTTTGAAGCGATACCCACGAGTGTTCGCCGTGCCATGCAATGCGACGCCGCATGCTTGTCATTGCCCGAGAAGGAAAAGCCGGAGCTTCGGATCCACGGGCTGGACTTCCCCGATGGGCACGGATTTATGGTCAATGAAATGGTTCTGCCCATTGCCAACACAAGCCCTGGCCGCGCGTTTGAAAGTGGGAAGCCTTTCTATTGGGGCAGTGCGCCATCGGACCTCGCCCCGAGCGCCTTACAAACGAACGCCGATGAAGCATTCCAGTCCGGCTGCTTTCTTCCGATCGTTCGGGGAGACCGCAAGCTAGGCGTGTTGCATCTTCTTGATCGCTGCGAGAATGCCTTCAAGGCTCAAGATGTGGAGTTCCTGGTGCAAGTGGCAAACCAGGTCGCAATCGCCCTCGAAAATGCCATTGAATATCGCAATGTGAATGAATCCCGGGAGCAGCTTGCAGAGGAGCGTCTTTACCTTCTCGATGAAATCGGATCTGAGCACAGATTTCAGGAAGTTGTCGGCTCCAGTGCCGCCCTCAAACGAGCATTGAAACAGGTTGAGACGGTGGCACCCACTGGTTCCACGGTACTGATTTACGGGGAAACTGGGACCGGAAAGGAAATGATCGCTCGCGCCATCCATAAACTGAGTCCGAGGAGAGACCACACATTTGTCAAGCTGAACTGCGCTGCGATTCCTCTGGGACTGCTGGAGAGCGAACTTTTCGGGCATGAAAAGGGAGCATTTACCGGCGCGATAGAACGCAGAATCGGACGCTTCGAGCTTGCGAATGGAGGAACGCTCTTCCTCGACGAAATCGGTGACATTCCTCTGGAGCTTCAGTCCAAACTCTTGCGTGTGCTGCAAGAGCAGGAGTTCGAAAGGCTCGGGAGCACCCGCTCTATCAAGGTCGACGTACGGATCGTCGCGGCAACGCATCGCAACTTAGAGAAGATGGTGCAAGAAGGGCAGTTTCGCGCTGATCTGTTTTATCGGCTAAATGTCTTTCCAGTCGTGCTGCCGCCACTTCGCGAGCGGCGAGCAGACATTCCTGATTTGGTCCGCTACTTCGCCGAAAAGTATGCGAAACAAATGAACAAACCCATCGAAACCATCCCCTCTGATGCCATGCATGCCTTGGCGAAATATGAATGGCCGGGAAACATTCGCGAACTTCAAAATTTCATCGAGCGTGCCGTAATTCTCTCCAAAGGGACTGTGCTCCAACCTCCCATCGCTGAACTGAAAGTCGCGTCTGCCCCAACCCCAACCGCTTCCACGGCAAGCACAGCGAGGACGACCAATTCATTGGACGATGCGCAGCGTGAGCATATCGTTCAAGTGTTGCGCGAAGCCCGCTGGGTGCTCGGCGGATCGAACGGTGCTGCCGCACGGATGGGAATACCACGGACCACTCTGATCTACAAAATGCGCAGGCTTGGAATCCGCCCGCAACAAAGTGACCAAAGATCCTAGCTGTGGTCGACGCATCGACGTATTGCAGTTCGACATTCCCGCACGTGCCTTATTGTAGCTTCCAGCATTTCTTCCCTCTTCAAGCATTTGCGTGACGCGACTCGTGGGTTGAGTCTGGCACGCGACGTGCTCCCATAGCGCAAGTGAATGAAAAGGATCAAGCGTTAAATGCGTTTGTTCCCGCGCGTGAACAGGCAGGGGAGGGAGAGCAGTGCTGAGGATCACCATCACCGATTTTCCTGACGAGCAGAGATGGTTTCTCGAGGGTCGCCTGGTTGGCCCGTGGGCTTCCGAGCTGATTTCGACTTGGAGAGAAACACGCCGCGAAGGTGACGCGCGCAGATGCATCATTGAGTTAAACGATGTGACGTTTATCGACCGGAGTGGCGAAGCCGCTCTGGCGGAAATCACGAGTGAGGGTGCCGAGCTCATTGGCGGCGGCATTTACACGAAACAAAAATTAGGGGGCCTCCGCAATTACTCGAAGCGAGGTCCCATCGATAAGGCGAAGAAATAAAGACGCTGGCAATCTTCGATTAGGGCAGAGTTGGAGGCGCGGGTAGGATTCGGACGAACGGATGGAGTTTTGCAGTTCAGCGGCAGAGCGGTAAGTAGCTTATTTTCGTGGGCAATTTGATGTAGCGTCATCCGGTCGCTTGTTCCGCCAGATTCCTTTGCAGGCTGTCGCGATCTAGCTCGTTTTCCCAACGAGCAACAACCAAAGTTGCGACGGCGTTGCCGGTCATATTGACAACAGCACGACACATGCTAAGGAAGCGGTCAATGCCAAGAATCAGCGCCATTCCGGCGACGGGTATGGTCGGGATAACCATCATGGTGGCGACGAGGGCGATGAAGGCCGCTCCTTGCACCCCGCTTGCGCCTTTTGAGGTAAGCAGGGCGACGCCCAGAATCGTGAATTGCTGTAAGAGCGTTAGATGTGTGTTGGTCGCCTGGGCCACAAATAATGCCGCCAGAGTCATGTAGAGGCTGGTGCCGTCAGCGTTGAACGTGTAACCCGTGGGGACTACCAGACCGACGAGGGCTTTGGAGCATCCGAGCCTTTCAAGTTTGGCCATTAGAGCGGGAAGTGCGGGTTCCGAGGAGCTTGTGGCCAGTACAAGAAGAATTTCTTCGCGAAGATACCAGAGGAAGCGGAAGATTCCGAATCCTGCGATGCGAGCGATCCCCCCTAGCACGACGATGACGAAGAGCAGCGATGTGATGTAGAGCGTAACCATCAATTTGACAAGAGGGCCCAGGGATGACAAACCGTATTTGCCGACGGTAAACGCCATGGCGCCGAAGGCTCCGATAGGAGCAAAGCGCATTAAGATTGCCACCACGCCGAAGACGGCACGAGTGAGAGCCTCCAAGAAATCGATGAGAGGTTTGCAGCGCGGACCTGCCAGCGACAAAGCGAATCCGAACAGAAGAGAGACAAACAAGACCTGCAGGATGTCTCCCCTTGTGAACGCGTCAACGACGGTGTTCGGAATGATGTGGACGAGAAATTCGGTCACTTTTTGTGCTTTGGCTTGGCCGGCATATTCGGCGACAGCTCTGGCGTCCAGCGTAGCGGGATCTGCATTAAAACCGCTGCCTGGATGTACGACATTGCCGACGGCGAGTCCTATGAGCAGCGCGACGGTCGAGACTACTTCGAAATAGAGGAGAGCTTTTCCGCCGACGCGGCCGACTTTTTTCATGTCCTCCATGCCAGCGATTCCGGTGACCAAGGTGCAAAAGATCACCAGCGTGATGATCATGGTAATTAAGCGGATGAAAGCGTCTCCGAGCGGCTTCATGGCTACGGCCGTAGCTGGGCTGACGCAGCCAAGGATGATGGCAATGGCGACCCCCGCCAGCACTTGGAACGAAAGGCCGGTATAGAACGGTTTCTTGCGCTCTAGAGTTGTCGCAGGTTCGGTGGCGGTGGGGGCCAGCATCGATACCATCAACTCCTTTGGAGGACCGGCCGCAGCTCGTGGACATCGCGCAGAGTTTCCAGGGCCAACAGCTTGCCGATGAGCTTCGAGCACACGTCAGTTCCGAGCACAGGCGCGATGAGATCGCGAGCCTTGTCCACAACCTCTTCGCGACTCATGGGATTTTCCGCAGTGCCGCGAACATCGCGCACCCATTCGTTAAGTTGTGTGCCATCGGCAAGAGTCAACTCGACTATCGCTTCCCGACGGGGGCGACGAGCGTCGATGCGGGGATCGGCGACAACCTCTACTTTGGCGCGCTGGCGAAGTACGGCTGGATCCTTCATGCGGGCTCGATCATGGACTGAGCGGAACGTGACAGTCTTATCGAGGAGCATGATGGCAACCATGTGCTGCATGCAGATGTCAGGCATGTCGCGATTGCTAACCGTATTTGCTTCGTCGCTGGCGATGCGGACGACAACTTTGGTCACATCGTCGGCGGAGAACGAGCGCTGCTTGAAGAAACCGGCGAGTGCGTCGAGCGGCGCCTGAATCGGCGAACCTACGGTCCATTTTTTGATGTTGGTTCGGGCGATCTCGTATCGCTCGCCGAGCTTATCCACGAGCACGGTGGGATCGGCTTTGATGGCGCCATTTTCGCGCGGGGCGAGAGCCTCGAAAAAGTTGTCAGGACCAGAGAAGACATCTTGCACACCGCTCCAGCCAGACTGAATCAGCGAAGCCGCCAAGACTGCGCCAGCTGCGGGCTTGCCCGCGAAGAGAAACGCCTTCTCCATGTGCTCGGCGTCGCGAGACCAGGCGCCGATTCCTGAAGTCTGCTGCGCCGTGTAATCGAGCAGCAAGCGCATCTTTTCCGGATTTAGACCAGCGGCACAGCCAGCGGCGGCCCCGGCTCCGAAAACTGCCGCGGTGCCGTGCGTGCTGCGGTGAGTTGCTGCCTGGTAAGCGGGTCCGCCCATGCTCATCGTGATGCGCGAGCCCACGTCGTACCCAAGAGCGACGGCGCGTATAAGCTGGACCCCGGTGATGGCAAACTGCTCGGCAGCGGCAAAACCGGCTGGGACAACGGAAACTCCGGGATGCGAGCGAGAGGGACCATGCGAGTCGTCGGTTTCGTCCGAATGCGCAAGGACGCCATTGGCAAATGCGGCCTCGATGGGGCCGCACACAACGTTAGAAGCTACGACCGTGGCGATCTCCTTGCCGCCATAGCCGCGAGCAAACTCGATGGCGGCGCGTCCAGGAGGCAAACCCGAGCCGGAAATCATTGCGGCGAACGTGTCCAGGATGTGTTCCTTGGCCTTTTCGGTGACGTCATCCGGCAGCGCACGAGTGCCGGCCGAAGCCAT
>Ga0073928_10002180_pt1 | contig 34716 bp, 30 predicted proteins | sample PaiPotPPA55metaG_FD_76969 | JGI IMG/M metagenome (GOLD analysis project Ga0073928, IMG submission 76969) | Iron sulfur acid spring bacterial and archeal communities from Banff, Canada, to study Microbial Dark Matter (Phase II) - Paint Pots PPA... ... | reverse complement strand
GCCGGCCTTTTCGACAATTTGCCCGGCTATCTGAAAGTCCCGACGCCCGCGGACGCTTCCTTCGACGCCTGGATGAAACGCATTACGCCGACAGCCTCCAAGCCCGCCCCGTGGGATTCGTTCAATTACTACAGCAACACACCGAAATTCGCGGTCAGCTACCTGAAAGCTCTTTATGGCGACGCGGCCACGAAACAAAACAGCTGGGCGTTCGATTATCTGCCCAAAGTGGATCGCAACTATTCGTGGGTGCAGATGTGGGACGACATGTACCGCGGAACCGTGAAAGGCATGCTGGCTTTTGGAATGAACGGCGTCGCGATCGGTCCCGATTCGAAGAAAAATATAGATGCGCTGAAAAAAGCGGACTTCCTGGTGGTTGGGGAGATTTATCCGGATGAGACCAGCGAGTTCTGGCGGTCGCCGGGCATCACTCAGGACGAGATGAAACAGATTCAAACCACGGTATATCGTTTGCCTTGCGCAGGATTCGCGGAGAAAGACGGCACGTTCACCAATTCCGCGCGCTGGGTGCTATGGAAGAATACGGCGTTGCCGCCACCCGGAGACTGCCGGCTGGACCACGCGATCGTGGCACAAATTTTCTTGAAGATCCGTGAGCTGTACAAGAAAGACGGCGGCAAGTTCCCGGATCCCGTCCTGAACCTGACCTGGAATTACAGCGCTCCATCGAGCCCGCCGCTGGCCGAGGTCTTAAAGGAAATCAACGGTAAGGCGCTGGCGGATCTGGAGGATCCAGCGACCAAGCAGCAGATCAAGGCCGGCCAGCAGCTTCCGGGCTTTGCCTGGTTGAAAGACGATGGCACGACGTCCTGCGGCAACTGGATCTATTCCGGTTCATTCACCGAAGCGGGAAATCAGACCGCGCGGCGCGATCCGTCAGACCCTTCGGGTCTGGGCATACACCCGGGATGGGGCTGGTCGTGGCCCGCCAATCGTCGAGTGCTCTACAATCGCGCGTCGTGTGACGTCGACGGCAAGCCTTGGGATGCTACGCGCAAACTAGTTTGGTGGAACGAAGGCCAACAAAAATGGATTGGCAACGACGTACCGGACTTCAAGGTCGATTCCAAACCGAAAGATCACATGGGACCATTCATCATGAATCCCGAGGGCGTGGGACGTCTCTTTGCGCCGCTGGCAGCTTTTGCCGATGGACCGTTCTCCGAATTCTACGAACCGATTGAGAGCCCGATTGACAATCCACTGCATCCGCAGCAAACGCACAATCCGGTGGTCAAGCGCTTCAAAACGCCAGACGACAAATACGCGACGCCGAAGGACGGCTATACGGTTGTCTGTACGACCTATCGGCTTACGGAGCTTTATCATTACTGGACGAAGAACAATCCGATGAACGTGCAGTTGGTTCCGGAACCGTTCGTGGAGATCGCCGCGGAGATGGCGAACGAGATGGGAATCACTGGCGGTGAGAAAGTAAAAGTGTCCAGCATCCGTGGCGAGTACATTGCAAAGGCGATGGTCACGAAGCGCATCAAGCCGATGATGATTGACGGAAAAAAGGTCTACCAGATCGGCATTCCCATCCATCAGGGCTATCGCGGAATCGCCGAAGACGCAGGCAAGGACGCTCGAACACTGGTGAATCTGCTGACACCGACAGTCTACGATCCCAACGCTTACACACCGGAATTCAAGGGCTTCCTGGTGAAGCTCGAGAAGGCGTAGAGCGAATATGAGCCAAGAAACACTACGCATTCAAAAAATATCTGGGCATGCCGGAAGTGTGCCCGGCGAGAACACGCAGCGCGAATATACGGTCTGCAAACTCATCGACACCACGACGTGCATCGGATGCAAAGCTTGCGAAGTGGCGTGCATGGAGTGGAACGACCTGCCATTCGGAGAGACCGATTTCGACAACACCTATCAGACGATGCCGGAAACGCGCTGGAATTACTGGAACCTGATTCTCTTCAACGAGCATGAAAGAGAAGACGGCACGTTGATGTGGCTGATGCGCAAGAATCAGTGCATGCACTGCGCGGAGCCGGGATGCCTGGAAGCGTGCCCTTCGGACGGCGCGATTGTTCAGTACACGAATGGCATTGTGGATTTTCAGCAGGAGAAGTGCATCGGCTGCGGGTATTGCATCACCGGCTGTCCGTTCAATATTCCCAAGTTTAATAAAGAGACCAAGCGCGTTTACAAGTGCACTTTGTGCACCGACCGTGTCAGCCAGGGACTTGAACCGGCGTGCATCAAGTCATGCCCGACGGGCTGCCTGCACTTTGGCAGCAAGGACGACATGAAGTATCTGGCGGAACAGCGGGCGAAGCAGTTGCGCGATCACTATAATTTTCCGGATGCCGGCGTTTACGATCCGGCAGGCGTGGGCGGCACCGGTGTGATCTATGTTCTGCATGACGCGAAGCAGCCGGAACTTTACGGTGGTTTGCCGAAGGATCCGCGGATTCCGCTGACTGTGAAACTGTGGAAAGGACCGCTGAAGTGGCTGGGTAATCTGGCGATGGTGGGCGGGCTGATCGGATTGTTTGTGCACTATTTGCGATATGGCCCGAAAGACCGCGACGCGGAAGTGAAAGAACCTCATGAGGGAGCGGAGCCATGAGCGATCGCGCGGATCAACTACTTCCTCACGGCCGAGTACTGCGCTATCCATTTGTAGAGCGCGCGAACCACTGGATTGCGGCTTTTTCCTACATTTATTTGTTGTTCACGGGACTAGCATTCTGGTCGCCGTGGCTTTTCTGGCTGGCCGCTGCAATGGGCGGCGGGCAAATTTCGCGCACGCTACATCCATGGGTCGGACTGTTTTTCTTTTACGCAGTGCTGCGCATGTATGGTTACTGGGCCCCGCAGATGCGCACGACAGAAGTGGACAAGCAGTGGTGGCGTTCGCTTAACCACTACATCCAAAACAAAGATGAGAAGATGCCTCCGGCAGGACGATACAACGCTGGACAGAAGGCGCTGTTCTGGAGTTTTTTTTACGCGGCAATCGTATTGTTGCTGACAGGAATTGTATTGTGGTTTCCGGAGTGGATTCCGTGGAACCTGCGCTGGCTGCGCTACATCTCTGTGTTTTTGCATCCGGTGGCCGCACTGTTCACGATTGCGAACTTCCTGATCCACATTTATATGAGCGTATTCGCGGAGCGCGGCGCATTCGGTTCCGTGATTCGCGGCGACGTTTCGCTGGAATTCGCAAAGCGCTATCACCCCGGCTGGTATGAAGAGATAATGCGCCGTCGCGAGGCTGCCGCGCCGCGGAAATAATGACCACGAATTACGAAGCGCGCATGCGACGCGCGAACGATCTAAAAGAAACTTACCCTTTCGCGGCGGAAATCCTGACATTTTACGGGCGTATCTGCGTCATGCAGCAGCGGCTCTCGCAGGACTTGGCAAAGACGCTTCGGCGCGACGCGAGCTCGCCAGAGGCAGGAAGCCTTCGCCAACAACTCGAAGTCGATGTAGTGCTGCCGTTTGTGAAAAATGCTCTAACCGAATTGCTGCCGCACTCACCTGGATCGCTTGCCGAGTTCATGAAGGAGTATCTGCGCGGGTCGCAGGAACGGTGGATGGCATCCTTGCAGCGTTATGTGACGCAGAGCGGCACAGATGAAGAGCTTGGCGACTCGCGCGAAGAACTGGTAGCGCGAATTATAATCGATCCGTACGCGGAATTACTGGCGGCCAAGCAAACGGCTCCGGCAATCGGGCCGGCTGGGCATTTGTGTCCGCACTGCGCAGCGCGGCCGGTGGCGGGCGTGCTGCGAGTAGAGGGCGACGGCGGCAAACGATTTCTGCTGTGCTCGTTTTGCGCGACGGAATGGGAATTTCGCAGAATTTATTGCGCGTATTGCGGGGAGTCGCGCGAAGAGTCGTTGCCGGTATTTGTCGCGGAGAAATTTCCTCATATTCGCGTGGAAGCATGCGATACGTGCCGGCACTGCATCCGCAGCGTGGACCTGACGAAGGATGGCCATGCAATTCCGGTGGTGGACGATCTGGCCGCGATCCCTTTGGCGCTGTGGGCAGATGAATACGGATACCAGCGAATTCGTGGAAACTTGCTCGGTACCTGAAGAGTTAAACCATTTGCCATGGTCGAATCGCAAACCAAATCCGACAATATTTGCATTCGAGCATGTTGTGGGCGCATGCTACCGCTCTGGTTTGGAGGATGAAATGCGCAGATTGTTTGTGGTGCTGTCTATTACGCTGATCGCCGCGGCTCAAGCTGCGCCGCAAACAAGTTCGGGAGGAGCGGCGGCCGCCACGCTGACGGTAATTCGAGCCGGGTCATTAATTGATGGAACCAGCGATGCCGCACGCAAGAATCAGCTGATTTTTGTACGGGGCGAACGTATCGAAAAAGTTGTGGATGCTTCCACCGCGGTTCCTGCCGGTGCCAAAGTGATTGACCTTTCTGGCGCAACGGTACTGCCGGGACTGATTGACGCGCATACCCACATTTTTTTGTGGGGCGAGAATCCGGAAAAGGGGGGATACGACGCGAATATCTTGAAAGCGGGGATTGCCTTGCGAGCGGCGCGCGCCACGTTTGCCTGCCGTCGCGCACTGGAGCAAGGATTCACCACGCTGCGCGACCTGGAAACGGAAGGCGCCGGGTACGGCGACGTAGAGATCAAGCAGGCCATCGCGGAAGGAACGATTCCCGGGCCGAGGCTATTTGTCGCGACGCGCGGAATTTCTTCCACCGGCGGATACAACCTGGAAGGTTACGCGCTGGAATTGCAAATGCCGAAAGGCGTGCAAATTATTGACGGGCCCATCGAAGCGCGCAAGGCTGCGCGGGAGCAACTGGAGCACGGGGCGGACTGGCTGAAAGTTTATATGACGCACCGCTCGTGGGTGGATAAAAAAGGAAATCTGGTATCGCAGCCGACGCTGACGGTGGACGAATTGAAAGCGATTGTGGACGAAGCGCACGGCTGGGGAAAAGAAGTTGCCTGCCACGCCTACAACGGAATCGGGCTGCAGCGGGCGCTGGATGGCGGCTGCGATTCAATCGAGCATGGACTGGAAATTACCGATGCGCAGATCGCCCAGATGGCCAAGCAGGGCACGTGGTATTGCCCGACGCTCGCGCCGTACTACGGTGATTGGGCGCCGGAAAATACTGCCGAGGGTGCGCGCGACCGCAAGCGCGCGGAAGTGCATGGAGCGTCGGTGGAGAAAGCGGTGAAAGCGGGAATCAAAATTGCCTACGGAACGGATATCGGCGGAATCGAATGGACCCAGTCGATGGCGCAGGAGTTTCCGTACTTGACGCAGTTTGGATTAACGCCGATGGAGGCAATTCGCGCGGCGACATCCCGAGCGGCGGAGTTGTTGAATGAAGAAGGCGAGTTGGGGGTGGTTGCGCCAGGCGCTTACGCCGACATTATCGCCGTAAGCGCTGATCCGGTGAAGAACGTGAAGGAACTGGCGAATGTGAAGTTCGTGATGAAGGGCGGTAGTGTTTTTAAGAACGAAATGGCGAAGTAGGAAGTGTTGCGGAAGCGAGCTGCGCGGTCGCGCGTCAATTATGGTTCGACGTGCACGCCTTTCCAGAAGGCGATGCGCCCAGTAATCGCATTTGCAGCGGGCTTGGGCTCGGGGTAAAACCACGCGGCGTTTTCGCTGCGCATTCCATCGACGTCGACATGATAGTAGTGCGCTGTGCCTTTCCAGGGGCAAATCGATGTATGCGCGCTGCTCTTTAGATATTCCTTCTTCACAGCGGTGGCCGGAAAATACTGGTTCCCCTCCACGAGCACGCAATCACTGCTTTCCGCGATTACTTTTCCACCCCAGAGTGCTTTAGCCATTCGCCGTTCTCCTCTATCTCTGCCTGTGTTGGATGCAGCGGATTGAGAAAAGTTTCTTACATAGCAAATTGCGAGCGGCATCAGTTGCATGCCGCTCGCCGAATCGCGGCGCGGGTTTGCTACAATTTTCTCCATGAACCTTCAACGAATCAGGCCTTTGCTCCCGCTGGCGCTATTCATTTTAATCTCTCCGTTGCTTTTCAAAATTGGTGTGCGCGGGAAGATGGGCATGGCTGCAAAAGCGACCACGGAAGCGAGTATCGCCGCACCACTGGACGTGGCGCCGGATATTGCTGCACGACTGGCGAAATTCAAGCCGATCGAGATGCCTTTTAACCGCGCCGGGTTGAGTGAACGCGAGCAGAAGTTAGTGGGGAAACTGGTCGACGCGGCGAATCGCATGGAGCAGATTTATTGGAGGCAGAGCGACCCTGAAGGACTGAAGCTCTATGTGCGGCTGGAGAAGAGCGCGGATCCGCTGGACAAAAAAGTTTTGCGATTCATGAAGATCAATGGCAGCCGATACGACTTGATCGACGAGCTGCGGCCATTTGTGGGGAAAGAGCCGGTACCGCCCGGGCGCGCGTTGTATCCGCGAGGTTTAACGCAAGCTGATGTCGAAAAATATGTTGCGACGCACCCGGAACAAAAACCTGAGATTTATAACGAGCATTCCATCCTGCTGCGCGACGAAAGCAAGATGGCAGCCGTGCCGTATCACTTGGCATTTGCGGAACTTCTGAAACCAGCTGCCGAGGATTTGCGAGAGGCCGCCAAGCTGAGCGACGAACCCGCGTTTGTGAAGTTCCTGAATTTGCGGGCGGACGCGCTGCTCAATGACGATTACTACGCGAGCGATCTGGCGTGGATAGATTTGAAGGAGCCGAAGTTTGATTTGATCCTGGCACCTTATGAAAGCTATCTGGACAATCTGCTGGGAGTGAGAACTTCTTACGGGGCGGCAGTGCTGGTTCGCAACGAAGAAGAAAGCAAGAAGCTGGCGATTTTTCAGAAATACGTAGCGGAGCTGCAAGAAGCTTTGCCTCTGACAAAAGCCGATTTGCCATCCAAGCGGGGACATGTGACGCCGATGGAAGTGATGGACGCGCCGTTTCGAACCGGCGACCTGCTGCACGGGTACCAGGCAGTGGCGGACAATTTGCCGAATGATGCGCGGGTGCATGAAGCCAAGGGCAGCAAGAAGATTTTCTTCAAGAATTTCATGGATGCGCGCGTGAATGAGGTGATATTGCCGATTGCGCGGCGCTTGTTGCGCGAAGATCAATCTGGACGAGCGAGCGGGAACGGTTATCTGGCGGTTACATTGGCGCACGAAATTTCACACGAGCTGGGTCCGAATTATTCGCGAATCACTGGGGGCAAAAAGGATATTCGCGAAGCGATTGGCGGAGATTTTTCCGCGTTAGAAGAAGCCAAGGCCGATGTGGTCGGGCTGTTTTGCCTGAAGTGGCTTGCGGATCACGGAGCCATTACCAAGGAGCAGCTGGACGAGGATTACATTTCCTACGTTGCGGGAAATTTCCGCGCCATTCGTTTTGGAATTGCGGAACCGCATGGCCGCGGCGAGATGATGGAGTTCAATTACATAATGGAGCGTGGGGCGGCGACTCGCGACGCAGCGACCGGACGCTACGCAGTGCTGCCGGAGAAAATGCCGGAAGCAATCAGCGCGCTGGCAAAGGAATTATTGGAGCAGGAAGCCACCGGCGACCGCGCTCGCACCGTGGCGTGGTTTGCAAAGTATGCAGTTCTGCCGGACCATCTGAAGCAGGCATTCAGCCGAGTCTCGGACATTCCAGTAGACATACAACCGAAATATTCGTTCCAAGAGGAGATTCGATGAACCAACAGACTTTTTCCAACCACGGCAAGGTGGTGCCGCTTTTCCACTTTTTTGTGCTGCCGGTGCTGGTGTTGAATTTACTTCAGTCCTTTCACTGGCTGTTCGCGGGACGTCACGGCGCGGCGGTGGGCCTTTCCTTTCTTGTGAGCGGTCTTTTGAATGTTCTTGTGTCGTTCGCGCTTCTGGCGCTTGCAATTTTGGCGCGCGTTTTCGCGCTGGGCGTGCAGGATCGCGTGATCCGGCTGGAAGAGAGAATGCGCTACGAAAGATTGCTGCCGGACGATCTGAAGCCGCGCATCGGCGAATTCACGATCCACCAGTTGGTTGCACTGCGTTTTGCAAGCGATGCGGAGCTTCCTGCGCTGGCGCGGAAAGTTCTGGACGGGAAGATGAGCGAGCGCAAGGCCATCAAACAGATGGTGCAGAACTGGCGGGCTGACTATCAGCGAGTTTGATTTTAGGGCGAACGATTGTAAGAGCGATAAAAAAAGGGCACAGCCCGAGCAGTCCGGGGTAAACATGCCGTGCCCTGCGGGAAAAACTACAAAATACTGCGAATGACGCCTCCGTCGGCGTTTACCGCAGCGCCGCTGATGCTAGCGGATTGCGTGCTGGCAATAAATGCGACCACCGCGGCGATTTCCTCCGTGGTTTCGAAGCGTTTCAGGAGCGAACTGGGGCGCACTTTCTCAAAGAATTCTTTTTCGACTTGTTCCTTGGAAATGGCCTGCTGCAAAGCCATCGATTGTACGAAATCACCCACGCCTTCGGACGCCGTTGGCCCGACCAGGACCGAGTTCGCGGTAACATTCGTGCCGGCGACGGATTCGGCCACGCCACGCGCAACAGCGATTTGCGCAGTCTTGGTCATGCCGTAGTGGACCATTTCACTGGGAATCTGCTGGCCGGATTCGCTGGAAATAAAAATCACGCGGCCCCAGTTTTTACGCAACATTTCCGGCAGATAGTGGCGCGTCAAACGCACGCCACTGAGCACGTTGGTTTCGTAGAAACGCAGCCAATCCTCGTCGGAAATTTCGAGGAAGGGCTTAATCTCAAAAATACCGAGATTATTGACCAGGATATCGGCGGTGGGAACTTGTTCCGTGAGCTGTTTGACTCCCGCGGCAGTTCCCAAGTCGGCGGCGACTTCCAGCACCTCCGCACCACGCATTTCCATGCGAATCGTTTCCGCCGCGGCGGAGACGCGCTTCTCGGTTCGACCGTTGATTACAATGCGCGCGCCCTCACGTGCCAGAGTCCTGGCGATTGCGAATCCGATGCCCGCCGTTGAACCGGACACCACGGCAAGTTTGCCTCTTAAGCCGAGATCCATTTTCGTTTCTCCTTGGAGTTGGTCAACGCGCGGTTGCGGCCGTAGCTGCTCCTTCGATTTCGGTGATCTCTTCTGCGGTCAATTTCAGTTCGCCAGCGCGCATAACGCCTTCGGCCTGCTTAGCATTGCGCGCGCCGACAATCGCACCGGTAACCGCCGGATGGCGCAGTACCCAGGCGATTGCGACTTCGCCGGGCCCGCGGCCGTGGCGGGCGCCGACTTTGCGCAGCCGTTCCACAAGCTCCAGATTTTTCGAAAGCTTGGGATCCTTGAATTCCGGATTGCGGCTGCGAAAATCGTCGGCAGGCAACGCCGCGGCGCGTTCGCGTGTCATTGCGCCGGTCAACAAGCCGGACGCCATAGGCGCATAACTGATAACGCCGATGCCGTGCTTCAAGCAATGAGGAAGAACATCGTTTTCGATCTGCCGGCGTATGAGGGAATACGGAGGCTGGTCCGATGTGACTGGAGCAATCTTTGCGGCTCGCTCGATTTGCGCGGGAGTAAAGTTAGAGACGCCGATGCAGCGCACTTTGCCCTGTTTTTGCAGGTCGCTCATCGCCTGCCAGGCTTCCTCGAGTTGCGGCCCGTTATCGGCCGGCGGCCAATGCATTTGGTAGAGATCGATCACGTCGGTCCGCAGGCGCCGCAAACTGTCTTCGCACTCCTGGCGAATCGAAGCCGCGGAGTGGTCCTGTCGCGTCTTGCGATTGGCGTCCCAGCGCAAAGAGCACTTGGTGAAAACGTAGGGTCGCCGACCTTTCCACTGCTGCAGCGCTTGCGCGACGATTTCTTCGGAATGACCAGTGCCGTAGACGGCGGCGGTGTCAATCCAATTGACGCCCAGTTCGAGGGCGCGCACGATTGCTGCGACGGAATCCGAGTCTTCCTGTTGTCCCCAGGCAAATTCCCAGCCGCTGCCTCCAATGGCCCATGCGCCAAATCCCACGCGCGTTAATTGCAAATCTGAGTTGCCAAGCTTTCGCGTTTCCATGAATGACCTCGTGGCACAACATTGGGGTGCCGTTAATTTTTACTTTGTTTTGGATGAGCTTTGCCAGCGAAAAGTTAGAAAGATCGTGCAGAAGCCGAGTGAAGAGAGATCAATGCAGGTCGCACGGCCGGGCAAGTTGCGGCGCAGCATGCTGCGATCCTGCCCGGGATACTTCCCTCGGAATTGAGACCCGCAGTGGTTAGCGGTAAAGCTGGCATCGAGCGACGCGGTTCCGCCATCGGAAATGGTAATCACGATGCCGTCGTTACCTGGATGATTTGGCAAGTTAAGTAATATTGGAAAGGAGGATTGAGGGGGGCAAGCGCAAAAAGCAAACGGCGCGGAGATCATCCCGCGCCGTCGTAACTCAAGGCAGGTACAAAGTTAGATTGAACTTAAATGCTCTTCGGGCTCGTTGTTGCCGGTGCTGTGGCGTTCGCAGACTTGGAGAACGCGCTACTGGTTTCCTTCTCGGCGCTCTTATCAATTTCGATCGAGCCCTTGAAGTAGGCGCCGTCTTCAATCATGATGCGCGCCGTAGTCAGGTCGCCGTTCACCGAACCGTCTTTCTTGATCTCAATCCGGTCCTTGGCGCGAAGGTTGCCCTTCACGGTACCGTACACGACCACCTCGCGGGCGATAATGTCGGCAGTCACTTTCGCGGTCGCTCCCACGGTGAGCTTGCGCTCATCCAGCTGGATCAACCCTTCCACCGAGCCGTCGATCAGAAGATCTTCGCTCCCAGTGATTTCGCCCTTCACGTGCAGGCTTGACCCAAGCCGCGCTGTCGCACGGTCGCCGGTCGCACCCAATGGACTTGTACTCATCGCAGTTGTTCCCTCCCAAGTCGCCGGAGCTGACTTCGGCGGCTGATTCTGATTTACGGAAAAGTTTTTCGGCTCCGGTTGCGCGACTGGCGGCGTTCCCGGCTTCTTATCGTTCCCCCACATTGAACCTCCCAAGGGACAAGGCCACCCCATTCCAGATTCCTGCCGGGGTGATTAGAGACTTTAGTCCCGTGCGGGGAGCACTGCAAACAACCTATCAGGATAACGTGCGTGAAAGTAACTACCCTGAAGGACAGTGCTGTTACTGGTCCGAGAGGGCAAGAGGGAAGACGTACGCGTTGCCAATTTGTGGGCCCAAAAATCATAAGGGATGCAACCCGTCATTCCGGGGAGCCTGCCTGCGGTAGGCAGGCGAAGCGACGAGGAAATCTCTCTGCCTCTCTTCGATCCATGGGCAAGAGAGATTCCTCGCTTCGCTCGGAATGACGGACGAAGGGAGACTGCTGAGCCGAGCGATCGAGACGATCTAACTCGACGGTTTGTCCGGCACCGGCTGCGTAGCAAGAAAGTCCGTTATGAAACGCCGGGAATAACTTTCCAGCAGTTCTTTGACCCGCGCGGGATCAGTCGACTTCACTACGAATCCCGCGTGATGATACTTCTTCACGCGATACACGATTTCCGGATCGTTGTAGGCGGAAGTGTCCGGTTCTTCTTGCCGCGCCAATGAAACAATCACGCCGGCATAATCACTGCGTTGCGGCGGCAGCGAGTATGGCGTTTTCCCCGCTCCCACTTCCAGCCTGGCCCATTCGCGCCACAAATTGATGCCGCTCGCGGCTTCCACCACATCGGAAATGTATGCGCCGCCAACGCGCGCCGCAATCTCAATGAAATACAGCTTGCCATCGCCATGTGACTTCAGAAATTCCGCATGGGTGACTCCGCGTAGCAAGCCGAGCGCCTCGATCAGTTTCTTGTTCACTTCTTGCAGGGCCTTTACGTCTTCGGAATGGCGTTCGACGGTCCTTGTCGTAAACACTCCACCAGCATGCGAAACGTCGAGGGGCGGAACTCCGTAGGCATGGGCATCTGCGAACAACACTTGCCTTTCGCTGACCACGCTGTCCACATGAAAAACGCTGCCTAGAACGAATTGTTCGAGCAGAAAATGCGATTGTTCGTCGCCAAGTTTATCCAGCCAGGGCCAAAGTTCGTACGGCTGGTAAATTTTCTTCATGCCGATGCCGGAGGCCTGCGAACGCGGCTTCAATAACCAGGGCGCCGGCACGCGAGCCATGAAGTCTCGCAGTTCGTCATAATTCAGCACGTGTACAAACTCAGGGACCGGGACATCGGCTTCTTTCGCGCGCATGCGCATGGCCAGCTTGTCGCGGAAATACCGCACGGTGGTCAGCCCCATGCCCGGAATGCGCAGGTGTTCGCGGATGGCCGACACATTCTCCATGTCGAATTCATCCAGCGCGACGAGGCGATCGATTTTCCTGCTACGTGCGGCGTAGCTCACGGCGTTCAATAACCCAGACAGCGGCAGCTCTTCCGGCATGAAAAACGTTTCGTCGATTGCTTCATGCGGCCAATCCGCATGGCGCAGTTTTTCTACCGTTAAAAGAAAAACCCGACAGCCCATGGCCTTGCAGGTGCGCAGAAATTCCTGGCCTTTTTCGTACGAGCTGACGCAAAGAATTGTGAGTGGCCGCTCCGGCACGCTGAACCTCCGCAACGCCTGTGAGCCGCGAAGTATAGCCCGCCTTTACCCGGCGGGGTACAAAAACCGCAGAAAGGGCCCGACTCGTTTCGCCCAGGCGGACTCGGTGTGCTCGGCGCCCTCGATGCGTTCGTAGTGCAAATTTTGTTCGTACTGCCAGCCGCGCCGCAAAAGAATGTCGCGGTAGCGCTCGACGTCTTCCACAATGCGCGGGCCTTCGCGAGTTCCGATGTCCAGCCAGATGCGCGGCCGCGATTCCACCTGCATGCCTGCGGCAAACGTGTGAATCACGCGCTGGTTCCACCAGACCGACGGCGACAACGCCGCAATTTTTCCGAATACGTCCGGCCGCAATATTCCCAAATATAAGGAGACCAGTCCACCCAACGATGATCCGCCTATTCCCGTGCGATTAGGTCCATCTTCCACTCGATATTCGCGCTGCATAAATGGCTTTACTTCTTCCAGTAGAAATTTCCCATACCGGTCCGCGCGTCCGCCGCCGAGGCGCGGCACTCGTGTCGGCGTGTACTCCTGTATGCGCGATTTTCCAATGTTGTAAATCCCGACGATAATCAACGGCTCGACGCGTCCTGCATGGATTTCCGCGTCCGCGCTTGGACCCACGTGCCAGTCCTGACCCTGAATAAACGATGTCGAGCCGTCAAAAAGATTTTGCCCATCATGCAGATAGAGAATCGGGAAGCGGCGGTGCGGCTGCCGGTCGTAACCAGGCGGGAGATACACCACCAGGCTGCGTTGGTTGCGCAAAAACTTTGAACGGAAATTTTCGTGTCTGCGGAGTTGTCCGTCGCTCAAGGTGTAATCGTCACAAGCAGGTCTTTCGCTTCCACGTTTTGTCCCGGCGCTACCAGAAGTTTGCTCACGCGGCCGGAAATTGGCGCATAAATGTTGGATTGCATCTTCATCGCTTCCAATGTCATTAGTTTAACACCGCGCTCGACGCTTTGGTTCGGCTGCACCGCGATTCCAGTGATCACACCGGCTGTCGTCGCGCCCACTTGTCCCGGTTCCGCGGGATCAGCCTTAGGATGGGCGCGTTCTACGACACGCAACGCTTTGTCGCGGACACTCACCTCACGCGGCTGGCCATTCAAATCAAAAAATAGCGTGCGCGTACCGTCGGGATGCGGGTCGCTCGCAGTCATGAATTTGATGATCAGCGTCTTTCCCGCCTCAATCTCTACCGTGATTTCTTCGCCGGATTTCAAACCGTAAAAAAACACCGGTGTTGGCAGCACGCTCACGTCGGAATGGCTTTGCCGGAACTTATCGAATTTGAAGAATACTTCTGGGTACAAAAGGTAGCTCAGCAAGTCCTCTTTCGAAATCGCGTGCCCGGTCTTTTTTTCCAGCGCCTCTTTCTCCGCCGCGAAATCCGTCGCGGGCATTCTTGCGCCGGGCCTTCCCTTGACTGCTTTCGCTCCCCGCAGCAGTATTTTCTGGATTTTTTTTGGCCACCCTTCCGGCGGGACACCAAGCACACCGGAAAACATTTCCACGACGGAATTCGGGAAAGCCACGTCATGTTTCTCGTCGAGATTCAATACATCCTCGGGAGTCATTTCCTTAGCCATTAAAAACAACGTCATGTCGCCGACAACCTTGCTCGAAGGCGTCACTTTCACTATGTCTCCAAAAAGTTGATTTACTTCGGCATACATGCGTTCCGCTTCGTGCCAGCGATGGCCCAGCCCCATAGCTACCGCTTGTTCACGCAAATTCGTATACTGCCCGCCGGGAATTTCGTGTTCGTAAAGCCGCGCACTTCCGGACTTAGGGCCGGAATCGAACGGCAAATAATATGTCCGCACCGTTTCCCAATAATCCGAGCACTCATTCAGCACTTCCAGATCCAGTTCCGTGTCGCGAGGTGTATTCCTAAGAGACGCCACGATCGCATTCAAGTTTGGCTGGCTGGTGCCGCCACTCATCGACGCCACCGCGGCATCTGCAATGTCTACGCCAGCCTCCGCCGTTTTCAATATAGAAGATGCATTGATTCCGCTGGTGTCGTGGGTATGAAAATGAATCGGCAGACTGATCTCTTCTTTTAACTTTTTCACCAGTTCGAACGCCGCATACGGCTTGCACAAACCGGCCATGTCCTTGATCGCCAGAAAATGCGCGCCCAGCTTTTCCAACTGCTTCGCCAGCGCAACATAATATTTCAGCGAATATTTCGGCCTGCTGGTGTCGAGAATGTCGCCGGTGTAGCAGATCGCCGCTTCACACACGCCGCCTGTTTCCAGCACCGCGTCCAGCGAAACGCGCATATTTTCGATGGAATTCAGCGAGTCGAACACGCGGAAAATATCCATTCCTTCCGCGAACGCCTCACGCACAAATTCCCGAATCACATTGTCAGGGTACGACGCATAGCCAACCGCATTGGCTCCGCGCAGCAGCATCTGAAAACAAATGTTCGGCACCGCGCCGCGTAACTGTCGCAACCGTTGCCACGGATCCTCGTGCAAAAATCGCAGCGCAGTATCAAACGTCGCACCGCCCCACATTTCCAGGCTGAAAAGATTCGGCAACCGTTCCGCAATCGCAGGCGCGGTCGCCAGCAAGTCATACGTTCGAACCCGCGTCGCCATCAGCGATTGATGTGCGTCGCGAAACGTAGTGTCGGTAATCAGCAGCCGATTTTCTTTTTTCGCCCATTCCGCGAACTTCTTCGGACCGAGTTTTTGCAGCAGTTGCCGGGTACCCGCCTTCGGTTCCGCGCTCGACGACGCAGGAATCAGCGCCGTCTCCAGGCTCGCTGGGATGTGCTTCCCTTTTACTTCCGGATTGCCATTCAGAATCACGTCGCCCAGATAGGTCAGCAATTTCGTCGCCCGGTCGCCGCGCTTCGGAAATCTAAATAACTCAGGGTGTTCATCCAGAAACGCGGTGGTCACTTCGCCCGCACGGAATTTCGCGTGATTGACGACGTTCTCGACAAATGGAATGTTGGTCTTCACTCCGCGAATGCGAAATTCGCGCAACGCGCGGTCCATGCGCTGACAAGCTTCCGGCAGATTCGTTCCCCATGCCGTCACCTTAACCAGCAACGAATCGTAATACGGCGCCAGCGAAGCTCCCGCATAAGCTGTTCCGCCATCCAGACGAATTCCAAATCCCGCCGGCGAACGATACGTCGAAATCTTTCCGTAGTCCGGCGCAAAATTCTTTTCCGCATCTTCGGTAGTCACCCGGCATTGCAACGCCGCGCCATAGAGGGGCACACTCTCCTGCTTCGGCAGCCGCATGGTGTCATCGTGCAGCGCAAATCCTTGCGCCACCAGAATCTGCGCGCGCACCAGGTCCATGCCCGTCACCATTTCCGTGACTGTATGCTCCACCTGAATGCGCGGATTCACTTCGATGAAATACCACTTCTGCGAATCCACGTCGTACAAAAACTCTACCGTGCCGGCATTAACGTATTTGGCTTTGCGCGCAAGCTGCGCCGCCGCATCGCACAATTCCCTGCGCACGCTGGCCGGCAAATTCGCCGCCGGCGCCACCTCCACAACTTTCTGGTGACGCCGCTGCACGGAACAATCGCGCTCGTACAAATGCAGCAAGTTTCCATGGGTATCGGCCAGAATCTGCACTTCCAAATGTTTTGCGCGCGCCAAAAACTTTTCCAGAAAAACGCTGGCATCGCCAAAGGCCGACCGCGCCTCGCTCTGCGCTTCTTCCAGCCGCGCTGCAAGCTCGGACTCCGAGCGCACGACGCGCATGCCGCGCCCGCCGCCGCCCATTGCGGCTTTGACCATTACTGGATAGCCAATCTCAGCAGCGATTTTTTTTGCCTCGGCAAAGCCCTTTACCGGCTTTTCGGTTCCGGGGAGAACCGGCACACCCGCGGCTATCGCCAGTCCTCGCGCCGCGGTCTTGTCGCCGAGCAACTCCAGCAACTCCGGCGTCGGCCCCACAAAAATAATTTCCGCTTTCGCGCACGCTCGCGCCAGAGCCGGATTCTCGGATAAAAATCCGTATCCCGGATGAATCGCGTCCACCCCTTTGGCTTTTGCCAGCGCAACGATCCCGGCAATGTCCAGATACGCTTCGACCGGTCCCTTGCCTTCCCCGATTGCGTAAGCTTCGTCCGCCTTGAATCGGTGCAGCGCTAGCCGGTCTTCTTTCGAATACACAGCGACCGTGCGCAACCCCAGCTCATTCGCCGCGCGGAAAATCCGTATGGCAATTTCGCTGCGATTTGCCGCCAGCAATTTTCCGATGGGCTTGCTCTTGGGCATGGTTAGGCTTGCGTGCCTTTGCGCAGCCGAACATTCTTTCACGTCGCCGGTTGTCACTACAGCAGTTTTTTGAATGGATCAAAACTGTGTTTTACATGCACAGCCTGAAACCACAAAGAACAGGTCACTTCGCAGCGTCAGCTGTCTTGTGCTCGACAGGTGAATTCTTCAACTGTTCCAACTCGCTTTGCACTTTGGCCCAGGCTTTCGGGTCTTTCTTAACGCTGGATGGCGAACCGGGAGCTTCAAAAAAATTCACCAACTCGGCGCGAATCTCGGGAGTCGCTCCGGCAAATTGCTGCTCCGCCAGTTGATCCAGGAGCTTGGCGTGGGTGGTGTCGCTCAGGCGATATTCTCCTGGTGCGCTGATCGCTCCCACATCGAAATTGTCATTCGTGACTGAAGGCTTGCCCAGCTCGCGTTCTTCTTTGAGCAGCGCCCGGTACTGGTCGAGCGTGTCATTGAAACTTTTCTCGAACATACGTTCCGCGTCCGGAGTGGGAGTTTTAAACTGCAACACTCTCAGCGGCCCGATCTTCGGCAAAATCCGATAAATAAACGCCAGCACCTTGTCGCTGAACTTCGGGTGTGTATAGTCCTTGCCCCATTCCTTCTCGTAATTCGCACGGCGCAAATTAAATAAGAATTTATTTTTGGTGATTCCCGGCTCATCCTTCTGGATTTCATCCTTTTTCAAGTGCCATGCAATGCGCGTGGCCCTGGGAAGCAAATTGCTCACGGCATGCCGATAGGAGTTGAACACCCGATCCTGATTGGTCAGCACGTTCTTCAGGTCCAGACCATAGGTTTCCTGAAAGGCCTGGTCCAGCACGCGTGGCGAAACTTCGAATCCGATGTAATCGTGATAACTCTCCGGCGCGTAACGCTCTTTGGCAACCTCCAGCACGTCAAATCCGAATTCGGTCTTCACGTGCGCCAGTTTGTCGTCTTCATAGGCCACAAAATCGCCATACTTCTTTTTTAGTTTGGGATACAACAGCGGTACTGCCCGATTCGTTCCCTCGCGATGGCCATTGTTGTCCGCGGCGTAATGCGCCAACGATCCCAGCGCAAACGAATACTCGTACACGTCCTGCGCATCGCTCAACATGGCCAGCACAAAATCGCCGCTGCGCACGTAATGCGTCAAATCGCTGAAGAACGGATTACCGCCCGGGTAGTAGCCCAGGTCCTGAATAATCGCTCCACCATACGCATAGGCCTGTCCGCGGTTAACCTCGTCCTCGGTGGCATTTGGAAACCTCTTGCGGATGGCCGGCTTCATGCTCGATTCCCAGACCACGTCAATGATCGCCTGGTGCGACATCACCGAGTACGCTTCGGTTCTGTCGGGCACGGCCAAGCTCATGGTCAGCATGGTAACAACCGCGATCGCTTCTCTCAGCCGCCGCAAAATCCAAGATTTCGCATTCAATCGCTGCCTGCCTTTCACGAACGAACATCCCGATACCGCGCATACCAACGTCGCAATACAAGTGTACCGTTCATCGGTATAATTTTGGGATAGAGAACTAGGCAGACTGACCAACCGATTACTTGCGTCGTCGCATGTCGGCGAGTTTCGTTTCGTTACTTCGCCTCGTCTTTACTTCATTCTCCGTGCGCTAGTATTTCCGCAGCACGCCAATCACCCGCCCTTGAATCTTCACGTCACTCGCCGCCTCAATAATTGGCCCCATCTCCGAATTGGCAGGCTGCAATCGGATTTTGCCTTGTCCCTCGCGGTAAAAGCGTTTCAGTGTCGCTTCGTCGCCGCGTACCAGAGCCACCACAATGTCGCCGGCATTCGCCACTTGTGTCTGCTCGCACACCACAAAGTCGCCGTCCATGATGTGATCCTCAATCATAGAGCTGCCTTTCACCTGCAATACGAACGAATTCCCGCCGCGCGCAAAGTCTCCCAGCGAAAACGTCTCGCGTTCTTCCATCGCTTCCAGCGGCCGGCCGGCCGCAATTCTTCCCAGCAGGGGCAACTCTTGAATTCTTCGCTCCGTCACCTGATCCTTCACTGACTTCGGCAATTGCAGAATTTCGATGGAACGGCTCTGGTTGTAGCCGCGCCGGATAAAGCCTTTTTTCTCTAACGTAGTGATGTGCTTGTGCACCGTCGCCAGCGACGTCAGCTTCAAGCCCTTGCCGATCTCTTCAAAGCTCGGCGCGTACCCGTGCTTGGTCTCAAACGCCACCAGATAATCCAGCACTTCTTTCTGTCGTTTGGTCAGGGCCATGTCTTGCCTCCGCAGCACAACCCATCCTGGTTGCGCGCTTTTCCGTTTCTGTGCCGCTGTAGCGGCCACCTTTAGGTGGCCGTCTTGCTTCCGCTTCTCGTATTTGCAGCCGCCGCCTTGCGACACGGGCGTTTTCCACAACCACTGTAGGCGAAAAGAAAGCGAAGTGTCAAGCACACTCTGCAGGCCAAGTTCCTTCCCGGCTACTTCTTAGCCTGTTATAAGACTTGTGCATGCCTTCCGCCCCGCGCGCTTCCACATCCGTCATCGTCGCTGGAATCTTCGCCATTCTCACGGGCGCGCTGGTGACTTTATTCAGCGTGGCAACGCTGATTCTTTCTTCTTCCGCTCGGTTCGCCAGGAGCTCTCCGTTCCCTGCCTTCATGTTGCCGGTGCTCATTTTCTTCTGGATCTTTCTTCTTCTATGCGGCCTATTCCTCTCTGCCGTCGGCATTCAAGTCATTCGCCTGCGCAACTGGGCACGCATCTCGCTCTTGGTGATCGCCGGTTTAATGCTCTTTTTCGGCGTAATGGGAATCGTCGTGATCTTTGTAACGGTCTTTATTTCAGCACCAGCCGACCGCAGAGTTTCTCGTGGCCTTTTGGCAGCGATCCTCGCATTCATTTACGGCATTCCGACCGCGATTTCAGTTTGGTGGCTGATCCTTTTTACTCGCCGTTCCGTCGTCGCGCAATTTCACGATTTCGCGGCGCTGCAACCGCCGCGTGCTCCGTCCACTATGTCCGTTTTCAACAATCCCGAATGTCCGCTAGCCGTCCGCATCATTGGCTGGTATCTCGGCTCTTTTATAGTCGTCATTCCCTTTATCCCATTCCTGCCCAGTTCGATTCCTGCAATGTATTTTGGCAAAGTATTTTTCGGCCCCGCCGCACTGGGTGTTTACGTGTTCAATTTCGCGCTCATCTCGATTCCCGGCCTTGGACTTTTACTCCTCAAACGCTGGAGTTATCCACTCACCATCGCCAGCCAACTTTTGGCCTGCAGCAACGCCATGTATACCATGTCGAGTCCGTCCTACGAGGCCAACGTTCGCGCAGTTTTCGAAAAAATGAACCTACCCAACTTCCTTTCCAACACCGATCAAATGCTCCATTATTCGCGTTACTTCAACCTGATCGGCCTTTTGGTTCCCATGGCCGTCGTGGTCACACTCCTGGTTTCGCGCCGCAAATTCTACCAAGCCGCCGACCGCGCCGCGCAAGCATCCCTCCCAACGACGCCAACTCCGTCAAAGTAGTTCTCTGTCCTCCGTTTCTGTTCGCTGCTCGCTGCTAGCTCTTCTCCTACTCACTACTCACTATCCCACCACCCGCTCTCATTCGAACGCGCTGTTGACGTTGCGCGCACCTTCGCGCTTGCTTCGCCGCGCTGTGCTATCATTTTTATCTAGGCTCCCTGGCGGTTCGCCTCAGCTTCCAACCTGCACGCTGTTCCGCCCGAAAGGGCCCGCCTCCACTGAGGAAAGGTTCCGGGAGGCCTACGATTCAGCGGGTTTCAGGATTTGTACTTACAAACTCTGAGCTAACAGTGTCATCTACGGGAGTTGCAACGAAGTATGGCCACGACCACCGATATTCCGCTGCCTAAGCACAAGCGCGAGGTCATTGACCGCGCGGTGATCCGTTTCGCCGGAGATTCCGGCGACGGTATGCAAGTCACCGGCAGCCAGTTCACCAATACTGTCGCGCTCTACGGCAACGACATCGCCACTTTCCCGGACTTCCCTGCGGAAATTCGCGCCCCTGCAGGAACGCTTCCCGGGGTCAGCGGCTACCAGCTCCATTTTTCTTCGAACGAAATCCACACTCCCGGCGATGCTGTCGACGTCCTGATCGTCATGAATCCCGCCGCGCTGAAAATGAATATCGCCGACCTCAAAGCCAACGGCATCCTGATCGTCAATTCCGACGCCTTCGCGGAAACCGATTTGCGCAAAGCGCAAATGACCAGCAATCCACTGGAAGACCATTCACTCGATAAGTTCCGCTTGTTCTCCGTGGAACTCGAACGCCTCACCAAAGTCGCTCTCGAACATCTCGGCCTCGACGCCAAGTCCGTCAGCCGCTGCAAAAATTTCTTCGCGCTTGGCATGTGCTATTGGCTTTATAACCGTTCCATGGAAGGCACTACCCGCTACATCGACGAAAAATTCTCCAAGAAGCCGCTGCTCGTCGAAGCCAACAAGCTGGCCATGAAAGCCGGCTATTCTTACTGCGAAGCCACTGAAGCCTTCCAGATCAGCTACGAAATTCCGCCGGCGCAACTGGAACCCGGCCTCTACCGCAATATGAGCGGCAATCAGGCGCTCGCGCTGGGTTTTGTCACCGCTTCGCAAAAATCCGGACTGAAGCTTTTTCAGGGTAGCTACCCGATCACGCCGGCCTCGGACATTCTCCACGAGCTCTCGCAATACAAAGATTTCGGCGTCATCACTTTTCAGGCCGAAGACGAAATCGCGGCCATTACTTCTTCGATCGGCGCCGCCTATGCCGGTGCGCTGGCCATTACCACAACTTCCGGACCCGGCATGGCTCTCAAGACAGAAGCGCTCGGCCTCGCTGTTGCGGTCGAAATTCCGCTGGTGATTTGCGACATTCAACGCGGAGGACCGTCCACCGGTCTTCCAACCAAAACCGAACAAGCCGATTTGCTGCAAGCGCTCTTCGGACGCAATTCCGAAGCGCCGATTCCCATCATCGCTCCAGCCACGCCGAGCGATTGCTTCTGGGCCGCCGTAGAAGCCTCGCGCATCGCCGTAAAATACATGGTCCCGGTCATCATTCTTTCCGACGGCTACCTGGCCAACGGTGCCGAACCCTGGCGCATTCCCGATCTCGACTCCATCCCCGACTTCAAAGTGAAGTTCGCGACCGATCCACTGGACTTCAGGCCCTATCGTCGCAATCCCGATACTCTCGCGCGCCCGTGGGCCGTTCCCGGAACTCCTGGTCTCGAACACCGCATCGGCGGCCTGGAAAAACAAGACGTCACCGGCAACATTAACTACGAACCGCTAAACCACGAAAACATGGTTCGCATTCGTGCCGCAAAAGTCGAAGCCATCGTGCAGGACATCCCGGACATCGTTCCCGCCGGCGATCCTGACGGCGATTTGCTGATCGTGGCGTGGGGTTCGACGCACGGCGCCATCACCGCCGCGGTGAAAGCGCAACGCGAACTGGGCCATCGCATCGGCCACGCCCATCTGCGTCACCTGAATCCACTGCCAGCAAATCTGGGCGAAGTCTTAAAGCGCTACAAAACAGTTCTGGTGCCCGAACTAAACATGGGTCAGCTTCTGTGGGTCTTGCGCGCAAAATATTTGGTGAACGCCACCGGCCTCAACAAAATCCAGGGCCGCCCGTTCAAGCAATCCGAACTCGAGCAAAAAATCGCCGAACTAGTCTCGTAGTTTTTGTGTCGCGTTTGTTTTGTGCCGTCATTCCGAGCGAAGCGAGGAATCTCACTTCGATCGCTCCGATAACTCGAAATTAAGAATGGAGCACCGTTCGTCATGACCACCGAAACACTGCCGGTCCTCACAAAAAAAGACTTCCAGACCGACCAGGAAATCCGCTGGTGCCCCGGCTGCGGTGACTACGCCATCCTCGCCGCGGTCCAGGCCGTGTTTCCCGAACTCGGGATCAAGCGCGAAAACTTCGTCGTAGTCTCCGGCATCGGCTGCTCCTCCCGCTTCCCCTATTACATGAACACTTTCGGCTTCCACACCATCCACGGCCGCGCGCCCGCTGTAGCCACCGGCATCAAAGCTGTTCGCCCTGACCTCGAAGTCTGGGTCGCCACCGGAGACGGTGACGCCCTTTCCATCGGTGGCAACCACACCATTCACATGCTGCGCCGCAATGTCGGCCTGAAAGTTCTTCTCTTCAACAACCGCATCTACGGCCTGACCAAGGGCCAGTATTCGCCGACTTCCGAAATCGGCAAAAAAGCCAAATCCACTCCGTTCGGTTCACTCGACCGCCCATTCAATCCGATCTCTCTAGCCATCGGTGCCGAAGCCACCTTCGTCGCCCGCTCCGTGGACGTCTTCCAATCCCACCTGAAAGACACTTTGAAGCACGCTGCCGCTCACAAAGGCTCCGCCTTCGTCGAAATCCTGCAAAATTGCAACATCTTCAATGACGGCGCCTGGACCGGTATCACCGAAAAAGACGCTCGCAGCGAACACGTCATCCAACTCGAACACGGCAAGCCGCTAGTCTTCGGCAAAAATCGCGACAAAGGCATCCGCCGCAAGTCCGATGGCGACATTGAAGTCGTCCAGCTAGGCAACGGCATCTCCGAATCTGACCTGGTAATCCACGACGCCCACCACCCGCGTCCGTCCTACGCTTTCCTTCTCTCCCACATGGAGCATCGCGAAGGTTTTCCAACTCCGATCGGCGTACTCCGCGCCTGGGATGATCTTCCACGCTACGAAGACGTCATCAACCAGCAAATCGCCGAAGTCCAAGCCAAACGCGGCACCGGCGACCTGGCCAAACTCCTGCGCGGCGGCGACACTTGGCGCGTCGAAGCCCGCTAAGCCCAAGTTTTCAGACCATCGCTGTGACATCACGATCGATGTTCGTGACGCGAAAAACTCATCTAACTATTTTACTTTCTGTAATTTACGTTCTACAGCCTTCTACGGGTTGACGCCCTCGTTCCTGCGGTATAGCCTAAGAATGCCTCAGAGTGCCCTTCGCCCAAGTCCGTGTGCTCTCGCCCAGAAGCAGTTTTAGGATCACTTGATTCTCTTAATTCGCTCGAGGGGCTTAATGCGAAAATGGCTCTACTTAGCGCTCACTCTGTGCGCCGCGTCGTGTGGCTTGCCTCATCTCACCGGTACGGCCTTCGGTGCCACAACCATCAAGGTTCCGCTTACTTCTGACGGCGGAAGTGGCCGATCCGGCGGTACAACTCCGACCCCTGCTGAGCGTGTTGTCTTCGGCCTGCTTACAGGTTCGGTTCTCGCGGTGGGAGGCCTTGCGCTTGTCCGCTCTCGCAGCCGGCCTCAGATTCGCAGCCGATGCTGCAACCACGAGGACTAGGCCGGCCCTTGCCCTGTAAGGTTAAGGTTCCGTCGACACAATCGTCCCCGCTGCGGTTCTCTCCAATCCCGCATTCCGGCTGATTTACAGCCGCATGCCTCTGGTCTTCCGATCTCTTTGTCAGGTCGATGCTGACGGCTTCTGGCCTATCCCTCAAATCCATCCCTTTGCACGCTCTTCAAAAATCTGAACGTCTGTGTAGCCCGCCAGCAAAAATAATACCCGATGCTCATCGGCCAGTAATACTGAGTCTCCACCGCCGTAACCCGAACGTATTTTTCGCGAACGGTAATTGCGCTACTGAAGCCTGTTGAATTGCTACTCGGGCTTGCTCAATCAGTTTCGCGTTTCTCGCCCGGGATGCGGCCACGCTGCCGTTCGCATAGTCAATACCGTGGACCACACCCTCCGGAGCCCGTGCCGCCAATTTCTCAATCGTCCTTCCGCCGCCGCAACCCACATCCAGAATTTTGAAATCTTTCTCGATTCGAGCGTGCTTCAATCCCCAGTCGGTCACGCCGGAATGCGATAAGTTCATGATTCACAGAAACAACCTGCCCACCCATCTCGTGGGTTTTCGAACCTGGTTCAGTACATAAAATGCGAAGCCCGCCAAAAGCGCATAGCGCAGCAGCGCCGCCATGGTCTTTACCGTTTGCGTAGTCTACATAAAAGCGGCTCCCCTGCGTTCCTCCGGCAGCTTGTTTGTCATGAGATACGCGCCCGGCTTTGACACATGCTGCAAGGGTCGCGGCGGGAACAAAAGAAAAACCCAAAAAAAGGCTTGCGTTCAGACATAGTGTTGTAGTTAACTATATCACTGATGGTCGGTGCGGTCGTTCGCATGCATTCTGCGCGGCGACAAACCTGACCTCGCAAAGACAGAATCTTGAGGAGAATGAAACATGAAATCCTTTCGTCGTATGCTGTCGGTCCTTGCTTTTGTATCGCTGTCCGCAGTGGCTTTCGCTCAGTCCGACCCGCAAAAGCCCGAAACACAAAAATCTGACGCGCAAAAGTCTTTCGACAAAATGAAAACTCTGGCGGGTTCCTGGGACGGTGTACTCTCGGGGACGGGCAGCGAGCTTGATGGCAAGACCCTGCACGTGACGCTGCGCGTGACGTCCATGGGTAACGCTCTGCTGCATGAGATGACGGGTTTGCCTGGAAGGCCGGACGATCCCATCACCATGGTTTATCTGGATGGGGATCGCCTGATGCTGACGCATTACTGTGACGCGGGAAACCGGCCCCGCATGACCGGGAAAACGTCGCCGGACGGAAAGACCGTGGAATTCGAGTTTGTGGACGTTGCCGGCAGCACGCAGTACGGACACATGCACCATGCTATGTTCACTGCGCTCGATGCCAATCATCACAGCGAAGAGTGGACATTCATGGAAGGGGACAAGCCGGTCCACGCACACTTTGAACTTCAGCGGGCAAAATGACGAGGTCGAATCCTTGATGAGGTTCGGAAAACCTGATGGACCGTGAGTGGAATGACAATCAGCCGATTTACCGCCAGCTTCGGGATCGCGTCGTCGCTATGATACTCGACGCAGTTCTCAAGGAAGGCGATGTGCTGCCATCGGTGCGCAATGTCGCCGCCGACTATCGCGTCAATCCGCTCACGGTTTTGAAGGGCTATCAACAACTGGTGGACGAGGGGCTGGTCGAGACCAGGCGAGGTCTGGGCATGTTCGTCAAAGCCGGGGCCCGCGGCCTGCTGCTGCAAAGCGAACGTCAGAAATTTCTCGCCGACGAATGGCCCAGGCTTTCAGCAACCATTCGGCGACTGGGTCTCAAGCCCGAAGAACTGCTCGACGGAGCCGCAAAACGACGGTCGAAGTCGACAGCCAAAGAGGAGGAACACTGAAGCCATGACAGTGATAGAAGCACGTGGCCTCCGCAAGGCCTTCGGCACCACCATTGCGTTGGACGGCATTGATTTGCGTGTTGAAGAGGGCCGCATCCTGGGAGTCATCGGCCCCAACGGCGCAGGCAAGACCACCGCGCTCAACGCCATAGTCGGCCTCACTCCGTATCATGGAGAGCTGCGGGTGCTGGGCCGCGACCCGTGGACCGAGCGCGATCAGTTGATGCGCGATGTCTGCTTCATAACCGACGTCGCTGTGCTGCCGCGATGGATCAGAGTTTCCCAGGCGCTCGATTACGTCGCCGGCGTGCATGCGCGATTCGACCGCGCGAAAGCGGAAGGTTTTCTTGCGAAAACGAACATCCGCAGTACCAACAAGGTCAGAGAATTGTCCAAAGGCATGGTGGCCCAGTTGCATCTCGCCGTGGTCATGGCCATAGACGCGAAACTATTGGTGCTCGACGAACCAACCCTCGGTCTCGACATTCTTTATCGCAAGCAGTTCTACGATTCGCTACTGAACGACTACTTCGATGGCAGACGCACCATCGTGGTAACCACGCACCAGGTCGAAGAGATGCAGAACGTCCTCACCGACGTCATGTTCATCAATCGCGGCCGCATCGTACTCAATTGCAGCATGGAAGAATTCCAATCGCGCTTTCTGGAAGTCACGGTGCATCCCGAGCAGGTCGCTGCGGCGCGTGCGCTCAAACCGATTCACGAGCGCCAGGTATTCGGGCGCGGCATTCTGCTGTTCGATCGTGTTGATCGCAACCAACTCGCCGCGTTCGGCGACCTGCGCACACCTACAATTGCCGACTTGTTCGTTGCAGTAATGGACCACCAATCCAGTCCGTCGCAAGCAGCGGCACAGGGCACGTACCAGGGAGCGGCCCGATGAATACTCCGATGAATACTTCATCGAATGTCATGCCGGAATCGTCCGTCGAATCGCAGGCAATCGCGCCCGCGCACATCCCGGCGACTCGGCGCATGTACTGGTCGATTCGCCGCGAACTCTGGGAGTACCGCTCGATTTACTTCGCGCCGCTCGCCGCGGCCGCGGTCTTCCTGTTCGGCTTCTTGATCGCTCTGCCGCACCATATGCACGGCGTGAAGACCCTTGAACAGGCGCACGAGGCGCTCGACACACCCTACGAATTAGCGGCGGGTCTGATCATGGGGACGGCTTTTATCGTCGGGATTTTCTACTCTCTCGATGCGCTATACGGAGAGCGCCGCGATCGCAGCATCCTCTTCTGGAAGTCGCTGCCGGTTTCCGACCTCACCACCGTGCTCTCGAAGCTCACCATTCCCCTTATCATTCTGCCGTTCCTGAGTTTCGCCATCGCCGTTGCCACGCAATTTGTCATGCTGCTGGTTAGCAGCGTACCCCTGCTGGGCAGCGGCCTGAATATCGGCGCTCTCTGGGCACGGATGTCTTTCTTCCACATGTCGCTGATGCTCCTCTACCATATTGTGACCGTTCATGGCCTCTGGTACGCGCCCCTCTACGGCTGGTTGCTGCTGGTTTCCGCTTGGGCGCCGCGCGCGCCCTTTATATGGGCGTTCTTGCCTCCGTTCGTGATCTGGGGACTCGAGAAGATTGTCTTCCAGACTTCGCATTTCCTCGCCATGCTGCAGTACCGCTTGATCGGCCCGGAGCCTTCCTCCACCGCAGCGCCACACGGCACGGTAATGGAGATCATTTCAGCGCTCACTCTGGCGCAATTTCTCACCACGCCGGGCCTCTGGATCGGCCTGATAATCGCCGCGGCATTCCTCTTCGCAGCCGTCCGGCTGCGCCGCTATCGCGGACCGATCTGATTCGCATCGATTTTGCTTTCGTTTCGTTGTATGAGACTTTCACGCACCACGACTCGTATGTAGTAAGCAAGGAAAGCTCCCATGCTCTATTCAGCCCTGCTCCCGGTTCACATCGCCGGCGGCATCGTCGGCATGCTAACCGGTACCGCTGCCCTGATCTTCCGCAAGGGCGGGCGCCGGCACGTCTTGGCAGGAAAAGTCTTTGTTGCGTCGATGCTGATCATGGCCGCAGGCGCGGTGTACCTGGCAGTTCTTAAACACCAACCCGGCAATATTGGCGGCGGCATTCTCACCTTCTATCTGATTCTCACGGCCTGGCTTACCGCTCGCCGCAGAGACGGCCAAACCAGCGTCTACGATTGGGCCCTTCTGCTGATTCCACTGGCGCTCGGTGCCCTCACTTGGATGGGAGGGCTGCAAAAGATGCGCAGCCCGGCTCCGCCGGAAGACGGGGTTCCTGCGGGGATGAACTTTTTTATGGGCACGGTCATGCTTCTCGCCGCCGCAGACGACCTTCGCATGCTCCTGGGCAGCGGCGTGGCAGGCGCAAGGCGCGTCGTGCGCCATCTCTGGCGCATGTGCTTCGGACTTTTCATCGCAGCAGGGTCTTTTTTCCTGGGACCCTCAAACCGTCCATTGCGGTTGCTTTCAGCGGTGGGGCTCGGACAACATCTCTCACCGGCTCTATTCGGCACCAACCTCTATATATTTCTCAGCGTACTTCCGCTGATTTTGCTGATTTTCTGGGTGTTCCGCGTTTGGTTTTTCCTCTACCTATCGAAGAAGACCAACTGCTCCCCAGCCAGGAATTTCGTAACGTAGCGCCGGACGGCACTTGTCTCGACCGGGACGGGAGCCCGGCTCCCGTCCGTTCTGCCATTCCGACTCGTCAGGAGGACACAATGTTTGGAGCACGCGCACAAAAAGTCGTACTAATCATCGTAGGTTTGCTCTTTGGAGCGACTATCTACCCGTTGGTGTTCCTGGTGCGCGACGAACCAACCCTGCAGATGATGCTTTCCCTCTATGTCACGCTGGGAGTTTTCCTGCTGCTCGCATCACGTAACCCGTCCGCGCATGGCAGCCTCATCGCCTTCGCCGCTTGGTCGAGCATCGCTCACGCCAGCGTGATGGCCGTGCAGGCAATCTACGATGTCAGCGAACGCGTACATCTGCTAATCGGCGTAGCTATGTTTGTCATTATCGGTCTAGCGCTGATCGTGGTCTCGCGAGCAAAGCTAACCAAAGTAGCTGCGGGTGCCACCTCGTGACCGGGTGCGGGCCGTACTTGGAGCCCGCCATGAAAAACGTGTTAGAGCGTTTTTCCTCGCCGAGGAGCCAATGAAAGCCGCCGTCTACACACAATACGGCCCGCCCGACGTCGTCGTGCAAATCACCGACGTCGAAAAGCCTGTGCCCCAAGACGGTGAAGTCTTGCTCAAAGTTCGCGCGGCGGGCGTCAATCCGCTTGACTCGCACCTCATGAAAGGCGGCCCGTACATCATTCGCAAGCTGCTGGGGCTGCGTAAACCAATAATCAAACGGCCCGGCGTTGATGTAGCCGGCCAGGTCGAAGCCATCGGCAAGAACGTAACCCAGTTCAAACCAGGCGATACGGCGTTCGGAATGTGCAGAGGAGCCTTCGCCGAGTATCTGTGCGCTCCCGAGTCGGCATTCGTCATCAAGCCAGATAACATCTCGTTCGAGCAAGCCGCTGCCGTCCCGGTAGCCGCACTCACCGCATTGCAGGGTCTTCGTGACAAGGGGCATATTCAGGCGGGACAAAAAGTCTTGATCAACGGCGCCGCCGGAGGCGTCGGCACCTTCGCCGTACAAATCGCCAAATCCTTCGGCGCACACGTAACCGCCGTATGCAGCACCAGAAATGTGGACATGGTCCTCTCCATCGGCGCGGATCAGGTCATTGATTACACCCAGCAAGATTTCACGGAAGCTAATCGAGGAGAGTGTTACGACATAATTTTCGACAGCGTCGGCAATCATTCGCTCTCAGCCTGCAGGCGCCTCTTAAATCCCAAGGGAATCAACCTCATGGTCGGAGTCCTAAGCGGTCGCGGGATCATCAGTCTCTTGGCCCGTTTGATCACCGCGCTGGTATGGTCGTGGTTCATAAGCCAGAAGTTCGTCTTTTTTGTTGCGAAACTGAATAAACAGGACTTGACCCTCTTGAGCGAACTCATGGCAACCGGAAGAGTAACCCCGATCATCGACAGGTGTTACACCTTGCACCAAGTCCCCGAAGCCCTTCGCTATCTCTCGCAACAGCACGCCCGCGGCAAAGTAATAATCACTTTATAAATAAGCGGGTCTGGCGGCACAGACTTCCTTTTTTCTTAGTGGCACAGACTTCAGTCTGTGTCCTCTCTTCCCTTCCTCTGGCCCACTCTGCGTCCTCTGCGCCTCCTCCCCTCCTCCTCTGTATTAAACCAATCCCACGTAATAAACATCGCCGAGTGTCCTAGTCCGCAAAACTAAAAACACGGAGGGTACCCCCAGGTTCGCCGTGGGAACTGGGTCTTGGGGTTGACTCTTCTTCCCTTCAGAGCGCTTCAGCACACCCTTCAGCATTTTTCGCGTCTGACCTCATATCGACCGCGCAAAGACGAAAGCCCCGAACTGAGGAAAAGGACATCGCATGACTGCAGGTAAACGAAGCGCTCTTCTAGCCATCGTCGCAGGCGGCCTGATCGCCGGCACTCTGGACCTCACGCAAGCTTTCATCCTGTTTGGTCACCGCGTTCCACTAGTAATCGCCGCGGGCCTGCTCGGCGAGCAGGCTTTCCACCCGGGTGCGGGCTCTGCTTGGAGCCCGCCAATATTGGAGGTCTCCGCCACCTACATTCTCGGCGTCCTGCTGCACTTCTTCATCGCAACGTCGGTAGCCGCCATTTACTATGCCGCGAGCTGCGCTTCTTGATAGAACATCCTCTGGTCTGCGGTTTGTTTTGTGGGATGGCCGTCGAGCTGGTGATGAGCTACATCGTTCTGCCGCTCTCCGCCCTTCACTCCACAGGCCCTTACTCCCTCCATGACGTGCTTCTAGGACTCGTCGTCCACATGTTCGTAGTAGGCCTGCCAATTTCCTTCAGCATCCGCCGCTTCGCAAAATAGACGGGGCGACACACGCCGATGGTTTTTAGTGGTCCCTACGTGGCTGAATTTCGTTTGGGTGGCTGTTGTTGGTACAAGCCCTCACCTTCTGTAATGGCATACGAGAGATTGTCTGGCGGGAGCATCGAAAAATGGCTCGATATTCATGCGTGTTCCACGTCTTGCTCGGAACTGCGCACCAGAAAAGCTTACCCGTTCACCAAACCGCCTTCGTCCGACCCACCACCACCATCCCACCCTTCATCACCCACTTCACCTTCTCCACCACTGCTCCTATATCCGCCGTAGGATCACCCTCCACCGCCACCAAATCCGCAAAGTACCCCGGCGCCACTGCTCCCAGTTCATTCGCTTGGCCCAACAACTCTGCCGCATTGCTCGTGGCAGTCCTCAACGCCTCTTCCGGAGTCATTCCCGCCTTCACAAACCATCCCAGCTCCCGCGTGTTCTGCCCGAACATCGAATAAACCGCATCCGACCCCATGGCAAACTTCACTCCCGCGCGATGCGCCTTCCGGGCCGTCTCCAGATTCCGCGCGATAAACGCTTGCGACCGCGGCTCAAATCCCGGCGTATATCCGATCTTGCTTCCGTTCTCGATGTAGTAGCGGTTGTGATCGATCGTCGGTACATAGTACGTCCCGCGCTTGGCCATTTCCGCAATCGTTGAGTCGTCCATGTCCGTCGCGTGCTCCAGCGAATCCGTTCCTGCCCGCACCGCGTCGCGCGCTCCATCCGGCCCGTAAGAATGAATCGCAATTTTCTTTCCGAACTGATGAGCCGCGTCCACCGCCGCTTTGATCTCGTCGTAACCGTAAGTTTGAAATCCACTGGTATCGTCATCGGTTCCGGTGGACGCGAACAGTTTGATCAAGTCCACTCCCGCCGCCACCTGCTGCCGCACCACGCGCAACACTTCCGGGACGCCGTCCGCAATCCCTCCTGCCGGCAAATTCAATCCCGGCTTGTACGGACTGCTCGTGATTGTGAGCCCATACCCGACCACAAACATTCTCGGGCCGATCATCTCGCCGCGATTAATCAGGTCCCGCATCGCAATGTCCATGTACTGGTCAGAACCCAGATCGCGCACCGTCGTCACGCCAGCTTCCAGCGTCCGCATCGCTCCCTTCCGCGCCAAAAATACTTCCACTGCCGCAGAATTGTTCGCAACCTGCTTCAGCATCGGCACGCCCGGAGTCTCGTCCGTGTACAGAGTCATATGCGTATGCGCATCAATCAATCCCGGCAACCCATAGTATTTCGTCAGGTCCACCACCTCCGCCTGCGCCGGAATTCGCTTCGCATCCGTAGTCACTTCCCGCACCCGCTCCCCGTCCACAATCACAATCGCGTTACTCCACACCTTCCCTTTTCCATCCCACAATTTCCCAAACCGAATCGCCTTCACTTTCTGGTCGCTCTTCGCCGCGCCCTTTCCCTGCTCATACGCGTCCTGCCCAAACGCGCTCCCCGCCGTTGCCAATCCAAAGATCAATCCACAGACCGTCACCATGGCCTTTCGAATGTTCACCAATCTCCTCCTGGGCTCCGCGCCAACTCCATCTTCCGCACAATGTTCTAGCCGACCGCGGCTTCCTTTGTCACGCAGATTTGACTTTGAGCGATCATCTTTCAGAAAACGTCCGCCACATCGAAACAAAATCTAGACTGGATTTAGATAAACCAAGTTATTTCAATAACTTATGGTCCTGCCGGATTGCAGGGACTACGGTGGATTCACCGCTTGACGCGGAATTCGCAGCGGCACACCGTCGGCACAGTCTTCTGGATCGAGGTAACGGCCATGATGCGAGTTCCTAACAACGACCGACGAATTCCGCTGGGAATTTTCGACAGCGACTTGACCGTATCAGGGAGCCGCACCGGCGCATTTGTTACAGGCGCCATCCTGCTGATTGCGTTCATCGCACTACCTTTGGCGCGGCCGTTCCTTCTTGGGACGCTTGGGGTGGGGCTAATCGTGGGCCTTATGCTCTGGCGAGAACACAACCGACGGCCTGACAACCGGATAGGCGGCAAAGATAGGACAGAATTTGAGCGCATGATTCGAACTCTCTGAATTCATCACTTCACCCGCGTTTCAATCAGCATCTTCAGAGCGCATGGTGCCTGGTCTTGCTTTGTTTTCACTCTTATCCTTATCTCCAGTTCTTCCCCCGCTCTGTGCCTCTGTTAATCGGGCGCGGGCTCTGCCTGTAGCCCGCTATAAAACACGTGGCAAATCTTTCTTCGGGAATCGAGCGACGGCTCGCCCGTCCACGGACTGGTACTCTGCGGTCCCGAGCGTGGCGAGGGATATGCTTTTTCGGCCGTAGCTTGATCGGGCCGGGCCGTTAAGTCCAGCAGAATCAATACCTAAGCGATAGTCCACAAGTACATCATTCCAAAGGGACCTTAAGTCATTTAGAATGAATACTTACAGAAAGCGTGCAGTTAAATCATTTAGAATCTAATACTTATGTAAAATGGGGGTGGGGGCGGCCCCTCCGTCGTCGGCAAAAGCCTGCTCTCAATAAGAATGGGGTAATACCACACCCAGCCTTCGTGTCCTCTTCAGTGACAGGGCGTCAATAATTGGGAACACAGGACGAATATGGAATTCGGGAAATGATTTTCCGCTTTTTACAAGATTTTCCTAGTATTTCTAAATGGAAGACCTTACTATGTGCAAAATGTTTCCGCTGCGCCTGCTTTTCGCTCGTTTTTGGCGCGGACGACCCGCTAGCCCCCACCTCTTCAAGCGCTTTCGTTCGGCAGCACAATTGCCTCTTGGTACCGTGAGGAACATTACCGTGCCCGCGCCAGCCGCACAGAAATCCCGCTTCGCCCATCTCCCTCGCGTCTTTGCGCGAGCAGCCCTGCTGTTCATGCCCGCAGTACTAGTAGTAACATTTTTGACGGTCAAGGTTCTCCGTCACAGCGCTGCCGAACAGGCACAACTGCCGGCCTATTCGCAGGACGCCAACACGGGGGAATCGCTCGATCTTTCCGCCGCCACCCAACCGCGACGCCCGATCTTTCCGTATTCCATCGTGCCTGGCGGCGTTCGCGACGCGCGCGAACTGCAGTCCGTCGCTTCCCACGATCCGGTAGTAGCACAACATTATTCCGATTTTGGCATTGCCGCGGCTCGCACTATCCGCTTTGAAAAGCCGCTTGAAATGTACGTCTCGTATCGCCGCCACAATAATGTCTACTGGACCAGGAATCGCATGGTGATTCCCGCCGGCGAAACTTTAATTTCAGACGGCGAAAATCTTGCTCGCGTGCGCTGCGGAAATCGCCTGTCGGCCATCGCCGCAAAACCAGTTTCGGTATCCGAGCCAAGCAAAGAAGAATTGAACACGCCAGAATTTGTTCCGCCTTTGATGGCGGAATTCCTTCCTGGCGATGGCGTAGGTTTTTTCCCAGGCGCGCCTGCGAGCGCACTCCCCGCTCTGCCTCCGGGGTCCACCACCACCGGCTCGAACACGCCGCCCCCTGCGATCTTTGCGCCGCTGCTTCCTCCGGGTGTCCATTCAAATAGCCCGAACAGTCCTCCGCCACCCCCGCCACCCGTGTCAACGCCGGAGCCCAGCACGTTCACTTTTCTTTTCGCCGGTATCGCGATGATCGCCGCGCTGGTTGGACTGACACTGCGCCGCAACGGCTCTTCCTAAACTCTCTTCACGACTGCCCTCTGAAACCAGGAGTTC
>Ga0073928_10002176_pt1 | contig 34740 bp, 32 predicted proteins | sample PaiPotPPA55metaG_FD_76969 | JGI IMG/M metagenome (GOLD analysis project Ga0073928, IMG submission 76969) | Iron sulfur acid spring bacterial and archeal communities from Banff, Canada, to study Microbial Dark Matter (Phase II) - Paint Pots PPA... ... | reverse complement strand
TTCCCTGCCGGCGGCGTCGGTGTCGTGATACGGCACCACCTTGCCCTTGTAGAGATCGGGCGCCAGCGCGTCGAAGCCGGCCACCGCGAAGCGGTCGCACACCCCCTTGATCTGCTCCTGAAGTCCCCACCATTCCTGGATCACGACGACGCCCGGTGCGTTGCCGCGCGCGGCGTTGGCGAGATAGCCGCTGGCCTCCTTGCCGTCCGGACGCTTGAACGAGATGCTGGTGCCCATGGATTCCTCCGATGATTTTCTAAAGGGACGGTTTGGCGGCTATTTAGTCCTCTACAGGGGCGGGAAGCAATCGGCTGCTCCCGTCATTCCGGGATGGTCCGAAGGACCAGACCTCAGCGACAAGCGCTCCGCGCTTGCGCGGGAATGACGGGCACTTCGAAACAAAAAAGCCCCCGCAGGGGCTTTTCGAAATCACATCACGGACGCAACGCTCAATGCGCGTCAGCCCAGACCTTTTTCTTGGTGAAGTACATCAGACCGGCAAAAATCACCAGGAACACGAAGACCTGGAGCCCCAGCCGCTTGCGGGCCTCCATATGCGGCTCCGCCGCCCACATCAGGAATGTGGTGACGTCCTTGGAGTACTGCGCCACCGTCGCCGGCGAGCCGTCGTCGAACGTGACCTGACCGTCGCTCAGCGGCTTCGGCATCTTGATCGCGTGACCGGGGAAATATTTGTTGTAGTAGGAGCCGTCGGGGATGGACACACCAGCCGGCGGCTTGTCTTCGAAGCCCTGCAGGATGGCGTCGACGTAATTCGGGCCCTGCTCCTGGAACTGGGTGAAGAAGTCGAACACGAATTTCGGGAAGCCACGTTCATAGGAGCGCGCCTTGGTGATCAGCGACAGATCCGGCGGCAATCCGCCGCCATTGGCCGCACGCGCCGCCTGCTCGTTGGCGAACGGCGCCGGGAAATAATCGGCGGCCCGGCCGGGCCGATCGAACATGTCGCCCTGATCGTTCGGGCCGTCCTTGATCTTGTATTCGGCAGCCAACGCCGCCACCTGCGCGGTCGAATAGCCGGGACCGCCGGGATCGGCGAGATTGCGGAACGCGATGTAGTTCAGGCTATGACAGGCGGAGCAGACTTCCTTGTAGACCTTCAGCCCGCGCTGCAGCGATCCGCGATCGAACGTGCCGAGGGGACCTGCGAACGACCATTTCTGCGACGGCGGCATCGCCTGTTCGTCGGCACGGGCGCTTTGCACGCTTCCGGCGAACAGGGTGCCCGCGATCGCCAGCGCGATCACCGTGGACACCATCGGCGCCGCCTTGCCTGCGCTTTTCGCCAGCACGTCGTCGGCGATCGAATTCGGAATCGGCCGCGGCGTTTCGATCCGGCTCAAGAGCGGCAGCAGGACCAGGAAATAAGCGAAGTAGCAGAAGGTCAGGATACGCCCGGCGATCACATAAATGCCTTCCGGCGGTTGCGCGCCGAGATAGCCGAGCAGCACGCAGACGACGACGAAGATCCAGAAGAACTGTTTTGCCAATGGACGATATTTGGACGAGCGGGTCCTGGCGGTATCGAGCCAGGGCAGGAACGCCAGCACGATGATCGCCGAGAACATCGCGGTCACGCCGGCGAGCTTGTTGGGGATCGAGCGCAGGATCGCGTAGAACGGCAGATAATACCACTCGGGCACGATATGCGCCGGCGTCACGCCGGGATTGGCGGGAATGTAGTTGTCGGCGTCGCCGAGGTAGTTCGGCATGTAGAAGATGAACCACGCGAAGAAGATCAGGAATAAGCTCGTGCCGAACAGATCCTTGATGGTCGCGTAGGGCGTGAAAGGCACGGTGTCCTTTTCGGTCTTGGCCTCGACGCCGGCCGGATTGTTCTGGCCCGCGACATGCAGCGCCCAGATGTGCAGCACGACCACGCCGGCGATCACGAACGGCAAGAGGTAATGCAGCGAGAAGAAGCGGTTCAGCGTCGGATTGCCGACCGAGTAGCCGCCCCACAGCAGCGTCACGATGCTGTCGCCGACATAGGGGATGGCCGAGAACAGATTGGTGATGACGGTGGCGCCCCAGAAGCTCATCTGGCCCCACGGCAGCACGTAGCCCATGAAGCCCGTCGCCATCATCAGCAGGTAGATGATGACGCCGAGAATCCACAGCACCTCGCGCGGCTCCTTGTACGACCCGTAATACAGACCACGGAACATGTGAATGTAGACCGCCAAGAAGAACATCGACGCGCCGCTGGCGTGCATGTTGCGCAACAGCCAGCCGTAGTTCACGTCGCGCACGATGCTTTCGACCGACTTGAAGGCCATGGTGGCCTCCGGCGTGTAGTGCATCGCCAGGATCACGCCGGTGAGGATCTGCAGACCGAGCATCATCGAAAGGATGGCGCCGAAGGTCCACCAGTAGTTCAGGTTGCGCGGCGTCGGATAGGCCACGAACGAGGAGTGCACGAGACCCATAATCGGAAGACGCCGTTCAATCCACTTCAAGGTGGGATTGGTCGGCTGGTAGTCGGATGGTCCGCTCATGATGCGATCCCTGGGGAAATAAAGACGACGCGACGGGCTCAAGTCTCGGATACCGGATCCGAGACTCAGCCGATCTGGATTTTGCTAGCGGAAACGAATTGATAGGGCGGCACTGCCAGGTTGGCGGGCGCTGGTCCCTGGCGAATGCGACCGGAGGAGTCGTATTGCGAACCGTGGCAGGGGCAGAAGAAGCCGTCGTAATTGCCCTCATGGGCAATCGGGATACAGCCGAGATGGGTGCAGATGCCGATCACGACCAGCCACTGATCGTGGCCTTCCTTGACCCGGGACTGATCGGTTGCCGGATCGGGCAGGCTTGCGACCGGCACCGCGCGGGCCTCGTCGACCTGTTTCTTGGTACGGTTCATGATGTAGATCGGCTTGCCCCGCCAGAACACCTTGATGTCCTGCCCCGAGGCAATCGGCGTCAGGTCGACTTCGATCGGTGCGCCGGCCGCGATGGTCGAGGCGTCCGGATTCATCTGGGAAATGAACGGCCAGAGCGTGACCGCTCCGCCGACGGCGGCGGCCGCTCCCGTTGCAACAAAGAGGAAATCACGGCGTGTCGAATCCGCCGAAGACGCTGTCGTCACGATTCCATACCCTTTCTCGGCTGCAGCCGGTGGAACCGCCCCAGGCAGCGCATAAACGACACCCAAGGGAGGCTGCCGGCGCCCGCGACCCCCGCGGCGGCAGAAAGACCACTTTTTCTCACCCGATCGGGCGGAACAAGCAGTCCAGAATCGTTCTATTGGCACCCTTGCCGGACGAGCGCAAGCCCGCTATCGGCTGGCCAGCGTGCAATGCACTAATTGATGATTTATCCGGACGTTTCGCGGAAGATCCAAGGGGCCGGCACCGAATGCAGATCGCGCTTTTCCAGCCCGACATCCCCCAGAACACCGGCACGATCCTTCGACTTTGCGCATGCCTGGACGTCGCGGCCCACATCATCGAGCCCGCGGGTTTCCCGGTGTCGGACCGGCATTTCCGCCGGGCGGGCATGGATTATCTCGACCAGGTGGCCCTGATGCGCCACGACTCGTGGCCAAAATTCGAGCAATGGCGTAACGATGGCGGTTACCGGCTGATCCTGTTCACGACCAAGGCTGCCAGTTCCTATCTTGATTATCACTATGGCTTGAAGGACATCCTGTTGTTCGGGCGCGAATCCGCTGGCGTCCCTGACGAGGTCGCCGCAGCCGCCGATGCGCGGCTGGTGATCCCGATCAAGCCAAGCCTGCGCTCACTTAATGTCGCGGTCGCGGCCGCGATGGCATTGGGCGAGGCGCTGCGGCAAACTAGTTCCGATTCCGAAATTCGCAAATGATCGCGGCGACCTCTGATGCGAACTTCGGAATCATTGCGTTTTCCGGTGCGGTTTTTGAATTTGAAGTTCCTATGATTATGTTGCAGCGACACTGCACCAGTCCCGGGATCAGCCCGCGGGGTCAGGCATTGTAAATGGATATTTCCGTGATCGAACAACGCAAGGCGCGTGCGAAGGCCTGGTTCGAGGCGCTGCGCGACGACATCTGCCTGGCACTCGAGCGGCTGGAAGACGAGGCGCCGGCATCGCTCTATCCGGGCGACGCCGGGCGCTTCGTGCGCACCCCGTGGGACCGCACCGACCATACCGGCCAGCCCGGCGGTGGCGGCGTGATGAGCGTGATGCGCGGACGGCTGTTCGAAAAAGTCGGCGTGCATTGCTCGACGGTGCATGGCGAATTCGCACCCGAATTCCGCGCGCAGATTCCCGGCGCCGCCCACGATCCCGCCTTCTGGGCATCGGGCATTTCGCTGATCGCGCATCTGCGCAACCCGAATATCCCGGCAGTGCATATGAACACCCGCTTCGTCGTCACCACCAAGGCGTGGTTCGGCGGCGGCGCGGATCTGACGCCGGTACTGGACCGGCGGCGGAGCCCGGATGATCCCGACACCATCGCCTTTCACGCCGCGATGCAGGCCGCCTGCGATGCGCACGCAACCGTTGCGAGCCACGAGAAATACAAGAAGTGGTGCGACGAGTATTTCTATCTGCCGCACCGCAAGGAGGCGCGCGGCATTGGCGGCATTTTCTATGACTGGCACGATTCAGGCGACTGGGACGCCGACCTCGCTTTCACGCAAGACGTCGGACGCGCTTTGCAGAAAATCTATCCCGAGCTTGTCAGACGCAATTTCGGCGCGCCGTGGAGCACGGCAGACCGCGAGGAGCAGTTGATACGTCGCGGGCGTTACGTCGAATTCAACCTGCTTTACGACCGCGGCACCATTTTCGGCCTCAAGACCGGAGGCAATGTGGATTCGATCCTGTCGTCGTTGCCGCCGGAAGTGAAGTGGCCGTAGGCGACCCTCGTCATTCCGGGATGGTGCGTCAGCACCAGACCCGGAATGACATAACCCGAAAAAATCACACCAACTGCCGCACCGCCGCCGATATCATGACCACGCCGCCGGCGATCACCGCGGCGTCGAGGATAGCGGTGTGGATATGCACCGGCATGCGCTCGACGAAGGCTCGCGCGAAAAATGCCCCAGGCAGCGCGATCGCGCCGATCAAAAGCGCAAAGGCGAGCACCTGGGCGGTGACGGCGCCGGCCAACCCGAACACGGCGATCTTGATGACGCTGGTCGCAACCGAGATCACCGCGTCGGTCGCGATCACCGATGCGCCCTCGAGGCCTGCGGCCATCAACAGCGACAGCAGGATCACGCCCGAGCCCGCGGTGCCGCCGACCACGATCCCATAACCTGCCGCGCCAAAGCCGAGCCCGGTGTCACCGATCCGAAAGTCGCGGCGTCTGGCCAGCCGGCGCAGCGGCACGCTTGAAATCAGCATGGCGCCGATCACCAGCGCGGCGCCGGCATTGGTCAGCCGCGTATAGCCGTAAGCGCCGAGCGCGGTCGTCAATGCCGCCGCCGCGATCACGATCAGGGCACGGCGGCGGTCGGCATAACGGCGATAGGCCGTGACGCGGCTGAGGTTGGTGAATACGGCCGATATCGCGATGATCGGCACTACCGGTTCGGCGCCGATCAGCGGCACCAGAACCAGCGGCATCAGCGCGCCGGTGCCGTAGCCTGCAAGGCCGCCGACCACAGAGGCAAACAATGCGACGCAGGCAACCAGCAGCAGTTGCGCCAGCGAAATATCGGCAAAGCCGGAAATCAGGTTCACGGCCTGCCGTCGCGGGTGAAACGTGCGACGGTTTGATCGGCAATAGCCTTGAGCGCCGGCTCATCGAGAGGGAAATCGGCCGCGAGCCAGGCGTCCTCGGCCAGCGCCAGCACCTGCCCGAGCCCGGCACCCTGGGCAATTCCGCGCGCGATGAAATCGGCGGCCTTGAGGGGAAATTTCGGCGCGCTCCAGCGCTCCGGCAAGGTGGCAAGCTGCCGCCACGACGCCGCACCGGCATCGCCTCCCGACCGCGCCCAGGCCAGCAGCAGCCGGTCGCGGTAGCGACCCTCGCCAAGCCGATAAAGCCGCCGGCGCGCGGTTGCTTCGTCCATACCGGCGAGCCGCCACCAGCGATGGCCCATCGAATCGAGCGCCTTGGTCTCGGCATTGCTCAATCGCAGGCGCGTCGCGAGCCGCCTGGCGTCCTCGGTAACGGCGACCGCCAGCGCGCCAAGACGGCGAACCGGGTCCGGCGCAAATCCCAGCGCGCGCTCCGCCGAAATCATCGCCGCAAACGGCCCGGTATAGGCGACGCCGCCGACAATCGGCAGCAGCAATCCGCCGTCGACCATCGCGACAACGGCGCCGGCCGCGCCTTGTGCGATCATCAACTTCAGCATTTCCTGGCGCAAGCGTTCGGCCGAGAGCGTCGCAAGGCCTGCCCGCCCGGCGATGCATGCGAGGTATCCGGCGCGATCGGGTTGACCTTCGCCATAGGCGGCGTGAATGCGGAAAAACCGGAGGATGCGCAGATAGTCCTCGGCTATCCGCTGGTTCGGATCTCCGATGAAGCGCACCCGCCTTGCCGCGATATCGCCCAGTCCGCCGACGTGATCGTGCACGACGCCATCGGCGTCAACCGACAGCCCGTTGATGGTGAAGTCGCGCCGCTCGGCATCGCGCACCCAATCGCGTCCGAACGCGACCTTCGCCTTGCGGCCGAAGGTCTCGGTGTCCCGGCGCAACGTCGTGACCTCGAACGGCTCGGCATCGACGACGAGCGTCACCGTGCCATGTTCAATACCTGTCGGGACGCTCTTGACGCCGGCTGCCTTGGCGCGGCGGATCACTTCGGCGGGCAAGGCGGTGGTGGCAATATCGACGTCGCCGATCGCAATCTTCAACAGCGCATTGCGGACCGCGCCGCCGACCACGCGCGCTTCCTCGCCGTTGCCGTTCAGCAATTTCAGCACGCGGGCGGTTGGACCGGAATTGAGCCAGGGCGCGTTATGGAGCACCCGCGCGTCACTCATTTTTCAACTCCGGGAACCAACCTGCCGTTTTCCACATGCGCGGGAACGTAGGTCGAGTTCGGTGGCGCGCCGGAGAACCGCGCAAGCAGGATGAAACTGGCCACGACGAGCAGCAGCGAACCGAGCAACAGTTTGGCGATGACGTTCACCGGCCAGGATGACTGCACCAGCAATCCGGAGCGCGTCGCGATCAAAAACAGTACATAGACCCCGAACGGTATCAGGAAAATTCCGATCTCCGTGAAGGCCGGACGGATCATGGCAGGCAAATCCGTTCGTACAGCACGCGCAGGATTCCGGCCGTGGCACCCCAGATGTAGCGTCCCTCATAGGGCATGGCGTAGTAGGTACGCTCGATACCGCGGAATTCCTTGCTGTGCAGCTGATGGTTCGCCGGATTCATCAGGAACGCCAGCGGAACTTCGAACGCATCGTCCACTTCCGATTCGTTGATGCGCAGTTTGAAGCCCGGCCGTACCCGCGCGACCGTCGGCAGGATGCGAAATCCGAAACTGGTTCCGTACAGATCGAGATAGCCGAACGGATCAACGAATTCCCGCTTGAGGCCGATCTCTTCCTCGGCCTCGCGCAGCGCCGTATCGAGCGGCGAAGCGTCGGTCGCATCGATCTTGCCGCCGGGGAAGGAAATCTGGCCGGCATGGTCGTTGAGATGGGCGGAGCGCTGCGTCAGCAGCACGGCCGGTTGCGGATGGTCTACTACCGGGACCAGCACCGCCGCGGGACGGATCGGCTGCTCGCGCGCGATGATCTCCAGCATGCGGTCGGTGCCTTGATCTCCGCTGGCGGGAACCAGGCCCGGATCGCTCAGACCGGCGGGAATGTCGAAGCGCAGCCGCGCACGGGCCCGATCGAAAAACTCCGCCGAGTTGATCGCAGCGGGATCTCCCTTCAACCTCGGCTCGTTCAAAGCACGCCCCTCACCTGCTCCGCATCCGCCATCGCAAAAAACGCGCCGGCGGACGCGACTCCGAACATTGGATGACCATCGACCATCCGCTCCTCGCCCATGTCAACCAGATCGTAGTAGAGCGCGCGGGTGACCTTGGCCCACAGGTCGGCGCGGACGTGAAGATAGGGCGTGAGACCGCCGTCGGCGGCGGCTTCGAACCGCAGCCGGTGTGCCTGGTCGCAAACGACCCAGTCGTCGACATTGGTGCGGAAGCGCAACAGCCGGCCCGTTTCATCGTGCTCGCGCAGCATCTCGACAGCAAGAAACGGCGCGTCATCGACGCGGATACCGACCTTCTCTACCGGTGTCACGAGAAAGTGCTTGCCGTCCTCGCGCTTGAGGATCGTCGAAAACAGCCGGACCAGCGCGGGCCGCCCGATCGGCGTCCCCATATAGTACCACGTACCGTCACCGGCGATTCGCATGTCGAGATCGCCGCAGAACGGCGGATTCCACAAATGCACGGCGGGCAATGCTTTGCCGCTGGAACCCGCGTTCGCAGCATTGCTGGCAGCGGCGGCGATTCCCTCAAGGTTTTGATTGCCTTCGAAGCCCTGATCGGTGGTCCGCCCTTGCTTCGCCATTGTTTACCCTGAGTCTGAGCGCCTCGGTTTGGCACGATTGGTGCACGTCTTGCGGCGTGCGCCGTGGACAAGTTCCGCCGGTAACGTCCCGGATCAAGTCGCTACATCGTGATGCCGTTCATACCCCGAAACGCCGATAATGTGGGGATAGTTTAATTCAACGAATACATGACCTTCCCATGAGTCTAGCATGGGGGTTCACGGCATGACGACGCGGTCGGCGGCGTTTCGGGCTAGGATGATGAAGGAGAACGAAATGGCTGGCGCGGACAGTGTCGAAAAACTCGAGGACGTCATCGTCCGCTCGGCCGAACAGGTCGCCGGTCAAATCCGCGCGGTCAAAGACGCGATCTCCACCGTCATCTTCGGCCAGGATCGGGTGATCGAAAACACCTTGGTGACGATCCTGTCGGGCGGTCACGCGCTCCTGATCGGCGTGCCCGGTCTGGCCAAGACCAAACTGGTCGAAACCTTGGGCATTACGCTTGGGCTGGATGCCAAGCGCATCCAGTTCACGCCGGATCTGATGCCATCGGACATCCTGGGTGCAGAAGTGCTGGACGAGAGCAGCTCCGGCAAGCGGTCGTTCCGTTTCATCGCAGGCCCGGTTTTCGCACAGCTTTTGATGGCCGACGAAATCAACCGCGCCAGCCCGCGTACCCAATCGGCGCTGCTGCAGGCCATGCAGGAGCAGCACATCACGGTTGCCGGGGCGCGCCACGATTTGCCGAAGCCGTTTCATGTATTGGCGACGCAAAATCCGCTGGAGCAGGAAGGCACCTATCCGTTGCCGGAGGCGCAGCTCGACCGCTTTCTGATGGAAATCGACGTCGACTATCCGGATCGCGACGCCGAGCGGCGCATCCTGTTCGAAACCACCGGCGCCGAAGAGACGCTGGCCAAGGCGGCGATGAACGCCGAAATTCTGATCACGGCGCAGCGGCTGGTGCGGCGGCTGCCGGTCGGCAATTCCGTCGTCGAAGCCATCCTCTCGCTGGTGCGCTCGGCGCGCCCGGGTCCGGAAGGCGGCGAGGCGGGCAAGCTGATTGCCTGGGGACCGGGTCCCCGCGCCAGCCAGTCGCTGATGCTCGCCGTTCGCGCCCGCGCCCTGCTCGACGGCCGTCTGGCGCCCTCGATCGACGACGTGCTCGATCTGGCGGAGCCGGTTCTCAAGCACCGCATGGCGCTGACCTTCTCGGCGCGCGCCGAAGGCCGCACCATTCCCGACGTAATCAAACAATTGAAGACGCGGATCGGTTGATGGCCGCAGAGACCGAGCATGCAGCCAAGGAGATCATAGCAATCCGACGTGCCGATGGCGAAAGCCGAACGCTCGCCGCCTCGCTGCCCCGCCTTGTGCTCGAAGCCCGCCGCATCGCGGCCAATGTGATTCACGGCCTGCACGGACGGCGGCGCGCCGGCGCGGGAGAGACTTTCTGGCAGTACCGGCGCTTCGTGTCGGGCGAGCCGTCGCAGAACGTCGACTGGCGCCGCTCGGCGCGCGATGATCATCTCTATGTCCGCGAGCAGGAATGGGAAGCCGCGCATACGGTGTGGCTGTGGCCGGACCGTTCGCCATCGATGGCATTCGCATCCAGACAGGCGCGCGACAGCAAGCTGGAACGCGCCCTGATCGTGACCTTTGCGCTGGCCGAACTGCTGGTCGCCGGCGGCGAGCGGGTCGGCATTCCGGGCCTGATCAACCCCACCGCCAGCAGCAGCGTCATCGACAAGATGGCGCAGGCGATGCTGCACGACGACGCGGCGCGCCCGAGTCTGCCGCCGTCCTTTGTGCCGTCGGCGCTCGCCGAAATCGTGGTGTTGTCGGATTTCTGGTCGCCGATCGAAGAAATCCGAAGCATGCTTGCCGGATTGTCGGCGTCTGGCGCGCACGGCACGCTGGTCCAGATCGTCGATCCGGCGGAAGAAAGCTTCCCCTATTCCGGCCGGATCGAGTTTGTCGAGCCCGAAGGCGGCAGCGTCATCGTCGCGGGACGCGCGGAAAGATGGGCCGGCGACTACGTTGCGCGCGTCGCACTCCATCGCGAGCAGATTCGCAACGAGACCGGCAAGCTCGACTGGTTGTTCTCGACCCATACCACCAGCCGTTCGGCCGCCGAACTGCTGTTGTTTTTGCATTCGGGCATGATGGTGAGCAAGGGCAGCGCGCGCGCCGCGACGGTCAAAGCGGGGCGCATCGCATGATCGCAGGCCTGCCGCTATCATTCGCCGAACCGGCTTTGCTGCTGGGCCTGCTCAGCCTGCCCGTGCTGTGGTGGCTGTTGCGGGTGATGCCGCCGCGGCCGCGGCGCATCGAGTTTCCGCCGACGCGGCTGTTGTTCGACATCGCGCCCAAGGAAGAAACCCCGTCGCGCACGCCGTGGTGGCTGACGGCCCTGCGCTTGCTGGCCGCTGCGCTGATCATTCTGGCGGCCGCCGGACCGATCTGGAATCCGCAAACCGGTGCCGCCGGCTCGAGCGCACCGCTTGCCATCCTGCTCGACGACGGCTGGAGCGCGGCCTCAAGCTGGGAAGCGAGGGTAAAGGCCGCGGACGAATTGATCGCCAATGCCGACAGCAACCGGCGCGGCGTTGCTCTGGTTCCGCTGTCCGAGCCCACCCATGACATCACGATCATGCCGGGGGGCACGGCGCGGGTGGCGCTGCGTCAGCTCGCGCCAAAACCTTATTCGATCGAGCGGGTCGACACCCTGCCCGCCATCGAGCGCTTTCTCAAGGCGACCGGCGACTGCGAGATCGCCTGGCTGTCGGATGGCGTCGATACCGGTCGCGGCGCGGACTTCCTCCAGGGCCTGAGCAAGACCGTGGGCGATCGCGTGTTGACGATTTTTGAAGGCGGGACCCCGCCCGCGCTGGCGCTGGCCGCGGCCGAAAATGCGGCGGCGAAGATGACGGTGAAGGTGCTGCGCGCCGATGGTGGCGCTGCCACCGGCATCGTGCGCGCGCTCGACCAGAAGGGCTCGCCGATCGGCGAGGCCCATTTCGGCTTTGCGCCGGGAGACCGCGAGACCGACGCGGCGTTCGACCTTCCCGTCGAATTGCGCAACGATATCGGGCGGCTCGAAATATCGGGCGAACGATCCGCCGGCGCGGTGCAGCTGCTCGACAAGCGGTGGCGCCGGCGCGCGATCGGCGTGGTCAGCGGTTCGAGCAACGATACCGCGCAGCCCTTGTTGGCGTCGGCGTTCTATCTCACCCGCGCTTTGGCGCCGTTTGCCGACGTGCGGCTGGGGGATCGCGGCGCGCCGCAGCAGGCGATCACGCAGTTTCTCGACCAGCGGCTGCCGATGATCGTGCTTGCGGATGTCGGCACGTTGTCGCCGGAAATCCGCGAACGCCTCAACGCGTGGATCGAGCAAGGCGGGGTGCTGGTGCGCTTTGCCGGGCCGCGCCTGGCGCAGGCCGATGACGATCTGGTGCCGGTGAAGCTGCGCCGCGGCGGACGCAGCCTCGGCGGCAGCCTGACCTGGGAAAAGCCGCAGCACCTCACATCATTCGCCGCCGACGGGCCGTTCGCCGGTCTTGCGGTGCCCAAGGACATCACCATCAACCGGCAGGTGCTGGCCGAGCCGGATGCGGTGCTGGCGACGAAAAGCTGGGCCTCGCTGCAGGATGGAACGCCGCTGGTCACCGGCGAGCGTCGCGGCAAGGGCGTGGTGAGCCTGTTTCACGTCAGCGCGGATATGCGCTGGTCCGACCTGCCGATGTCCGGCACCTTCGTCGAAATGCTGCGCCGGATCGTCGATATGTCCGGCTATACCGCCAATCCGGGCGCGGGCGTCGCCAGCGAAGCCAAAGCCGAGACGGTGGCGCCGCTGCGCACGCTCGATGGTTTTGGCGCGTTCGGGCCGCCGCCCTCGACGGCCAAGCCACTGGCCGCCGACTTCCGGGACCGGGCGACGCTGGACCATCCGCCCGGATTCTACGGCCCGGCCGACGGTCCTCTCGCAGTCAATACGCTGGCGGCGGCGGACCGCATCGCGCCACTCGATACGGCCGCTCTGCGCGCCCGGCGCGCGAGCTACACCAATTCCGAACCAAGGGACTTGCGCGGTATCCTGCTGTCATCCTCGCTGGCACTGTTTCTGGTCGACGCCGTGATCGTCGCCCTGCTCGGCGGCGGGATCGCAGCCTTGCTGAGGCGGCGCGCGGCGCCGGCGGCATTGGCATTCGCCCTCTTGTTGTCAACCGTGGTGGCGCTGCCGTCGCCGACCCGAGCCGACAGCGCCGACGATTTCGCGATCAAGGCCACTTCGCAAACCCGTCTGGCCTATGTCCTGACCGGCAACGCCGATGTCGACTCCATCGTCAAGGCGGGAATGGCCGGGCTGACGTTGTTTCTCGCGCAGCGCACCGCGCTGGAGGCCGGCGACCCCGTCGGCGTGGATCCGGCGCGTGACGAACTGGCGTTCTTCCCGCTGATCTACTGGCCCGTCGTGCCCGGTGCGCCGAAGCCGCCGCAGGACGCAATCAACCGCATCGACGCCTACATGAAACAAGGCGGCACGGTGCTGTTCGATACCCGCGATGCCATCGAGGCCCCGCCGGGAGAAAACGGCGCGTCGCAGACGCCAGGCATGCTGGCGCTGCGCAACATACTTTCATCGCTCGACGTGCCCGAACTCGAGCCGGTGCCCCGAGAACACGTATTGACCAAGACGTTCTATCTGTTGCGCGACTTTCCCGGCCGATTTGACACCGGCCAGACCTGGGTCGAGACCTTGCCGCGCGAGGACGACGACGATGCGGCGTCGCATCCCGCCCGGGGCGGAGACGGGGTCTCGCCGATCATCATCACCTCCAACGATCTGGCCGGGGCCTGGGCGATACGCCCCGACGGCCAGCCGATGCTGCCGCTCACGCCGGGCGAGCCCCGGCAGCGCGAATTCGCCTTCCGCGCCGGCGTCAACATCGTGATGTACACGCTGACCGGAAACTACAAGGCCGACCAGGTGCATGCGCCGGCGCTCATTGAGCGGTTGGGACAATGATGGTCGCGGTCATGCGCTGGAACGCTTCCGATAATGACGCCGTCATGGCCGGGCATAGCCGTCCCAAGGACGGCGTCGCTTCCGGTCGCCTATGCGAGGCCTTGGTATGTGGCGAGAAGGACGTGGATGCCCGGGACAAGCCCGGGCATGACGAAGCTGTGAGGTGCATGCCATGAACTACGGCATCGCGTTTACCCCGCTTGTCCCCACGCTCGTGCTCTGGATTGCGCTCGCGGCCATCCTGGTGATCGCCGGACTGCTGCTGCTGGGACGGCCACGCGGCACGGCGGTGCGTATCATGGCGCTGGCGCTGATCCTGCTGGCGCTGGCCAACCCGTCATTCACGCGCGAGGACCGCGAGCCGCTGTCGTCGGTGGCCGCGGTCGTGATCGACAAAAGTCCGAGCCAGAATTTCGGCGAGCGCAACCGCGAAACCGCGCAAGCCCGGGAGGCGCTGGTCGACAGCCTCAAGAAGATCAACGGTCTCGAAGTGCGGGTGGTCGAGGCCGGCCAGGCTGACGGCGAAACCGATGGCACCCGATTGTTCGGCGCGCTGTCGTCGGCGCTATCGGACGTTCCGGTCGATCGCGTCGCCGGCGCTTTCCTGATCACCGACGGGCGGGTGCATGACATCCCGGCGAATGCGGCGGCTCTCGGATTCCAGGCCCCCGTGCACGCGCTGATCACCGGGCGCAAGGATGAGCGCGACCGCCGCATTGCGATTGCCGCCGCTCCGCGTTTCGGCATCGTCGGACAGGTCCAGACCATTACCTACCGGCTGGACGATCAGGGCGTCAGCGGCCAGCGCGCACGGGTCGTGGTGCGCTGCGACGGCGAGGTGATCAACGAGCGCACCGTGCTGAGCGGCCAGACCGTCAGCGTCGACATCGATATCAAACACGCCGGGCCGAACATCGTCGAGATCGAGGCTTCTCCGCTCGAAAACGAACTGACGCTGGTCAACAACCGCGCGGTGGTCGCGATCGACGGGGTGCGCGACAAATTGCGGGTGCTGCTGGTCTCGGGCGAGCCGCATTCCGGGGAGCGCACATGGCGCAACCTCCTGAAATCCGACGCCAGCGTCGATCTCGTGCATTTCACGATTCTGCGCCCGCCCGAGAAACAGGATGGCACGCCGATCAACGAATTGTCGCTGATCGCGTTTCCGACCCGCGAACTGTTTCAGCAGAAGATCAACGAATTCCAGCTGATCATCTTCGACCGCTACGCGCGCCAGGGCGTGCTGCCGGTCGCCTATTTCGACAATATCGCGCGCTATGTGCGCGGCGGCGGCGCCGTGCTGGTGTCCGCCGGTCCCGACTACGCTTCGTCGACAAGTATCTGGCGCACGCCACTGGATTCGGTGCTGCCGGCAGAACCGGTCGGCGTCACCGAAAAGCCGTTCTACGCCCAGCTGAGCGACGTCGGCAAACGCCACCCGGTGACGCGCGGTCTGGAGGGATCAGGCACCGAGCCGCCGCACTGGAGCCGGTTTTTCCGCACGGTAGAGACCCGCAACGCCACCAGCCCGCCGGTCATGACCGGCGCCGACGGCAAGCCGCTGCTGCTGCTGTCGCGATTTGGCGAGGGGCGCGTCGCCCTGCTGTTGTCCGACCAGATCTGGCTGTGGGCGCGCGGTTATGAAGGCGGCGGTCCGCATCTCGACCTGCTGCGGCGGATGTCGCACTGGCTGATGAAGCAGCCCGACCTCGACGAAGAGGCGTTGCATCTGCAAGTGCGTGGCCATGACCTCGTGGTGCAGCGCCAGACCATGGCGGACAGCGTCGCGCCGGTGACGGTGACGTCGCCGTCAGGGGCCACGCGCGAGCTGACGCTAAACGCCGGCGAACCCGGAACATGGGTTGCCTCGATCCCCGCCAACGAACTTGGCCTGTGGCAGGCAACCGACGGCACGCTGAAGGCGCTGATCAATGTCGGCCCGACCAACCCGAAGGAATTTTCGGAAGTCACTTCCACCACCGAGATGCTCAAGCCGCTGACGCAGGCCACCGGCGGCGACGCACGCCGCATTGTCGACGGCTCGAGCATCGATCTGCCGCGCATCGTGCCGGTGCGTGCCTCCAGCGTGTTCCATGGCGACGGCTGGATGGGCATGAAGATGCGCGATGCCAGTGTCGTCAAAGGCGTCGGCGTGTTGCCGGTGTTCGCCGGCCTGATCGGCTTGCTGCTGCTGCTCGGCGCGTTCGCCGCCACCTGGCTGCGCGAAGGGCGCTGATCGCACTGCGCGTTGCGTGAATCACACAGACTTCATGAATAGTCGCCGCACGCGGAGAGACTACGGTTGACATCCCGCGCGAGTTCTTGCGATGTTATATTATAACGTCGGAGCGGCCGAGATATCTCGGCCGTCCGGCGCAAGGCGCCTATGGCATGAAGTGGTTACGTTCGAACATCAGACATGGAGCGCGGGTCGCGCTGTTTGCGCTTGCCGTCCAGTTCGTGCTTTCGTTCGGTCATTTCCACGGGGTTGCGGCGCAGGCCGCACCGGCGATCCAGTCCGCTCAGCAGCAACTACCTGCGTCCGATCACGATTCAGACCGGCAACCGGGCGACTCCTGCGCGATTTGCGCCGTGATCGCTTTGGCGAATGCGGTGTTATTTGCAACGCCACCGGTGCTGCTGCCGCCGCAAGCCGTGGAATTTCTGCGTGTCGCCACGGATGCGGAGTTCGTCCATCTCAATCCTGCCCGCGTCGTTTTTCAGCCTCGCGCACCCCCCACGCTCCTGACATCGATGGTTTGATGATCCCTGCGGGACGGCCATGTGCGTGGCCGACCTGCCGGGAATGCACCGAAATCAGCCCGTCGCCTCGACGGCAAGCGCTTGTTTCGAATTCGTCGACGTACGAAATTCGGCTGCGCTTTTCAGGATCAGGAAAATGGCGTTCTCCGTAAAAGGCACTCTCCTTCTCTCCAGCTCAGCCTCGCTGCTGCTTGGCCTCTGCGGTGCCGGCCTGGCGCAAACGGCGGCGCCTTCTGGAAATGGCACCACCGAGCTTCCCAACATCGTGGTCGAGGCGCCAAAGCAGGTGGCCGGGGCGCAGAAGCAGAAGCAGAAACAGCGCACGGTGGCCCGGCGCGTCCTGACCCCGCCGACAGCGCCGCCGGCGCCGGCCTCGCCGGCCGAGCAACTGGCCGCAAAAGGCAAAGCCTTTGATCAGGCGCGCAACAACATTTATACGACCATCGGCACGACCTCCGACACGATCAGCCACGACACGATTGCGGATCTGCCGCAAGGCACCAACCAGACGGTTGAGAGAGTGTTGCTGCAAGCCCCCGGGGTCTCGCAGGATTCCGCGGCCAGCGGCTCGCTGCATGTCCGCAACGATCATGCCAACGTCCAATTCCGGATCAACGGGGTGCTGCTGCCCGACGGGCTCACCGGCTTCAGCAGCATCTTCGACACCAGCTTTATCGGCAGCATGTCACTGGTCACCGGCGCCCTGCCGGCCGAATACGGACTGCGCACAACCGGCCTCGTCGACATCACGACCCGCACCGACCTGTTCAACAACAGCGGCAGCGTCAGCATGTACGGCGGCAGTCATGGAACGATCACTCCGAGCATCGAATATGGCGGCACGTTCGGCGGCAATTGCCCCACGACCGCGACGACGTCGCCGGGCTACGCAAAGGCGACACCAGCCTCCACGGATTGCTTTGCCGGCGTCCAATATTACTTTACCGGCCGATACCTGCAGAACACGGTGGGGATTGAAAATCCGACGTCCGCGTACAATGCGATTCACGATTTCACGCAGCAGGAACGAGGCTTCGCCTATATGTCCGCTTTCGTCGATCCGACCACCCGGATCAGCCTGATCGCGGGAACCTCGAACAGCAACTTTCAGATTCCCGATAATCCCGGTCAGCCGATCGGACAGAACGGATTTGTCACCAACGCTTTCGGTGCGACCAGTTTCAACTCGGCGCTGCTCAACGAAAATCAGGTCGAAACAACCCATTTCAGCGTGCTGTCGCTGCAGAAATCTGTCGATGGATTCAACGGGCAATTGTCCTATTTCACCCGCTACGACAATCTGCGTTTCACGCCGGACCCGATCGGCGACCTCCTGTTAAACGGCATCGCCTCGAATGTCGGCCGCACTTCCTACACCAACGGTATCCAGGGCGACGGTTCTTATCAGGTCAATTCGTCACATACGCTGCGCGCCGGCTTCTCCGTCAGTGCCGAGCAGGCTTTCGTCGGCAACACGTCGCTGGTCGAGCCCTGCATGCTGTGCGACGGCTCCGACAATGGCGCGCCCATCAGCATCACCGACAACGTATCTAAACTTGGGTGGCTGGCGGGGGTCTATGTTCAGGACGAGTGGAAGGTCACCGATCAATTTACGATCAACGGCGGCTTGCGCTTCGATCAGATGGACCAATTCGTCAGCGCCAACCAGTTCAGCCCGCGGCTGAGCTTTACCTATAAGCCCTTCGAGGACACCACGTTCCATGCCGGCTATGCGCGCTACTTCACCCCGCCGGTACTGGTGGAGGCGGCTCCCGCCAACATCGCCTTGTTCAACAATACGACCGGGGCGGCGTCGGCCGGCGCGCTCAACGACCCGGTGTTGCCGGAGCGCTCGCATTATTTCGATGCCGGCGTCGATCAAAAGATCAAATTCGGATGCGCCTCTGGAGGAAAAGACTGCTCCGTCCTCGATCTCGGCGTCGATGCCTATTACAAGATCGCGACCGATCTCATCGACAATGGGCAATTCGGCCAGGCCCTGGTGCTGAGCGCCTTCAACTATGCCCGCGGATACAACGAGGGCATCGAATTCCACGGCAAGTTCAACAGCGGCAACTTCCAGGCCTATGGCAACGTCGCCGTGGCCCAGCAGAGAGCGACCGACCCGGTGTCGAACCAGTTTTTGTTCGACAACACCGTGCCGCTTGCGGACCTCGGCGGCTTGACCCGGCTTCAGTACGTCCAGAACAACTTCATCTATACCGATCACAACCAGTTCATCACCGCCTCGGCGGGCGCCATCTATCGATTCTGCGGCCGCCCGGCCACCGCAGCGGAAGCGTTTGGCGATAACGGGTTGTCGGGGTGCGGAATCAAGCTGAGTGCCGACATGATCTATGGCAGCGGCCTGCGCATGGGGGACGCCAACATCAGCACCGTGCCGGCCTACACGCAGGTCAATGTCGGCATCCAACGCGAATTCCTGCTGCCGAACGATCCCAAGCCGATGACTGTTCGTTTCGACGTCGTCAACCTGTTCGACACCATCTACGAAATCAGGAGTGGAAGCGGCATTGGTGTATTCGCGCCGCAATTCGGGCCCCGCCGCGGCTTCTTCCTCGGCGTCTCGAAAAAAATATGAGAACGCTCATCAGCCCCGTCTTGTGGTGCTGAGGGCTGTGGATGCCTTGATGCGTTGGTTGCTTCATCTGCTGTCGATTTCACTGGCGCTCGCCCTGGGCGCGGGCGCGGCGCAGGCGCATCCGCACGTCTGGGTTACCGCGGCAAGCGAACTCGTTTTCGCCGCCGACGGTTCGATTACCGGCGTGCGCCACGCATGGACCTTCGACGACATGTTTTCCACCTATGCGCTGCAAGGCATCGCGACCAGGAAAAAAGGCGTCTACACCCGCGAAGAGCTGGCGCCGCTGGCGCAGACCAATGTGGAGTCGCTCAAGGAGTTCGGTTTCTTCACCTTCGCCAAGGTGGACAACAAAAAGCAGAAATTCGCGGATCCAATTGATTATTATCTTGAATACAAGGACACCGCGCTGGTGCTGCACTTCACCCTTCCTTTCAAGGCACCTGTTAAAGTCAGGCAGATCGCGCTCGAAATCTTCGATCCGACCTATTTCGTGGATTTTTCCCTGCAGAAAAAGGATCCGATCCGTCTGGTCGGCGCGCCTGCCGGTTGCACCCTTGCGGTCCAACGCCCGAGCGATGGCACCTCGATCGCCCAGAAACTCAACGAAGACACCTTTCTAAATGGCGATAACGCCAATTTTGGCGCGATGTTCGCCAACAAGATCACCGTGGATTGTCCGTGAGGAGTACGCGTATGACAACAAGCCGACAGGTTGCCTTGAGTTGCCTCGCGATCGCAGCCGTCAGCCTTGTCGCCGATGGCGCGCTACACGAGGTGCTGGCACAAAATCCGTTCGGTGGTCCGCGCGCGGCTCCCGACGCACAAGTCGGCGGTATCGTCGGCTGGCTGCTGATGAAGCAATCCGAATTCTATCGCGAGATGTCGTCGGCTATTCGGGCCGCCAAGGCCGACGGCAGCGCGGTCTGGACGCTGCTGGCGATTTCATTCGCCTACGGCATATTCCACGCGGCCGGACCCGGTCACGGCAAGACCGTGATCTCGTCCTACCTTGTTGCCAATGAAGAGACCGCGCGGCGCGGTATCGTTCTATCGTTCGTTTCCGCGCTGATGCAATCGTTGATCGCGGTGCTGATCGTCGGCATCGGCGCCTGGCTGCTCAACGTCACCGCGAAGACCATGTGCGGCGCCGAGCGCGTGATCGAGATCGCTAGCTATACGCTGATAGCAGCCTTCGGTATCCGGCTGGTCTGGACCAAGGGCGGTGGCTTCATCGGGGCATTGCGCTCATTTAACGCCAGGTCCGAGCCACAGCTTGCGCCGGTTCTAACGAACGCGGCAGCGCTGCAGCATAGCCACGGACATCATCATCACGACCCCGCGCCTGCGCACGCAACCGTCCCTCACAACCATATGCCGGGACACGCGCATGCGGAGCGTCACGATCATGGCCATGTCCACGACGAGCATTGCGGACATTCCCATGGTCCCGAGCCCGCGCAACTTGCCGGTCCCGGCGGCTGGCGCCGCGGTTTTAGCGCGGTTCTCACCGTCGGCATTCGGCCATGTTCGGGCGCCATTCTGGTTCTGGTGTTTGCGCTCGCGCAGGGGCTGTTCTGGGCCGGCATCGCCGCCACATTCGTTATGGGACTTGGCACCGCGATCACCGTTGCAACCATAGCCATCATTGCGGTCTCCGCAAAAGGGCTGGCGCGGCGGATGACCACCAGCCACGAGGGTAGCGGTGCACTGCTGATGCGCGGGATCGAGTTCGGGGCCGCCGGGTTGGTGCTGTTGTTTGGCCTGGGATTGTTATTGGGCTACGTCGCCGCCGAGCGCGTGACCTGCTTTTGAGACGCTGGTTTTGAGGCGCCAATGTCGCCATCGGGCCTGGCTATCGCGCCATGCTCCAGTCCGGGCGGATCGCTCCGGAAACCCCGTCGAACGCGCCATCGACCAGCTCCGCGACCAGCAGGCGGCTGTAGTCGACCGGTCCAGGCATGGTCGCCCGGCCGGTCGGCACGGCCTTGAAACCGACGCGGCCGTAATAGGACTCGTCGCCGACCAGCAGCACCAGGCGATGCCCTTTTTCCTTGGCGTCCTTGAGCGCGCGCTCCAGCAGCGCGCGACCGACGCTGCGGCCGCGAAACGGCGGCTCGACCGTCAGCGGGCCCAGCAGCAGAGCCTTGGTATCGCCGATCGTAACCGGCAACTGGCGGACGGAACCCACCAGCAACGTGCCGATCCATGCGGTGAACGACAGATCGAGCAGGTGGTCGACATGCTCGCGCAGCCGGTAGGCGCTCAGCACGAAGCGGCCGGGGCCGAATGTGCGCTCGTGCAAGCGTTCGATGGCGTGGGCGTCGTTGGCGGTTTCGGCCAGTATGGTGAGAGAGAGGTCGCTCATGGTCGCGAGATAGCATCTGGCGGCCGCGCGGTCCATCGTCCCCGTGTCCGGCCGGATTTCGAGCCCCGTCAATTCCCGCCGGCGGGGGTCTGAGACAGATAGGCCAACAGCTTCATCTCTCGGCGCCCGCGCGTCACCGTGTCGAGCACCAGCCCCGATGAAACCGAGAGCATCGCCAGAATCATCAGACCCATCGACAGGACCGCGGTCGGCAGTCGGGGAACGATGCCTTCCTCGAGATAGGTGATGAGAATCGGGACCGCGAGGCCGACCGAAACCAGGGTCAGAAAAATCCCGATCGCCGTGAAAAAGCGCAGCGGCTTTTCCGATCGATAGAGTCGCAGGATGGTGCCGAGAATCCGCAAGCCGTCGCGCCAGGTGTTAAGCTTGCTGACCGATCCCTCCGGGCGGGCGTAATAAGGCGTCTCGATCTCCGCGACCGGCAATGCCAGCTCCAGCGCATGGACGCTCAACTCGGTCTCGATCTCGAAGCCATCCGACAGCACCGGAAAGGATTTGACGAAGCGCCGCGAGAATACCCGGTACCCTGAAAGAATATCCCTGAAGGCCTGGCCGAAAACCGACGACAGGAAACCGGTCAGCATCCGATTGCCGGTACGGTGGCCGGGTCGATAGGCGGCCGCAGCCTGGTCGACGCGAAGGCCGACCACCATATCGAGACGATCCGACAACAGCGCCTCGATCATGCGGGGCGCGCTGGCGGCATCGTAGGTCGCGTCGCCGTCGACGAGTAGATAGATGTCGGCGTCGACGTCAACGAACATGCGGCGCACCACATGACCCTTGCCCTGGCGGCGCTCGCTGCGCACCGTGGCACCGGCATCGCGCGCCACCGCGACCGTGCGATCCGACGAATTGTTGTCGTAGACGAAGATATCGGCCGCGGGCAGCGCCTTGCGAAAATCGGCAATCACGGTGGCGACCGCAGCTTCCTCATTGAAGCACGGCACCAAGACCGCAATCCGCATCGACGATGGTATCATTGCTGAAACGCCTGCCCCATAAAGCCTGCCGACTGAGCTTCCCATACCATGATCATGCGCCGGCTGCCCGCCCGATCACAGCGCCGTCCACCCTTTCCGCCGGCTCAATCAGGGACGCAAACAGCAGACTCCACAATGAAAGCATGGCGACCGGTACCGTATAATATGGCGTGAAGACGGGATGGCTCATGAAGAAGGCAAGATTGACCAAGAGATTTCCAGCCGTGACGACAGCGACTTGTCTCGTGCCGCCCGTCCGGCTCGAACGCCACATCACGACCGTCCACAGACCCGCGAGCAGCAGCAAGACAAACTGCGTATCCGCCACGTACTGCCGGAGGACGCCGAAGCTGAAATCCGGAGGCGTTGCATCAACCGCTCCGTAGGTCGTAGAGAACGGGCTGCCGGCGTTGATCGCATTCGCAACCAGCGTCGGCGCCATCCCTGCCAGGAACGCCGCTGCAAACAGGCCGCCCTGCAGCGCCACCTGGATTTTCCGGGATATCAGCAATGAGACGCCGAAAGACAGGAAATACCCCGACGCGAGCAGCAAATTCGGCAATCTGAAATTCACCGACAAGCCAATCAGCAGGCCGGTCAGCCCGGCCAAGGCAAGGCGATGCCAGCCTTGCGCGGCAGAGAAAAAGCTGGCGGTGAGAAGTCCTGCGAGCGCGCAGGCCGCCATGGTGGGCGCCACCGAATAGCTCGCCTTGGTGGGATTGATCATCAGGTAGACCGCCAGGCAGCCGAAGCCGGCCGCGAGCAACATGGACGATCTGGTGCGCGCATAAAGAATTGCGAGCAGCGCCAGTCCAAAAACGACGACCGACGCCGAGACATATAGCGGGATCACCTGGAACCCTTGCGGAAACAGCGCCAATACAAAGCCCGTGCCCGGCGGATACTGCATCACCCGCTTTTGGGTGGCCGGCATCAGCGAGTGGCAGGGAGCCGTCGCCGGATCGTTCCAGGACTCAAAGCCCATCTCCCTCAATTTTGAAGACAGATAATGATCGTCATCCCGGGAGATATCCGTGTTCAAGCCGCCAAGCCCGAATTTCTGGAACAGATGAGCCTGCCGCAAATAGCAGACATCGTCGTAAACGCCGCGGCTTTCGCTCCAGTGCGATATCGCCCGCACATTGCTGGCGAGGATGGCGAACAGTGCGAAACCACAGAGAACCTTGAAATATTTCATCGCTTCGATCGCACCGCGCTGTCGGAAGTCCAGAATATCCAAGCGTAATTAACCAGCCACGGCAAGCCGCACCCGGATCGCCTCAGTTTTCAAGAAACCGGCGGATCACATCCCCGCTCCGGCTCACCATGTAAGTCGACCCGGCAAGCGTCAGGTGAATGCGATTGGAATAAAACCAGATCCCGTCTTTGACGACCGGACACTCGGTGTCGCAAAAGTAATCTATCGGCCGCAGCAATTCGACCTTGTCGGGCCACTTGGCCTGGACAGCGGAAAGTATCTGATCAATTTTTGACGTAGACCTTTCAGCTTCTTCCCGCGTTTTCGCAGCACAGGGCGGTTGAGGCGCGTGAGGAAGCGGTCCCTGCAACAGCCGGGGACGATTGATGGGGCAACCGGGGTCCAATTGCTCGCCGATAATCAGGATATGCCTGCCATCCGCCACAAGCTTTCCGATCGTTCGCTCGAGGCCGAGCTGCAACTTGGTGAACGACATCCCGCTGGATGCTGGGTTCTGTGGTGAGTCGGCATCTTCGTTGATTGCAGCGTCGCTATAGAGACTCCACTTCTGTACGAAGATGATCGGCAAATTCGTTTGAGCGACACGCTGCAGTGTCTGGTCACGCGCCAGTCTGCACTCTTCCTGTCGCGGTGACTTCAGCGTCGCTCCGTACAGAATGGGGCAGCCGGCGCCTCCCATCACATGAACATTGATATTCAGCTGCTCCATGATCGGCCCGAGGCCGAAAGCGTATTCGGCTGTCAGGGAGTCGCCGATCAATTCAAAGCCTACTGGGCCCTCAAAGCGCCTTATGTCGCGGCCGTTGGGAAAATCCTCCAAATGCTCCAGCTCGGCCTGAGCTGCAGGCATCCGCCACGCGAAGCCTTGCGATTTGAAGGTGAAATGGGTAACTGCGACCAGCGCGAGAACCACCGACCAAAAACCGACAGCATTTCTTGGAACGCTGGCCGATCGTAACTCTGAAGATTGAATGAACCTGCGTTCGATGAACAGGTTCATGGCGGTTGCGACAGCGACCATCACGACCGCCATCGTCAAAATCCCTGCCCAGCCATTGGCCGCGTCGTCGCCAAAGACGAACCGCGCGAAAAAGATGATGGGCCAGTGGCAAAGGTAGAGCGAATAGGAAATGGCGCCGATTGAAACCATGGTGGCGTTGGTGAGGATCGTGGAGACCCGGGTCTTGCCGCTCGCCCAGATCGTTGCGGCCGCACCCAGGCAAGGCAGCAGAATCGCTGCATCCATATGCGGCATATCCGACTTAAACAAAAGCACGCTCGCGGCTATACAAAGCAGGCCGATCGCCGAAAGGCATTCGGCGGCGGCTTCACCGAGACGAAATCTTCGCTCGACAAGAAGCACCAGCGCGCCGCAGGCAAACTCGGAAATTCGAAAAGGCATCAGAAAAAATACGGCGAGCGGATCCACCCTGGATACCAGGGTTGACGCCACGATGGATGCAAGCGCGGCGACCGTGATGCCTTCAAACGTACGGCCCACCCTCCATGCCAGGACAATCAAGACTGGCCAGAGCAGGTAAAACTGTTCCTCGAGCGACAGCGACCAGCAATGCAGCAGAGCCAATTCGTCCGAATTCGGAGCAAAATATTGACGGGATTCCCGCCAGTATTGAATATTCGAAATCGACAGAAGGGCGTGCGTGCCTTCCTTGGCCACATCAAGAAACATGAGCGGCGAGCACCACAGGGCTCCCGCCAGATAGGTGGCGACGACGGTGAAGATCAGGGCAGGATAAATTCGTCGCGTCCTGCGCACATAGAACTGACCAAATGAAAAGCGACCGGCCTGCAGATCGGCCAGAATATTGCGGGTGATGAGATAGCCGGAAATGACGAAGAAAATGTCGACGCCGACGAAGCCTCCCTGGAAGCCGTCGACCTTCAGATGAAACAGCACGACGCCAATGACCGCGACGGCGCGCAATCCGGCAATCTCAGCGCGAAAATGATTAGCCAAATTATTAGCCATGTGTGCTGGTCGAGACGCCCCTGCGAGCTCGAAAGGCGAGCGCGTCGACCAGCCGGCTGCCGGCCAGATTGTGAAAGCGACGTTCGGCGCGAAAAACAAAGCCCCTCACGGCTGCGATACCGCGCAGGGATTCAATACGCGGGAGAAGGTCCGGTTTCTTCACCAAATGGGCACCGCTGTTCTGGCGCGCCGTTTCTACCACCATGGGCCCATGGCGAACAAGCGCGTTCGTCCCATGTTCAAATCGGCTTTCGCGAGGCTATCGCCGCGGAGCGCTACTCCGCGGAATCGCGGAGCGGGTTCCCTAGCGCCAGGTTGCGATCGGCTCGCGGCCCTCGATCACTTCCGATATCCGCAAGCGTGTACCCGTGGTGGTCCCCGCCGGCAGCGCGCCTGTTTCGAAGAACCCGCACGCGACAATCTCGCGGTTCGGCTCCGGCAATCGATCCTGCCTGAAATGCCTGACCAGATAGACCGCGACATGATCGCGGCGCGAGATGTGGCTGTTGAAGAACAGGCCGTGCAGCACCGGCTCGCCCGCAAGTGCAATTCGCCCTTCTTCCTCCAGCTCGCGCCGCAACGCGTCGCGGAACGTTTCGCCGACTTCCACGCCACCGCCCGGCAGATGCCAGCCGGAGATATAGCTGTGCTTGACCAGAAAAACGCGATTTTCGCCGTCGAGCACGACGGCGCGAACCCCGAGCGTCATGCCGCGGGCGAACCGCCAATAGAAATGAAACAGCCGCCGCAGCGCCGGCTCAAGGCTCCTTCGCAAACTCTGCAGGTTCATCGTCACGGAAACCCCTGAATATGAGGACAACGCGTTTGACCTTGCATCGCGGCGGCCGGCTTGCCAATACATTCCGGGATCCTGCAGGGTATCATGAGGCGATCGTGCGGCGGCTGTTTGGCATAGCCAACTCAAGCGGATACAGCTGATGGCGGCCTTCACCCTTGCCCATCTGTCCGATCCGCATCTTCCGCCGCTGCCAGGCCTGCGGCTTTCCGATCTCATCGGCAAGCGCGCGTTCGGCTATCTCAACTGGACACGCAACCGGCATAGATTCCACCGGCGCGACGTGCTCGATGCGCTGGTATCGGACATGCAGGCGCAGACGCCGGATCACATCGCGGTTACCGGCGATCTCGTCAATCTGGCGCTCGAAGCCGAGTTTGCGTCCTCGCGGGCATGGCTGGAGAGCGTCGGCGCGCCGGACCGGGTCACGGTGATTCCGGGCAATCACGACGCCTATGTTCGCGCTACCCAGCATCGTTTCGCGGAGGCCTGGACAAATTATCTCGCTGCCGACGATACACTCGATCGCGGCCGGGAATTTCCGGCCGTGCGCCGCCGCGGCCCGCTGGCGCTGATCAGCGTGTCCTCGGCGGTGCCGACGCCGCCACTGATGGCGACGGGATGGCTCGGATCCCGTCAATTGGACGCGCTCGAGCGCGTCCTGGCGGGGCTTTCCGCCGAACAGGCGTTCCGCATCCTGCTGATCCATCACCCGCTACGCTCGGACGCGCGCGCCAAGCGGCTGACCGATGCGCCGCAATTGCTCGCGCTTCTCAAGCGGCACGGCGTGGAGTTGGTCCTGCACGGGCACGATCACGTTCATTCCACGATCTGGATCGACGGGCCGAACGGTTCGATTCCGGCGGTCGGCGTCCCATCGGCCTCCGCGCTCGCGCATGGCCGTTATCCCGCCGCGGCCTACAATCTGTTCTCAATCGAACGTGACGGCGCGGCGTGGCGGTGCGAGCAGACAATACGGGGTTTCGAACAGCAAGCCGGCGTTCGGGAACTCCGGCGGGTGCGGTTGTCGTAGCGGCGTCGAACATCAATCGCCACCTCCTCCGCCACAGCCTCCACCGCCGCAACCTCCACCTCCATCGCCGCCGTGGCCTCCGCCGGCATCGCCATGACCACCGTGCCCGCCACCGCCGTGGCTGCTACCGTCGTTGCCGGCATCGCCGAAGCCGGCGGAGCTGCCATCGATCGAACTATCGGCAAAATCGCCACCGCAATAGGCGGCGCCACTGCCGTTTTTCCGCAGCTCCTCGCATTGCGGGTGATAGACGAAGCCATCCGGAATATTCAGCTTGCTATCCAGCGCAAATAGCAGCGGCAGCCGCGTCGGGTTGACCGGGTCGATGCTCTCATACTTGCAGCAGTACCACCACACGCGGCGGAGGCCTTCGTTGCTCTTGCGATGTTCGCTGAGCACCACCGCCGGCGTATGATGCAGAAAGCTGCCGAACGCGCGCCGGCAAAACGCGTCATATTCGCGCGTATAGAGGATGAACTCATGCCACAGATCATCGGCGACCTGCGACGGCATCGAGACGTAGCGCCTGCCGCTCATCAGATAGGCGATGAAGAACTGCCGCAGGCCGCGCGAAACCAGCGCGCTGTCCTTGCGCTCAAGGCCGGAACGATGTTTCTCAAGCCGATCGAGCAGGCCGGGCGGCCAGCGATAGGTCCGGATGAACTCGGCCCGTCGAAGATGAAGCCACTTGCGGAATAATGAGGCCGCGACAATCGTTGCAACGAACGCCAGCGCGATCGGCACGCCTGAAGTCACGATCGCTCCCTTGATCCCAGACCTAGAGGTTCTGCAATGCGGCAAACAGCGCCAGGCCGAACAGCGCGACCGCGCCGAGGATAAAGCCGAGCGCGAAGGTCCAGAAGGCGCTGCGGCGCGGCTTTTCCGCGACGGCCGGTGCGGCCATCGGGGTCGCGACCAGCGCGTGTTCGCGCTCGATCATGCGGCGCGCGACGTAATCGGTGACGGCGTCGACGATGACGACGACGTCATGGGATTCGGCGATCACGATGCGGCCGAAACGGGTATCCTGCACGAAGCGATAGATGCGCTTGTCGCGCCCCATCAGAATGTGGGCCACCACGTCGATCCACAGCCGCGGCGTCTCGCCCTGGCTGATGCCGCGATCGAACAGATCGACGGAATTGGGAATTTGCGCAAACAGGGGATCGAGCGCCTCGTTCAGAATTTCCAGCCGGGCGACTTCCGCATCGCGCAGATCGACAACGACGCCTGTGCGATCGGCAGCCTCGATCCGCGCCTGCCGCAGCGCATCGCGCAGCCGCATCGGACGCGCATCACCGACGGCTTCGCTCCCGGAATTTGATGCCTCTGACATAAGCTGGCGGCCTTGTCCTGGTGGGTTGCGAACGGCCTTAACCTATCAGTAACCCCGTTTTCCGCAAAGGTCGTTTATTCCCAATGACTTACACTTTCGGTTAGGCCAGACTCAAGCGGCCCCACCCGGAAAACCGGATGGAGCCGCTCTCGTCCTTGGACGTCTTCTTGTCGGTGGATCAGGCCGGAACGCGCGAAGGCTCTTCCACGATGGAGAAGCGCACGCCGGCCTTGTGGCGGTTCTCTTCCGAGATCACGCGCCAGGCATCCTCGGCTTCCTTGCGGGACTTGAACGGGCCCTGAACCTGGGCCGAGCCTTCCACGAGCTTGTGGAAGTTCATCGAACCGAACTCGCCGCCAATCACCCAGAAATTACTGCCGTTCTTCATCATAGCCTCCTATTCAGCCGCCCGAATGTGGATGTCCGAACCGTGCGCCTTGAACTGCGCAGCTTCGGTCGAGTCGTGAAGCGCCGTGGTCGACGAGGTGCCACCGGTGATGGTGGTGGACACCAGATCGAAGTAGCCGGTACCGACCTCGCGCTGGTGACGCGTCGCCGAATAGCCGAACTTCTCCGAGGCGAACTCGGCCTGCTGCAGGCGGGAGTAAGCCGCCATGCCTTCGGCCTTGTAGCCGCGCGCCAGTTCGAACATGCCGTGGTTGAGCGAGTGGAAGCCCGCCAGCGTCACAAACTGGAATTTGTAGCCCATCGCGCCGATCTCGCGCTGGAATTTGGCGATCGTCGCCTTGTCGATGTTGGCTTCCCAGTTGAACGACGGCGAACAATTGTAGGCCAGCATCTTGCCGGGATGGACCTTGTGCACGGCCTCGGCGAACTGTTTTGCCTCCTCAAGGTTCGGGGTCGAGGTTTCCCACCACAACAGGTCGGCATATTTGGCGAACGAGATGCCGCGCTTGATGCAGTGGGCCAGACCGGTGCCGGGCTTGAGTCGGAAAAAACCCTCGGCGGTGCGCTCGCCGGTGATGAACTCGCGGTCGCGCTCGTCGACATCGGCGGTGATCAGTTTTGCACTCTCGGCGTCGGTGCGCGCGAGCACAAAACTCGGCACGCCGCAGACGTCGGCCGCCAACCGCGCTGCGATCAGGTTGCGCTCATGCGCCGCGGTCGGGATCAGCACCTTGCCGCCCATGTGGCCGCACTTCTTTTCCGACGCCAGCTGGTCCTCGAAGTGAACGCCGGCCGCGCCCGCCTCGATATAGGCCTTCATGATCTCGAACGAGTTCAAGGGACCGCCGAAGCCCGCTTCCGCGTCGGCCACGATCGGCACGAACCAGTCGATCTTGGCGCCGCCTTCGGAGTGCTCGATCTGGTCGGCTCGCTGGAAGGTGCGGTTGATGCGGCGGCACAGCTCAGGTCCGGCGTTCGCCGGATAGAGGCTCTGGTCCGGATACATCGCGCCCGCGGTGTTGGCGTCAGCCGCCACCTGCCAGCCCGACAGGTAGATCGCGGGCAGACCGGCGCGCGCCTGCTGCATCGCCTGGTTGCCGGTGACGGCGCCGAGCGAATTGACGAAAGGCTCGCGCCGCAGCGACTCCCACAGCCGATTGGCGCCCTTCTCGGCCAGCGTGTAGGCGATCGGCACGGAGCCGCGCAGTTTCTCCACCTCGGCCGGGCTGTAGGGACGGCTGATGCCGTCGAAACGCCCTGCGGGCGCGGGAACCAGCTCTTCAAAGGTCTTCGCCATCTTAGCTCTCCAATCGACATTCGTGACAGTGCGTTGCAAAATGCGTGGCGAGAGCTAAACGCGAAACGTCTTAATTCGTATAGACGGCTTGATTTCGAATGGTGATACGATGTAACATCGCGACTTGTAATAGATGTAATTTTGTAAATATTGTCACAAAGATCGGTGTCATTCCGGGATGGTCGGTAGGACCAGACCCGGAATCTCGAGATTCTCCGATGCGCAATGCACATCGTAGTTCGTGCGGAGCCTGTCATCGGGCGCGCATTCGCGCGACCCGTTGGCACGCCCCGGAATGACAACGAGGGCTGGAGAGGCACGGCGATGCCAGGCGATTCCCAAAAGAAACTGTTCGTCGGCCCCCGCTTCCGGCGCATTCGCCAGCAATTGGGGCTGTCGCAGACCCAGATCGCCGAGGGCCTCGGCATCTCGCCCTCCTACATCAACCTGATCGAGCGCAACCAGCGTCCGGTGACGGCCCAGATCCTGCTGCGGCTGGCGGAAGCCTATGACCTCGATCTGCGCGATCTCGCCACCGCCGACGAGGACCGCTTCTTCGCCGAGTTGAACGAGATCTTCTCCGATCCGCTGTTCCGGCAGATCGACCTGCCGAAACAGGAACTGCGCGATCTCGCCGAACTCTGCCCCGGCGTCACGCATTCGCTGCAACGGCTCTACGCCGCCTATGCCGAGGCCCGCCGCGGCGAAACCCTGGTCGCCGCCAAAATGGCCGACCGCGACGAGGGCACACGGTTTGAGGCCAATCCGATCGAGCGCGTCCGCGATCTGATCGAGGCCAACCGCAATTATTTCCCCGAACTCGAAACCGCGGCGGAAAACCTTCGCGACGAGTTGAACGTGCCCGCGGAAGCGCTGTTCGCCGCGCTCGCCGCGCGGCTGCGCGAAAAACATTCGATCCTCACCCGCATCATGCCGGTCGATGTGATGCGCGAAACCCTGCGGCGGTTCGATCGCCATCGCCGGCAGCTCCTGATCTCGGAGCTGGTCGACGGCCCCGGCCGCGCGTTCCAGATCGCCTTCCAGATCGGGCTTGCCGAATGCTCCGGCGCGATCGAGACCGTCATCGGACGCGCCGGCTCCCTCGACGACACGCCGCACCGGCTTTACCGGATTACGCTTGCGAATTATTTCGCCGCCGCCGCCATGATGCCCTATCAGCCGTTCCATGCGGCCGCCGAGCAGCTCGGCTACGACGTCAACGTGCTGGCGCAGCGCTTCAATGCCGGCTTCGAGCAGGTCTGCCATCGCCTGACCACGCTGCAACGGCCCAATGCGCGCGGCGTGCCATTCTTCATGCTGCGCGTCGACAACGCCGGCAATGTCTCGAAGCGGTTTTCCTCCGGTACGTTTCCGTTTTCGAAATTCGGCGGCACCTGCCCGCTCTGGAACGTGCATTCGACCTTCGACACGCCGGACCGCCTGCTCAAGCAGATCATCGAGCTGCCCGACGGCGCGAGGTATTTCTCGATCGCGCAAATGGTGCGCCGGCCGGTGGCGCCGCACCCGCAGCCGCAACCGCGTTTTGCGATCGGGCTCGGCTGCGAGATCCGCCACGCCGCCAAGCTGGTCTATGCGAGCGGCCTCGACCTCGACAAAACCGAGGGCACGCCGATCGGCGTCAACTGCCGGCTCTGCGAACGCGAAAACTGTAGCCAGCGCGCCGAGCCGCCGATCACCCGCACCTTGATCCTCGACGAGAACACCAGGCGGGTGTCGTCGTTCGCATTCTCCAACGCGCGGGAGTTGTGAGAAGCTCTCACCCTCCCCTGGGAGGGTAAGAAAGAAACGCCCACGAGGGCGCACTGGTGCGGCCGGTTGGCTAATCCGCCGCAGCGGCTATGGTGTTTCAGCCTTCGCCGCATCTGACCCAGAGAGAGTGGATAGCCAACCATGTTCGTTTCATTCTTCCCCCGCCCCAAGCTGTTTTTCCTGTCGACCATCGGCTGGACCGCGATTTCGATGGCGCTTTGGTACGGCTATGCCGACGATCTGATCGGCTCGTCCGCCCCCGGCGTCGTCGGCGTGGCGCTGTTCTGGTCGGCACGGTCGCTGTGGTTCGATCTTTATTTCGCGCTCAGCGTCGCGATCTTCGCCGGTGCCTGGATGATATTCTCGCCACATCCCTGGTCGCCATGGTCGATCATCGGTTCGGCACTGATCCTGTTCACCTCCTACTTCCAGGTTGAGGTCAGCGTCGCCATCAACAGCTGGTACGGGCCGTTCTACGATCTGGTGCAGGCAGCGCTTTCGAAATCAAAGCCGGTCACGATCGAGCAGTTCTATAGCGAATTGTCGACGTTCGCCGGCATCGCGCTGGTCGCGGTCGTGGTCGGCGTGATGACGCGGTTTTTCGTCAGCCACTACATCTTCCGCTGGCGCACAGCGATGAACGACTTCTACATCGAAAACTGGCAGCGGCTACGCACCATCGAGGGCGCGTCGCAGCGGGTACAGGAAGACACCATGCGATTTGCGACCACGATGGAAGGCCTCGGCGTCAACCTGATCAGTTCCGTTCTCACGCTGTTGGCCTTCCTGCCGGTTCTGTTGCGGCTGTCCAGCAATATCACGGAGCTGCCTCTGATCGGCTCGATCCCCTACCCGCTGGTGTTCGCCGCGGTGATCTGGTCGGTGCTTGGTACCGGCGCGCTCGCGCTGATCGGGATCAGGCTGCCCGGAATTGAATTCTTCAATCAGCGGGTCGAGGCGGCCTATCGCAAGGAACTCGTGCTTGGCGAAGACGATCCGGCCCGCGCCGATCCGCCAACCCTGGCCGTTCTGTTCGGCAACATTCGCAGGAATTACTTCCGGCTCTATCTAAACTTCATGTACTTCAATGTCGGCCGCATCGTTTATTTGCAAACCGACGTCATCTTTCCCTACATCCTGCTCGGGCCAACGATCGTTGCCGGCAAGATCACGCTCGGTTCGATGAACCAGATCCTGAACGCGTTCACGCAGGTGCGGACCTCGTTTCAGTATCTCGTTAACTCGTGGAGCACCATCGTCGAACTGCTCTCTATCTACAAGCGACTGCGGGGCTTCGAGGCCAGGATCCATGACGAGCCGCTGCCTTCGATCGAAACACAGGCGGAGCCGATGTCGTTGTGAACGAGCGTCGTCATTGCGAGCGGAGCGAAGCAATCCATGGCCGGAACAAGACTGAAAATGGATTGCGTCGTCGCTTCGCTCCTCGCAATGACGTGACGGATTAACTTTGCCGAGAATGCAGGCTTCCCGACTCGGATGTGAGCCTGCGCCTTCGCAAACAGCACATCGACAAACCCGTGGTATAGCCACCCCGTCCCCCGCCTCTAACCCTAGTGGCGTTGCCAGACACCGCGAGCGCGGCTGTAATGCCGGGCCATGAGCACCAAGTCACGCCTGTGGATCTATGGTGGCCAGATCAGGGGCGCGGAAATCCGCGCCAGGAGCGCGCGGGAAGCGGCCAAGAAGGCCGTTCGCGAGGCCGACCGCGCCGAAGCCGAAGCCTGGTCGATCCGGATGGAAGGCTATGGCGGTCCGGCGCAGCCGTCGCCGACCATCGCGCAATGCCTCCATGGCGGGCTCGGCTGGCTGGAGGTCGAATGCAACCGCTGCAAGACGCAGGCGAGCCTGCCGCTCGACGCCATCCGCCGCCCGCGCGACACGCCACTCTGGAAACTCGAAGCGTCGCTGAAATGCCGCTCATGCCGGAAGGGACGTCACGCGCCGCCGGTGCACATGATCAAGCTGACGGAGACGCGGGAAATCACGCCTTACGTCTGGGTGCATCCTGACGAGGAGCGGTGAACGAGCTGACAGTGACAGAGCTGGTGTTTGACGGTTTGCGCAAGTCGACGTCATCACTCGTACCGCACGCGTCACGCCCACTTGATGATCGCAATAATTAATTTTGTCTGCTCCGCCGCGCCTTCGGGTGCAACAGTTCCCTGCTGCCGCCGTTGGTTCAACGGCTTATATTGGCGACGGACAGGGGGAAGGAGGCTCTGATGAGGCAACAGCTTCTCGCCGGCGCGATGGCCGTGGCCCTTGCAACGGGTCTGACGACCAGCGCGATGGCCTCCGGCCATGGCGATCGTGGCGGCTTCCACGGCGGCCGCGGTTTCCACGGTGGCGGATTCCATGCCGGCCATAGCGGCTTTCACGGCACCCATGCCGGAATCAGCGGCGGCCAGCGCTTCGTCGGTGGCTATCGCGGAGCCCATTATGAGGGCATTGCGCCCTTCGGCCATGCCGTCGGCTTCGGCCCGGGCTACACGTGTTCGCCCGATCAATACGGTTACGGCTATTGCGGATCGACCTTCACCGTCGGCTGGTAAGTGATACGGGATGACCACGCGTTGATCGCACATGCATGGTCCTCGAACATAATAATAAT